>Ga0255346_1005142_pt1 | contig 13744 bp, 8 predicted proteins | sample wastewater_treat_FD_194410 | JGI IMG/M metagenome (GOLD analysis project Ga0255346, IMG submission 194410) | Wastewater microbial communities from Lulu Island WWTP, Vancouver, Canada - plant22 | ecosystem: Engineered > WWTP > Wastewater > Unclassified | place: Canada: Vancouver, British Columbia... | reverse complement strand
ACCAACGGATCTGCATATGGCCTAATCGAATTGCAGTAAGGAGCCAGATACAGACGTGCCCCTGTGCTGCCCATGTGGTGATGGTCCTGGTAAGCCTGAGGATGCCACTGTGAAAACAAGATCCCGCCCACGTACCGCGATTCTATCAAGTTCATAGCGAAAGCATCTCTGTTGTTATCATGGCCTGCATATTTGTGATACAGATAAGGAAGCATGGTGCCTTCGTATTCTGTTCCAAGGTATTTCTTGTACCAATCTGTAACCATTATCTGACCGTCGGGGTTGAAACAAGGCACCATCAGAAAGATCACATTATCTAGTATTTTCCTGGTTGATTCAGAATCATCTGATAAAAGGTCGTACGCTAGTTCAGGGGCCATCTGAGTCCCACCTATCTCGCTTGCATGAAGACTCATGGTTTGGCACACGACTACTTTACCTTCATCTACCAGATCCTTGATGGTTTCCTGTTCTAAGCCTCTAGGATCCGATATCTTGGCATTGATATCTTTGTAGTAATCGAGGCGCTCAAGATTATCTGGAGACGAAATGATGGCCAATAAGAAGTCATTGCCCTCGGTGGTCTTTCCCATGTTTATGACTTTGACCCTGTCAGACTCTGATTCAATTTTGTAGAAATAGCGAACGATGTCATCCCAACGAGCCATCTTGCGGTCGCTACCGAGTCTAAAACCAAAAAACTCTTCTGGAGAAGTCACGTTGCGTATCTGCCGAACCTCTTTTCCCATGTTCTGCCTGGTTCCCTACTTGCAGGAGGTTCTGCACTAAGGACTACCAGAAATCAGCTCCCTTCAGATAAGATTTGTGGACAATTCCTAAAACACTTAGGTCTACTAGACGGAATTCGATACGAGTGTCGAAATTTCCTTTACGTTCAGCCCACAAATCTTTATCGCCGACCTAAAAGATTTGTCCGAAACGATACACATCATCTAGTTTCAAGATTTGCCCCTAAGCCACCTTTGTAATATGATACTTCTGAATTCTATTTTGTGTTCCGTAATAGTTGTATCGACAACGCAATCCATCTATTCGGATCGCAGCATTCAAAACAACATATGTAAAAATATAGAAAGGTGACATAATTGGGAGACCGGAAAAGGGCAAAAACTGACAATAACGGGCGTTCTTTGCACCAAAGAGCAAGAGACTTGCCTCGCTATCTCGATTTGGAGAATCACACAATCGAACAAAACATCTGGATTCTCGCACTGCCCCTTATCGCCGAACGTTTGCTACAATCGGTTGTAGATGCCGCCGATATGATCATGGTTGGGCGAGTCGGTGCTGCTTCCGTTGCCGCTGTCGGGCTCTCCAATCAGATCACTTTTATCGCCACGAGCTTCTACGATGCGATCCGAGTCGGAACTACAACCGTAGTTGCCCGCCGAATAGGCGCACAGGAATACGACAAGGCCCAGGCTACCTTAAGGCAATCGCTTGTACTGGCCCTTTTGCTCGGGTTAATATCTTTCGTGCTAATTTCTGGTTTCGCCGGTCCTAGCCTCGAATTGCTGGGGGCCGAAAGTGACGTCATAGAGCAAGGTGTCCCTTACTCATACTGGAAGGGCTTGTCATTGCTTTTTGAATTCATTACTATGACTTTTACTGCGGCTTTAAGGGGATATGGCAACACCCGCCTCCCCATGTACGTCGGTATGCTTGTTAATGGTGTAAACCTATTGGGCAACTATGCCTTGATATCCGGACACTTAGGATTCCCTGCCCTTGGAACACAAGGCGCTGGAATTGCCACCGCGTTTGCGCGTTTCTTAGGAATGGTTTTCATAATCTTTCTTACTGTGACACAAGAAAGCCCTATAAGGCCTTTCTACAAAGGCTCATTCCGCCCGGACAAGTCAGTCGTAACTCCAGTACTTTCTATCGGGTTACCCGCGTCAGGTGAGAGACTCATACTTAGAATAGCACAATTATTCTACATAAGAGCGATTGCAGGTCTTGGCACTAATGCGTACGCAGCACACCAAATAGCGCTACGTATAGAGTCTATGTCCCTTGTTATTGGTTTCAGTTTCGGGGCAGCAACTACCACATTGGTTAGTCAATACCTTGGTTTTGGCGATCCTAAGAAAGCCGAAGAAGTAGTCTTCAAATGTGAGAAACTTGCAGCAATAGCTATGGGATGCGCAGGAGTAGTTCTCTTTGTAGCGGCGCCTAACATAGTACGTCTTTTCATACCGGATAACCCAGAGGTCACAGAACTGGGCACCATAGTCCTGAGAATTGTCGCAGTTGCTCAGCCGATAGCAGGTCTAAACCATGTCTTATCCGGAGGGCTGCGCGGAGCAGGCGACACAGCATGGGTTATGTACATAACCGGCGGTAGTGCCTGGCTGGTCAGGCTCGTGCTTACGTATGTACTGGTAAACAATATGGGCCTTCACCTGCCTGGCGCATGGTATGCAATGGTGGCAGACCTAACCGTTAGGTCGATCTTATTCAGTAGGCGCTTCAAAAGTGAGCACTGGAAGGATATTCAAGTATAGATGCTAAACTTATCACTTTACAATCGCTCCCGCTTCTAACATCTGTGAGATGGCTATGTCGCCATCTTTCGGGTTCACGTTCACAGCGCAAATTCCCTCTTTTATGACCACAACTTGATAACCCTTTTCTAGTGCATCCAGGACAGTAGCTTTAACGCAATAGTCAGTAGCCAGACCGCCTACGTACAAAACTCGAACGTCATGGGCCTTTAGCCACATATCGAGAGGCTCCCCTTTTTGGTCACCGATTGTCCCATCAAAAGCTGAGTATGCCTCTATCTCAGGACAGTACCCCTTCCTACAGATTTCACCGTCTACGACAAGATCTCGGTGCAACTGCGCCCCCCATGTGTTCTCGACACAGTGAGGAGGCCATATTCCTCCTTGTTGTGTGAACGAAATGTGATCCAAAGGATGCCAGTCCTGCGTAAATACGATTGGAAGATCCTGCCTTTTGAATTCCTGGATCCAACGGTTTAGCACCGGAATGACTTTATCCCCATCCTTAACGCCCAAAGCACCTCCCGGACAAAAATCATTCTGAACATCAACCACAATAAGACACGAGTCTTCAGTCATGCATGACATACTTCAACCACCGCCTTTCAACTTCAGAGTACTTATTCCCTGTGAGCCTCCAGGTCACCTGCTTATGCGCAAGCACTATATTGACACCCCTCTTGGACAACAATTATACTGTCATGAGATAATCAAGCTGTTTAACCTTTCGTATAACGAAATAATATACATTGCACATAGGAATTGAGGTGAAAACATGCATAGACTTGAGTCTGTCTCGGCTGACAATACCGACCGCAAAATAGTCATCGCCCAGATGATAAGACTCATCCATTCCATAAGTCGCAAGTTCGGCAACGAAATGACTAAGATCATGAAGGGTAGAGTTTCTGCTTCTCAGTTCATCATGCTCAGGTTTTTGAAACAATGCGGCCCTGCGAAAGTGTCCCAGATTTCCAGGAAAATGCAGCTAACTCCAAGCGCAATTACTTTCATGACCAAAGATCTCCTCGAAAGAGACCTTATTAAGCGGCAAAGAGACACTAAAGACAGAAGGGTTGTATATATCAGCATAACGCAAGAAGGTCTAGAGGTTGTCGAGGAAATTGAAGCATCGATACGTCAGTCTGCCGAGATTCTGTTGAGCAACCTGACGAATCTAGATCTGTCAAACATCGTATATATACTCGAGAAGTTGGACACGAGCTTAGCCATGGCTTGACTCACTCAACAGATTGAACTAGAAGATACGGCTAACCTGATTGGCTCATTTCGTGAAGAACAATCACAATTTCGAAGTATAAGGAGGAACGGTAGATGAATCTTGCAAGAACCTCCATTAGACGACCTATAGGTATTCTAATGGTGATGTTTATGGTAATACTTCTGGGTGTGGTATCCCTCACGAATCTCAATCTGGATCTCTTACCAAACATTACTCCACCAGTTGCAGCCGTTATTACCAGTTACCGAGGCGCATCAGCCAACGAGGTCGCAGAACTTGTAACACAGCGTGTTGAAGCAGCAGTCGTTACCACTTCTGGCATCAAAGACATCATGTCGATTTCGCAAGAGGGGGTGTCGATTGTTGTCCTAACATTTGACTGGAACCAGGACATGACCGAGGCACGTACAGACATAAACCAGAAGATTGAGATGGTCCCGCTTCCTGACGGAACATCAAAACCCACGGTTATGAAATTTGATCCGACTATGCTCCCAGTCATGGAAATCTCGGTCACCCATAGCAAGAATTCAGACCTGCCAGGATTAACTGTCTTCACTGAGAATACTCTCAAACCAAGGATCGAAGGAATCGAGGGTGTCGCATCAGTAGACGTGTTGGGCGGGTTAAAAGAACAAATACAGGTGCGACTTGATCCGTCGAAACTGAACGCATTTGGACTCACTCAGGACACAATAGCGGGAATCATCTCAGCATCTAATCTCAACTATCCCGTAGGCAAATTGGATAAGGATGGACTACTCCTTGACGTTAGGCTAGAAGGAAAGTTCAAATCACTCGAAGATCTCAAAGAGCTAGTTGTTGGATATGCTCCCGCGGCACTTCTGCAAGGAGACGCCTCATCTATTACAGGTAATCTTTCACAAAGTCCTATGGTACCTCTTCGTCTGAAAGACATCGCAGAAGTCGAGCAAACGTTTTCAGAAATCACATCAATAGCCAGGATCAACGGCAAGCCCAGCATCCTTCTTTCCATCAAAAAAGAAGGCAGTGCAAATACCGTAACCGTCGCGCGCAAAGTGCGAGAAGAAGTCGACACTCTTAAAGAGGAAATCTCTGGCTTTGACGCAGCGATCAGTTTCGACCAGGCAAGGTTCATCGAAGACACTATCAGTTCGGTAGCTAAGAACCTGGTCATGGGCGCAATACTAGCAATAGTAGTGCTAATACTGTTCTTAAAAGACTTTAGGACTACCCTGGTTATCGCGATAAGTATACCGTTTTCAGTTATATCTGCGTTCGTGCTTATGTACTTTGGCAACTTAACTTTGAACATAATGACTCTGGGCGGGCTAACACTTGGGGTTGGAATGCTAGTCGACAACTCAATAGTTGTAATTGAGAACATCTACAGGCACATTGAGATGGGCACCGAGCCAAAAGAAGCTGCCGCCAGAGGCACAGGAGAAGTCGCAATAGCAATTACAGCTTCAACGCTTACGACACTGGTAGTATTTCTCCCCATAGTATTCGTTGGCGGAGTCAGCGGAATCATCTTTAAGGAATTGGCGCTGACTGTGACTTTCTCGTTGCTAGCATCCCTTTTGGTTGCATTGACTGTCGTGCCTATGCTCGCGTCTGTATGGTTTGTAAGGAAGAAAAAGCAAACGACCGACTACGCTTCCCAGACTAGGGGTAACCACCAATCCGAATCAAGAGAAGACCAAGGCAAGTACTACAACATGGTTAACTGGGCTCTTCACAACCGATTAGTCGTTCTACTTGTTGTCGGGGCGCTGGTTGCAGGTTCAGTCTACCTAGGTTCTAGAATAGGTACCGAGTTTATACCAACCGCAGACGAAGGCGGGTTTTCTATTGCGATAACTATGCCAGAAGGCACACCCATAGAAAAACTCGACAGCCTGGTATCGGAAATCGAACAAATACTCGATAAAAACCGCTCTATTGAGTTATATACTGTTTCTATAAGTGCAGGTGGAGGAAGCTTGACCTCCCTCACCACTTCAGAAGGTGGTACGACAGCAACCATTACAGCTGTGGTCACCCAAGAGGTGCTTGATAAGAAAGAGACCACAAAAGTAATGGAGGACATTGAAAAACAGGTAGACGAGATCCGCGATAGCGCAAAGATCTCATTCACTCCCCAATCTTCTATGGCGTTGATGGCTGGAGGCATATCGGGTTCCGTCCAGGTGTCAGTAACCGGTCCAGACATATCCGAAGTCTCCAGGCTCAACGATGAAATCGTTGAAAAGATCGGGAATCTGGATAACGTTAAAGAGGTCACATCTACGCTCACAGAACGGAAACCTGAGATTCACATCGTGATCGATAAAGAGAAAGCAATTGCCTATGGCCTCACACCGGCGCAGGTAGGAACTGCATTGTCAAGAGCAGTTACAGGGCAGACAGTTTCAAGACTAGAAAAAGGCGCTGATACCTTTGATATTGTTGTCAGCTACGACAAAAGCGCCGTCCAGACAGTTGAGAATATAGAGTCTTTACGCCTGTCCGGCGCTCTTGGAACCGTTGCCCTCAAAGACATCGCACAGGTCGTAGAAGGGGAAGGACCAATAACCATAAACCGCCTTAACCAGAGACTCAGCGCGAGCATAAGCGCAAAGTATTCAGACATCACCCTAGGGGAGATCACCACAGAGATCAACGATGTTGTCTCGAAAATCGATATTCCTGACGGCTATAAAATAAGTATGGGCGGCATGTCAGAGCTAATGGAAGAGGGTTTCGATGCCCTCAAACTCGCGCTTATTCTTGCGATTATCCTAGTGTACATGGTAATGGCCGCTTCATTCGAATCGTTATCTACGCCCTTTGTTATCCTGTTTACCATGCCATTAGGCGCAATAGGAGTTGTAATAGCTCTTTATGTCTCCGGATATGCTTTTGGCATAACAGCGTTCATGGGAGCTATCGTGCTAGCGGGTGTAATTGTGAACAACGGTATAGTTATGGTTGATTTCATCAATCAAGAGCGTGCTAAAGGCATGCCGTTGGGCGAAGCGATATGTGATGGTTCGTCGAAACGTCTGCGTCCTGTCCTTATGACAAACCTTACAACTATCCTCGGCCTTGTACCTATGGCTCTCGGAATTGGCGAAGGTGGAGAGTTGGCTGCCCCCATGGCCTTGAGCATAATGGGCGGCCTCAGTTCGGGTACACTTTTTACCCTCTTCGTAATTCCTGTAGTGTACAGCATATTCGCCGGATATAAACCGGTCAAAAGCGTCCCTGTACCCATGGAGTCAGAAACCCGTGAGATCAGACACGTGCCTCAGCCCACCGTGGACGCTGAGACAATAGGAATGACAGAGGCAACTCCAAGCAAAGAAGGCACCCAAAAGGTCGACATAGACCAAGAAGACTTGGAACAACTAATAGACCTGTTAACGAAACTTGCATCATCAGGTAAGAAGAAAGAAGATAGCGAGGAGTAAGACAACTCAAAAGGCTGGGCGGTCTATTACCTCCCAGCCTTTTTTCTTGCAACTAAGGCTTTTAGAAACCCCTGTCTCCAAGCCTAGATGTTCATCCAGTTCCAACGCTTACTCTCTTCTACGTCAAACCACATGCCACTCTTCGTTAGATATGCCAACACATTTGCCAAAGAGGTTATATGTTCATACTCCTCTTTACGAAGTATATCAAAATACTCTTTCTCTTTGGGATCGCTAGACCTTCGGAAAAGGTCGTTATATATTCGGTAGCTTTCTTGCTCTAACTCCAGGGCCGCTTTGAGGGCATCTATATATGGTTCGCCTTCCTCATGTACCGAAACTTCACCTATCTTCTCAAACACGTCTTTTATACGTTCCTCAATCGGGGGAAGATCTTCATAAGAGAACTGTAGTTCTTCTGAATCTTCGAGCATCTCTAGAAGGCCGCGGAACTTTTCGGCATGGATCTTTTCATCTGAAGCCAGTTCTTCGAAAAGCCCCTTAACCAAGGGATTCTTAGCTTTTTCGGCTTCCCGGGTGTAGAGTTCATATCCCTTTTCTTCCATGTCCACCGCTTTACGCAAGACTTCTTGCACTAGCATATAACACACCTCCCACAAGATTGATAGAAAAGGTCGTTACATTGAACACCTTCATTATCAAGCCTATATCAAAAAGGGACTAAATCCAACTATAAAGGGACCCAATGATGTAGTGATTAGAAGAGAGCGATTTATTCGTTCGGCAAAAAGATTCCGGGGATTACCTAACGATGGAGCATGCTTTGAATGGAAAGCAGGAAAAACGTAGCAACGTGGAATATGTTTATATTGAGGAGCGTGAGGATATGAGTGATATATCATTGTTAGAAGAGTTCTTGAGCATAAAGTACCTAGGAAAATACGAATGGAGTCCAGATGGCAGATTCATAGCCTTCATATGGGACGATGGCGGTATAAACGATCTATGGCTGGTTGCTCCGGGAGTGTCCCTTCCTCAAAAGCTCACCTCAGCTCAAAAGGGAGTGTCTGATCTAGCGTGGTTGCCAAAAAGCTCGGAGATGTTTTTCGTTATGGACGACGCGATATACAAGATAGGCGTCTCACCCATTAGCGAACCTAGTCTGATTTACCGAGCTACAGACCAGATCGCAGGCATTTCGTGTTCTCCTGAAGGCAACACGCTAGCATTTGGCCTAGGCGGCAAGATTCATCTTTATGATGTATCATCTTGTGCTGTCAAGCAATTGGAAATGCCCGGTCTTTTGAGCCAAGCCAGCCATTTGGGGATTGTACTTTGGTCGCCCGGTGGAACAAAGTTCGCCTTTTCGTTCAAGGATGCTGATACTTATCATCAAATAGCAGTTATGGGAAAAGACGGTGATCTTATTTGGAAATCCCACTACGAAGCATCTTCAAGAGACTTTTCATGGTTTGATGATAACAGTCTTTATTTTGCAAAACATCAGGAATACGGCAAAGAGGCAGACCTCATGTTGCTTGGCATCTCTAACGCTGACACCATTATCAAAACCATTATGCACCTCAAAGGTTCTGGCAAGGGCCCTTTGCTCTCAACAACCTCCATACCATCACCTGATGGAACAAAAGCTCTCTTCCTTCTAGAAGACACTGGTTTCGCCCATTACTATATGTATGATAGGGGAAGCGGAGAAGTGGAGCAAGTAACCTTCGGAGAATGCGAAGATTTTGCCCATGCTGATGACTACGCAGTATGGCGTGGGGATTCTTCAAGCTTTGTGTATTCCTCAAACCGACAATCTCAAGGAGAAAGACGAATATATGAGCACCGCTTGGCGAGCGGGAAAGACGTAGAGATCATTGCGCTTCCAGGGACTAACTCCAGAGTCAAGTTTTCTTCAACTGGCAGGATGGCGTTTGTGCATTGTGATGACTATAGGAATATGGATATCTGGGTATGCGATTCAAACGGCGAGAACCCCACGCAAATCACATTTTCTATGCCTAAAACGCTTACCGAAGAGCGCCAGTTTGTACCAGAGGAGGTATCGTTTAAGAGCGCCGGGGGATTGACCATCTACGGATACCTAATGAAACCCAGGGGTATCCCACAAGGAACCAAAGTCCCTGGCCTGGTTTGGGTACATGGTGGACCAGTGAGGCAGATGCGACCAGGGTGGCATCCTCTACAAAGCTATGCTCTCTTCCATGGATTGAACCAATACTTCGTCCATAGAGGCTACGTCGTTCTATCGGTGAACTTTCGCGGCGGAATAGGTTATGGACGCGATTTCCGAGAATCTCTTCACTGCAAGATGGGAGTAGACGATGTAGCAGACGTAGTAAACGCAGGAAGGTTTCTCAAAACACTGCCGTACGTCGACCCTGATCGAATTGCAGTATGGGGTCTTAGCTACGGAGGCTACATGACGTTACATGCCCTAACCCAATACCCCGGCGAGTTCAGGGCCGGAGTGAACATTGCCGGTATCTGGGACTTTGCTCAGTATACCAAGTGGGCCAAGAAACGATATGGAAAAGGAATGTGGTTTTTCGAAGCATTTTTGGAAGGAGAACCTGAGGATTCAACGGATTTGTATTCCCAGGCCTCTCCTGTAACCTTCGCCGATCACCTCCAAGATCCCCTCATGAGTCTCCATGGAACTCAAGACGCAAACGTCGATTTCGCACAGCTCGACAGGATCGTCAAAGACTGTCTGCAGCGTAGGAGGCATCATGAGGCTATCTACTATCCCGACGAGAAGCATGTTTTTCGCCATCGGAACACATGGTTAGACGCAATTCCCAAAATTGAGGAGTTCTTGGCCAAAAACATTTGAGCAGTTGCGCGACTTGCTTTAAGAGTCTGTGCCGCAATCTACGAAGCGTACACGCGGCACTCGGGGAACCTGTTGAACATGATATAACAGGTCAGGGCTTCTGCCCCGCTCCCTACTGCCATGGCTAGGGTACCAATCGGACCGCCCATGCCTGGGAATAATCGGGCAGCCACCATCGCCAAAGCCGCGGTAATGGCCACATTGGCGCATTTTGCTACAGTTACCCACGAAGTATGTCGCTTCATGATGAGCATTCCACCATAAAACTCTGCAAAACAAGCCATAAGTGGCATGAAAGATACGAATGCTAATGTCTTAAGGGTTTCAGGCAAAGTATCCAAAGGGGCACCGATCATAGTTCCAAAGACCCAATTCCCAAAAGCTGGCACACTGCTCAGAAGCAGGCACACTAGACCGATTGTCCCAAGAGCAGTTGCGAAACGCTTGGCTTGTTTGAAAGACGCCTTACCTTTTACGAAAATAATGACAAGATGGTATATGTTGTAAGTAAGAGCAGTAAAGATAAAAGAATAACTCAATGCCACTTGGTATCCTGCCAGTGAAACATCAGGATTTACAGTTCGAGACAGTGCCGCCGAAATAATCGGCCTACCCAAAGTCTGAATTACCGAAGCAAAGACAAGTGGCAAAGCAGCACGAAGTATCTCTGCATGACCTATGATTGGTTCGTTAGGGTTTTCGTCTTCTAAAGGCGGGATGAACTTTTTGGAAACAACAAACGCCAAAACCGCTTCCGTAGATAGTCCAAGCATGAGTATGGACGCGCCTACCGGACCGTTAGGCCAAATCCTAGGCAAAACCGCAGCGGCGACAAACATTAAAAACACGCGTATAAGCATGTTTATCGTCATGAAGTGAGTCCGTTTCTTTATGACGATAGGAGTCTGAAATACAGACCGCAGGGCGGAAGATATGGGCCACAATATAAACACTTTCAGCGAAACCAAGGCCGCGTGGTAAACTTCGTCTGAAACCCCCAGAAGATCCATAAAAACATATCTGGAAAGCGGTGTCCAGGTGAGCAGTGACTGCAGAAGAACTAAAACCCCGAGTATTATCAAAGTTACCTGTGCAGCTTTTCGAAAAGTTCTTTTTCCAGTAGTAAATGTAAGACATATACGCTGCATTGCATAACAGGGGGACTCAAATACCTGTCCAACGCTGTAAGATACAGAGTATGCAGCCAAAGCAATGGTAGGGTACATGGTCCTGGCTATTGCGCCCGATACTACAGAATGGGTTACCATCATCAATACAGAGGTTGCAGCCAAAGGCAGATAGAACCGAAGAAGATCAGCCAAGGGATATTTCAGACAATGATCATAATTCGAACTCTGGTCCATCGATTGGGCAGTATCGTCAGTCTTCTCCATCCCGCGGCTCTCTCCCTAACAAAGACACTTCCGAATCATATTATCATTAAAGTAGCAAATACAAAACTGACTTCAATCTCCTGCGTTGATCTTGATAGATGCACCCTATGTCGAACTCCCTCAAACTAAGAGAGGCACACCTTCATATGCCTTATCGAAGTGCGCCTCCCCATAAGTTCAACTAATGTGCGATTCTAGAATTCAGTTGTACCTGTAAAAGAAAAAGCTGGCACTCTAATCGCGGGGACAACTGCTCGTCCTGTCTTAACCATGTCTTGGCTTACCATATCCATGCTACCAAAAACCCTAAGAGCGCTTTCAGTGAACCTCATGTTCTTTATAGGTTTCACTACCTCTCCATCTTCGATCAAGAATGTCCCATCTCGAGTCATACCCGTGATCAACATCTTCATGGGATGAGCCAGATTAGTATAATGGAATCGCGTTACCAAAACTCCTCTGCGAGTGGCCTTGATCATGTCGTCCAGAGAGCTACTGCCTCCAGCCATGAAGAGATTTGTAGGCATGGGCCCCCATCCGCCAAACCCGCCATGCCCAGTTGATTTCTTGCCTTCTTTCTTGGCATTTTTGAAGTCATACACCAATTCCTTTGCGACACCATTTTCAACCATGATCACCTTTGATTTGGGTACGCCCTCCAGATCGAAAGGCATTGGAAACCCTCTTCTATCAAGCCCATCATCCCACATAGTGAACAAGTCACTGAAGATCTTCTGACCAAGTTTCCCGGTTAGAAAGCTCCTGCCTTCCCTTACTGCCTGCGCAGAAAACCCCATGCCTGCAAGATAGCCGAGCATATCCGCGACAGCCAAAGGTTCTAGAATAACCTCGTACTCGCCCGGTTCTATAGCAACTGGATTTTCTCCCATAGCACACTTTTCAGCAGCTGTCCGTCCTAATTCAGCAGCCGAGATATCATCAACATCTATGGCCCTAGCCTGTGCATACCCAGAACTGGTCTCAGATGTAACCACCGTGCTCAAAGAAGCTGACGTGGAGGCGTGATATGCACGAACACCCAGCGAATTGGCCACGCATAATTCTCTGCCGCCCGTAGAAAAAGCGCCGGCAGCTCTGAAGCCTCTCCGATCGGCTTCGTCAACAACCTCCTTGACGGCTTTCGCTCTTTCGATTGCAGAAAAGTTGTAAGTTCTGTCTGAAAAAGTATCTACTTCCTGGATGGGCTCTGGCCCAGGAATACCTTCGAAGTCCTCGTTTGGTTTCTGCAGCTTTGCTATTTCCGCAGCTGCCCGCACAACTTCTTTTAGAGAATCTTCATCTAGAGAATTTGTTGACGCTACCCCAATCCTTTTTCCGAAGATAACTTTGACAGAAATATTGCGATCCACTTCAGCCACGTTTTGATGAATGTAATTCTCGGTAAACCTAGTCAAACGAGACGCTCCGGTAGTCAGAAGTACCTGAGTCAAATCACCAGGAGATTGCCTTATAACGTTTTCTGCAATATCAAGGATTCTATCTTTGCCTAAAAGAGACCGTCTGAGATCTCCACCTTTAGAGACGTTCATCTCCATTCTCCGACACCTACCTTCACATTTCTGAATCTTGCCGGAGCAGCTCCATGTCCAACATGGGCGACTTGGCCTGGCTCCCCCTTACCGCAGTTGGCAAGGCCCCACAGACGCCATTCATCCTTATTTCCTACTGCGTCACACGAACGCCAGAATTCATAAGTTATTCCTGTGTAATTTGGATTCTTGAGCATGGCGCCCAAAGAACCGTCTTTTATCTCGTACGCTACTTCAGTTCCAAATTGGAAGTTTAGACGTTTGTCGTCTATGGACCACGACTTGTTTGTCTCCATATAGATGCCTTCATCAGTATCTTTGATCATCTCATCTAGAGTCCAATCGCCGGGCTCCAAGTTAACGTTAGTCATACGTATAATTGGTATCCTGTTCCATCCGTCAGCTCTCATAGCACCTGTCGATAGTTGCCCCAATTCGGAAGCGGTCTCCCTTGAAGACAAGTAGTTCTTAAATATCCCCTCGTCTATTACGGACACCCGTTGACCAGGGACACCCTCATCGTCATAACCGAAAGACCCTAACCCTCCAGGTAAGGTAGCATCCGCGACTATATTGACCTGCTCTGAGCCGTACCTAAATGTCCCCTGCTTTTCGGGAGTCAAGAAACTAGTACCAGCATAACTAGCTTCTTGTCCAAAAACGCGGTCCAGTTCAATTGGATGCCCGCATGATTCGTGCACTTGCAGGGTTAGTTGTGAACTGTCCAAGATAAGAGTTGTGTCTAGGTTCGGGCATTGTTTTGCCGAAAGA
>Ga0255346_1005140_pt1 | contig 13747 bp, 17 predicted proteins | sample wastewater_treat_FD_194410 | JGI IMG/M metagenome (GOLD analysis project Ga0255346, IMG submission 194410) | Wastewater microbial communities from Lulu Island WWTP, Vancouver, Canada - plant22 | ecosystem: Engineered > WWTP > Wastewater > Unclassified | place: Canada: Vancouver, British Columbia... | reverse complement strand
ATTTACTGTCATTAAAACATCAGAACTTGACAGATTTCTTACATAGAATATGGTATACTATTCTTACAGCCTTTCTTGAGATTGGTTGTCTCCCTCGGGGACGCCTGAGGCACCGCGCGGCAGCATGGTCGGGGTTTGGGTTCATTCCAGCCCCGACCGATTTTTATGTTATACTTTCACTTGCAGAAGTAAAGACATAATAACCACTTGCAATATTCTGAAAAGCGTGTTATTATTTGCATAATTGAATAGGGATTGCGGAGTTTACCGCCCGCCACAGGTTGTCTGAAATGGCAGCGATTGTGGCGGGTTTTTTTTATTTAACTTTGCATCCCATAACAGTGCCGACGGGCGATAAGCGGAAAGGATCGAAATGGCAGATAATAGCCAACTTACTGAGGGAACTCAGGAAATCAGCAAGACGCAGGAAGCTGCGGAAAAAATCACTACGGCACAGCCGGATACTACTACTGCGGAAGCAGGCAAGACATTCACACAGGCGGATGTGGATCGGATCATTGCGGAGCGCTTGCAACGCGAACGTGCTAAGCTGCCTAATGACGAGGAACTCAAAGCCTATCGTGAGTGGAAGAAATCTCAACAGAGCGAGGCAGAGAAAGCTGCTGAGCGTGAAAAGGAATTAGCTGAATTGCATTCTAAGAAGACTGATTTGGAGCGTGAACTTGCCGTGCTAAAAGCTGGCGTACGCGCAAAGGATGCGGATTATGTCATCTTCAAGGTTAGCCGAATGGATGGCGATTTTAGCGAGAACTTAACGAGATTTCTTAAGGAAAATACTGAATTTACTCAACCTGAAACGGTAAAGGTCGAGGGCACAAAGCACACGATTTCTGCGCCGGAACAGGAAGACGGGGTTACGCGGGAATTTTTGAAGCGTAATCCGAACATAAAACTTTAGAATAGAGAGGTAATCTATGGCTATTACACATCCAGCACAAGACCGTTATTCGGAGCTTGTGTTAGCAAAATTACGCGCATCCCTGGTATTACAAGACGGGATCGTGTTTAATAATGATTATGAGGGCAACCCAGTCGCCGGCAAGGTACGCATTCCTGTGCGCGACACAGAGGTTGCGGTTGGTGATTATGACGTCGCTACCGGTTTAGCTATCGGTCAAGGCGCCACGTCTTACTTGGACGTCTTGATCAATAAGCAAAAAGCCGTGAACGAGCTCATTGATGGTTATGAGGCTGCAGCGGTGCCGGACGGCTTGGTCGCCGAACGGATTGACTCCGCCGGCTATGCTTTAGCACGTCAGTTAGATAGTGATGGCGCCACTGAGCTTTTAGCAAGCGGCACGGTTACGAATTTTGATTTGATTACTGCTGCTGATGTTTACAGCCATTTTGTGGACATCCGTACACTATTGAGCAAAGCGAACGTGCCACCCATCGGACGCTATGCTTTGGTGACACCTGACTTTTTGGGCTTGCTGCTCAAATCGCCTGAGTTTATCAAGGCGAGCGATTTAGGTGACGCTGTTGTACAAACGGGCGCTATTGGCAAGATTGCAGGCTTCTCAGTGTTCGAATTCAATGATAATACTCCGAACCTGCGCTGCATCTGCGGGCATCCTGGTTGGTCTACGCGCGTAAATGAATGGAGTGTTCCTGTTGCGATTAACAACTTGGGCAATCAGTACATCGGTGCCAGTGCGGTGCAAGGGCGCTTGGTCTACGGACACAAGCTGACCAAGCCGCTGACCGTGCGCATCGTTTACTCCCCTGGTGAATTGGCTGCCAGCCTTGATCAAGGTTCAGCTACTGGCAAAACAAAAGTTGTTTGTACGGCTCCAACTGGCACTGCGAAATATCGTGTAAAACCTGCCACTCGGGTTGTATTTAACCAGAGTGATAGTGGCTTTACAGCAATTTCAACTGAGTTTTCCCCATCTGTTGGCGATATTGTCGAAGTGGTTGACTTTGTGAGCTCCAAAGCTAAATCGGTTTGCTATCTGACCGTCACCGCTGACGTTATCAAATAAGCTTAATGGGAGTGATTAGTGGGGCGGTGATTATATCGCCCCATCATGGTGATGACCATCAGAGGTAAATAATGGCTGCATTTGCGGATTACACATATTATCTTGACACTTACGGCGGGGCGATAATCCCAGCTGAGGCGTTTGAAAAAGCAATGCGCGATGCCAGCCGCGAGGTCAACCGCTACACGTTAGAACGAGCTGAAGCCGTGCTTGCCGCTAATTCTGACCTTAGCCTAATTGAGAAAATTAAGTTTGCCGCATGTGCGGTAGCTGAAGTGATTTATCAGTATGGCAATCAGATTATGGGAAGGCGCGATATTGCCAGCGAGAGCGTGGGGGATCATTCTGTAAGCTACTTATCCACAGACCAGTTACGAGCCAATGAAGTGCACGCTATAACAGAGACGATTAATGGCTACTTGGGCTTGACTGGTCTGATGTTTTTGGGGTGAACAGATGATAACGCCACATAGCATGACTTGGTATGAGGGCAACAACGTGAACAACGTAATGGTATATACGCGCCATGAAGTGCCAGAAGTAATGTGGCAAGCCAGCAAGGCTGCTAATGTGATTAAATCGGGACTGCAGGAAGCTGACCGCGCTAATATTTGGGTGCCTTATAAGCTGCATGATGGTACTGACCGCAGGGATACGTTGAACTTCAAAGTTGGCGATTACTTAGTCAAGGGGATTGTATATGATGAAATCAATGCCACGTTCACAATTGCCAAGCTGCTGAAGAAGTATCCCAGCGCGGTCAAGATAACCAGTGTAGATGATAAGGATTACAGCTTGAGTGGCGAGAATTATGTGCGCTTAGGTGGTGGCTAATGGCAAAGCTCATGTATATCGAAACGCCACGCGGATTTGTCAAGCAAACTAAAACAAAGAACGGCGTGATTACGACCGAGCTCAAGTGGAACCCAGGCTTTGCCCCTAAGCTAAACGCAAGCCATATAAGTGCGCAAGTTTACTTGGATAGTGAAGTACTGCGTACATCGAACAAGTTCGCACCGGTGGTTACTTCGATGTTGGTAAAAAGCGGTATCTTAGGAACTAAGCCTGGTGATGGTGAAGTGGCGTGGATCGCGCCTTACGCCTGGTATCAATATCACTTAGAGAACCGCAAGACCAGCCAGAATATAAATCCGAATGGCGGTCCATACTGGTTTGAGCGCGCCTGGTCAGTTTTCGGGCCGGCGATAAAACGAGGCGTGGAGAGCAAGATAAAGCGAGGCTTATGAGCGATATCAGCGCAATTCAAAATTATTTACTGACCTATCAGAACTTAGAAGCTGACCGCCCGATATGGGTCGAGATGCTGCAGCCTGAGCCTACGGCTTACACGGTATTTTTAGTACCAGGTAAGCAGGTGATGGTTGACTTGGCTGGCAACAAGGTAGTGGAATATCCGTTTGGATTTGGCGCCACTGAGGCGCTTGACGAAAACTCAACTCTGCAAACTGCAGAGTTTTACGAGGAATTTGCCGACTGGTTAGAGAGCCAAAGTGAGGCGGGGATATTGCCCACAATGGATGCTGGCAAGACGGCAACTTGGATAGAGGCTCTGGACACGGCAACAATCGTGCAAAGAGCTACGACCACAGGAGTTTTTCAGATCCTGTGTAAATTAACTTATGAACAAGTGAAAGGAAATTAATATGACTGCAACAAAAGCAAAACGCTCGAGTATTTGGCATTACCTAAAAACAGGAACGACTACTGGTGCTGATCCAAAACCGATTTGGAACCGCTTAGGGCTTACGGTTGAAAGTGGCGAAATTGCCTACAACCCAGAAACAGAAGAAACAACCGACATTACTTTAGATAGTAAGGTTACTGAGATTACAAGCTACAAGCGCTCATTTGCCGTAGAAGGCGTGGTATATCCTGGTGATGCGGTTTTTGATTACATCGATGGACTGCGCACCAGTATGGCTGTGTTAGATGCACTCCATACTCAAATGGTGAATGTATGGGCTTATAAAGCACCGACTGGTGATCCTGAAGCCGCACAAAATCCAGCCCTTGCACAATGGCCGGCTGAACGTGTTGACGTGACCATTGGAATTGAGAGCATCGGCGGTGATGGCGCTTCAACAGCTAAAATCAAGTACACCATCTACGACATTAACACTCCCGTGGCTGGCTTCTTTGAACCTACCACTAAAGTGTTCACTGCAGGTGAATATAAGGCCATACCAAAGTAGATGCCCCTGCCTAAAAACAGGGGCAGAAAGGATAGCTTGTGGAGAAGCTCAATCTCTCTAAACGGGTTGAAATCGCAATTGACGGCGACCCAGAACGTGTCATTCGCTTTAATCCTGAAGATGTGCACTTGCGAGCGCGCCTGTTCGAATTTTCACGCTTAGCCGCGCAAAAGGAAAAGGAAATCCAAGCTAAGGCTGCTGAAATTGAGGCGCTGAGTGGTGAAGACGAGAACGGCTTGCCGAATCAAGCCGCGCCTACTGTGGCGCTGATGGTTGAATATGCTGACTTCTTTATGGGGCAAGTGGACGAAGTTTTCGGCGCTGGCACTGCTAAAAAAGTCTTTGCCGATGGCTTTGATTTTGAAAGTGCCACGATATTTCTGCAGTATGTTATGGAGAAGTTAGGTGGTACAAGCGCACAGAAAATTGAGCAGCGCCTGACCAAAAAGAGCAGTAAAAAGGCAATGGAGTGAACATCCTTTTAGATGACCTGCCTGAAGCGATTGTAATTGACGGAAAAGAATATCCGGTCAATTGGGATCACCGCACGGGTATTGACTGCATTCTGGACTTCGAGAGCCCAGAGCTAACGATAGAGGAAAAGGGCATCTTGCTGATAAGGCGCCTGTATAAGGAGCCTTTACCAGTAAATCTATCAGAAGCCATGCGCTTAGGCATCAAGTTCCTGAATGCTGGCAATGATAATGTTGAGGAAAATCCATTTGCTGACCATTACCGACTATATTCTTTTGAAAAGGATGCAGGTTTGATTTACGCTGCTTTTCGACAAACGCATGGAGTTGACCTACAAAAGGAACGGCTGCACTGGTGGACGTTTTTAGCGCTATTTCAGGATTTGGGGGCGGATACGGCCTTCTGCACATTAGTCAATTTGCGGCGAAGAGTGAAAAGCGGTGAAGCCACAAAAGAGGAACGTGAGCATGCCCTGAAAATGGGTGAAGCTTTTGACTTACCAGAAATTGACGAGCTGCTGGATGACGAGGAAATTGAGCGTGCAGAGATGTTCGCTAAATTAGCTGAACGAGGTATGTAATGGCGACTTATGCAGGTGAAGTCAGAATAAAGACATTACTGGACTCTAAGGGGGTCAATGCCGGTACAAAGCAAATTACCATGTTATTTAGGACAATGACGCAATCGATAAGCTCTGGTTCTATGAACATGTCTTCTATTGTAAATATGGCAACGAGTTCAATGGCCGGTGGTTGGACTATAGCTGGCGTTGCTATAGCAGCAGCCGTTGGCATGATTATTAAAAAGTTCATTGAATTGACAAGCGAGGGCGTGAAAGTTGCGATGCAAATGGAGGCATCTCAAAAGAGCTTAGAGTTCCTCACAAATGCAACGGGACGCTCATTCAATACAGCAAATAGTTTTATTCAGTCATTTATCCAAGATGGTTTAGTACCGGTCACCGATGCTTATGAAGCTTATAAGAATATGGTGGCACGTGGTTATACCACTGAACAAATTCAGCAAATGTTAACTGTAATGAAAGATGCTGCTGTTTATGGACGGCAAGCTGGCTATGAGATTGGTGAGGCGATTGTAAAGACCACGCAAGGCTTGCGCATGGAGAATAGCATTCTGACGGATAGCGTTGGCATTCAAAAGAACGTTGCTAAGATGTGGGATGAGTATGCAAAGTCTATTGGAACCACATCTGATAAGCTTACCGAGGCACAGAAGCGGCAAGCTGAATATAACGGATTTATGGAAGAGGGAGGTATCTTTGCTGGAGCAGCTGCTGAATATTCTGAGACCTATGCTGGGAAAGTCGCGCAACTCAATGCTGCTTGGACTAACTTGAAATTAACATTAGGTAATCTACTTATTCCTGTGTTAGATGCGATAATTCCACATATTATTAATGTAATTAATTGGTTCACGACACTCTTTAATTATGCTGCCAGAGTGATCAATCTATTATTTAATACCAGTATTCCCATACTCCAGGTTGGTCAGGCGGCGCAAGCTGCTGAAGCTGCTACACAAAACTCTGCTAAAGCAATGAGTAATTTAGCTGACAATACTGAAGAAGCGGGGGAAGCTGCTAAAGGCGCCTTAGCTGCTTTTGATAAGTTGAATGTTTTACAAATGAAGCAGGAAGAGCCTGAGCCTGGCCCTGAGCCTGGCCCCATGCCAGAGCCAACACCACCTATAGAATTACCTCCAATAGAAGATTTAACAGATCCATTATCAGAAATGATGGAGGAGTTTACTGGCGGATTTGGTGCATTTATAAATGGATTAGCAAAGCTGATTCAAACTGGAGATTGGAGCGGAATTGCTGATTGGTTCAGAGATTATGTATGGCAGCCAATTTGTGACTGGGCAGCAGATACTGTAAATAGCATTCTTGATTTATTTGGCAATTTATGGGAGGATATTAAAGCTATTTATATCCCAGCTGCTATTTGGTTTCATGATAATGTAACTCAACCGATACAAAACTGGTTTTCTACTGCTTGGCAGAATATCAGCAAATGGGCGACTAATGCGTGGAACTGGATTAAGAATACTTGGAATACCGCTTACACTTGGTTTAAAACATGGGTTATAGATCCGATAGTAAACTGGTTCAAAACAGCTTGGGATAATATCAGCAAATGGGCGACTGATGCCTGGGAATGGATTAAGACCACCTGGAACGCTGCATATACTTGGTTCAAAACGTGGGTTATAGACCCGATAGTAAACTGGTTCAAAACAGCTTGGGATAATATTAGTACATGGGCAAGTATTGCCTGGACGAACATTCAAACCACTTGGCAGATTGTATCAGAATGGTTCAACACTAACGTAATTACTCCAATTAGCGATTTCTTTTCAACTTTATGGACGAACCTCAGTACTTGGGCGAGTGGTGCCTGGACGAACATCCAAACTACTTGGCAGATTGTATCAGAATGGTTCAACACTAACGTAATTACTCCTGTTAGTGATTCTTTTTCAACGACTTGGACTAATATCAGCACATGGGGAAGTGGTGCTTGGACGGATATTAAGAGTACTTGGCAAGTTGCATCAACTTGGTTCAATACAACAGTTCTAACACCGATAAATACCTTCTTCTCCTCAAGTTGGGAATCTATACGCTTAAAAGTTACGGGGGCGTGGGCAAGTATAAAAACTGCCTGGCAACCCGCAAGTACTTGGTTCAGTAATACAGTGCTCACTCCGATAAAGAACTTTTTCTCAACAAACTGGGAATCGATAAGACTAACAGTTACAGGAGCGTGGGCAAGCATAAAAACCGCTTGGCAACCAGCCAGCACCTGGTTTCAAAACACGGTACTAACACCAATAAAGAACTTCTTTACGACTGCTTTTAATGCAATTAAAGATAAAGTAGTCGGCATTTTTAATGAGATTAAAAGCAGTATCATTAACACTATTAATGAACTTTTAGGAAAAATAGCTGACCTTATCAGTAGAATACTAAATATTCCTAAAATTCCTAATCCGCCCGTTGGCGGCGGTGGTGGCGGCGGTGGTGGCGGCGGTGGCGGCGGAGGTCAAGGGCCAATACCAAAACCTGGAAAACCCCCGCTTATGGCTACTGGTGGAGTAATACCAGCGAATGCACCCTTTGCAGCTATCTTGGGTGACCAGCGTTATGGACGCAACTTAGAGGCTCCTGAAGGGTTGATCCGTCAGATTGTGCGAGAAGAAACAGGCAGATTACAAACGCAAGTAACGGTGCACTTTGAAGGCGATTTAGCCAGCTTGGTACGGGAACTCAAGCCGCATATTGATGCAGAGACCAAGAGGGTAGGCAGAAGTTTAGCGAAGAGTGTAGCATGATTAGGATAGATGGAATTAACTATAACGTGCCAATTGCATCGCTGACAAGAACAGCGGACTTTTTGGATCGCTTTGCTGAACGTACAGCAGACGGTGTTTTACATCGGGATTTAATTGGTGTCTATTATAACTATGAAATTGAATTTGGGCGGGCTCCATCAATGAATGAATATGCGCGACTATATCAGAAATTGAGCGAGCCTGAAGAATTCCACACGATTACATTGCCTGATGAAGATGGCGATTTGACGTTCACTGGTTATGTATCTGGGATTAGAGATGAACTCATTCGTATCCGCGGCAGTGAACGCTATTGGATGAAGCTTAGCTGCAGTATGATCGCCCGAAGCCCATCGAGGACATAATGGCTAACATATCCTTTGAAATCGAGCTGACTATCGATGTGGGTGAAGAACAGGAAATTGTGTTATTCACCCCAGCGGATATTCTTAATGCAACTTTAGTTGAGCAGGTTGACCCCATCTCCTTGACCTTGCCGATTTCCGAGCTGAATTTTAAGGTTTACACAACCGATCCACGCTTTGGGATTTATGCAGAAAATGAATTCTCACAAAGCCTGACACTAAGGCAGCCGGTACGCTTATATTTGACCTATCAGCTGCAGCGTTATTTAATGGGAACATATTATTTAGATAGTTGGAAATCGCCGGCACATTACCGCTATGAGTTCAAAGCAGTAGATACAATCGGACTTATGGATAGCATCACTTATGATGGCAGCTATTGGGCTAATGATACACCACTTCAATCAGTTTTAGCTGATGTTCTGGAGCCTGGTGGAATTAGCTTTAATATATCTGATGAACTTGCTGAATTCAAATTGCGGGGATTTTTACCGCCCGGCACATTGCGCGAATCAATACAACAGATAGCGTTAGCCGCTGGTTCAATAGTATTATGTTATGGCGATAAATCTATTTATCTTGAACCAGTAAAATTGCCATATAGAGGCGAACCGGCGATTTATACCATCAGCGATGAAGAACGCTTAGAGCAACAGGAAATCAATATAAAACAAATCATAACGGATATTGAAGTTAGCTCACATGAATATGTAGGTCAGAATGAACGAATCGAGACCATATTTCAAAATTATTTAGAGCCGGGTGAATATAAAATTCGGTTCACCAAGCCTTACTATAATATTGAGGCTACTGGAACCGGATATCCTCAGGATAATTTAGCAACAGAAGATGGGTTTTGGCTTATAACCGAAGATGGCTTTGAGGTGGTTGTTTCAGAAGAATACGTTTACGGTCCGAATTATATCTATCTCTATGTTTATGAGCCCGGTGGTGAGGTTACTATCACGGGTTATCCAATGGTTGAATATCGGCGAACTTACAGTTTTAGAGAGAGTGGCTTGAGCCCATATCAAACTGCAAATAGCATCATAATTGAAAATGCAACTTTGGTAAATACAAGTATTGCCAGCAATGTGCTGGCACTGCTGAGAGATTATTATCGCCAACGTTACGAGCAAAAGGCGAGAACAATTGAAAGTTATACGATTGTTTATAGCTACCGATACTTCCCACAGTTTTATTGGTCTGTCGATTACTGGTGCGAGCTATATATTGGGACGATAACGCCTGAGGAAAAGCTATTGGTGAAATTTCACCCAGGAGAGGTAGCAAGGATTAGCGCCACAGATGGCAAATTTATCAGGGGTGCAATTGAGCAAATTGATTATGACTTGGTAGGTGGCATGTTGACAAAATTACGCATCGTGGGAGTAGAAGATGGCAGTTAAGAAAATTACTGAATTACCGGAGCAAACTGGGCAGCCAGCGGTTGACGATTTATATGTAACCGTGGACGTTTCAGAAACGAATTTATCACAGAAGACCAAAAAGATACGCTCGGATAAGATTTTTATTCACTCAAATACCCAATTAGGGGATAGCGTGGTGAATAGTCGAGTACTTGGTGAAAGTAGTGTGATCGATTCCAAAATAGGGGCGCAGCAAGTGAAGCTGCCTAAAATAGACGGATTAGGTGCGAGTTCAGAAACACAAGACAAATTTATCTTTTTTGATTACTCGGCTGGGAAGCTGCAATATCTGCACTGGCCAGCACTGACGATTAATGACAAAGCAGTCGTAGATAAAGCCCAAATTGAACTGGTTGTATTGGGGGCGTTGGATATACTCAAAGTTGGGGATGGGCTATTTTACTTTGTGATTCCAAGCGGGTTAAATGGTTATGCAGTCACTAAAGTAGAAGCCAATATTCTGGTGACCAGTTCAAGCGGACTACCGACCATACAAATTGCTAAAGGACGGCGTGAAACGCCAACCTCTGTGCCCACCTTCACTGACATACTATCAACATTATTATCAATCGATGTAGGTGAATATTCTTCTAATAATGCATATACACAGCCGGTTGTTAATGCAGAGGCAGCTGGGCTGCTAACTGATGATATTTTGAGAATTGATTGTGATATAGCGGGTACAGGTACTAAGGGATTGATTATCAATCTGGAGCTCTCGAAATGAAAGTGATTGTTGCCAGCAATTTAAGTAAAAACCTACCCATTGGCTCACTGCTATTTTGGGGCGGATTAGCCAGTGAGATCCCGACTGGCTGGGAGTTATTTAACAGCGCCGCAGATGCTTTTATTATGGGTACAAATACGGCAGGCATCAATTTGACCAAACAAGGGGCAGATACTCATGTACATACAATTAGTGATACCGCAAACGGCGGTATACATAAACACGATAATAAAACCATTACCACTAACCAAAATACAGGCGTTCAAGGTGCGCCTTCTGGCAGCACTGCATCAGTTGGTTTTCATACACATTCTGCAACCTTGACTTTTGATAATGACGGAGAACATTATCATGATACAGGAAGAAGTACGGATTCAAAAGACCATAAGCCGCCTTATATCCGTTATTATTTAATGAAATCTATTGACGTTGTTGAAATTCCAATCGGTGCAATTGCAATTTGGTCGGGCAGATTAATTGATATACCGTCCGGCTGGCATAATTGTGACGGCAGTACTGTGGGCGGAATAACATTACCAGATATTCGCGGACGCTTTATTTATGTGCCCAGTTCTGATACTGATAAAGGAAAAACTGGCGGGGCTAATTCACACTCACATTCAAAACCTACTGATACTTATTTTAAAACTAATGCTCACTTTCATCATGGAACCTGTACTACATCAACTTATAGTGGTTCAAGTGTTAATGTTAAAAGTGGCGGTGGAACTGTTGAGAGAAGTAATGCCTCACACAGTCATCCTAATACAACTTTTTCAACTAAACAAGATAATAATGTTCATCAGCATACTTTACCATCTATAAAAAGCGCTGTAGAAATTCTACCGCCTTATATTAAAGCTTATTACATCATGAAGGTGCAATCATGAATTTTCCAATTGGTACAATAATCCTTTGGGCTGATGAAATAATACCAGCCGGCTGGCAGATTTGTGATGGATCCAACGGCACGCCCAACTTGATCGATAGATTTATTAAAGGCTGTACTGATGACGATGAGCTTTTAGATACAGGCGGAGCTAACTCACATTCACATACTTTTAGCTTAAATTATACTGGTTACGATGGCGCCCATACTCATGACATTGATGGATTTAATATTGACAATTCAACTGCTTATTTTCAAGGAGCAACAGGAACAGGCGTATATGTTACTAATAGACATCCGCATAGCATCAGTAGCACTACAACTCCATCAGGGGGCAATCATCGTCATACTGTTGGCGCAATCAATAACGCAAACAATCTGCCGACTTACATCAAATTAGTATATATCATGCGAATATCATAGAAAGCGAGGTAAAAATGCCTAAGAAAAAAGGAAGCTCAAGAAGTGGCACAGGTTCGTGCATTTCAAGTTTGGTGCGTAAGGGCTATCCGCAGCGTCAAGCCGTGGCAATTGCAATGAATAAAGGCAAGAGTGGAAAGAAGAAGAAGAAATGAGTATAGATCAATATGCGTTTGGCATCGACATCAGCCATTGGAACGGAGCTGTTAACTTTGATGTCATCAAGGCTTACCAGCCTAAGGTGTGCTTTATTGCAGCCAAAGCCTCTGAGAGCAATTGGTATAAAGACGATCGGTTCGATTATCACTGGGCTGAGATGAAGCGAATTGGCGTTGGCAGAATAGCTTACCATTTTATGCGCTTTGATGTCAACGGTGTGAGCCAAGCAGAGAAGCTGCTAAGCGTAACTAAAGACTGGGATTGGGAACATGACCGACTTTGTCTTGACTGTGAAGCTGAGGGGCAACAAACTGCCAGCCAAGTAACTGATATCGTAAATGCCTGCTTAGAGAAGCTAAAGAATATCACTGGACGCAATCCGATGATTTATTCTCGAAAAGAGTGGGTAGACCGAAAGCTGCAAGTGAGCCGAATGCCAAAAGTTGATTGGTGGCTTGCTGCTTATTTGAAGACCTTGCCAAAGCCATTATATACAGCAGAAATGACACCTCCGCCCCCGTTGCCTCGTGGCGTCAGCACTTGGCTTATTCATCAGACCACCAGTCATGGCAAGTCCATTGGTGCGCCGAGCTATTATATGGATTATGATCGCTGGAACGGGACTGAAGCTGATGTGCGCAGATACTTTAACTTGAATGTCAGTGAGCCAGAGCCCAGCTTAGAAGAAAAGGTGCAAATCTTGTGGGATGCACACCCAGAGCTGCATTAATGAGAGTTAGCTATGACACAAGCATATGACGCAATAATTGCCACGATTACAACCGCAAGTGACGCCACGCAGGTTACAAAAAAGATGGTGAAAAGTACGCAATGGCGTGAAGGTACTTCTGGAACTTGGCAGTCTACAAGTTGCACGCTGACGGCGGGTAAAGTCTATCAATTTAGAACGCCTTTATCTGGAATGGGTTCTGGTACAACAGCGGTATTGCCAAATATAAAAGCGTCGGTTACTGTCGATTGGGATACTACCGCTACTCCAATCACAACTGTCGGCGACTGTTTTATGAGTTATTACGCCTATGGCTGCACCTCTCTCACTTCGTTATCCGTACCTGATACATCTGGATTAACGAGTGTCGGCACATATTTTATGGCTTATTACGCCAACGGCTGCACCGCTCTCACTTCGTTATCCGTACCAGACACATCTGGATTAACAAGTATTGGCGCATCTTTTATGCGTTCTTACGCCAGCGGCTGCACCTCTCTCACTTCGTTATCCGTACCTGACACATCTGGGCTGACGAGCGTTGGCAACTATTTTATGGCTTATTACGCCTTCGGCTGCTCCTCTCTCACTTCGTTATCCGTACCAGATACATCTGGGCTAACGAGTGTTGGCACCTATTTTATGGCTTATTACGCCAACAACTGCTCCTCTCTCACTTCGTTTATGCTTCCTTCTGCTACAGGATGGTTTGAAAGTCATAATATTAGTTGGGGTGTTCCGTCTACGAGGCTCAATTATTTATATGGTTACGCTCCCAGTGCTACTTCTCAAACGGCGTGGCAAGCGTTGACAGCAGAGGGAAAAACACTTTATACTAACTATATTCAGTCTTCAAGTTATGTTAAAGTACAAGCGCCTATTGGCAACCCGTACTATTACTACGCACAATTGAGGTGAATTTAATGACTTTTATTACGCTCGTAAAAGCATCGCCTCGAACAATACTTGGCACCATAATC
>Ga0255346_1005131_pt1 | contig 13771 bp, 10 predicted proteins | sample wastewater_treat_FD_194410 | JGI IMG/M metagenome (GOLD analysis project Ga0255346, IMG submission 194410) | Wastewater microbial communities from Lulu Island WWTP, Vancouver, Canada - plant22 | ecosystem: Engineered > WWTP > Wastewater > Unclassified | place: Canada: Vancouver, British Columbia... | reverse complement strand
GGCTGGGAAAATTGGGCGGAGTCTTGAAGGTGCCGCGCAAGACTCACGCGCAAAAGAACGCGGCCCAAGCCGCCGCGTTTCAGCAGGGGCTCTGCGAGCGGCTCCGGAGCTGGAACGTGGCTGGTGGCGGAAGGCGGGTGCGGATTTGGGTGGCCGATGAACATCGCTACGGGCTGATTCCGGTGGTGCGGCGCTGCTGGAGTTTACGGGGGCAGCGTCCTGTGGCCCCCTATCAAACCCAGTATGAGTGGGCTTATCTCTACAGCGCGCTGGAGGTGGATGGCGACCATGCCGCTCAGTTTCTCTGTCTGCCCGAGGTCAACTTGGGGATGAGCCGTTTATTCCTGGAGCACTTGGCCGCTCGGGATCCGGAGGCGGAGCATGGGGTCCTCTGGGATCAGGCCGGTTTTCATCCGGCTGCGGGCAGCCCGGAGTTGCCTGCCCGCATCCACTGGATCGCGCTGCCCCCTTACCGTCCGGAGCTCAATCCGGTGGCAGCTATTGGCGACCTCATCAAGGACCGCATCGCCAACACACTGTGGCACACCCTGGAGTCGTTGGAGCAGGCGCTGGAGGAGGAGTTGCGGCCTCTCGATGAGAGTGCCGCGCGCGTGCGGCGGTTAGTTTCACACCCTTGGTTGGTCCAACAGGTAAACGCTATCGCAGCGGAGAATAGTGCAATTACGGATTAGAACTGGTATAAATCGCAGCTGACGGCGGCAGCCAGAAATGATCGCGCTATCGGATGGACTGGTATTTCTGATGCGACCCAAGGCATCGAATCGGCGGGTAATACAATTAAAAGGTTTAACTACGAAACTAAATCTTCTTAAATCACCCGCAGCGAATAGAACGGAACGATTATGCGGCGATTACAATTCATTCTTGCCTTTGCATTGGTAGCGGTGGAACTCGGCTGGGCGGCGCCCAATCCGCCCGCTTTTCCACCGGACCCCAATCAGGCGTTGGAACGCACTTGTTTCCAAACCGGCGGTGCGTGGAGTCCGTTCGGCAATTTGCGTTCGGACGTGGCGATTGTGTATGGGATTGACCCGCAACTGCCGGATCGCATCCAGACCTGGCGGGATCGCGGATATCGCATTCACGTGATGACGGGCGTTTCCTGGGGCAGTTACCAGGATTATCTCTACGGACGTTTCGACGGCATCAATCACGAGGACGAAGCGCAAACCGAGCGCAACGGCAAAAAGATCAGTCACGGCGGCGATGTGTATTACATGTCGCCCGGCACGAATTTCGGCAAATTTCTCTGCGTGGGCGTGCAGCGCGCGTTGGATGCCGGCGCCGAGGCCATTCATTTGGAAGAGCCGGAATTCTGGGTGCGTGGCGGCTATTCGGAAGGATTCCAGCGCGAATGGCGCGCCTACTACGGGGAGGATTGGCAACCGCCGCACGGTTCGGTGGATGCGCAATGGCGCGCTTCCAAGCTGAAATATTTTCTCTACCGGCGCGCGTTGCAGCAGGTGTTCGATTACGTGCAGGACTACAATCGCCGCACCGGCCGTCACGTGCGTTGTTACGTGCCGACGCACAGTTTGCTCAACTACGCGCACTGGCGCATTGTCAGTCCTGAATCATCGCTCGCCCGCCTGAATGGTTGCGATGGTTACATTGCCCAAGTCTGGACCGGCACATCGCGCACACCGAATCTCTTCCGTGGGCAACTACGCGAACGCACGTTTGAAACCGCCTTTCTCGAATACGGCGCGATGCAAAATCTCGTGCGCGCCACCGGTCGCACCGTGTGGTATTTGAACGATCCCATCGAGGACAACCCGAACCACGATTGGAACGATTACCAGCGGAATTGGGAATCCACCCTGGTCGCTTCGCTGTTGCAACCCGACGTCTGGCAGTATGAAGTCGCGCCCTGGCCGGAGCGCATCTTTCGCGGGCGCTACCCGCATTCCGTGCCCGAGGATCAACGCCAGCCCATCCCGCCGCCTTACGCCACCGAATTGCAGGTGGTGTTCAACGCGCTGAACGACATGAAGCAGGCGCGCGTCGAGTGGGATTGCGGCACGACCGGCGTCGGCGTGATGGTGAGCGATTCGCTCATGTTTCAACGCGGCGATCCACAACCGGGCGATCCGCATCTCAGTGAAATCTACGGATTGGCTATGCCGCTCTTGAAACGCGGAATTCCCGTCGCGCCGGTGCAATTGGAAAACGTCACCGTGCCGCGCTACTTGCAGGATTTCCGCGTGCTTTGGCTCACTTATCACGGCATGAAACCGCTATCCGCAGATGTTCACAACGCCTTGGCGGACTGGGTCAAGCAGGGCGGGCGACTGATCGTGTGCGACGACGACACTGATCCTTACAATGCCGTGCGCGATTGGTGGAACAGCGACGGCAACCATTACGCCACGCCGAGGGAACATTTATTCGCGCAACTGGACGTCAAATCCGCCAACGCCGCTAATAACGCCGGGCCGACGAGTTGGTCACACGGGCAGGGGGAAGTGTATTGGTTGAAGGAAAATCCGGTGCGCCTCGCCAAAGACGCGAAGGGCGACGAACCGGTGCTGCAATTCACGGAACGCGCGGCGAAGTCTGCCGGATTGAAGTGGCGGGAGACCAATTACCTGCAACTGCGGCGTGGGCCGTACATCATCGCCGCCGGCTTGGGCGAATCCATCGCGGGTGAACCGAAACAATTACAGGGACGGTTTGTGAACTTGTTCGATCCGGAACTGCAAGTGCAAACCACCATCACCGTGCGGCCTGGCAGTCGCTTCTTCCTGCGCGAGTTGGAAGCTGAGTCTGGTGCGCAACCCAAACTGCTCGCGTCCGGATGCAAAGCGCTGCTCCAACAGCAAACCGACGATACCATGAGGTTTGCGGTCGAGGGAGTGGGCAACACGCCGGCGATCCTGTTGCTCAGCACGAGCAAAGCGCCGAAGAGCGTCCGGCTCGATCCCGGAGCGGTGCTGGATTTTTCCTACGCGGCCAAGGACGGATTGCTCTGGATTCGTTTCGCCAATTTGCCGAGCCCGCGAGAGTTGACGATTCAGTTTTGACTGTTGCTAGGGCTTCGTCGCGTCGCGACGGTCATCAGGGCTGATGGCTTAGGATCCGGATGCGTTCTTCCGATTGCTCGGAATGCATTCCTTCGTTCCTTGAAGTGTAACCTTGGTTGGCGCTGTGTTTGTACGAAGCGAAAGGGGAGAAGCAACTTTTCGAGACTGCTCGACAACCGAAAATTGCAAGCTGGAGATTGAAAAACTGGCGGAGAGGGGGGGATTCGAACCCCCGATACGGTATTACCCGTATAACGGTTTAGCAAACCGCCGCCTTCAGCCACTCGGCCACCTCTCCATGTTTGCGCAAGCGTGTGGTCGGCTTCCGCCCAAACAATCGTTCTTGGCGGAGTCGGTATAAACTGATTCTCCGCTAGGGTCAAGAGGGGATCGGAACGAGTTCAATTTACACTTTGAAGCGGCGGATGCCTGCCCTATAACGTCCGCATGGCATTGCCTCTCAAGGTTGCGGTGTTCGGAACGGGGTCGCTGGGCAAGGAACACGTGCGTATTTACGCCGAACTGGCTGCGGCGGGCAGGGTGGAGTTGGCCGGCCTTTACGACGTGTCGGCGGACGCGGCCCGCAAGGTTGCCGCAAAATACAACGCGCGCGTGTTTGATTCGGTGGCGGCCGCGGCGGCGCACGTCGAGGCGGTCAATATCGTTACGCCCACCACCACGCATTTCGAGCTGGCGCGCACGCTGTTGCATCAGGGCAAACACGTGCTTGTTGAGAAGCCGATGACCGATAATGCGGCGCAGGCCGCCGAACTGGTCGCGCTGGCCCAGCGCCAGAATTGCGTGCTTCAGGTTGGGCACGTGGAACGGTTCAACCCGGTTTTCACCTATCTCGAGACAGTGGCCACTCAACCCCGTTTCATTGAAACCCACCGGCTCTCGCCGTATCCGGCCCGGTCCACGGATATCGGGGTTGTGCTCGACTTGATGATTCACGATCTCGACGTGGTGCTGGCCTTTGTGAAATCGCCCGTGGTCCGCGTGGACGCCGTGGGCGTGCCTGTGCTCAGTCAATCAGAGGACATTGCCAACACCCGCCTGCGTTTTGCCAACGGTTGTGTCGCCAACCTCACCGTCAGCCGGGTCAGCCCGGAGCGGATGCGCAAGATCCGGGTATTCAGCAGCGGCGACGTGCCCAGTTACATCTCGCTCGATTACCGGGCGCAGGCGGGTTTCATTTATCGCATCGCCCGCGATGACGAGGCGGAAAGCTCGATTCTCAAAAAACTGCTGGCGGCCAAGCTTGGGGTGGGCAAGGACGCGGCCATCGTGAGTGAATTTGGCGGCAAACGCATCGTCCGCGAGCCGGTGCCCCTGGCGAAAGAGGAGCCGCTCAAGTTGGAGCTGCAACACTTTGTGAACTGTGTGCGCGAGCGGCAGACTCCTTTGGTCAGCGGAGAATCGGCCAAGCGCGCGCTGGATTTGGCGCTGGAAATCACCCGCCAAGTGCAGGAGCAGCACCCGTGAAGGACGCCCCGTGAAACGTCGCTCGATCATGTTGATTGCCGGAGAGGTGAGCGGCGACGCGCTTGCCGCGGAACTGGTGGAGGCCTTGCGCGAAAAAATCCTGCAACACGAATCCCAACCCACAGCCGACGTGCAACCTTTGCACACCGCGTTGACGCCGTATTTTTTTGGCGCGGGCGGTCCGAAAATGGCCGCTGCGGGGGTGGACCTGGCTTTTGACCTGACCCGGCATTCGGTGATTGGCGTCTCGGATATGCTGAAGAAGCTGCGGACGTTCCGGCGGCTCTTTCTACAATTGCACCGACTGGCCCGTGAACGGCAGCCGGAGGTGATCATCGGCGTGGACTACGGCGTGTTCAATCTGCGGTTCGCCCGGGCGATTCACCGGCATGTCCGCAAACATCGCCGCGCGTTTGTGCCGTGGCAGCCGAAGCTGGTGCAGTATGTTTCGCCGCAGGTATGGGCGTCGCGGCCAGGGCGCGCCCGGCGGTTGGCAGCCCATCACGATCTGTTGTTGAGCATCTTTCCGTTTGAGAAGGAATGGTATCGGCAACGGGCGCCCAAGCTGCGCGTAGAGTTTGTGGGACATCCCTTGGCTGGTCGCCGCGCGTCATCCGCCGTCCAACGTCCCCAAACCGGAGATGCAACCCGCCTCGTGTGTTTACCCGGGAGCCGCGCGGATGAGGTGCGTCGCCACTGGCCGGTGGTGACGGGCGCGTTCGTCCGGCTGCAGCGGGAACTGCCGAACTTGCAGGCGAAGTTGATTTTGCCGGATGACACCTTGGCGCAATCCGCCCGCGCTTTGGGGGTGCCGTCGGGGTTGGTCCTGCAGGTTGGCGGTCTTTCCGAGGCATTGGCCCAGGCGGATTGCGCCTTGGCCAAGTCCGGCACCAGCACCTTGGAATGCGCGTTAGCGGGCGTGCCGGCGGTGGTGTTTTACAAAACGTCCTGGCCGAACTATTGGATCGGGAAGCGGGTGGTGAAGGTGAAGTATCTCGCCATGCCCAATCTGCTGGCGGGCGAGGCGGTTTTTCCAGAATTCATCCAAGCGGCGGCGACGCCGGAAAATGTCGCGCGCGTGGCTTTGGCAATTCTGCGGGATGAGACGCGGCGCGCGGCGATTCAATCCCGGCTGGCGACCGTGGTGGCTGGCTTGGGGGATGCCGGCGCCAGCACGCGCGCGGCCGAGGCCATTGTGAGGTTGCTCTACTGAATCCGAATGCCGTTCAGGCGGACGGCGCGGCCTTTTTCTTCCGTCCGCGTTTGACGGCGGGTTTCGCCGGAGGCGGTTCCGCAGGCGGCGCGGCCGGTTCTTCCGGCAGATACAGATAGCGCCCGCAGGTGTCGCACAACTGGATATCTTCCTGTTTCATCAACGTCATGACGACGGCGAGGGGCAGTTTCATGTGACAGCCGGTGCAAACCTGGTTGCGCACGGCGATGATGCCTTTTTTCCCACGCACCATGAGGCGGTCATAATGGCCGAGGATGGGCGGGGGAATGCGGCTGCGGAGTTCTTGAATGATCGAGTCCCGATTTTTTTCCTTGATCTCTTTTAACTCGATGGCCTGTAAACGGACGAGGTCTTTCAGCAGATCGTTCATTGCAGTGCTCCTGACATGACGGGCAGTATGCGGCCGAATGGGAAAACGCGCCAGTTTCTTTTTTAGGAAATTTCTTTGCCCGGAGAAGCCGGCGTCAACCGTCCCAGCAAGCGCAGCAACCCATCGAGGATGGTGATCGGATGCGGCGGACAACCGGGAATGAACAGGTCCACCGGCAACACACTTTCCACGCCGTCATGTTGCTCGGCATGCCCGGCGAATGGTCCGCCCGAGATGGCGCAGGCGCCCACGGCGATCACCAGCTTCGGCGGCGGCACGGCCGCCCAGGTTTTTTGCAGCGCCAGGCGCATGTTGCGGGTGACCGGACCGGTAATCACCAGGCCGTCCGCGTGCCGGGGCGCCGCGACAAAGCGAATGCCGAACCGGCTGAGATCGAAGACCACCGTAGTCAATACGTTCAAATCCGCTTCGCAGGCATTGCAGCCGCCCGCGCTGACCTGCCGCAGTTTGAGCGAACGCCCGAAGAGCTTCCGCGATTGTTCGTCCAACGCACGAGCCAGCTCCAATTCGCGTCCGTCAAAGTGCAGTGCGGCGCGGTGCGACGTGGCGAGCCGGGCGTCCGGGGTAAAATGCAACGCGCCGTGCGGGCACGCGCGTTCACATTCCGGACAGAAGAGGCAACGGCCCAAATCCAACTGCGGTTTTCCGGCTACGATCTTCAAGGCGGCGGTGGGACAAACCTCCACGCACGCCTGACAGCCGGGCGGACATTTCGTGGGGTCCAAGTGCGGCCGTCCGCGCAACCGGTCGGGCAGGGTGGGGGGCGCTGCGGGATAAGCGACGGTGCGGTATCCTTGATGAGCGCGGGCGAGCAGGACTTTTAACATCGGGTCACCTCACAGATCGTGGCCGCAGTAGGACAGGTTGAAACTCTTGTTGCAGAGCGGGAAATCGGAAATCTGCTGATCGCGCAACGCCAGGGCGAGCCCCATCCAATTGTGGAACGACGGGTCCACCACCTTATAGTGCGCCCAGCGTCCGGCCGGGTCCGTCAGGACGACGTGGCAGATTTCGCCGCGCCAGCCCTCGCTCAAAGTGACCACCACCGATTCCGTCGCCAATGCGCCGGGCGTCGTCTGCAAGGGCGTGGCCGGCAGGTGCCGCAGTTGTTCCTGAAGAAACGCCAGCGAACGCTGAATCTCCTGCCACCGGACGTAGGCCCGCGCAAAGACGTTACCGGCAGCATCGCCCGACACATGAATTTGCGCGAAACGATAATGTCCGGAAGGAAATTGAGCGCGCACATCGCGTTCCACCCCGCTGGCGCGCGCCGCCACCCCCACGAGCCCCAGGGCCAGTGCGTGGTCGCGGGAAAGCCAGCCGGTGTTTTCGAATCGCGCCCGCACCGAGGAGGTGTTCCACAGCAGATTGACGGCGTTGGCGGTATCGGCGGCAGCCGCGGTCAAGCGTTGGAGCAGATCGGCGCGCCGTGATTCCTCCAAATCGAACAGCACGCCGCCGGGCCGGACAAACCCGCGCCCAAACCGATTACCGCACAGCAAGGCGGTCATGTTCAGAAAATCGCCCCGGATGCGTCCGCAAAAACTGGCCGTGGGTTGGTAGCCGACGTCGTTGGCCAGCGCGCCCAAGTCGCCGGTATGATTGGCCAATCGTTCCAGTTCCAGCGCCACCGTGCGCAACACCTGCGCCCGGGCGGGCACGGAGCAACGCGCCAACGCTTCCACCGCCTCGCAATATGCCAGGGTGTGGCCAATCGTTGTGTCGCCCGCCAGCGTTTCCATGTAGGGCAGCGTGCGTCCGTTCGGCCCCCCCACCAACGCGCGTTCGATTCCCCGGTGCTGGTAACCCAAGGCAATTTCCAAATGGAACACATGCTCGCCGTGGCATTGAAACCGAAAATGGCCCGGTTCAATGATGCCCGCGTGAACCGGCCCGACTGCGACTTCGTGAATTTCATCGCCTTCGACGCGGAAAAAATCGGTCACACACGGCTCGATCGCAACCTCCGCCGCACGATCCCAGGCGTCTTTACCGGAGCGATGGCTCGGATGAAAGCGGAGCGGTTTGAGCCACGGATGGCCCTCGGGTTTGACGCCCCATTGCTCGGCGATTTCGCGTTCAAACCAATGTGTTTGGGGACAGGCGGGGGTTAGGGAGGGATAGGCATCGCCCACTTCCGTATAACCCAGTTGGAGCTGTCCGGTGTCATCGTGCGCCAGGACTGCCCACAATCGCAGCGTGTCGTCGGAGAGCGGTTGTCCGAACAGCGCGGCCACTCGGCCCTCGCGTTCGCACGCTTGCAATACCGTTTCCCGAAAATCCGCCCACGAGAGGCGCGGCACGCGACTTAGCGCCACGGGTTCGCCGTTGTGAATCAGGCAAGGCGCCGGCGCGTTCATCGGCCACCTCCCAGGGTCGTGGTCATTTGGGTGAGGAGCGTGTTAAGCGGTCCGGGAATGGCCAGGCCCAACAGCAACACGATCACCGCCAGCACAAGCGGGGGGCCAATTTCCCACGGCTGTTCCGGTGGACTGGAGGACGCGGTGGTCGGGGGTGGTTCGCCCAAGGTCATGTTGAGCACCACCCGGGCCATGCCCACAAAGATCAATGTCAGACAGAGCAAAGTGCCCGTTGCGATCCACCAATGGCCGCCATTGAACATCGCGCGCAGGATGGTCAACTTGCTCAAAAAAATTCCGAAAGGCGGCAGCCCCGTGATGGCCAGAAATCCCGTCAGCCACAACACCCCGGTTACCGGCGCGACCTGGCGCAGGCCGCTGACGTGCGCGGCGGATTTGGTCTTGAATCGCGTGAGGATGTTGCCTGCCGTCAAAAAGAGCAGTCCCTTGGTCAGCGAATGGTTTGCCGCATGCAGCATTGCGCCCAGCACGCCGATGCCACCCAAGCCCGTGCCCAAGGCCAGCAATCCCATGTGTTCCACGCTGGAATAGGCCAGCATCCGTTTGTAATCGGCTTGACCAACGATGAAGATCGTGGCGACGCCCAGTGAAAGCAATCCCAGCGCAACGAGCAGGTCGCCGGCAAAGGCGTCGCAGCCGGCCGCCACGCAAATTTGCTGGGCGCGCACGATGCCCAGGAACGCGCAGTTCAGCAGCGCGCCGGAAAGCAGGGCCGACACCATGGAGGGCGCTTCACTGTGGGCGTCGGGCAACCAGGTGTGCAACGGCGCCAGCCCCATCTTCGTGCCATAACCAACCAGGAACAAAATGAACGCCGCCCGCAACCACGCGGGTTGCAGCTCGCCCGCGCGCGCAACGAGTTCGCTCAACATCAAGGAATGGGAATTGGGACCGTTTCCGGCGGCGGCCATGGCGAGAAAGAAATTCGCCAGCAGGGCCAACGCCAGTCCCACCGAACAAATGAGCAGATACTTCCACGTGGCCTCCAACGAGCGGGGATGCCGATGGAAATAAACCAGCGGCGCGCTGGCCAGTGTCGTGGCTTCGATGGCGACCCATTGCAGCCCGAAATGCTGGCTCACTGTGACGAGGGTCATGGCCGTGAGAAAGAGCAGCAAGCACCCCACAAAGACCGCCGCCGGCACGTTGTCGAAAAGAAAACCTTCCTCCAAGTCGGTGGAGCGAGGGTTGCTTTCGCTGGCAAGATATCCGGCCGCATACACCGCGACCGCAAGGAACAAGAGGCTGGTGATGCTCAGAAACCACAAGCCCGCCTCGTCCAGCGCCAGCCAGCCGCGCAGAATCGGTTGGGGAGCAATGCGCCAGCAGGCCAAGGTTAATCCGGCGTGGATCGCGGCGGTGATCAGCAGCAGCGCCCGCCGGGCTTTCGGCGTTGGCAGTCCAAACGCCAGCAATCCGGCCAGGGCGGGGATGATGAGCAAAGCGAGTATCATGGCCGGAAGACTTAGTCCTTCAAGGCGCTCAATTGGTCGGTGTCAATGTGGTCGAACTCGCGGTTGATGTGGAAGATGATGATGCCCATCACAAACACCCCCACGAAGACGTCCAGCAACACGCCCACTTCAACCAACTGCGGAGTTTCCACGAGCACGCCGGCACCGAATGTGAACACGCCATTTTCCAAGACCAGAAATCCGAGCACCTGGTTCAAGGCGCGTTTGCGGCTGATGATCAGAAACAAACCGCTCAGGATGGAGAACATTGCCACCGGCACCAGCCAGCGGGAGACCACTTCCACCGGCACCGGCAACCGGGTGCCCATCCAAAAGGCCGCGCCCAGCGCGCCCACGCCCGCCAGCAGGGACGTCAGATAACCGACATACGGTTCGACTTCCCGCGTCAATTCCGCTTCCCGGACCGCGCGAAACAGCAGCCAGGGAAACACGCCGCCCTTGATCACACCGCTGCCCGCCGCCAACGCGACGTGCTGCAGCGACAGCGCGTCTTGATGAGCCAGGAGCGGCAGCGCGCCCAGGATGAGCCCTTGCCGCGCCACGACCCGAATGGAGGCGCCGAGCCGGCTGGAAGCCAGCAACTTCAAGTTGGTCAGCACCACCAGCACCAGGATGAATTCAATCCAGCCCATGTTATTTCAACCCCAAGAGGAACGCGGTGGCCGCGAGCGCGCCGGCGCCGACGAGCAATTGCGGCACGATCAACAAACGCAACCGCGCCATTACGGATTCCACCACGCCGACTCCGATGGCTACGAGGAACACGCCGCCCAATCCGGCGACCAGATTTGGCCAGGGAGACAGGCTGCCGGCGGGAATCACCATGCCGGTCACCAAGGCGGCGAACAGCCACAGCTTCAACGCGGCGCCGTACAAAATGAACGCAAAATCCGGTCCGCCGTGGTCGAGCACCATCACTTCGTGGATCATCGTCAATTCGAGATGGGTGTTGGGATCGTCCACGGGGATGCGGGCGTTTTCCGCGAGCAACACAAGCCCCAACGCCACTACCACCAGTGCCAGCACCGGCCCCGTGTGCAGCCAGTGTTGCTCGCTCAAGGCTGCGCAGATCCGCGTGAGGGAAAGTTCTTGGGCCTGCCGGGCGAGGGTCGCCAAGGCAACCAACAGAGCCGGCTCGGCCAGCGCGGAAATCCAAACCTCCCGGCTCGCGCCCATGCCTTCAAAGCTCGATCCCGTGTCCAACGCCGCGCCGACCATGGCGAACCGCATCAGTCCCAGCAGACCGGTGAGCAGAATAAAATCTCCCGGGAACTTCCAAAGTGCCGGTACACCGCCCAGCGGCATCAGACACAAAGCGGTCAGCACCGCCGCCAGGCCGACCACCGGTCCGGCGCGAAAAACCCAGGTCGTGGTACGGCTGTACACCGCGCCTTTGCGCAGCAGCTTGGCAAGGTCGTAATAGACTTGCAGCAACGGCGGTCCGCGCCGACCGGCGAACCGCGCCTTGACCCGGTTGATCACGCCCAGCAACAAAGGCGACAAGATCAACGCCAGCACCGGGGGAATGAGGGAAAGAAGGTTCATCGTCAGCGCAGTTTCCACAACAACAGAGCGAGCAGGGTCAGCGCGATGTAGAGGACGTAAAGTTGCACGTTGCCGTGTTGCAGCCAGCGCCAGCGCGCGAGCCGGGTGGTCAGGCGTGCGAACAGCGGGCGCGCCAGGCGTTCCGCGCAGAGATCCGGCGCTTCTGTGGCCAGGCGGGCGGCAGTTGGCAGGATTCCGGTGGGCGGACTGAGCCGCACGCGATTGCGCAGTAACGCACGGAACAGCGCGGTCAAGGGCTGGGCAAAGGAGGAGGCCGTGTATTGCATTCGCGGATGTGGACGCGCGTAGCCGCAATCCCAAGTGACCGTGGCGTCAACAGTGCGCCGGGCCAGCAAAGTCTTTCGCCAGACCGCCAGCCCGGCCACTAAAACAAGCAACGCCACCCCCGCGCCGCTCACCCAAACCAACGGCGAGGGGCTCGCAGGGAAGAGCTTCGGGAATTGCGGCGAGAGCACAGCCACCACACGTTGCAGCGGCGTCACCAACATGAATCCGAAAAACCCCACCGCGACACAGGCGGCGGCCAGGATGCACATGGCTGCTCGCATGGTCCCCGTATTTTCTTGCGGGGTGGTTGTCGGTTTGCGCGGTTCCCCAAGGAAGGTGGCGCCAAACGCTTTGCTAAACGTGGCGACTGCCAGCCCGCTGACGAGGGCGAGGACCGCCACCGTCAGCAAACCCGCCACCGCCAGCGGATTTTCCGGCGAGAGCACGCTGCCAAACGCGGTGAGCATCAGCAACAATTCGCTCAAAAAACCGTTGAGCGGCGGCAAACCGCAGAGGGCGACCGCCCCCAAACCAAACAACGCACCGGTCCAAGGCAGCGGCTTCAAAAGACCGCCGAGATCCTCAAACTGACGCGATCCGGTGGCGTGCAATACACTGCCGGCGCCCAAAAAAAGCAGGCCTTTGAACAACGTGTGATTAAAGGCATGGAGCAGGGCGGCGGCCAATCCCAACACCCCCACCACGGGTTCACCCAAGCACCAACCCAACAACCCCAGTCCGAGACCCGCCGCCATCAAGCCGATGTTTTCCACGCTACTGTAAGCCAGCAGCCGTTTGAGGTCGTGTTGGGCCAGGGCAAACGTCACGCCGAAAATGGCGGTCAGCAGGCCGATGCCCAACAACGTCCCTCCCCACCACGCCGCTGGTTCACCCAAAAACGTGAGTGTGCGGATCAATCCATAAATGCCCGTCTTGATCAGCACGCCGGACATCAGGGCGGAGACATGGCTCGGCGCGGCCGGATGCGCCTCGGGCAGCCAGATGTGCAGCGGCACAAAACCAGCCTTGGCACCAAACCCCAGCACCGCCAACGCAAATAATACGCCTGCCAACACCGGCGAATCCACGCCGCGCCATGCCCAGTGCGTGAAGTCCATCGAGTTGGCCTTGTGTCCCAGGATCAGCAACAGCGCGAACAGAAACGCCGCGCCCGCCTGGGAGAGGCCCAGGTAAATCCATCCGGGCCGCCGCACGGTTGCCCGTTCCTGCTCGAACACGACGAGAAAAAACGAACTCAATGCCATCAGTTCCCAGGCGAACAGAAAGAGCAGGGCATTCCGCGCCAACAGAACGAGCATCATGGCAAAAACCAGCAGACAGTAGAAAAGCCAGGCGTTCCCCAGTCGCCGGGTCGCGATGCCGTTCCGCCAAAAGCCCGCGCCGTACACCGCCGCGCACGCCGACAACAAAAACAAGGGCACTAAAAACCACGCCGTCAGCGCGTCGGTTTCCAAATGAAATTCACCGCCCGGCACCGGCCACGGAAAGCGCCAGGGCATGAGTTCGCCGCCGAGGAGAACGTAAATGGCAGGCAAACCGCCGAACACACTGGCCGCCACCACACCTGCCGCGGCGAGTCCGGAGGGATTGCGCCCAGTGCGGCCCCAGAACCAGGCCGCAAATCCGGTGGCGGGTAATAACGCCAACGCGACGAGCAACAGCGCGTTCATGTCGAGGATCCCGCCGCCTGGTCCGGCCCGCGCAAGCTGGCGCTAATCCGGGCGGTTGCGGCCAGCAGTTCATCGCGGCTGCCTTGCTGTTGCAGGAGCGTTTTGAATTCCGGATCACGCAACGCAAACGCCAGTCGCGAAAGCAAATGCAAATGCGCCTTCACCGTCGGGCTTACCACCGTGAACAGCGTGTGGACCGGGAGTCCGTCGAGCGCCCCAAATTCAATGGGGTTTTCC
>Ga0255346_1005106_pt1 | contig 13808 bp, 10 predicted proteins | sample wastewater_treat_FD_194410 | JGI IMG/M metagenome (GOLD analysis project Ga0255346, IMG submission 194410) | Wastewater microbial communities from Lulu Island WWTP, Vancouver, Canada - plant22 | ecosystem: Engineered > WWTP > Wastewater > Unclassified | place: Canada: Vancouver, British Columbia... | reverse complement strand
CCAGCAAGTTCTCGCTCTTGCGGCAAGTTTGCAACTTCATTCCGTCGCATCTGGCGCCGCGTCTGGCGCGCGAAACCGGCGTGGCCGATCGGTGTCGCACGTTCAGCCCGTGGAGTCATGTCGTCAGTTTGCTCTACGCCCAAATCACCCACAGCCTCGGCCTCAACGACGTCTGTGACGCATTGCGACTGCACTCCGGCCCGCTGTCGGCGGTGCGGGGCGCCACCCCGCCGCCCAAGAATACCCTTTCCCACGCCAACCGCACCCGCGATCCGAAAATGGCCGAACAACTGTTCTGGATGGTGCTGGATCATCTGCAAACCGTGCAGCCCGCCTTCGGCGGCAACCGCCGCCCCAAGTTCGCCTTTCGCTTCAAACGCCTCATCCATGTCGTGGACTCGACCACCATCCGGTTGATGGCGCGTTCCCTGAACTGGGCCAAACATCGCCGCCGCAAGGCCGCCGCCAAATGCCACGTCCGGCTCAACCTCCAGTCCTTCCTGCCTCGGTGCGCCATCGTGGATACCGCTGCCGAGCATGACAGCGTCCGGGCACGCGAGCTGTGCGCCCATATTCAAGCGGGCGAAATCGTCATCTTCGACAAGGCCTACATGGACTTCGCCCATCTGGCCGATCTGGCTAGGCGCGACGTGTATTGGGTCACTCGCGCCAAAGATAATCTCCAATTCCACGTCGTCCGCCAGTTGCAGCATGGCGCCAAGGGCCACATTGTGCGCGACGAGCTGATCGCCCTGACGGGCATCGTCAAAAAGGATTACCCCGCCGAACTGCGCCGCGTGGCGGCCATGGTCGAAGTGGACGGTCAACTCCGCGAAATGGTGTTCCTGACCAACAATATTGACTGGAGTCCGCAAACCACCGCCGACCTCTACCGCTGCCGCTGGTCCATCGAAGTCTTCTTCAAGGAACTTAAGCAAACCCTCCAACTGGCCGATTTCCTCGGCCACAGCGAACGCGCCGTCAAATGGCAAGTCTGGACCGCCCTACTGGCGTATGTGCTGCTACGCTTCTGCGCCTGGCTGGGAAAATGGAGCCATAGTTTCACTCGCCTCTTTGCCTTGATCCGCTCGGCCCTCTGGCAACACTGCGAACTGCGCAGCCTGCTCGAACTCTATGGGACAGCCAACGGCGGCGGACGCTTCCTGGGCACGCCCCAACAGGCCTATCTGGCCGGCTTCGGCTAATTCAATGGGACAGCCGCCGCACCGATAGGCCAAATTCTTAAACCGATTTTCCATTTTCATTCTCATTTTTCAGCCCAATCCGCGCAAAATTGCCTCGGATTCATTCCCTATTGGTCAGCAGTGGATAAAGGTTACTCTCTGTTGCTCCCGGCCAACGGCGCGAATTCGCTGGCGGGCGCGGGCAGTTGGACGGGCTACGGCCTGGTGGCGCGCGGGGTGATCACCAACGCCCAAAATATTTACGATGACCGGGCCATGATTATCAGCGGCGGCTATCACGGCGCGTACCCGGCCTTCCCCGACGTCACGGTGGACCCGGTTTTTATGTACGACTGGAATTACTCCGCGCAGTCGTTCTATTTCGACCTGGCGTCCCCCTATGTGGGCAGTCCCTTTGGCGCGGACCCGGTGAACATGGCCGACGGCTCGTTCCACCTGAACACCCCCGATCTTTCGCTGGGCCAGGCTGAACCGCGCGGCATCAGTTTGTCCCGGCATTACAGTTCCAGCCGCCGCAACCACAATCTGGCGGGTCTGGCCCCCGGCTGGATTCACAATTATTACATGAAAGCCGCCGACGTGAGCGCGCCCTGGGCGGGGCTCGGCGACACCACGCCGGCCCAAATGGCCGCCCTGATTGTGGCGACCCAATCCGCCCTGGAATTTTACAGTACCGCGGGCACGCCGAAGAACTGGGCGGTGACGGCGCTCATTGCCAAATGGGGCGTGGACCAACTGATCAACAATGCCGTGTCTGTTTCGCTGGGTAAGGACACCGTGCAATTCGTTAAACAACCCAACGGCGCGTTCACCCCGTCCGCCGGGTCCACCCTGACGCTGCTCAAAACCAACGGTGTGTATTGGCTGCGGCAACGCCACGGCAACACCTTCAAATTCAACGGCGCGGGCTGGCTCACCAACATTGTGGACCAATACAACCAGGCCCTCAATGTGACTTACAATTCCAGCAATTGGGTCGCCACGGTGAAGGACTGGAAGAACCGCCAGTTGACTTTCAACTACACCGGCACGCCGTTGCGGCTGACCTCCGTGACCGACAACACGTCGCCCGCGCGCACTGTTGCCTACGGCTACACCGGCAGCGGCAATCAATTCGACTTGACCAGCGTGACCGACGCCGAGGGCAAGACCTGCACGTTCCTTTACGACACCAACCATCAAATCCTCGCCACGAAGGACGCGCTCAACCGTGTGGTGGTGTCCAATGCCTACGATGGGTTTGGCCGGGTGATCGAGCAATACAGCCAGGGCGACCCCAACCAGACGTGGCGGTTGTATTGGTCGGGGTATCGGAACACCGAGGAAGACCCGGCGGGCGGACGCACCCAGTATTTCTACGACGGCAAGCACCGGCTGATTCACAAACTGGATGCCCTGAACCACTGGACGGATTTCTATTACGACGGGCAGGATCACGTCATCGCTGCTTTCTCCCATTTGATTGCTGGAACAGTTTATTTTTACAACGACCGACACAACCTGCTCCGCTCAATTGACCCGCTCGGCTTCACGAACCACTACTTCTTTGATGCCCAGGATCGCTTGATCACCACTGTGGATGCGCGGGGCAACACGAACCGCTTTGGCTACAACGCCAAACACCAACTGACCGGCAGCACCAATGGCGCGGGGAATTGGACGACGTTTGCCTACCACGCCACGGATGGCCGACTCACGAGCCGCACGGATGCCGGCGGCACGACCACTTACGGCTATGATGCGTACGGCCTGTTAAACAGCGTCACCTATCCGGGTGGCCTCGGCAGCGAAAGTTTTGTGAACAACGCGCGGGGCGACGTGACCAGCCGCGTCAATCCGCGCGGCTTCACCACAACGTTCCAATACAACCAGCGGCGGGAATTGACCAACACCATCGCGCCCACCAATCTGACTACCCGGATTGCGTATGATGCCGTCGGGAATGTGCAGAGCACCACGGACGCGCGCGGGTTCACCCGCAGCAATACTTGGAGCGCCACGCAAAAATTGCTGGCCACGACTTTGCCTCCCACGCCCCAAGGCGTCCCGGTCACCATGAATATTTATGACCGGCGCGACTGGTTGATGCGGACGGTCAACCCGCTCCAACAGGCCACGCTTTTCACCAACGATGCCGCGGGGCGGTTAATCGCTGTAACCGACCCGCTGCTGCGGACCACCCGATTTGGTTACGATGGCGACAACCGTAAAACCTCCACGACCAACGCTGCCAACGAAGTGACGCGGCAGGTCTGGACCGCGCGCAGCGAGTTGGCAACCACCCGGGACGGCGCAAACCGGCAGGTGGACTTTTTATACGATGCGGCCGGCAACCGCACCTGGCTGCTGAATCGGAACGTCAAGTGGTGGCAGTTTCAGTTTGACGCGGCCAGTCGGTTGACCAATACCATCTCCCCGTTGAACCGGCAGACGTCACAGACCTGGAACAATCGCGGCCTGCTCGCTTCCGTCAAGGAGCCCAGCGGCGACACCGCCACGCTGACGTATGACGCCAAAGGTCGTCTCACCAACCGCACGGACAGCGTGGGCGCGATCACCTATCGTTACGACGCCAACGGCAATCGAACCAATGTTGTGGCCCATGGAAAAACGAATGCGTGGACGTTTGACGCCTACGACCGGGTTTCCAGTTACCGCGACGCCGACGGCCACCTGCTGCAATACCGTTACGACCCGAACGGCAATCTGACCAACCTGATTTACCCCGGCAACCGGGTCGTGGTGTATGCCTACGACAGCCTGAACCGTTTGACGAACGTCACGGATTGGGCGGGGCGGCAGACAGTCTTGACTTACGATCTGGCCAGCCAGCTTGTCAGCATCACCCGGCCCAACGGCACCGTGCGGGAGATGAATTACGACGCGGCGGGGCAGATGACCAACCTCGTCGAGCGGCTGGCCAACGGCGACCCGATTGCGTTGTTCAAATTCAACTGGAACAACGCGGGGCGCATCGTCTCGGAGTTCACCGCCCCGTTGCCGCAGCCGTTCACGCCGCCCACGCGCACGATGACCTACAATGACGACAACCAAATTGCGACGTTCAACGGCAACGGCGTGACTTACGACGCCGACGGCAACCTGACTTACGGGCCGCTGACCAACCACACGTTCGTCAATTACACCTATGACGCCCGCAACCGGCTGTTAAGCGCGGGCGGATTGAATTATGGTTACGACCCATCCGCCAACCGGGTAGCCATCACCAATGGTGCGAACGTGACGCGCTTTGTCGTCAATCCCAACGCCGCGCTGTCGCAAGTGCTGGTTCGCACCAAGCCCGACGGCAGCAAGACGTTTTACGTGTATGGCGTGGGTTTGCTGTATGAAGTGAACGAAACCGCTGGCGGCGTGGAAACCAGCACCCGCACCTACCATTACGATTATCGCGGCAGCACGGTGGCACTGACCGACGGCAACGGGAACGTCACCGCCCGGATTGAATACTCGCCTTACGGCACGACGACCTACCGCACTGGCAACACCGACACGCCCTTTTTATTCAACGGGCGTTACGGCGTGCAAACCGATGCCAACGGCCTGCTTTACATGCGGGCGCGGTATTACAATCCTTACCTCTGCCGCTTCCTCAATCCCGACCCGTCTGGATTTACTGGCGGCTTGAACTTTTACGCCTACGCGGACGGGAATCCAGTGAGCTTGATTGATCCCTTTGGGTTGTGGAGTTGGTCGCAAACGTTTGGCGTCGCTCGGGCTGTGGGTGGAGTATTTGAAACGGCGGCAGGAGTCGGGTTAGCAGCAGCAACAAGCCCGACTGGCGTTGGGGCTGTAGGTGGGGGCTTAGTGGCTCTACATGGCCTCGATCAAATTCAAGCTGGTTTCCGGCAGGCATGGAGTGGGGGGCATGTTGATTCGTTGACATCGTCAGGCTTACAAGCGGCTGGAATGTCTCCCACGGCTGCAAACCTTACGGATGCTGGTATCAGTATCGTGGGTTCGTTTGGAGCTGGATTTGCAACGCAAGGTATTCGAGCCACGGAATTAGCCGCAACATCTATTTCAGCCGAAGTTCAGAATGCGTCTCTTTTAGCCAAGATAGGTTATTATGAAGTCGGGCAACTTAGTGTAAAAGGCAATGCTCTTGAGGCATACTCATTGTGGGGTAACACGCTTGATAGAGGAGCGGCGATGGTGGCAGATCAAGGCGGTGGCTTTTTCGGCGGAGCAAAGACTTGGTGGGAGATGGGATCGAGAACAATGGGCGCAAGTGAGGGGACGCTCTTCGGTTGGGTAAGCAACCCCTCGATACAAACATTATATAATGCTTGGCCTACCCCGCTTGGCGCGGGAACTGTTGGCGCGTTAGGTGGTGTCGCGAACTGGAGCAGCACTTCCATTGGAAAATGACACTCATAGAACTTTTTCCCTGGCTGTTGGCCATTTCCGTGACGCTGTTATCGACGGCTTATTTGCAGCGAAGTGGTTTTTCGGCCGTTTCGCCTACCATCATTGGATTGGCCTTGGGAATCGCTTCTTGGCTCACGTTCGTGTTTGGAGGCAAGTATGCGATTTCCTGGTTGGAGAAAAAGAAACTCACAAAGGAGAAGGCGGAGCGGAACAGCAGAAAATATCGGGCGTTCGATCCATCAAAACACTATCGGCCGAGCAAAGATCTATTTTACGAATGTCTTGTTTGCGGGGGTACGATTCCATCGCTTCCGAAGAGAGCCACTAGCTGCACATGCCGCAATGTTGCCGTTGATGCTGATTCCGGTCGCGTGGAAGTCCGAGACCAAAGCAAAGTCAGATTATTCTCACATGCACCCGCTTGAAGTTCTCATTCCGCTGATTCCCGGCATCCTGCTGGTTGCCTTCCCCAATGTGCTGACTCCAAAAACAGCAACCGCAGAGGAAGCGGCCAAGAAAAAAAGCAAGCTGCGCAAAATCGGTTACGTGCTGATTGGCGTAGCGGCCATTTATTTTTTTCTGACGCTTGCAGAACCGCCTCGCCCAAGTTGAACCTGCTGGCGCGGGTCGTCTCGGCGAGACGATCCCACCATTGTTCGGAGACGGTTCGCTGAACCGCCCAGACAGCGCGACGCGCTGTCGCTACCCATTCGTGGATATTCCGTAGCATCCGGCGTGAGCCGGATCATTTGTTCTCGGGAGAGAATCAGAGCGGACTCGTGTCCGCTGCTACGTTTGAAGATAATTCCCTTGCTCAAACTGAACCGGCTTCATTCAATTGCCGCCGTCAGGCAAAAGCCAAACCGAAAAACGTTATGTAAAACAATTCGCGTCATCAGCCGCTGTCCAAGTCGAAACTCGTAATTTCAAAGAACGGACAAAAGCTCGAAACACGCTCCGAAACGGGCGTGTCGAAAGCGTTCCGTTCTGGGCATACGAGTGCCTGACTTGGGGCGTCGTAGGCACGCCCCATTCATTTTTCGCCGTGGACAAGTTGGCCGGCGCAACCAACCCAAAGCCCATTATGAAAAAGCCCCGCCGCAAACGCCTAGCCGTCCGCCGCCCCGCCAAAGACTTGATTGACCCATTCGACCAGGCCGTTGACTGCGGGTATCACCTGGCCGCTTATGCGGAGTTGATGCAAAAATGCAATCCTGCGGAACTGGTGGAAGGGGCAACCGTTGCGCACTGGGGCACGATGCTGCTGGAAGAAATCCGCGAGCAACAAACGCATTTGCAAGCGTTGAAACCCTGAGCGGGAAACCCTTGAGTGGCAGGCAATCAAACACGTTGACCAATCGCAACGGCAAACGCTGGCAGTTTCAGTTTGACGCGGCCAATCGGTTGACCCATACCCTTTCCCCGTTGAACCGGCAGACGTCACAGACCTGGAACAATCGCGGCCTGCTCGCTTCCGTCAAGGAGCCCAGCGGCGACACCGCCACGCTGACGTATGACGCCAAAGGTCGTCTCACCAACCGCACGGACAGCGTGGGCGCGATCACCTATCGTTACGACGCCAACGGCAATCGAACCAATGTTGTGGCCCATGGAAAAACGAATGCGTGGACGTTTGACGCCTACGACCGGGTTTCCAGTTACCGCGACGCCGACGGCCACCTGCTGCAATACCGTTACGACCCGAACGGCAATCTGACCAACCTGATTTACCCCGGCAACCGCGTGGTCGCTTACGCCTACGACAGCCTGAACCGTTTGACAAACGTCACCGATTGGGCGGGGCGGCAGACACGCTTTACTTACGATCTGGCCAGCCAGCTTGTCAGCATCACCCGGCCCAATGGCACGGGGCGCGAAATGTTTTACGATGCTGCCGGGCAGTTAACCAATATCGTGGAACGAATGGGCACAGGCGACCCGATTGCGTTGTTCAAGTTCAACTGGAACGATGCCGCCCGCGTGGCGTGGGAATTTGCCGCGCCGTTGCCGCAGCCCTTCACGCCGCCCGCGCGCGTGATGACCTACAATGCCGACAATCAAATCGCAACGTTCAACGGCAGCGGCGTGACTTATGATGCCGATGGCAACCTGATCCACGGTCCGCTGACCACCCCCACGTTCGTCAATTACACGTATGACGCCCGGAACCGTTTGTTAAGCGCGGGCGGATTGAATTACGGTTACGACCCGTCCGCCAACCGGGTGGCCATCACCAATGGCGCGAACGTGACGCGCTTTGTCGTCAATCCCAATGCCGCGCTGTCGCAAGTGCTGGTTCGCACCAAGCCGGATGGCAGCAAGACGTTTTACGTGTATGGGGTGGGATTGCTGTATGAAGTGAACGAAACCGCTGGCGGCGTGGAAACCAGCACCCGCACCTACCATTACGATTATCGCGGCAGCACCGTCGCCTTGACTGATGGCAATGGCATCGTCACCGACCGGATCGAATACTCGCCCTACGGCACGACGACCTACCGCACTGGCAACACGGACACGCCGTTTTTGTTCAACGGGCGTTACGGCGTGCAGACCGATGCCAACGGCCTGCTCTACATGCGGGCGCGCTACTATAACCCGTATCTGTGCCGCTTCCTCAACGCCGACCCGGCGGGCTTCGCCGGCGGGCTGAACTTTTACGCTTACGCAAATGGCGATCCGATTCAATTCACCGACCCTTCGGGTCTTTGGTTTGGGATAGACGATGCAATCTTTACTGGCGTCGGTGGAATTATTGGAGTGGGCGGGCGATTTGTTGGAGACTTGATAACTGGAAACAGCAGCACATGGGAAGACTACACCGGCGCGTTTGTAGGCGGAGCAGTTGCAGGAGAGACTTTGCTTTACACAGCAAATCCTTTTCTTGCAGGTGCAGCAGGAGGGGCCGCTGGCAATCTGACAACTCAAGGCTTAAAATTGGCGACCGGAAAGCAAGATTCATTTGATGCGACTTCGTTGGTTATTGATACCGGCTTGGGTGCTGCAACTGGATTTATTCCCGGACGCCCGAAGATTGCCGGAGTCAATGCTGGACGTGGAAGCGACCTACAAGTTTTCCGGCAGATTGTGACAAAAGCCGAGAATGGCACTATCAATAACATCTCAACTGAAACTGCATGGAAGATGGCTACTGGTGCTTTTTACGAATATGGCGTGGCACCAGGGACTGGTGCCAGTTCAATCGGATCCACTTTGGCATCTCAAATTCCAACGTGGTTCTCACCCTCGCAAGGGTCACAACCGGTTTATATTGGACCAATTAAATGAGGGGAGATAGTCAACCTGTTATTTTCCACGCTCGCGCCTCACGCGCCGGATACCTCGTTTTTGGGGTGTTATACTCGCCAATGTTTGCCGCATACGCTTATGCGTTTTTGAACGGCAAGTTGCGTGGGCAAGAACACCTGATTTTTGTGCCTTTGTTATTGCTGCTCCCCACCTATGGATGGTTACTCGGTTTCAAAATCAGGATCACGGCTAAAACTTTTGAATATCGGAACGGGCTTTGGCGTTGGCAGTCCTGTTCGCGGAACGAGATCAGTGATGCCAAGTTCTGTTGGCTCGAATTCAGCAATTTCGGCAGGATTCTCAAATTTCCACGTTTAGTCATTCAGTGCCGAGAGCGTCAGCAAGGTGGGATTGTCATCAATCCAAAACCATTTTCTCGCGAAGTTCTGCGACGGGTTCAGGAAATCCTGAGTAGCGAGTAAGTAGGAAAAAATAAAAGACAGATGATTTTGAATTATGCAAACTAAACCCGTGAAATGGCTGGCGTCCAGACTGTGCCTGCTTCTGCCGTTGATTGCGTCATCGGCGGCGGTTCACGCCCAAACCAGCAACCCGACTCCAGAAGCCAGCGACAAACCCAATCCTTTCAAAACGGACATCGCCTTGCGCCCGCCCGCCGTGGAAGAAATCAACGGCAAGGTGTCTTACGCTGGTGGTGGCATGAATTCCGCCGAAGGCCACCACTTCGACGGCAGCATCACCTTTCCCCTTGCGCGTCAATTCGGCTTCCAAGCCGACGCGCTTTACAGTCACATTGGCAGCTTGGATTTTTACGGTGGCGCGGGGCATCTATTCTGGCGTAATCCCGACTTTGGCCTCATCGGCGTCACGGGCGGCTACCTGACGCGCTCCGGCGTGGACACGTTTCAAGTGGGCGCGGAAGGCGAGTATTATCTGGACCGCTTCACCTTCGGTTTCTTCGCCGGAGCGGGTTCAATCAGCTACGACCATTCCGCGCCGCTCATAGACACGAATCCCACGCGCTTCATTGGCCGCGTTTCCGCCGACTGGTATGCGCTGGATGACTTGCGGCTCGGCGTCTCTTATACCACCGCGTTTCGCAACAACTTGGTCAAGGGCGAGGCGGAATATCAGACGCCGGTTCGGGGGCTGGCGGTGACGGCCGAAGTGGCCGTTGGGGATCATCATTACGACCACTGGCTGCTTGGGGTGCGGTATTGTTTTGGCGGCAACAAATCGTTACGCGACCGGCAGCGGCGGGACGATCCGCGCGGTTTGATGCCGCAAATCCTGCACGGCTTGGGCGTGTATGGCGCGGAATACAATCGCAAGGGCCGGGCTTATGCCGCTGCGCATCCCGGAGCAGGGGGTTGGAGTGGCGGGGGTAGTTACGGGTCGGTAGAGAGACAGAGGAGGAATTTCATGTGGGATCCACATCCCCCAATCCCCCCATTGCCCCCAACTGAATGGTCTTTTTGATCAAATCCGTGGCGGAGGGAACGAAGGCACACCCGGAATTGAACTCCCTGAGCGACGGGCGCGTTTTTCCGAACCGGAACGAGTGTCGTTAGACATGCTGATGGAACGCCGCCTGCGCGACTGATTTCGCAACGGGGGCTGACCTGACCCTGCTTCGGTCTGGCGGGCCTCTTTGGGATCGGGTTTTCGCCTTGGCAAGGGAGGGACATTCCGCCGGGATGTCCCCGTCCGCGTCCAGCGGGCGGAACCAGCCAGACGGGACGTAACGTATTACGGAGGTTGCGCCGCGTGAGGGCACGCGGCCTACAGGTGTTGTAGGCCCGGTCCCCTGACCGAGCGTCGTTCGTCGCGGCACGCCGTCCCTACCCGGGCGAAAATTCCCCTGCCCTCTTTGCCTCCCCGGTTTCAACTTCCCGTCGTCAGGCAAAAACTAAACCAATAACCGTTATGTAAAACGATCTGTGTCATCAGCCGTTGACCAACCCGCAACGGCAAACGCTGGCAGTTTTCGTTTGACGCGGCCAAATCTGCGCAAAATCGCGCTTGCGAATAGTGCGGCCTTGCTTCCACGCTGAACGGCATGAAACGCTGGCTATTCATTCTGGGGTTCGGTTGGGCAAGCGCGGCGGGAGCGCTATCCGTTTCCCCTCAGTCATTGGACGGGTCGCCATCCCCCGCGAAGCCACCCGGATTGGTGAAATCCGAGTTTATTTTCGAGACGGCGACCTTTTCACAGTGTCACGCGTCCACGATTGCGGAAACCCGCCGGGGACTGGTCGCCGCGTGGTTCGGCGGCACGCGCGAGAAAAACGCCGATGTCGGCATCTGGTTGTCCCGCCAGCGGTCCGGGCGCTGGGCCGCGCCGGTCGAGGTCGCCAACGGCGTGCAATACCAGCAGGCCGACGGCACGGCGCATCGGCATCCGTGCTGGAATCCGGTGTTGTTCCAGCCGCGGAACGGACCGCTGCTGCTGTTTTACAAAGTCGGCCCCAATCCGGGGGCGTGGTGGGGCATGCTGACCACCTCCCGCGACGGCGGCGCAAGCTGGTCCGCGCCCCGGCGTTTGCCGGAGCACATTGACGGCCCGGTGAAAAACAAACCGGTGCCACTGCCCAATGGCGATCTGCTGTGTCCTTCCAGCACGGAATACGACGGCTGGCGGGTGCATTTTGAAATCACCCGCGATTGGGGACGGACGTGGACGCGCATTGGGCCGGTGAACGACGGCCGGGAGTTCGGCGCGATTCAGCCCAGCGTTTTGTTTTTGGGCGGCGACCGATTGCTGGCCTTGGGCCGGACGCGGCAGGGGAAAGTCTTTCAGATCGCCTCGGACGATCTCGGCCGGACATGGGGCGGGATGACCGCAACGATTTTGCCCAATCCCAATTCGGGCACGGATGCGGTGACGCTCCGGGACGGGCGGCATCTGCTGGTGTACAATCACACGACCAAAGGGCGGACGCCGTTGAACGTGGCGGTTTCCGCGGATGGCCGCGACTGGCGGGCGGCGTTGGTGCTCGAAAACGAGCCGGGCGAGTATTCGTATCCGGCGGTCATCCAATCCCGCGATGGCCGCGTTCACATCACCTACACCTGGCAACGGCGGCGGATCAAACACGTCGTGCTCGAACTCGGCAAATTTGCACTGCATCCCCTGCCCGCTGTCGCCGAAGCACGATAATGGATCGCTGGGCCCATGTCCCGGCCGATGGATCAAGCCGGGATTTCCGTTCGGGATGAATGGTAACACGCTACGGATGAACACACGTGTTGCCTCAATGAAAAAAGACACCGGGGCCTAAAAAAGCAGGGTATACGTTGACTCACAATTAAGGACACCGAAGACGGCGGCGGAGCACATTCTTATCCTGCCCCCAAAATTCCGGCCGAAAAGCGGTCCGACTTGAACCGCCGTGGACGTCAGCCTACGGTCGAGGGAAAATCCATGTTCGACCCCGTAGGGGGCGCCCCCTTTCTACCCGGATCCATCGCCGATTCCCGGTCAGAATCGCCAGAAGAGGGAGACGGCGTGAAAATTCAATCCCGGATTGGGCCGCTAGAGGCCGGCGTTGGAGAGATGTTGAAAGCGGTAACCTAACCCCACCTGCGGCGTTATGTGCCAGTTTAATCCCGCATAGAAAGTAAACTGGAATTCGCCACCAAGATTCAACCGGTCGAAAGTGCGACGGCTGAGCACGGTCGGGCTGACTCCCCCTTCCACCGAAAACGGCACGCCTTTCCAACCCAAGGCCAGATTCGGCCCCACGCTGGCCATGAAAGCGTCTTCGCCCCGTCCGCCAATCCATCCGGCGGCAGCGCTCAGGCGGCTCTCCAGTTGCCACGTTTGACCCCACTCCCATTGCCAGGGCAGATTCCACATAGCAAACGCTTCCGCAAGCGCCATGTTGCCGCCGCGGTCCTGTCCGGCCACTCCCCCGCGGAGGCCCACCACCGCCGGATGAAAACCGCTGGCCTCCCCGCCGATTACGGAAAGGGCCAACGCACAGTAAAGTCCGCCTTGGATCAATCTGCTCAAAATTTTACTCATCTCGTTCTTCGTTCCAATTTGAATTCTCGGCCAACAGAGGGCGGCCCGCCTTGCGGACAAAATAATAACGCGAACCAGCGGCGCAACCACGGCTTACCTCATCCTGGCAGCCCTGATTTCCGCGCTCAATGGAGCGCGGCCCCGTTGAGGCTAATGGCCGGCCGGCGTGTGCTGAATCAATCAAAACGCTCGTGTCAATCGCCGTCGCCTTCAGGCAAAGGCTTGGTTCGCTTCCCGGCAGGCGGCCCGCAAGGCCTCCCGTTCTTCGGCCGAAAAGGGGTTTTGGGAAAGGGCGTCTTGGGCCCGCTGGGCGCTGACGCGGGGCCGGGGCACCAGGGCCGCCACAATTTGCCCATGGCGGGTGATCTCCGTTTCCAAGCCCCGCTCCGCGGCGTCCAGAATCTGCCGGGCTTTATTCGCCATTTCGGTCGCGGTCACAATCATGTTTTTATTTTACCGATTTTAGAGCAAATCAGCCAAAACTATAGCCGATTTTCCTTTGCCCGAGGCGTGCGGCGTTTACACCGTTTCAATGCCCGCCGGCAAAATCACGCGGCAGCGGGCTAAAGCCCGCGCTCCCGTCACGGCCACAGTGTTAGTTAAACCGCCATAGGCGCACGGCGCGACCGCGCAAGGCGCCTTTCGGAACACTTTTCAAGGGAAGCATGAAAACCCGTCAAGGCCGGTGAGCCGGGATGACTTGTTCAGAAGACGTTATGGCGGCAATCAATGCACTCCATAGCCGTGCCGGGGTTCATTGACGAATGGCGGTAATGGGTTAGCTTGGGAAGCGGATCCGAGAGGCAAGCTGAATCAACGCCCAGCGCGATCCGAACCGGGACGATCAGTTTGCGCGCGATCCAGAGGGTCATCATGTGTTTCCAGAAATGAAAAAGCTCGTCCTCCTTGGGCAAATC
>Ga0255346_1005102_pt1 | contig 13814 bp, 13 predicted proteins | sample wastewater_treat_FD_194410 | JGI IMG/M metagenome (GOLD analysis project Ga0255346, IMG submission 194410) | Wastewater microbial communities from Lulu Island WWTP, Vancouver, Canada - plant22 | ecosystem: Engineered > WWTP > Wastewater > Unclassified | place: Canada: Vancouver, British Columbia... | reverse complement strand
TTCTTGCACTGCCGCTATGCGTTCTTCATCTGTTAGCTTACTTCCTCTTGACATAAAATAACCCCCTTACAGCTTTCACACGCTTTTGTTTTTTCGTGTGTCTACTTTAAGGGGATTATATCAGAAACGCTTCGGGGCAAAACTTCTATATTGGTATCCGCATTACAAGTGTCCTTTTTAGTTCTGTGATGTTCTGACGGTGGAAGCGTTCTTGTTTTTGAGAACTTTCTGAATGGATATCTTAGCCTTTGTCACAGACCAGACCTTATCGCTGGATGTACAGGTTATCACTGCGTCAAAGCTGAGCGGATGTATGGAACTATCCATATTCAGCAGGCTTGCGTCTGCTATGAAGTCCGCAGATGTCATTACGTCGATGACCTCGGCAGGTCCTACGACTGTAATTGTAAGCTTCTGGTTGAGGACGTTATAATCATAATTGTCATTCGGCACGTTGCTGATATGGATGTTTTCTGCGTCGAGGGTTATCTCCTTTCGGACAAGTCCCGAATCATCAAGGGAAACTGTAACGCTGTCAGCACCCGAAAGATTTATCATCCCTGCTTCGCTGAGACGTTCGCTTATATCGAATTCCTTTGAATAGCCCAGGTCAAAATCACTGAGATTTATCTTCTGCACTTCATAGGTATCGGATATGACTGCATTGGCATTGTTGGATGCAAGTACAAGAGTATCAGGCGACATTTTAAGCTTCAGCGTACTCTTGTCGAAATTCTCGGGAGCATTGATTATCTGCACTATCGGAGTCACTGTTTTCTGTGTGAGCACAGGAACGGTTATCTCAAAGCTAAGGGGAGTGCAGGTAAGATGTGACTGGTCAAGTTCAACTCCGTCAGCGGAATAAAGCTGTATGGTATCCGCATGGACGTTGAAAGAAGAGTCCTTGTCACGGAATTCCGTATCGGAATAGACATAGCAGGTCTCGATCTTGTCGAGAAGCTTTGACGGACCCTGCACAGTGACTGTGTCCGGTTCACAGATATAGTCAGCAGGGACCTTTCCCTCTGCAAATGTTACATTGGTAAGCTTTGGTGTTACCGCTATTTCCTTGCTTCCGAACTTATCTATGCTGACGGAAGCCGTGGACGGAGTAACGGATTCAAGGTCGAAATCGATACCCGAAGTGCTTTTTACTCTTATGGGGAGAGTGCGCTGACTCGGTGTTTCAACGTTGCTGAAATCCACATAGGCCACAAGGGTATCCTTGTTTAGGTTTCTTATCTGGGTCTTGCTTCCCTTTATTTTTATCTGCACCTCCTGCACATCGCAGGCATAGACAGACAGTCCGTTATCTGCAACGGTAGTTCCTGTTGTGTCAAGGTTCAGCGGTATCTTATCGAGAGTTTTCGGCTCCGAAGGGTTAAGGCTCATGGATATCATGAACCACACGATAAGCGCAATGAGCAGTGACAGCACGGCAAGACTGGTATTATTGGCAAGGCCGCCAACTATCTTTTTTCTCAGGCTTGTGATCAGGTTCATTCTTTCTCCTCCTTTTCATTGCGGGAAGAGAAAAGCTTTTTGCTGCCGATGGAAATTTCGGTCTTGTCGTTGAAGATCTCGTCCTCAAGCAGTTTTTTCAGCTTGTCACGGGTATAGTCACGGGTAAGCACGCCGTTGAGCGCAACGGATATCTGTCCCGTTTCCTCTGACACAACGATAACGATAGCGTCTGAGTTTTCGCTCATACCGATAGCGGCTCTGTGCCGTGAACCCAGCTTTTTGTTGATGAGCTCGTCCTTCTGAGGTTTCGGAAGGAAACAGGCAGCGGCAAGTATGATACCGTCACGCATGATAACGGCTCCGTCATGGAGGGGAGTTTTCGGATAGAAGATATTGCCGAATACCTCCTTGCTGGGGACAGCGTTCATGATAGTACCTGTTTCTATCTGCTCGCCAAGACGCACCTGACGCTCAACAACTATAAGAGCGCCTGTGCAGGTGGCTGAAAGTTCAACGCATGAATCGCATATCGCTTCGATAGCAGGGTCCCATTTCTGCTGAAGTTCATCGGTACCCTGACCGAGGCCGAATAGTTTTATTCCGAATTTGGTACGTCCTGCCTTTTCAAGGGCACGTCTCAGCTCAGGCTGGAATAGTATTATCATAGCCAGCACTCCGATGCTGAGGGTCTGCTTCAGAATGTATGTAACAGCCGTCAGACCTATTAATTTACTTATCCAGTAGCCTATGACAAGGAGGAGTATACCTTTGAGAAGCTGACCTGCACGGGTCTCACGTATCAGCTTCAGAAGCATATATATTACGTATGCCAGAATGAGTACATCGACTATATCTATTGGTTTGATGGTACTCAGCACACTCAGGAGACCGTCGAAGAAGTCTCTGATTCCTGATGACATTGATACACATCCCTTCTATGGGGTGGAGATTTTTTACACATATTTATTTTTGGAGTATGCCTATTAATTTAATTATCAATAGTATGCACAGTTCCTCATATTCTATTGTACCACAAATTCAGATTATTTCAATAGTTTTTTTATTTTTTTCAAATTTTTTTCATACTTCTTATCTCCTCCGCAAGTCTTACAGCGTCCTCTTCTTTGCTGAATACCGACGGGGCAAAACGCACCGTGCCGTTTTTCGTGCCGAGAGAAGCATGAGCAAGTGCGGCACAGTGAAAACCTGCACGCAGACAATAGCCCTTTTCCGCAAGATATGCCGCCGCACGCTCCGAGGGGATATCTCTCACATTGAATGAGACTATGGGAACATACTCCCCACAGGGATGGCGGTATACTGTAATATCATCATCCAGCTCCGCCATGAAGCGTGAACATATCCTGCTTTCATGGGAGTATATCTTCCGCAGCCCCCTGCTCCTTACAAAGTCTATGCCTGCCTTGACCGACATCGCTCCCGTTATATTGGGAGTTCCGCTTTCAAGGCTGTCAGGGAGGATATCGGGCTGTATCAGGCTAAGCGACGCACTTCCCGTGCCGCCCTGTATTATGGGAGATATCGGATATCTGCCGTCAGTGATGAGCAGTCCCGTTCCTGTGATGCCGTAGAGTCTCTTATGCCCTGCGGTGCAGAGAATGTTTATCCCGTCGCTGAGTTTAACGTCCAGCACTCCGCAGGCCTGTGCGCCGTCAGCAATGAAGCATATCCCACGCTCACGGCAAAGCTCTCCTATCTCACGGTAAGGCGTTATCTGTCCCGTAACATTGCTTGCAAGTGTACATACCACGGCTTTAGTGTCCTCACGCATAAGCGAGCGGAAGCTTTCAATGGTACGTTCATCTTCGGGATAGACCTCGGCTATGGAAAGTGAGATACGCTTTTTCATTGCCATAGCCGCAGCAGGACGGGCTGAGGAATTATGCTCCAGACCGCTTATAATAAGATGGCCGCCGCCGCTCATCACGCCCTGTATCGCCATATTCAGCGCATAGGTGCAGTTCATGGTGAAGACCACATTCTCAGGCTCGGCTCCGAAAAATTCAGCGGCAGTCTCACGGGCAGAATACAAAGCTTCGGAAGCCGCCATAGCCAGCCTGTGCCCTCCACGGCCTGCGTTGCCGCCGTAACGTTTAACAGCTTCGGAAACTGCTCTCCTGACGGAAAGCGGCTTCGGGAAAGTAGTAGCGGCGTTATCGAAATTTATCATGTCACGCACCTCCGTCGGATAATGTCCTGTAGGGAATTGCGTATCTTTCAAGTAAAGCGGCGGCTTCACGGCAGTGTCCGTAGATATTCAGCTGATAGCCGCAGCCGCCCCCGGAGTTTTTATCTTTTCGTGTGACTTTGCACTTGTATCCTCTCGACCTGAGCAGTCTTTCCCCCTTGACAGCATAGGTATATGAGGTCATTTCTGCAATGCATACATCCATTATCATCACCTCGTTTCTGAGGCAACTGTGCATAGTGCGGTACTTCTTATTATATGTTTCGGCGGCCTTATTAGTTAGGCTTTTTTCAATGCGTAATCTTTTTTCAATGCGTAATTCGTAATGCGTAATGCGTAATTATTGTGTCCCTGTCGGGACGGATATTTTGTCGGGGCGGATATCATCCGCCAATAACAGAACAAATGTGGATAGAACATTGTAGGGAACGGCGCACTTGACACGTGCCCAGCCCCTTTGTCACTGCGTGACATTTCCCCACACCGTGGGGAATCACCCGGCGTTCCATGTTAACGCAACACGTATGAATTATATTTTTATTACATGAACGAATCAACGTCAATATCATGGACGGCAAACATCATTGGTTCACCGTGGAACGCCGAGGGCGGCGTTCCCTACAATGTTCTATCGATATTTGTTTGGTTATCCGAGGGCGCACACTGTGCGCCCCTACAGATTGGTTCATCACATTTGGATGTATACATGAGGACCGCCAAAGGCGGCCCCTACAGATTGGTTCATCACATTTATTTGTATACCTGAGGGCGCTCGGAAAGCGCCCCTACAATTGTACATTCATCCATACATAACAAGAAGTGCCAACGAGCGAAAGCAGATTATGCTAAACGTACAAAGTAAGCGAGTTTACGAGCGAATCGTGGTTGCGGTCAAGCTGGCGTCAGCTTGGCGGTCACAGAGTTGACACATTTTGTCACACAGTTTTGACCCATGTGAAAAAAACGACACAAAAACTTCCCATAAAAAATACATTTATCGCAAATTAATATCACACAGCTCAAATATAATATAATCACAGCAACGGGGAAGGGTCCCCGAAAGATAAAGTTTATTATTTTCTGAAAAGGAACGTGAATATTATGAGAGAAGAATATGAGTACACAGTAAACAACATGGAAGAAAACAGTGAGGTAAACGGTATGAATAACAACTATAACGGTTTCGCTACAGACGGCGGTTCACCCAAGAAGCCCAAGAAGCACATCGGCGCTAAGATAGCCGCTTCACTTATGGCTATGACTCTTGTTTCAGCCGGCTCTATCGGTATCTACCGCAATGTTGCAGGTGTCAAGACCAACAACGTTACAGCTTCATCAGTTGAGTCAGCTGAGGCTTCTGCTGTTGAACACGCTGCTGACAAAGTCTCCAAGAAGGCTAAGACAGAAAATGTCAGCATCATCAAGCCCGAGGATTCAGACGGCGGTGCCCTCACTACAGAAGGTATCGTTGATAAAGTCCTTCCTTCAGTAGTAGGTATCGAGTCCACTTTCACAATGACTACTCAGAACAACGGCTTCAACTTCGGCGACTTCGGAAGCTTCGGCGGTTTCGGCGGATTTGACTTCGGTCAGAGCCAGCAGCCCCAGACTTCACAGGCTACCGCTACAGGTACAGGTGTTACTATCACAGAAGACGGCTACATCGTAACAAATGCTCACGTTATCTATGATACAGAGTACGGCGCAGGTCTTGCTGACAGCATTTCCGTTCTCCTTAACGACGAAAAGAGCTACGATGCCGAGGTCATCGGCTATGATACAGACTGCGACCTTGCAGTTCTCAAGATCAAGGCTACAGGCCTTACAGCTGCTGAATTCGGTGACAGCGACGAACTGAAGCTTGGCGAATCCGTTATCGCTATCGGCAACCCACTCGGCTTTGAACTTATGGATACTGTTACAAGCGGTATCGTATCAGGTATCAACCGTGAGATAACTATCAACGACAAGGCTATGACTCTCCTCCAGACAGATGCCGCTATCAACTCAGGCAACTCAGGCGGACCGCTCATCAACAAGTACGGTCAGGTCATAGGTATCAATTCTTCAAAGATGTCAGCTTCATACTCAGAGACATCCATCGAAGGCATCGGCTTTGCTATCCCATCAAACGAAGTCGCTCAGATAGTTGACGATATCATGGAATACGGCTACGTAACAGGCAAGCCTCAGCTTGGTATCAGCTGTCAGGACGTTACAGAGACTATCTCAAAGATGTATAATCTCCCTGTAGGCGTATACGTTACAGCTGTTTCAGACGGCAGTGCTGCTGAAAAGGCAGGTTTACAGTCAGGCGATGTTATAACAGCTGTTGACGGCGAAGAAGTAAAGACATCCGCAGAACTGAACGCTAAGAAGAATCTGCACAAAGCAGGCGAAACTCTCGAACTCACATACATGAGAAGCGGCAGCGAAGAAAAGGTGACTGTTACTCTCGATCAGGCTGAGAACAAAGACTGACCGCCGCTGAGCAAGCGGCGGCGCAATCACGACCGTCGAGCGGACGGAGCGCTATCACGATTCGGCGCAAGCGCCTTACTTTGTACGTTTAACTTACTCTGCTTTCGCTCGCTGGCACTTTAATTATAAATAATCGACAGTCTGCTTTGTCAGAGCGAATACCATATTAATTTTAACATCTACATTTCCTCATATCATGAGACAAGGTGCGGCTGCTGCCATGCCGCACCCTCTCCCCCCGACGCTGAGCAAGCTGACACCAGCTTGACCGCAGTCACGACCGCTGAGCGAGCGGTACGCAATCACGATTCGCTCGCCGTCGAGCGGACGGAGCGCTATCACGATTCGCTCGTAAACTCGCTTACTTTGTACGTTTAGCATAATCTGCTTTCGCTCAACGGCACTTCTTGTTGTGTAGGAGCGGATATCATCCGCCTTAACATCAACACATAACATTCGTCATCAACCAAACTTTTTCATAATCTCCTTCATTAAAAGCTCCCCATTACCGTATCACCACTGCGGTAATGGGGAGTATTGTCGTTATGGGGACGATCATCAATGCGTAATTGTTGTGATATCAAAGCTTGCGGTTTTGTCCGATGGCGCACAATGTGCGCCCCTACAATTGGTTCATCACATTTGGTTGTATACCTGTTTCGGGACGCCGAGGGCGGCGTCCCCTACAAAATTATTCACGCAGAATAACCGTATTGTAGGGGCTGGCGCACTTAACACGTGCCCTTCCCCTTTGTCACTGCGTGACATTTCCCCACACTGTGGGGAATCACCCGACAGCCCATTATTTTACAATGAAATATGACTTTTTGACAAGCTAAAGGGCGCACAATGTGCGCCCCTACAAAGCAAGCCGGCGAGCGACCTGAAACTCATCGCCCTTACAAAAGTAAGCGAGTTTACGAGCGATTCGTGGTTGCGGTCAAGCTGGCGTCAGCTTGACGGCGTTTTTCATTTCACGGACATATGCACCGATGTATTCGGGAGCGTCCTTGCCGTACTTTTCAAGCAGTTTGATTATTGCCGAACCTACTATGGCACCGTCGGAAAGAGCCGCCATTTTCTGTGCCTGCTCAGGCTTTGATATGCCGAATCCTACTGCACAGGGAACGTCCGTATTCTCACGTATAACCTTGACGATATCACCTATGTTTGTAGTTATCTCTGTTCTCTCACCTGTTACTCCCAGGCTTGATACAACGTAGATAAAGCCCTCAGCTTCCTTTGCTATCATAGCTATGCGGTTCTCGGATGTGGGAGCTATTAGCGATATAAGATCAACTCCGTACTGCTTTGCAACTGCTGAGAATTCGTCCTTTTCCTCGAATGGCAGATCGGGAAGGATTATTCCGTCTATGCCCGATTCACAGCATCTTGCCATGAATCTCTCTGCGTCGTAGGAGTACACAACATTTGCATAGGTCATGAACACCATGGGTATCTTCACATCTCTGCGAAGTTCCTTCACGAAATCGAATATCTTGTCTGTGGTAACTCCACCTGCAAGGGCACGGATGTTTGCGCCCTGTATAACGGGTCCTTCTGCTGTCGGGTCTGAGAAAGGTATTCCCAGCTCGATAAGGTCTGCACCGTTTTCAGCGGCGGCACGTACTGCCTTTGCGGTAGTTTCAAGGTCGGGGTCTCCGCAGGTGATGAATGGTATGAATGCCTTGCCGTTTGCAAAGGCTGCTTTGATATTACTCATATATATCCTCTCCTCTGTATCTTGCTATTGCGGCACAGTCCTTGTCGCCTCTGCCTGAGATAGTGATGATTATTATTTTGTCCTTGTCCATTGTGGGAGCAAGCTTCATTGCGTATGCAACAGCGTGTGCGGACTCGATAGCAGGGATTATTCCCTCGGTGCGTGAAAGGTACTCGAAAGCGTTTACAGCTTCGTCATCGGTAACAGGCACATATTCAGCCCTGCCGATATCGTGGAGATGTGCGTGTTCGGGACCTACACCGGGGTAGTCAAGTCCTGCTGAGATGGAATAAACGGGAGCTATCTGTCCGTATTCGTCCTGACAGAAATATGACTTCATACCGTGGAAAATACCGATACGGCCTGTGTTTACTGTTGCGGCTGTCTCGAATGTGTCGATGCCACGGCCTGCGGCTTCACAGCCGATAAGGCGCACACCCTCGTCGGGGATGTAGTGATAAAAGCTGCCGATAGCATTTGAGCCTCCGCCTACGCAGGCGATTACTGCATCAGGAAGTCTGCCCTCTGCTTCAAGTATCTGGGCACGGGACTCACGGGAGATAACTGCCTGAAAATCACGGACGATAGTGGGGAAAGGATGAGGTCCCATTACAGAGCCGAGACAGTAATGCGTATCGGAAATGCGCTTTGTCCACTCTCTCATAGCCTCGGAAACTGCGTCTTTGAGGGTAGCCGTGCCTGTTGTTACAGGGATGACCTCAGCACCGAGAAGTCTCATTCTGTAAACGTTGAGAGCCTGACGCTTTGTGTCCTCCTCGCCCATGAAAACCACGCACTCCATACCCATGAGGGCGGCTGCTGTAGCAGTAGCAACTCCGTGCTGACCTGCGCCTGTTTCAGCAATAAGACGGGTCTTGCCCATTTTCTTTGCAAGGAGAGCCTGTCCGAGGACGTTGTTTATCTTGTGTGAGCCTGTGTGGTTGAGGTCCTCACGCTTCAGATATATTTTAGCACCGCCCAGATCGGCAGTCATTTTGTCTGCACGGTAAAGAAGTGAGGGTCTGCCTGCGTAATCGTTGAGCAGAGCGGTAAGCTCCCTGTTGAATTCGGGATCATTCTTGTAGTGTTCGTAAGCTTCTTCAAGCTCGATGATCGCATTCATGAGAGTTTCGGGGATATACTGTCCGCCGTGAACTCCGAATCTTCCTTTTTTCTCTGACATAATATCTTTCCTTTCATTATATAAGTATATTTTAAAGCTTTCGCAGAATATCAAGTGTATGATTTGATACGCCGATCATATCCTGTCTTTCGCATATTGAAAAATGATAATCCATCCACTTTTCAAATGTATCATCATCCATTTCGTCTGTACATTCACGCATATAGTTAGTCATGCCGTCGGAAGCGACCAGCTTTATTCGTTCAGCATCTACGTCACTGACAAGCTCGTCTATCTCCTCTTTCCTTACCATAGAAAAGATGTCCTTCGGCTCACTAATACAGTGCCAGTCAGGAGCTATCATATCCTTTTCAAGCACTTCTTTCAGATGGCCGTGCATAAATGCATATTGAATGATACACGCCTCATTCATACAGTAAGCTACAAATATGATACCGCCCTGCTTTGTAACCCTGACAGCTTCCGAAAGAGCCTTCAGCTTATCGTCCTTTGTGTGCAGATGATACATAGGACCGAGAACAAGTGTCATATCAAAGGTATTGTCATCGAAGCAGGCAAGGTCAAGGGCATTTCCCTGCATTACATCAATGATTTCACTGCCGTCAAGCTTGCTTTTAAGTATATCTATGTTATGCTCAACAAGTTCCACAGCCATGACTCTGTTTCTTTCTTTCGCAAGCGGGATACTGTATCTTCCTGTACCAGCTCCGACTTCAAGTATTCTCGCATCAGTCCTGCCTTTAAGGTACTCATGAATATACTTCATAGTCGTTAAATATTCGACTTTTCCATGCTTGGAAAGCAGCCTTTCGTCCTCATTAATACTGTTGTAAAAGTTTTCAAGAAAGTTCATGGTATCATCTTCCGTATCCTTCAGCTCAGACATTTCTTACAGCGTAGGCAAATTCCATCATCTTGTTGCAGTCCTTCACGCCGTCTGTCTCGATTCCCGAGCTTACGTCAACGGCAAAGGGGTGAAGTTCGCTTATTGCCTGCGTTACGTTTTTCGGGTCAAGTCCTCCTGCTAAGAAATAGGGACGGCTCATCTGCTTTATCAGAGACCAGTCGAAAGTCTCGCCGCTTCCCTTTCCCGAATCCAGAAGAACCATATCCGCAGGGGAATTTTCAGCCTTTTCGATGTCAGCCTCAGACTTTACCTGAAAGGCTCGTATCACGTTTATGCCTGCGTCCTGCAAGCGGAGTATCAGCTCATCGGGCTCGCTGCCGTGAAGCTGTGCAATTTTTATCGTGCCTGCTTTGTATATGTCCGTTATCTCGTCAAAGGAGCTGTCCACGAATACTCCAACAGGAGTTATCTTCTCGTCAAGACCGTCCGAGAGTATATGAGCCTGCTGCGGAGTGACATAACGTCTGCTTTTCTCCGCAAAGACAAATCCCACATATTCGGGCATTAGCCGCCATATCCAGCGCATATCGTCAGCGGTACGCATACCGCACATTTTTATCAGTGTTTTCATAATGCTGCCTCACATTTGGTTGTATTCCTGAGGGCGCTCGGAAAGCGCCCCTACAATCCTGATTTCTACTTTCTGCTTTCTGCTCTCTGATTACTGATTATTACGGAGTTCCGCCAGTTTAGCGGATTTATCGGGGGCTTTCATGAGTGTCTCACCGATGAGGACTGCGTTTGTTCCCGACTTGCGGAGAAGTGCGATATCCTCGGCTGTTTTAACTCCGCTCTCTGATACGAATATGATACCATCAGGCACAAGCTCCCTCATACGCCTGCTGTTGGATGTGTCAACGGTGAAATCCTTCAGATTGCGGTTATTGACACCGATGAGTCTCGCTCCGCACCTTACTGCCATTGCAACTTCGTTCTCGTCGTGGGCTTCTACCAGTGCGGACATTCCCAGTTCGTCACAGATGCCGATATATTCACGTATCTGCCCTTCGGTGAGTATGGAGCATATAAGCAGTACCGCCTTTGCTCCCAGTAGCTTCGCTTCATATATCATGTAGCTGTCAACGGTGAAGTCCTTGCGTATACAGGGGATATTCACGCTTGCGGCTATCTCACGCAGATACTCACTGCTCCCCAGAAACCACTTCGGCTCGGTGAGTACGGATATACAGTCGGCTCCAGCCTTTTCGTATTCCTTTGCAATTTCAAGATATGGGAAGTCCTCTGCGATAATGCCTTTTGACGGTGAAGCCTTCTTGCACTCGCAGATGAAAGCTATGTCGTCCTTTCGGAGTGCCTTTTCAAATTCAAACTCCCCTTTCGGCAATGCCATAGCCTGAGCCTTTATCTCGTCAAGAGGATGTATCTTCTCTGCCGCCGCCACACGTTCTCTTGCGTGGTCGGCAAGCTGGTCGAGTATCGTCATGGTGGTGCTCCTTTCTAATTCGTAATTCGTAATGCGTAATGCGTAATTATTGTGTCCCTCACATTTTGTAGGGGCGCACAGTGTGCGCCCTCGGGATAACCGAACAAATGTGGATAGAACATTGTAGGGGAGGCCGCCTCGGCCTCCCGTGTTAACGCAACACGTATGGATTTTTATTATTATTTCATGAACGATTCAATGTCATTATCGTAAACGGCAAATATCATCGGTTCACCGTGGGAGGGCGAGGGCGCCCTCCCCTACAAATTTGTTCATGTTACCTATGGTGCTGTCGATATTTTTTGTTGTCCGAGGGCGCACACTGTGCGCCCCTACAGATTGTACGTTTACTCATACGTAACAAGAAGTGCCAACGAGCGAAAGCAGAGTAACCGCAACGTACAGAGTAAGCGAGTTTACGAGCGATTCGTGGTTGCGGTCAAGCTGGCGTCAGCTTGTCGCTCAGCGGTTGCTTAATTCTACAAATTTGTCGAGGGTCGCAAGGGCTTTGCCGTTGTCGATGAGTTCGGCGGCTTTGATTATTCCGTCTGCCATTGACTCAGCCTTTCCGCCGATGTATATTGCCGCACCTGCATTCAGCAGAACTGCGTTTCTCTTGTGTCCCTGTATCTCTCCGCTGAGTATCCCCCTTGTGATAGCCGCATTCTCCTGCGGTGTTCCGCCGAGGAGATCGTCCTTGCTGCATCTCCCGAATCCGAACTGCTCAGGTGTTATCTCATAGGTCTTCATCCAGCCGTCCTTGTATTCGCATACTGCCGTTGGTGCGCTGGTGGATATCTCGTCCAGCTTGTCAGTGCCGAATACTACCATTCCTCGCTTTGAGCCAAGCTTCATCAGTACCTCTGCTACAGGTTCAAGGAGTACCCTGTCATACACGCCGAGAAGATGCATCTGTGGGCTTGCAGGATTGGTAAGAGGTCCCAGGATGTTGAACACTGTGCGGAATCCCAGTTCCTTGCGGATAGGGCCGACGTACTTCATGGAGGTGTGGTACTTCTGTGCGAAGAAGAAGCAGAATCCCACTTCTTTGAGAAGCTCCACGCATTTCTCAGGGTCAAGGCTTATATTTGCGCCGAGAGCCTCCAGACAGTCTGCTGTTCCGCTGAGTGAGGATGCCGCACGGTTGCCGTGCTTTGCTACCTTTATGCCTGCGGCGGCGATGATGAATGCCGATGTGGTGGAGATATTGAAGCTGTGGGCGTTGTCTCCGCCTGTGCCGACTATCTCAAGAACTTCCATGTCATGCTCTACCTTTGTGGCGGCGTCACGCATAGCTGCGGCACATCCCGTTATCTCGTCTATGGTCTCGGCTTTGGTGCTTTTGGTAGAGAGTGCGGAAAGGAAAGCCGCATTCTGTGTGGGAGTTGTCTGTCCCGACATTATCTCCGAAATGACTGTGTATGCCTCATCGTATGTGAGGTCTTCCTTGTTTACGATCTTTTCTATTGCTTCCTTTATCATTTTTATTCCTCCTGTAAATTAATTCGTAATGCGTAATGCGTAATTGCGGTGTGGGCTGTCGATATTTGTTTGGTTATCCCGAGGGCGCACACTGTGCGCCCCTACAAATGGTTCATCACATTTGGTTGTATTCCTGAGGGCGCTCGGAAAGCGCCCCTACAATTGTACGTTCGACCATACATAACAAGAAGTGCCAGCGAGCGAAAGCAGAGTAACCGCAACGTACAGAGTAAGCGAGTTTACGAGCGATTCGTGGTTGCGCTCCGCTCGCTCAGCGGTCTGATTTCTGAATCTCATAACGCAGTAATGAAATTGCGGAGCATTATGTGTCCGTCGGGGGTCATGATGGATTCGGGATGGAACTGCACTCCGTAGATGGGGTATTCCTTGTGCTGTACCGCCATTATCTCTCCGTCGTCCGCTACCGCCGTTACCTCGAAGCAATCAGGGATAGTTGATGCGTCTGCGGCAAGTGAATGATATCTGGCTACAGGTGCGCCCTCGTCTATGCCCTTGAATATGGGGCTGTCGTTCATGAACTTTATCACCGACTGCTTGCCGTGCATAAGCTTCTTTGCATATGTGACAGTTGCGCCGTATGCCGCACATATCGCCTGATGTCCGAGACAAACGCCCAGTGTGGGTATCTTCTGACATACAGTTTTTGCCGCTTCGATTATTATTCCTGCGTCCTCAGGTCTGCCGGGTCCCGGAGATAAAATAATGCGGTCAGGTCTTAGTTTTTCTATCTGCTTAATAGTCATTTCATCGTTGCGTATCACCTTTATGTCAGGCTCGATAGCCCCTATCATCTGGTAAAGGTTATATGAAAAGCTGTCGTAATTATCAATGAGAAGTATCATGCGTCCGCCTCCTCTGCAAGTTTCAGAGCATTTATAACTGCTGCCGCTTTGTTCAGACATTCCTGATGTTCCTTTTCGGGAACTGAATCAGCTACTA
>Ga0255346_1005094_pt1 | contig 13824 bp, 13 predicted proteins | sample wastewater_treat_FD_194410 | JGI IMG/M metagenome (GOLD analysis project Ga0255346, IMG submission 194410) | Wastewater microbial communities from Lulu Island WWTP, Vancouver, Canada - plant22 | ecosystem: Engineered > WWTP > Wastewater > Unclassified | place: Canada: Vancouver, British Columbia... | reverse complement strand
AATCGTTGATCTCCTGATCGAGATAAAACTGTTCCCAGATGAAATCCGGTACGGGGAAACGGGAAAGCCTCCGGTCAATCGCCAGCTCCGCCTCTACATCCTGCTTGTTGTATGCCTTGAAGGTTTCCCATTTCTCCGGAGCATCGGCAGGTGTGTGGAACTGCGGAACGCTGTCAACGGTATCATAGGGAACGCAAAAATACTTGATGAGCGCCTTGCCCTCTGGCATCTTCTGCTGTTCCAGCTTCAGCGCAGCACCTGCAGAGGCAAGCGTCGATGGCAGACCGAGCGTCCTGCAATGGATCATGGTACACTGCCAGCCGACCGGACTGAGATAATCGCCAACAGTATCCTCATTGATGCTGTAGCTACGGAAAAACTGTGGATACTCCTCGCGCAGATATCTGGAAAGACATACACGCTCAAATTGCACGTTGAATGCCCGCTTGATGACCGATTCATCGGTGAGAGCAGTCAGGATATCTGCGGGTACACGGTCGCCGTTCGCCAGATCGTAGAGCTGCACTGCACCGTCATCTATCGCAACGCTCATCAGCGTGATAGCAAAATACGGAGAATCGGCGTAAGCGTACACCCCACACTTGGTGATGTCACGGTCACTCCGAGTCTCCAGATCAATTTCTATAGTTTTCATGGTTACACTTCCTTAAACCCACCCGGACGGTATCCCGTCAGTCGCCCTCCCGACATTGCGTTGTTATTTCTTACGGTTCTTGAAGGTGTCGATCAGAATAGTGATCGAGATGGTTGTCCAGCAGAGCATCATAATGCAGCCGGACACACCCATAATCATCGTGAATACTGTATTCATACCGTCACCTCACGAAAGGAAATCGTCGTCGTCATCGTCCATGTCTGCGAAATCGTCCTCAGCACGGGACTTTCCGCCGAGAGGCTCACCGTCGCGGAGCTTCTGGAGGTTGTTCAAACCGCAGGCGACGCCCTTATTTCCGTTGGTGTTGAAGGCATAGAAGTTGATGGAAGCTCTGCCGTAGATGCCGGAGTACAGTTCGCTGGTATCGAGGATCGGCTGGCAGGAAGCATCCACGACACCGGGCTTCGTAGCGCTGTTGGCGTTGATGAAGTAGCAGCCTGCGTATGCCTCATCATCGGGGCGTTCCTCGTCGCCATCACGCAGCGGTGTCTTGATTGCCTTCAGCGGAGGGACGGTCTTGCCGTTACCCTTGAGCTTACCCTGACCTTCCTCATAAGCCGCCTTGATCGCAGCCTTGATCTTCTCGACGGTCACGGTATCGGACTTCGGAATGATGAGGCTCACGCTGTACTTCGGGGTGCCGCCGTTGATCGCCTTCGGCTCGTTCACGATGAGGTAGCTGAAGCGGGTGTTCTTGCCAGTAACGACCTTTGTGGGATTGATAATCTTTGCCATGTTAATCTTCCTCCTGAAAATCATTGATTGTCCATGCCGGACGTTTGTCCGACTCTGGTACGAGTGTGGGTTTGCCCTGCGGCTTTTCGATCAGAGAGCCGAGCAGGGTGTTGAACTTCTTGGTGCCGAGCAGCTTGGTCATGGCGGTCACGCCCATGAGCTTTTTCTCAAAGGGATCGTAGCCCGCATCGGTGACAGCCGCTGCAACGGCATCGGGGTTTGTGTATCTGCGGTTGCTGCGTCCTTCCACGACCTTGAAGCCGGGGTACTGCTTTCCGCTGATTGCCTGTTCGAGCGCATAGGCTTTGACATCGTTCACCCAGCCGATGAAGGTGTCGGCTCGATCGAGGATCATGCTGATCTCATCGTCAGCAAGTGTGTCCGGGACAGCGAAGTCATACTGCGCCATCTGGAGATTGTACTCCGCCCGCTTCCGGCAGGTCGCCTTGATCTTGCAGAACTGACAGTGCTTGCCCGCACTATAATCGCCCTCGCCCTTTGCCGCAAGTTCCGCAGCAGGAATGAGGACTTCCTCCGCCCAGCCGAGCAGTTCCTCCTTCGTGACCTCCGCGATGCTGACATTATCGCGGCGAGGCTGGAAGATGATCATGCGGACGGTCTGGATGTCATACAGGCTCTCGAAGAGATTCAAAGCGCCGAGCGCATACATCCGCATCTGGCTGTTGCCCTCCGCATCGACAAGAACTCCGAGACCGTATTTGAAATCGATGACGGTCATCGTGCCATCGGCGACAATGATACAGTCTGCGGTGCCGAAGCTCTCAGCAACCCAGCGTGTGAAGTCGAGGCGCTGCTCGACCAATACCTGCGGATCGGGACAGGACTGCTTAGCTTCCTGCACCTGCTCCATGACGAATTCGCAGTAAGCGTCAGTGCATTCTGCCATTTCTTCGTCAAAGTACTCCAGATCGTCGGTGGGATCGCGCACCTTGAAGCCGAGTGCCTTCTTGACTTTGTACTCGCAGAGGGCGTGTGCGTCAGTTCCTTGCTGAGCGTAAGTGCTGCCGGTATCACCGCCCGCATTCTCCTTTGCGGAGGGCGGGCAGTTGATCCAGCGTTCGCTGCTGGACGGTGACAGAATCGCGTGTGTTCCGGGCATCACAATCCCTCCGCTTCTGCCAGCACAGCGGCGTAGTCGCTTTCGGCAATATCTGAGAGCTTTGATGCGCCGTACTTGGCGATCAGCTCCTTGACCTCCGCCGTCTTGCCGCTGCGGGAGATCTCCGACAGGCGGCTGCGGAGCTGCACGAAGGTGACAGTCGCTTCTTCCTGCTTCGGTGTCGGCTGTTCTTTCGGTGCTTCCGCTGCCTGCGGATCGTCCTTTTCGGGATCGTAGATCTCCTCGAATGTGTCGAGATAGGCGTTAGTTGTCTGCAACGAGAATTTCTGTAATGCAGCAGTAAGTGCATTCAGGGCGTTTACCAGTTCCATCATCGGATCCATTATGCTTGTCCTCCTTTGCCAGATTTTTTGCGAGTCGCTTTGACACCACAGAGATTGCCATCAGGGTGTCGATCAGTTCTTGGGTTTTCCTGTTCATGTGTCGTTCACCTCCCTTCACAACCCACTACAGGATCGAGGGCGTTTTGGACGAAACTTTTTCAGAAAAATTTTCCGAACTCGGATTCAAGCTGTTTCCGTGCCTTTTCAAGCTGTGAACGATAGGTGCTGCGCTTCAGGTTGAGCTGTTCCAGACACTTCCGCTCGGACATATCTTCATCAAGGCTCATCTGACCGACGGTGATAGCTTCGGGCATCAGTTCTTTCAGCCGTTCGAGAAGCTGGCGCATCAGGATCTGGTCGGTGACGATTTCCTCGGTATCAGATGTATCTGCGAAGGTGTCGCCGTGCATTTCCGTCTCATAATCGAGGGAAAGGTTGTCCCCGGCAGCACGGTACTCGCAGACGTCACAATCTCCGTCACACTTCCAAAGGTACTGCTTCGGACAGCAGCACTGCCCATGATACTGGCGGCGGCTGCAGATACGGTTTGTTTCCGGTGTGATATTGGTATAGACTTCCTCGGAAACAGGAATCAGGGTAACTTTGTGCGGATCATTGGCATCACGCATTGGCAGGTAAAACTGTTTTGACATAAAAATTCCTCCATTTGACTTGCGAATGGAGGAATCTCTACCGGCAAATGGGCATGACGAATCAGACCGCATTCCAGATGGATTACTCCATTCAGGATTGCAGCCGTCAGCTCAAATGACAGCCGTACATATTAACTTGTCCTGCCACAGACCGTTGAGCCACCGTTGATCACTCGGCGCAGTATGCAGCAGCAGACAATTTAACGTCTTGTCCGGGACGGGTGTCTTTTATTACCACTGGAGATAACCAGCGGCATTGGACGATGTGCTTCTATAAAGGGGCAGAAAAGCGGGTTCATACAACAGGAAACCGTTGATTATTGGAAATTGTTCACGGAAAATTTACATCTGCCTTCCTGAAATACAGTCCAAGAAAGGTGTCAGATTATTAACCTCCGGACGATATTTTTTATAATGCCCTCCATAAATAGCTCCGAAACCCCGAAAAGTTGTACGCAAACGTGCAACTTTTTTGATATTACAAAATAAAATCTCTGTTTCAGCTAATACGAACAGGTGTTCAAAGATGCTTTTTGTCGAGAATGCGGGTAACAAAAAAGCCGACACGGACATTCAGATTTTCATCTGAATGCTCGCATCGGCTGAACTCACATTCGGCTCAACTCACTCGGAGCTTTTATTATTGCGTTGCGTCTCCATGTGTTTCTGCGCCTCACTGAGTTGTGCTATAAGATAGGAGATCGGAACGGTTTCATACTCATCTCTTTTCCCGCGTTTGACGGATAATGCGGGCTCTTCATTACTGTCCCAGCACAGTTTTCTCATCTTGATATGCGCCTGCGGCGTTTCAATAAAATTACCTTCGATCATATAAGACCTCCCTTTGTATTCTTGTTAGCTAAATAGCTAACACGCAAGGCTAAAAGACAGCGGACATAATGTCCGCTGCGCTGGTTTAATCGACTATAATATCATCCAGTGTAAATGTCGACTTTCTGACAAAACCCAGATTCCTTAGTCTGTTGAGAACCGCTTCATGTGACACATTGAAAATTGATGCCATTGCATTGAGGGCGTTGAAGACACCGATAGAATCGGTACCGAAATCATCAAGAACCGAAAGCACTGCAGTTTTCGGCATAAGAAAAGAGCCTGAGAACTGGTTTGCCTGCCATTCCATCCAGTCGTTATCAGTTTTTAGCTCCCGCTTTTTTGATGACGGCAGATCCATGCGGAGGCACTGCATAACCATTTCGTTTTTGACACCCCATAACCTGCGTATTAAAGCCAGTCTTTCAAAGTACGGAGTGTGAAAAACTAAATGCCCACATTCGTGTCCGGCAGTAAAACGATAGCGGTGCTCCTGATTAGCCTCCTCTACGAGTCGTGTGTCAAATATCACAGTGTTTGCCTTAGCACTGAAGTACTCTGCACGATTATTGCGTGGATCATAAACAGGAATACTATTCGTATCCTGAAACACCGTCATTCCGAGGTAGATCATATTATGCGACAAATACTGGTAGTCGGGTGTTGCTCCCAGATAGCGTTCGAGAAAGCCGTCAACATCGACTTCCATCGGGTTTCTTAGCGCCTCCGGCTGAAAGTCCATAAGGAATTGCTCGGCGATATCGTCAATCTCCTCGCGTTTCAGGATAGGAAGCTGATTCTGCTTGGTTCTGATAATGGGAGTATACATGGATTGTCGTTCATCCTTTCCGGTTTTTCAGCTCCTCCACGAAACGCTGCCATTCTGCCTCCCCAGCATCAAGGTCACGTGCTGTGCGAAGTGCAGCAGACACGTAGTCCCTTTCCATGATGTATTCAGGAAGGTCGGGAGCTACCGTTTTTCTTTGTTTTCCTGCAAGATTCAGCATTGTCTCATATTCTTCATCAGATAGGTTTAGAATCTGCCTGAGCATAATTAACCTATCCATATCGAGAGAATTACGTCTGCCTTTCTCGACATCGCTCAAAAACGGAGCAGATAAATCCAGCTTCTCAGCCAGTTGGCGCAGAGTTATTTTCTGCTGTTCGCGTTTGGTCTGGAGGAACTCTCCAAAGTTTTGATCATTCATGTTCATGCGATTCACCTTAATTTCATTTTAATTCACGCTTGCAATTTCATTTCTTATAGGCATCTTCATTTTACTTTAATTTTCATTTTCGCCTTCATTTTCATTTTACGCAAGACTTAATTCACTTTTCTTCAATGGTGAATGTGTATGCTTGTTAGCGGGTATGCTTACAAGCTGTAATGCTATTGTAGCACATTATTTTGGTTTTGTCAACCCCTTTTTGAAAAAAACTATAAGCTGGAGGTATAGAAAATCATAAAACCAACAGCAAAGAAATATATTACAATTTCACCTACATTTCACAAAAATCATTGTTGAAGGTATTGAAAAATTTTCACTTTTGTGATACAATATATGTGTACGTGTCCTACGTTGATTTGAACGGAGGGTACTATCCACCATGAACTTATTATGTGGAAGGAGAACATAGAATTATGTTTACACAGAATTACGAAATATCTACTCCGGTATTGCATAATGAAAGATACTCTTCAATGAGAACAAATTTCAAACTCGGCGACATCACCTATGATTTCAACAACGAGGCGTTGAGACGGTATGGATTAAACGGTGCATCGTTCTGCTTCTTTGTGAATTGGGATGTAAACTATACTTCTGGTGTCATTGATCCTCATATTTGGATAAAAAAAGAACTTACTATTTCGAGTGCTGGTACTGTTAACACAGATGACCAACTGTTCTTAGATAAATTCTTTGCCTGTGAACAGATTGAAGCTGTCAGGAGAAAAGCAGCTTTATTTGGTAATTATAACTTGGATTTATCATACATGATTATCAAAGAAATCCCTGTTCAGAGGATACCGAGCGACTATGCTGTCATTGTTGAGCTAAATTGTGGAGAAACGGGTTTTCAGAAATCAATCATTAATTATGGACAGCTTAAGAATCTCCTTGTCAACTATACAGGAAGACCAATTAGAATGGGGAAGCCCTTAAAGTACTATGAAACGGAATTGGAAAAGGTTTTATCAATGGATACAGCGGGATACTCCGCACCATTTCCGGGTGACTGTGATTTACTCTTATATGACGATAATCTGAAGTGCAAGGCTGTTATCGAATTTAAGAAACGGACTTCTTATGGAGCTAATATATCAATTGCAAATCAATCTATTTCAAATTATATGAGCCATGACAGCTTAAAATACAGAAGATTAAACATACTTCGTAATTATCTTGAGCATCATGATGGCTCTAATATTCCTTTGTTGGTTGTATATTACTCCGTAGCTAATGATAGCGATGATGATAAAATCAAAATCGAGGCTGTATCTCATGAATTGCAAAGTGAAAGTTCGGACTACTTCGAGCTTCCTGCATTCTGTGATTCCAGAACGAGTCATTCGCTCATCCTTCAGCACATCATGTCATTTATCAACTAAACGAAACCTCCCCTTGATTATATCTGCTGTTTGTGGTAATATAAAGGTGGAAACCGTTTATGTTCGGCTTTTAAAGAATTAACAATCACGGAGATTACTAATGAGAGATACCGAGAGTTCAAAAGCAGCAGAAATAATCAGCCTACATTCATATCCAGTTAAAAATGTTTTGTCTAAGCTGATCATGGATAAAACGACTGGTAAGAATATTATTTTTGCTACTGATAACTATACAAGTTACGGATGCGATGATACCGACCAAATCACTGTCAATGCACTTTTAGGCTTTGAATCTATTGATATTCAGCCTCGTGTCAAGAAATGTCAATCCGAACAAACAGAACGCACACGAAAAAAAGCAGAGGTGTTTACACCCACTTGGATCGTTCGTCAGATGAATGACTTTTGTGACAGCATTTGGCAGGAGGAGAAACAATCTGCAGATTGGAAAAAGTTTGTATCACTTCGCATTTTGGAGATTACCTGCGGAGAAGCACCTTTTCTTGTAACCAGATATGACACAACTACAGGTGATCCATTACCGCTTATTGAGCGGACGGGAATGCTTGATCGAAAACTGAAAGCTATCCAAGCAGATGACGAAAAGACATGGTTAAAGTGGGCGTTTAGAGCTTATGAAACAACATATGGTTATGAGTTTCAGGGAGACAATCTATTAATCGCCAGAATAAATTTACTTGTAACTTTTTGCGATTATCTTGAGGCTCGATGGAATCGTAAGGCGACTGACGCAGAACTTGGGAAACTGTCCACCATCCTTGCATGGAATATATGGCAGATGGATGGGCTTAAAGAAACCGTGCCAATAGGAATACCAAAAGAACGCGATATTCAGCTTAGTCTGATTGAAGATGACGAGGAAGAAGAAATATCTGTAGCTTGCACCATTTATAATTGGACTGCCGAAAAAAATCGTCGTATAATTTTTTCCGAATTGAAAGGAGCGAATAAGGGAATGAAATTTGATTTTATTATAGGTAATCCGCCCTACCAAGAAGAAGCCACTGGTGACAGCAATACTGCAACTCCTATTTATAATCTTTTTATGAACACTTCTTATGAGATTTCAAATAGAGTTCTCTTGATCACTCCGGCAAGATTCTTGTTTAATGCAGGCTATACGCCAAAAGATTGGAATCAAAAGATGCTTTCCGATCCTCACTTCAAAGTGGCTTACTACAATCCAAATTCCGGAGAAGTTTTTAATGGGGTAGATATTAAGGGCGGCGTTGCAATTACATACCGTGATGTAAGCAAGGATTATGGAGCAATTGAAACCTTCACTCGATTTGACGAACTCAACCACATTTTCCATCTCATCACCAAGAAGGCTGGATTTGAGAGCATAAGCGATGTTATTGTAACAAGTTTTGCTTATCATTTTACAAAGCTAATGTATGATGAGAATCCTTCGCTTATAGGAAGATCAAGTAAAGGTCATGAATTTGATCTGCAATCAAACGCTTTTGACACCTTCCCAGAGGTCTTTTTAGAATCCGCCCCGGAAGGTGAGGACTATATTCGCATTCTTGGTAGAGCCCAGAACAAGCGCTGCTATCGATATATTGCAAGACGGTATGTTAAACACGTTTCAAATCTTGACAACTATAAGGTCTTTATTGCCAAAGCAGCAGGCACGGGATTGTTTGGTGAGGTTTTGCCCGATTCCATCATGGGATATCCTAAGGATGGTGCAACTGTTACTTTTTCAAGCATTGGGCATTTTGAAACAGAAGCAGAAGCTACTAACTGCATGAAATACATTTGCACGAAATTTGCAAGAACCTTGTTAGGTGTCTTAAAGGTAACACAAGACTTAACACCTACAAAATGGAAGTACGTTCCGCTTCAGGATTTCACAACTTCTTCCGACATTGATTGGAGCAAACCTATCGCAGATATTGATCAGCAGCTTTACAAGAAGTATGGCTTGACACCTGATGAAATCAAATTCATCGAAACCCATGTAAAGGAGATGGATTAAGTGACTAAAATAAGTATTCAGACAACCAAGACAGCAACGCCTCGGTGTTATTGCTATTCCACACCAACCATCTCTGATCACGAGGGATGGGTGAAAATTGGCTATACGGAACAGGATGATGTTGAAGATCGTATTCGTCAGCAGCTTCAGACGGCGCACATTCCGCACCATACAGAGTGGAGCGATGTGGCTGTTTTCGCTGATGGCAGGACATATTTTCGTGACAGCGATTTCCACGCCTATCTTAAAAAGCAGGGCGTAGAGCGCATGAAGCCGATGCCCGGTGATAAGAAGCAGCCGGAGTGGTTTCGCATCAGCGGCGATGATTCTTTTTCGTTATACTCGAAATTCCGTCGTACAAAGGGTGTTATGGATACTGTCGGTACGCTTGTTTATGAACTCCGTGCTGAGCAGGAGCAGGCTGTATCGCAGACCTTTGACTATTTTATGAGCCACGAAAAGGGTGAATTTCTCTGGAACGCTAAGCCCCGTTTTGGCAAAACACTGGCAACATATGATCTCTGCAAACGTCTGCAGGCAACAAAGGGTGACTTTGCCTGCAATATCCTGATAGTGACGAACCGTCCGGCTATAGCTAATTCGTGGTATGAGGATTTTGTTAAATTCATTGGTACAGAATCTGGATTTCGTTTCGTAAGTGAAGTTTCCGCTTTGAAAGGGAAACCTTATGTAATGACACGTGATGAATACACAGAAAGTCTTAGACAAGGATTGGCAGATTGCATTGAATTTGTCAGCTTACAAGATCTGAAAGGTTCTCTGTATTTTGGCGGTCAACATGATAAACTGAAAGAACTAATAAATATGCCGTGGGAGTTACTTGTAATTGATGAGGCACACGAAGGTGTTGATACATCTAAAACTGATGTTGCTTTCCATCAAATCAAGCGCAACCACACACTGCATCTGTCTGGCACGCCTTTCAAAGCTTTAGCAAATGACAAATTTCCTTCTGATGCCATCTACAACTGGACGTATGCTGACGAGCAGAAAGCGAAAGAAAGCTGGTCAGATGAAGATGGAAATAATCCTTATGAGAATCTACCACAACTCAATCTGTTTACTTATCAGATGTCGGAGATTATTCGTGAAGAACTACAGCAGGGTGTGGAAATTAATGGCGAAACAGAAGAATATGCATTTGACTTAAATCTGTTTTTCTCTGTAAAAGTAAACGGTGATTTTGTATATGAAGAGTCTGTTGACCGTTTTCTTGATGCACTTACTACACAAGAGAAATTCCCGTTTTCTACGTCGGAGCTTCGTGCCGAGCTGAAACACACCTTCTGGCTCCTGAACCGTGTTGACAGTGCAAAGGCTCTGGCAAAGAAGCTCAAAGCACACCCGATTTTTAGTGAGTATGAGATCGTTCTCGCTGCTGGTGACGGAAAGCTCTCAGAGGAAGAAGAAACAAGGAAGGCATATGACAAAGTTCGTGATGCCATCGACCACCACGAAAAGACAATAACTCTGTCTGTCGGACAGTTAACCACAGGCATCACTGTACCAGAATGGACAGCAGTACTAATGCTTTCCAACATCAAATCTCCTGCGCTATATATGCAGGCAGCTTTCCGCAGTCAGAATCCTTGGCGTTATCAGGAGAACGGTGAGCTTCATGTGAAGAAAAACGCCTATGTGTTTGACTTTGATCCCGCAAGAACACTGATCATTTTCGAGGAATTTGCGAATGATTTATCCAGCGGCACATCCGGTGGCAAGGGCGACAGCGACCAGAGAAAGCAGAATGTCCGTGAGCTGCTCAACTTCTTCCCGGTCATCGGCGAGGACGAAAATGGTGAGATGATCGAGCTGGATGCGGAAAAGGTGCTGTCCATTCCGAGAAAGATACGTTCTCTGGAAGTTGTACGCCGTGGCTTCATGTCAAATTTCCTGTTCCAGAATATCGCAAATATCTTCAATGCACCGCCGGAGGTTATTGATATTATCAGTTCGTTGCCTAATGCGCCGGAGGGCGATCTTGTTGACGTATCACCTGAAACAAGAGAAGACCTGTCGGTCAACGACGAGGGTGAAGTAGAGCTTTCGGACGAATTTGTTATCGGTACAGCACAGGATGTGTTCGGTGACAAGATATACAGCGATATTTCCGAAACTCTGGAGCGTAAGACAGAGGAGATACTGGCTGCCCCTGCATCAACGGAAGATCAGCAGGTATCGCATTTGCAGGATGTGTTCCGCAAAGAGCTTGTTGCGCCTGTGATGCAGGTGACGAACGATACCTATGGTGCTGACCTGAAAAAGCGTGACGCTCAGAAGCTCCAGAAACAGCTTGAACAAAAAGCGGACAGGCTCGTGACGCAGGAATACGGCGATTATTCCATTCAGAAGAAAACGCTTGAAGCACAGCGTCAGGACGCACTTGCTCACCTCCACGAGACAGGGCAGACTGCTGCCGAGGTCAATGAGCATTATGATACGCTCTCTCAGGAAGCTGATGCGGCTTTCAAGGAGCGTGTCAGCACCGTTCTTCAAGAGACCGTCCCGACATTGTGCGAGGAAGTCGTAAGAACTGTTGAGACCAAAAAGCGTGAGCGTACTAAGGAGACGATCGAGGAAGCAGTCCGTGACCATCTCCGTGGCTTTGCAAGAACGATCCCGTCCTTTCTTATGGCATATGGTGACGATGAGACCACGCTGTCTACATTTGATATGATTATCCCCGATGATGTGTTCTATGAAGTTACCAGTATCACGCTTGACCAGTTCCGTTTCCTGCGTGACGGCGGTTCTTATACAGATGCGGAAACAGGCGAGGAGAAGCGTTATCCCGGCAAACTCTTTGATCCGGTTGTATTCGATGATTCTATCAAAGAATTCCTTGCAATGCGAACACGGCTGGGAAATTACTTTGATGAGTCACATTCAGAAGACATTTTTGACTACATTCCTCCTCAAAAGACTAATCAAATCTATACACCCAAGCGCATTGTAAAGCAAATGGTTGATACATTAGAGCAAGAGAATCCCGGTTGCTTTGACAACCCAAGCCTAACATTTGCAGACCTGTATATGAAATCTGGTCTTTATATTGCCGAGATCGTCAAGCGTCTGTTCAACAGTGATGGCATGAAGCAGGCGTTCCCCGACGAACAACAGCGTTTACACCACATCTTTGAAAATCAGGTATACGGGCTTGCGCCGACAGAGATAATCTATCAGATAGCTCTTCACTTCATTCTTGGCTTTGAAGGTGGGGAATCAATTAAGAAGCATCACCTTCGTCAATTTGATGCTCTGCCACTTTCAAAGAATGGTACGCTGAAAACAAAACTCGATTCTATATTTAACGACTGAAAGAAGTGAATCTATGCCAGAACAGAAGATTATCGACCGAGATACCTACCGTGCAATAAAGAAAATGAGCCGTGAGGAGTTGCAAGCCTTTCTGATGCGCTACGCTGACGGACTACTGGAGAAAGACGGCAAGTCCATCGATCTGCGTGAGGTAGAGAAAGACCTACGTCAGATCAAGGGCATCGGCGATAAGCGTGTCGAAGAAATCATGGCAGTATTTGAAAAGCATTTGAATGTATAAGATTTATGATGTATAAAAAGATTTTTCATAGCTACCTAAATAATTACGACATTATTCTCCAAGATTATGTATGCTACGGATTCGGTTTTTCTGAATTTTTGGCGCAAAAATTGGATGAATTAGTTCTGAAAAAACAAGGATTGGTGCTCGATGCAGGAGCTGGTGCTGGAACAATATCAATTGCTTTAGCTGAATATGGGTTTGAAGTGGATGGACTTGATGTTAGTCCTGTTGCTGTTGATATCTGCAAAAGAAACACAGAACACCTAAGTTTTCCTATTAGAATATTTCAAGATAACATTTCGTCATTTAAGCCTCAAAAAAAGTATAGGTATATCTTTTCTAATCCTCCGCTTTCGTGTAATCTTCCAATAGATACAGATGTTGCGAAATTAAACTCTAATATTGACTCTGGAATAATAGATAACGCTGCTTTTCGATTTCTCACTAATTGTTGGCGAGACAATAAAGGACATGATTTCATGGAAAACATCTTTATTAGAATCGATGAGCTTCTAATAGATTCAGGGAAACTAATAGTCGTGTGCGGCAATCCGTATGAAGATGTTATAAGCTACCTTATCGAGCTGGCGAACAAATATAATTTAAATCTGGAAAAGGAGATACAAGGATATGTACCCGCAACTGCAATAGGCTTTAGTGATGAATCATTACCTGCTGTAGCAACATCCATATTAGTATTTAATAAGTAAAAAGCGCTGCGTCCCAAAATAACGAGGACGCAGCGCTTTTTACTTAGCGTATTCTTCTTAATATCTTCATCTTCTCAAGCTCGATTATTGCATCATACAGGTACTCGCTTTCTTCACAAATTTCTAAGAAATCGGATACCGATACAATTTCACGCTTCATAATATGCTCATATATAAGAATGATGCTTTCACTAACATAGCATTCATTATCTTCGCATCTTAGAACACCGCCAAAAGGCTCCCGACGATAACGAACGAGATGAGATACTCTAAATTTAGTCTGCTTATCAACCGGTTCTATCGGTGAATATGGGGTGTATTGAATATCTGCGTTTCTATTCAAGTTGTATTTCACATGGCTTTCAGTTCCCGCGATCATTCTACATTCACCGCCACAAAATGACAAATATCTACATTCCTTACATTCATCGTTAGGGTCTGCGGACAAAAAGTTGGACACCAAAATTTGATGAATCCAGGCAGTTTTGCCCGCAGAAATAAAGATTGTATATTATGAATTTTCAACATTCAGCAATTCAAAGCCCTGTTGGGGAGA
>Ga0255346_1005090_pt1 | contig 13832 bp, 14 predicted proteins | sample wastewater_treat_FD_194410 | JGI IMG/M metagenome (GOLD analysis project Ga0255346, IMG submission 194410) | Wastewater microbial communities from Lulu Island WWTP, Vancouver, Canada - plant22 | ecosystem: Engineered > WWTP > Wastewater > Unclassified | place: Canada: Vancouver, British Columbia... | reverse complement strand
TCCAAGACCTGTTCTTTTTCATTTTCTCCTCCATTTCAATAAACAACTACTAGACTTATCATTGCTCTAATGGTCCGACTTTATTGTACAAAATTTCTTTTAAGCACCTCCTCCCTGAATAAGCTCAATCCTTCTTTTCATTTTAGCAAACATTTATTAATCAAGGCCAAACATCTTTCTCAGCCTGACCCATTCGTTATCGCGGATCTCCGTGATCTCCGCATAGTCCTTTTCAGACAGATGGCTGTATCTTTTCTGAGCTTTCAAATACCCGTCTACAGGTTTAAACTCTTTCGGGATAAAATTCAGCTTCAGTTTGCCGTCCTCATATTCTGCCAAATACCACAATCCCAACTCAACAGCCATTTTTCCGATTTCTACGGTAAGTGCAGGATCATACCCCCATCCTGTCGGACACGGAGCCATTATATGTAAAACCTTGCACCCTTTTATTGCTTTTGCTTTTGCCACCTTTTCCATGAAATCCTTCGGATAGGATGTGGAAGCGGTAGCGGCATATGGTATCCTGTGTGCCACCATTATTTCGAATAAGCTTTTCCTGATTTCATTTTTTTCACCCATGGAACACATCCCGACAGGGGTTGTTGTTGTACGGGTTTTATAAGGCGTACTGGCGCTTCGTTGAACTCCTGTATTCATATATGCTTCATTATCATAGCAAAGATAAATTATATCATCATTTCTTTCCGCAGCGCCGGACAATCCCTGCAATCCGATATCAATAGTTCCTCCGTCTCCCGCTATGCCCAAAATCGTGATATCTTCGTCCCACCCAAGGGCTTCCTTTGCAACAGCCATACCGGAGATGGTAGCTGCCAGACCCGGAAATGCTGTTACAGCGTTATTTACAAATATTGCCGACTGAGGATAAACCGTGGTTGTAGCGGCAAAACAGCAAGCCGGTGTTGCAAGGCATGTCTTTTCTCCAAGTATCTTCATAGTCATCCGGGCTGCCATAATAGCGCCGCAGCCTTGACATGTCTTTGCTCCGTACAGCAGTTCGATATCATCAAGGGATTTATAGTTGATGGCCATTATTCCCACCTCATTCCAAGGAATTGAATTTCTTCTCCTCCGTTTTTACCTTGCATTAAGTCAAACAGCTTTAAATACATTTCGCTGATGACAGTCTTGGTCACATCCCTTCCTCCCAATCCGACTATATAGTTTGCCAGCTTGGTATTGGAGCCGTACAGGCAGGATTTGACCTCGGAGAAAACAGTTCCTTCAAAACCGAAGGAAATACTTCTGTCTACCACGCCTATTGCCTTGAACCTATCCTTGATCCCTGCAAAGTATTCTTTTGGAAAGGGTCTGTAGCTTCTTATTTTTATGAGTCCCGCCTTTTTCCCGTTCTGCCTGAGTAAATCTGCTACTACTCTGGCTGTTCCCGTAACACTGCCCATTGTGACCAAAACTACATCTGCGTCGTCACATCTATACTCTTCCACCATGCCGTTATAATGCCGGCCGACGATTGACCCATACTCCCTGTCTGCTTCTTCGATTTTTTGCTTGGCTGCTTCAAACGCTTTCTGCTGCAGATATCTGCATTCCGCATGATAATCAGGCCCCACTGTCTGGCAAAGCGTTTTGGGATCTTTTAAGTCAAACTTATTTGTTGTGGTAAACCCTGGCAGATATTCATCTACCGTGCTCTGATTCGGGATATCTACCATATCGTAAGTATGAGTTAAAGTAAAACCATCTAAATTAACCATTACAGGAGTCATGACCTCCGGATCCTCAGCTATCCTGTATGCCTGGATAACCGTATCCAGAGCTTCCTGACCGTTTTCGACAAAAAGCATGATCCAGCCGGAATCTCTCATAGAAAGAGCATCGCGATGGTCTCCGTAAATGTTCCATGGTGTCGCTGTTGAGCGGTTGGCATCGACCATTACGATCGGATGTCTTGCACCGCTTACATAGCTCAGCATTTCACACATATACAGCAATCCCTGTGAGGAGGAGGCCGTGAAGGCTCGTGCTCCCATCATGGAAGCACCCAGGGCGGATGCCATCGCACTATGCTCGCTTTCTACCATCATATATTTGTAGTCTGCTTTACCCTCTGCTAAAAAATCGGCAAGCTTTTCAACCAATGTAGTCTGAGGCGTAATAGGATATGCCGATACCACATGGGGTTTTGCTAATCTGACGCCATGGGCAGCTGCTTCATTTGCCGATATAAATGCTTTTTCACTCATCAAGTCCACCATCCTTCACCATGGCGATACATTTACGGGGGCACTCGTGCGCGCATATCCCGCAGCCCTTGCAATAATCCATATCTATCGTCAGTTCTTTGCCTGTTTTGTCAATGCACCCTTCCGGACAATATATCCAGCAAAACATACACTTTATACATCTTTCGTAGTCAAATTCCGGGTGAAAGGTCCGAAACCCGGAGTTGACGGTAGGCAGTATGCCTACTCCATTACTGGCGCCGAAAAACATTTCATTATAGCCTGATGGCGGCTTGAAGCTGCTGTTTACTTTTGGTTTGCTCATTATTCTGCCTCTTGTGATCAATCATAGTGCCTGAAGCATATCAAATGCTTCCCTTGCGGCGGCTTTGTTTTTCTCTCTCAGACTCTTCCTCATAATATCGTCGATAGCCTTGTCAACAGAGTCAATGCTGACTATTCCCGTCGCTCCCACCGCTGCACCAAGCAGGACCGTGTTCACGATAGGGGCGCCAAGTATTCTGAGTGCGATATCTGTTGCATCGATAGTTACCAGGTTTTTGATCTTATCAAAGCGAGGATCCTTCATAAAGTCTTCTCTGTCCCTTGATGTATTGATGACATATATGCCCTCATCCTTCAGTCCGGCTGTGGTATCAACAGCATCACACAGTGTTTCATCCAGCACTATCACACAGTCACAATCATATACTTGTGAATGATCCGTTATTTGCAGATCGGAAACTCTTGTAAATCCCAGTACAGGGGCTCCTCTCCTTTCCGGACCAAAGGAAGGGAATGCCTGTGCTGCCTTGCCTTCATATATGGATGCGGCGTGACCCAGAAGTCTGGCCGCAGTAAAGGCTCCGTTTCCGCCACTTCAATCATCTGTCTTCTCCCCAGGCTATTTTTTCTTTTCTTCTTTAAGCGGACTCTCAACATCAGCCAGTTCACGAGCATAGTCTACATACTTATCCCACTTGGTTGCTACCTTTACCACCATCTTGGCAGTATCAGGAGAACCGCCTCCATGCATGCAGCCCGGTACTCCGCCCCCGATAGTGAGCCATTCTACGAGCCTTGCCATCTTTACTCTGTCCGCTCCCGATACTCCGGATCTGAGCGATTCCAACAGCTTGTCTCCGTACAGCGGCGACATCAGATCCTTATATGACGGGATACACCCTGTCTCGGCAATACCGCCGGAAATCTCCTGAGCCAGCACCTTGGTATCATAGGGAAGAGTCGCTACTTGGACTTTATTCACGTGAGCAAGAAGCGGGTTCGGATAGTAAGCACCGGATGGATGATTCTTTCCGCAGTAGATCGCACCGACGCCCAATCCGTAAGTGGTTTCATTATTGATAGCCATCTGTGTCAGCTTGTCCTGGAATGGTTTTTGAGTCAAACCATTGGCTCTTGCCATACCGATCGCCGCACCGATCATAACGTCCCCCTGGCCTGCTACGCAAGCGCCTATTGCCGCTCTGTAAATCGCTGTGAAATTCCCTATTGCGGCGCCGGCATATTTTGTCTCGCCGTTCATAAAAACGTTTTCATTCGGTACAAATACATCATCAAATATCAGGTAGGCTTGAGTGGTCCCTGATTTGATCCCATCCCACCCCTCTTCTTCTATCCTCTCATCGGATGGTCTTCTGGTTTCGACTATAGTGAGGCCGGAAACATCTCTTGGCACTGCCGCCGCAACGGCAAAGGCCTCTTCGCCCTCTCCCAATCCTGTTGTAGGCATTACCATTATGTACTGCGAACCGACAGTCCCGCATATCTGATTTTTAAAGCCCCGGATCACGATCCCGTCCGGTCTTGTTTCCTTAACATGCAGATACATATCGGGGTTGTCCTGCTGGCTGGGTTTCAAGGCACGATTGCCTTTGGCATCTGTCAATGCACCGCTTAACGATAAGGCTTTTTCCTCTGAAAACAAAGCGAACTTCTTGAGCCTTTCATGGTAGTTTGTTCCCAGCTCTTTGTCCATGTCAAAGGTGACGCCCCATAATGCATTTATTACGGTCCAGCCGGCGCAAACCGGTCCCATGCAGCTGCCGCATGTTCTGTAGCCGTCTCTTTTCATCAGAGCGTTACCGTGTATGTCCTTGGCGGTGGTCATTATCGTGTTCCACCTGTGGGCTTTATTCCCTGATAAATAAGAAGTCGTTGTATATATATCCTCTTTTTCAGGATCAAAGCTGCTATCGTACCAATTTGCCACTGTCATTATATGCGCTTTCGTTGCCGGATGAGTTGTGACATCTTCGATCAATTCACCCCATTTGTATACGTTGGGGCGCATTTTCTTCATTTCCTCGATATACTGAGCACCTGTTTTCAATGACATTCTTTTTCTCCCTTCTCTGCAGCCGTAGCTTTTGACGAACGAACCAGATCGATTAGAATAGGCAGTATTTCATTTACATCAGAAACTGCATAATAATCGGATACTCCAAATATGTTTGCATTTTTATCTTTATTGATCGATATTACCAGCCCCGAATCCTTCATCCCGCAGATATGGTGCGTGGCCCCGGATATTCCAAAGCCCATATATACTTTTGGCCGTATGCTCTTTCCGCTTGTGCCGATCATTGTCTGCTCATTATCCGCCCAGCCTTCATCAAGGCAGGGTCTTGTGGACCCGGCCGCTCCTCCCAGCAGTTCTGCCAGTTCCTGAAGCCTGCTCCAGTTTTCAGAGCAGCAAAGGCCATATCCTCCGGCGATAACGATTTCAGCCTCATCTATTGGCTTTGCTTCTGATTTAGTCACACACGTTTTTAAGGGGATCAGTCTCTTGTCGGCATCTTCTAACCCCGTGAGGTCAATCTTTTTTACGACTGAACATTTTACACAGCTTTCCGTCGCAATAAAAGTCCCGGGTTTTATGCTTGCCATTTGCGGTCTGCACTTAGGAATCAATATCTCGCCGATGATCTTGCCCCCGAAGGCAGGGACTTCAGAAATCAACAGCCCGTCGTCGCCGATCCTCAAATCTACACAGTGTGCTGCCACGCCGGTTTTAACAATTGCCGCTACCGTCGGGGCAAGTTCGGATCCGATTTGAGTTGCTCCGAACAGAAATATATCCGGATCCTCTTTCTTGATCAGCCTTGCCAGAACCGGGGCATATGTCGTATGACAATATGCTTCCAACCTGTCGTCTTCGCCTGCATACACTACTTCTGCGCCGTATGCTTCCAGCGTTTCTGTCATTTCGCCGATCCCTTTTGTCAAAAGCACCGCCCCGATTTCAACTTCATGGGAGAAAGCTTTTGCCAGCTCTTTTGCTTTACTCAAGAGCTCAAGGGTTACTTTGCTTATCTCCCCCTGCACCTCTTCCGCATATACCCATATTTTTTTCACGGTCAGCACTCCTCTTATATCGTTATTCCACCGGCACGGATCTTCTCAAGGATCTGGATGCCTATTTCTTCTGTGGTACCCTCCAGCTTATGGCCTGATCTGCCCATTTCCGGCGTTCTTATTTCGCCTGCCTGAGTCGGTGAGCCCGATAGTCCGATATATTCGTCCTCTATCCCGCAGATATCATTTTTGCCCAATACTGTAATAGGTTTGTTTTTTGCTTTTATTATTCCCATGGCACCAATATGTCTTGGTTTTGCCAGTTCTCTGGATACTCCCAGTACTAACGGCAGTGTCCCTTCCCATTCTTTATATCCGTTTTCGTATTTCGTTTTTATCCGGTACTTCTTTTCCTCGACATCCTCAATGGAAAACACATTCCAAAGGTGAGGCATCTTTAGCCATTCACCCAACTGAGACGGGACCTGCCCCGTTGCGCCGTCGGCGCTTTCGGCTCCAAGCATCACCAGATCCGCATCGCCGAGCTGACTGATCGCTTTGGCAAGAGTATAGGATGTAGCCAGTGTATCGGCTCCGGCAAATGCCCTATCTGTCAATAAAATGCCTTCGTCTGCACCCATTGCCAAAGCCTCTCGCAGATTTGTATCGGCTGACGGAAGCGACATGGTTATTACAGTGACCTTGCCGCCATATTGTGCCCTCAATTGCAGAGCTTTTTCAAGAGCACATTTATCAACGGCATTGATCACCGTCGGTATCCCTTCTCTCACTATTCTCTTTGTATCCGGTGCAATCGTTACCCTGTCGTAATGATCGGGATCCGGCACAGGTTTGATACAAACTACAATATGCAGACTCATACCGTCCTCCATTATTTTAGAAGTTTTTCAGTGTATCACCGGCAATTATCAATTTCTGTATATGGGATGTCCCTCCGGAGGGGATGCTGGCAAGAGCGTCCCTTAAATATCTTCCCACGGCGTACTCATTTACAATTCCATAGCCTCCCATGGCATCCATACATCTCTTTGCTCCCCTTACCGCAGCTTCAGTTGCAAAATATTTCGCAACTGCAAATGCCGTAGTTGCAGGTTTCCCTTCGTCTTTTATGCTTGCTGCCGTGTAGAGCAATGCCTTTGCTGCCTCGTAGTCCGTTCTGATGTCGGCGATTTCAAACTGAATCGCCTGGTATTTTGATATCGGCTTTCCTGCAACTATTCTCTCTTTCGCAAACTTTACGGCATCCTCGCAGCATGCTCTGAGTATTCCGACACAGATAGCCGTCATGCCGGCCCGCCCCACTTCACCAATGGCTCCCATTCCGATTTTTGCTCCGTCGCCGTCTTTACCTATGATCGCATCATCGCCGATCTTACAATTATCAAGGATGACATCTCCGGTGATCGATCCCCTTAGTCCCAGCTTGTTTTCGTGTCTGCCCGGTTTCAGTCCTTCTGTTCCTGTTTCAACGATAAAGGCAGACAGTATTCCTCTTCCTTTTTCATCCTCTCCGGTTTTGCATATTATTACATTGATATCGGCAATCCCCGCATTAGTAATAAAGCATTTCCTTCCGTTCAGGACCCAACCGGAATCGATTTTTTCCGCCGAAGCCGCCTGACCTGCAAAATCGCTGCCTCCGCCGGGCTCAGTTACCGATAATCCACCTATCTTTTCACCGGAACACAGAATCGGCAAATACTTGTTTTTCTGCTCTTCCGAGCCGAATCTCAGAATAGCTTCTATTGCCAGATGATGAGTCATCAAAGCGATACCGAGGCCGGCGGAATACCTTGAAATCTCCTCAATGAAAATCGCTCTTTCAACATGACCCAGACCGACTCCTCCATAGGCTTCCGGTACAAATGTCCCTGTAGCTCCTACTTCCCCAAGCATTGGCCATAGCTCGACAGGGCATATATCCTTGCTGTCCCATTCGGCCGCATAAGGGGCGATCTCAGCTTCCGCAAACTCTCTTGCGGCTTTTCTGATCATTTCCTGCTCTTCGGTAAATTTGAATACTGCTCCCATTTCGCTCCTCCGTAATCTTTATATTATTTGAAATATCTTATCCGCTACTTGTTTTTATAGTTTCCGTTGTTAAGATAATCTAGTAATTCTTCTTTATTCATATGAGCAATATCCAGATACTCAAGGGTATATCCTTCGGCATAAAAATCTCTTCCGAGCATAGCGGATGCCATTGTAATCATGGAATCAATAACCGGTGTTTTAACCCCGAACTTCTTGCCAAGTTCATGGTAAACATGGCACCCGATAGGAATATCCTCTGTCAAATATCTATGGTCGACTTTGAACGGACCGGTTCCGATAGCCATTTCATACACGTCCTCAAAGGGAACAGACATATCGTCTCCCATATATTCCGGCCCCAGAATGTTTGATCTTGAATAGAACTGCTCTTCTCTGAAATATTGGATCCCTACACCCATAGCTTCTGCTATTGCGCTCTCTTCTTTATATACTGAGTACTGGATCCTTGATACAGTTGGACTGTAAACATGGCAATATATTGAGAAATCCTTCTTGTTGTCTCCGTACATGACTCCATAGTTTTCAATAGTGCCTGCCCCTAAAATAACGCCCGGGCAGTGAAGGATCGGATTGACATTACTGAAACCTGTATCCATTACGGTATCGGCACTTGTAGGACCATCGCCGGTATTTATCCCGTCCATGGCTCGGATATATTTAATGCTTTCCAGGAACTCTTCCTGATCTGCCATCGGAAGCGCCGCCCCCCTTAATGTAACTGCCCTATACATAATCCTTGTACTCGGCAAAACATAAGGACCTTCCATGTCTAATCTGCTTCCAAAAGGAGCACTGGACCAACCGCCGACAATGATTCTTTTATCGCTGTTCATTTCTCTCATGACTTTTCTGAACAGCAAAGAACCGTAATTATCGGGGAAAATGTGAATAATTTGCCCGTCTCTCAAATAGGGGATCATCTGTGTAAAGAACGAAGTATGACCCACCGCAGGTACTGCGACAATAAGGATTTCTGCGGCATCCATTGCTTCCTTCAGGCTTGTTGTGACTTTGCTGAAATGAGCTGTTCCTTCACGCCTGAAGCCATATCTGCTCAATTGGTCTCCGTGAAGCCTGAAACCGTTATCAAGATTAGATAGCGATATCTTTGCAAATGGCTCGATGTCACATAAAATGACATCCTGTCCGCCAAGTACACAATCTGTTGCAATAGCTTTACCAATCCCGCCTGCTCCTAAAACAGCAATTGGTTTTTCATTTAGATAGCTTAGATCTCTCATTTGTTTCACCTCTCAGTTACGTTGTATTATATTTATATTTCGCGGGTTATAGTTACCTGATTTTATAGCAAGCCCATTCGCTGGTTTTAATTCAATGGTCTCTGTTCACTGACTCTTGTTCATTAACTATAACACGTCTTTTTTCTCTTGTCAATAACAACAAAAAAATTGTCTCTTAATTAAATCGATTAAATCAGGAGACAATTAATGTCGAGGCAGAAGACGGAGGACCTTACCAGTTCTCATCAATGATAGTACCGGCTTTCAGGCTCTCTTCCGCCTGCAGCACCCGCTCAAGATAGGCTCTCTTCATGGTAAATTCAATGGTCCCGTTGACTTCCACCAACACTGTCCTGGCATCATTTTCATATAGCTTCATTACATCTTTGGGTTTAAGACTATCCTTATAGTAATATTCCGCTATAAAAACGGGTTCCTTTTTTGGTCTTTCCTGCGTCAGCGGTTTTCCATCATTACAGGCGCTTGTAAGCAGCCGATAATAAGAGCGAAATTGTTTGATATCCAGTTGTGCACCATCAAGTGATACCGCAAGGTCTTTGTTGCTGTCTCCGACAAACCCGAACTCCATTCTGCTTTTCGGCGAAATGACCGTCAGTTTTGCTAAATCGGTTATAAAGGGAGTCAGAAACCAGCGCATCACAAGTTTCTCGTATCTGACTTTTGTAAAAGCGACCTCTCTGATCCTGTAGATGACACGATTATCGTTGCATGTCAAAAGAAGGCTCCCATCCTCTTTTTTGACTACCTTCAGGCTATATTTCTCAGTCTCCGCATCCCTTCCGTTGACGATGGAAAAGTCCGCAGTAAGGTAAGGGCAGTCAAAGCCGTAAGATGCGATCGCAGCATCATCGCAGTTATATGCCTCTATACCTTCCGAAACTATACCTAACATGGATTGGAACACTTCTGTAGCTGCCGCCTGGTCAAGTTCATGAAAACCCGGTGAACGGATTAAATGAGTAGCTATACCGAAGGATGCGGCCTCCCTCATCTGCTCCTTGCTCTTTTCATCGACCCATTGGATCACTATGGGTTTCGGAAGAGAAGATCCTTCAAAGACGGCATTTCGTACGACCATGAGAGCTGATTCCAGCTTACGTGTAGGAGTTATTTCGTAATTAATATAGTTTTCAACGGGCATTATAAACCTGATTGTATGGGAACGGGGCATCAGGTATATTGTCTCATCTCCGGATAATTTTATATAAACGCCGTCGGATAAAGGCTCTTCCGATCCGATCAAAAGCTCTGCTGATGTATTATCGGAGTATTCTATATTTACAACGGCTCTCGGCTTGTTCAAACCAAAAATACTTACATCCTCGGGTTTTTCGGATACTTTCTCTCGTACGGCAATCTTCCCGGACTCATCCAGCAGCAGCTTAAGGTAATCACCGTTTACAAGCTCGGCGGGAATATCGTAAAGCATAAAGCCGCCCCCGACCTGCCTGACATCATAAAATCCGTTTTCGTTCTCAACGGAAATATAAGTGATCTCGTTTATATCATGTTCCATCAAATAAAAAATCTCTTCGTTCTGGTTCCCTTCCTCTTCATCAATGGCTTCGGGCATTTTCAGAAGAATCACCAATGTTATGACAAGCAACACGATAAATGCAAGCCCGATAACTATAAAAACCTTTCTTCCAATCATTTATGCCTCCTGTAAAGCCATATTATTGCGCCTGTTCCTATGATGGCAAAGGGGATGAGCAGCGCAAAGATAAGGCCCAGCATGTTTGCTTCAGCAATAGAGATGTTGAGCTTATCCCCGGTAATGGTTTTGGGCTTGATACTTATTGTTTCCTTTCTTTCTGTAAGATTGTTGATCACATTTAGCAGGTACTCGCTGTTTGAAAGAGATGAATTATCGATGGAATATGAATCCAGCATCCCGGAAGATCCTGAAACCAATATGCTTGATTGTTTCATGACCCTGCCTGTTTCCTTGTCTTTAACGGAATAGCTTGCAAGCACAAGGGCAGGAATCGGCCCTCGGAGAGCAGCATCTGCCTGCGTGAAACTACCCGGTGCATCGGAAGGCCGAACTGCCGCAGTTTTACCGAATTCCAGCAGCACCTTTGTGGAGTTGTTGCTGCGGTGTTCGTAGCTTACGGAAAGAGGCCTTGCAATGGGCATCAGCATAGGCTTTGTTTTGTCCCTGAGCATTCCACTGAAAACATCGTCGACGTAATCCGCAACTGCATAAAAGGGATGGTAGTTAAAGACCCGGTTTTCCTTTGTCTCAAACACTGCACCATCACCAATCCGGACCCCCCACTCCGCCAGAAAGGCTTCAAGATAAAGCAGGGGCTTCTGTTCGGCATCTGCCGTATAAAGCAGCGTTTTTCCGTAATCGCCGTCATTATAAAGAAATCTGTCCAGTTTATCAATCTCTTCCTCGCTCAGATCCGTATGGGGCGAAATCAGCACAGTTAGCTTGCAGTCGGGATCTGGGTCCTCCGTAGCTAAGTTCTTGCCTCTCACCTCGTAGTTGTTACTTAAAAGCAATGATTCAAAAGAAGGCATGGTGTATTCACCGTTGCCCGATATTATATTTACAATCACCCGCTCGTCTTCAGTCACGTAAAGCAGAGCGGAAGAAAGTACCTGGTCTGCTTTTGAGGAAGCCACAACGGCGTTGCCCTTACTGTCGTAAGTATAATTAAACAGTTCAGCCGTCTTTATAACACGATACTTGCTCCCGCAGGTAACAAGGATATCACCATGAGACATTACCGCATCGGGGTAACGAGATGCAAAAGTCGGGTCGGCCACATAATTCACATATTCGATGGTGATATTTTTTCCGATCTTGCCGTATTGTCTTATCACCTCGCCCACCTGGGCCATATAGGCCGATCTTCCGATATAATCAGCTTCTTTGGCCAGAACATGGATTTTTACTTCATCCTTGAGCGAGGCGACCAATTCCCTGCTTTCATCGCTTATTTCGAAAAGCTTGTTTTCAGTCAGGTCGAGGCTCAGCTCAAACCTTTCGTCCAACAATCCCATGACGGCATTTAGCAGAACGATTCCGACAATGAATATTATAATAAGGGCTCTAAAATAAAGCTTTGTCCCAAGCAGCTCCTTTGATCTTTTCTCTGTATTGAGATCTGTCTTTCTTGCCATTGCCTCTCCCCCTAACTCCAGCGTCTTTTTTCCATTGAAGCCACTGTGAAACATAAAAACATCACCGTAATGCTCAGGAAAAAGACGATGTCCGCTCCATTGAGAATGCCAAGCGTAAAGGAGGTATAACGGTTTTGAAAAGATAGACCTTCCAGCCCCCTGCTTATTATCTTTATATTTATAACGGGTGCAAGGGTATCGATCAACATCAGGAAGAAGCTGACAGCGAAACCTGCTATAGCTGCAATCACCTGACTCTCAGTAAATGAAGAAAGAAAGAGGCAAATAGCAATAAGGGTATTTCCAAAAAGAATTAGCCCGATAAAATGACCAAAAACTACCGGCCACTCAGTTTTAGACAGATGGGAAATCACAACGGCCACCGCCATGGTACTCATTATCGAAAGCAGAAATACGCAAACCGCTGCAAAGTACTTGCCCAGTACGATGGCAGTTCGGCTGACGGGCGCTGTCAAAAGAAGCTGGTCTGTCTTTAGCTTTCTGTCCTCACTTAAAAGGCGCATTGTAAGTATCGGTATTAGAAAAAGCACTACGGCGAACAGGGTGCTGAATATCCCGCGCATATCGGTGGTATTGCCGTAAAGATTATAAGCGAAGAAAAAATATCCCGTAAACAAAAACATTACACCGACAAATATATAGCCTAAAGGCGATTGGAAATATGCCCTGATTTCCCGATCCAAAATTGCCGTCATTTTGCTTCCTCTTCCTTGTTACTGTCTTCAATCAATCGCAAGAAGATGTCTTCCATTGATATATCGCCGCCTTTTATAGCTATCATAGGCAGATCTGCTTTGGCAAAGGCCCTGAATAGAGCGGCTCGTATGTCTGTATTTTCCGGCCCTTTGATTTCATATTCGTAAATCCCCTTTTCTTTTTGCCCGGTCTCTCTGATAGTACAGGTCATCGGCAGGCTTGATACAGCCATATTCACCAGATCCGGGTCACCTTCCACCCATGTTACAACCTTGTTTGGTGCATGTATCATTCCGGACAGATTACCGGGAGTGCCGTCGGCAATCATCCTTCCCTGATGCAGTACGACAACCCGGTCGCAGATCTCTTTGATTTCCGAAAGAATATGAGAGGATACGATAATTGTTCCGGTTTTACCCAATTCTCTGATCAGTGTTCTGACTTCGATGATCTGGGATGGATCAAGCCCGACGGTCGGTTCATCAAGGACAAGGACTTTCGGATCACCAATCAAGGCCTGAGCCAATCCTACCCTCTGCCGGTAACCTTTAGATAGGTTTTTGATAACCCGGCCGCATACGTTAAGGATACCCGTCTGCTCACAGATCCTGTTAATATGCCGCTCTCTGTCGCCTTCTTTGACCTTCTTCAGCTTACAGGCGAAATCCAGGTAATCTTTTACCTTCATGTCCGGATAGAGGGGCGGCTGCTCCGGCAAATAGCCGACAGACGCTTTAGCCTTGGCAGGTTCTGAGATCATATCAAATCCGTTTATTAAAACCGTTCCTTCCGTAGCGCCGATATATCCGGTAATAATGTTCATCGTGGTGGTTTTTCCGGCGCCGTTAAGCCCTAGCAAACCAAGCACCTGACCTTCCTTTGCGGAAAAACTGACATTGTCCAAAGCGATTTTGGATCCGTAATGTTTCGTAAGGTTTTTTACATCAATCATAACGCAGTGCCTCTCTACTTTCAGCCAGCAGCGAAGCGCCGATTATGCCTGCCTTATTGCCAAACTTCGCAGGCACGATCTCATGAAGGATTTTAAAGAATGATTTCTGCTTTACCAGCTTTCTCAGAGGTTCGAAGAGAAAATCTCCTGCAAGGCTTACCC
>Ga0255346_1005083_pt1 | contig 13840 bp, 10 predicted proteins | sample wastewater_treat_FD_194410 | JGI IMG/M metagenome (GOLD analysis project Ga0255346, IMG submission 194410) | Wastewater microbial communities from Lulu Island WWTP, Vancouver, Canada - plant22 | ecosystem: Engineered > WWTP > Wastewater > Unclassified | place: Canada: Vancouver, British Columbia... | reverse complement strand
CGGCGTGCGCCTTCGTAAGCACCGTCACCTTGCCATCCGGCGTGACCGACCACAACTCCGTCTTCTCATCGGCGCAGACCAGCAGGTTGCCGTCCGGCGCGAAGCACATGCCGTTGGCGCGGCCCGCCGGGTCCATGAACGTTCGCAGTCCCTGCTCACGCGACCAGCGCAGGATCTTGTTGTTCGGTTGGTCCACAAAGAAAACCTCGCCCGCCGCATTGACGGTCGCCCCTTCTGTGAACTTAAATCCGTCTGCCAGCTTTTCCGCCACCGTGCCCGGCGCGACCACATCATCCAAGCCCGCCGCCACCGTACACGCGACCACCATGCCCGATGCCAGCCCGATCAGCCCCAATTTCAGTTTCATGTTTTATCCTTTCTTTGTTCATCAATTGTTGTCTGCCTGCCCACCCACGGAATCGGCTACCAGTTTACCGTTTCACACCCATTCTGGCAACGGTCGTGCCGCCGCGCTGCGGTGAATAAGAAGCGCTCGTACTACAAGTCATGAGACCATGAGTCGTCGCACGCAAAAAACCTACGGTGTCTTTTCTATTTGACGGACAGTCCAGTTTTGTTTTCACCGCGACAATTTGACGGACCATGCGTGGGGCGCGACAATAAACGGCGCTAAAATCGGCCAGAACAAGCGAGTTTCAATTCACGCGCCCCGCGTGGGGCGCGACCCGCCCGGGTGCGCGGGGCGTTTCTGCGTGTACACAGTTTCAATTCACGCGCCCCGCGTGGGGCGCGACACCCAAGGGCCAGCCTTTCCGGCGCGTGACCGTGCGTTTCAATTCACGCGCCCCGCGTGGGGCGCGACTCACGACCAGGCGCGCGCAGGCGTCCTGCCGCGTTTCAATTCACGCGCCCCGCGTGGGGCGCGACGGATTTCGTGGATTTCGCGGGTTTCCGCGCTTTGTTTCAATTCACGCGCCCCGCGTGGGGCGCGACGTGGCCGTGTTCGCGGCATTCCTGCCTTTGCCGTGTTTCAATTCACGCGCCCCGCGTGGGGCGCGACCTGGGCGCGTGAACGCCGATGAGGCGCCCCGTGTTTCAATTCACGCGCCCCGCGTGGGGCGCGACGTCGCGCCCGCCGCCACCAGCACCCATCGCTTATAGTTTCAATTCACGCGCCCCGCGTGGGGCGCGACGCTGGTGGCGCGCGGGTGCGGGCTGGGCGAGCGGGTTTCAATTCACGCGCCCCGCGTGGGGCGCGACTGGCATGGCTCGCGTTTATGCCGGCCTCAAAGCCGAGTTTCAATTCACGCGCCCCGCATGGGGCGCGACCCATAGGTCTCCCGTTTTCATCTGCAATCACCAGTTTCAATTCACGCGCCCCGCATGGGGCGCGACTCTTCATCCACGCCGAAATAGCGCACGCAGGGAGTTTCAATTCACGCGCCCCGCATGGGGCGCGACCACACAAAACCAAAGAACCGGAACACCATTTGAGTTTCAATTCACGCGCCCCGCATGGGGCGCGACTTTCGCGGCGTCGGAAGAGTACTACGAAGAGGATGTTTCAATTCACGCGCCCCGCATGGGGCGCGACTTGCGGTCACCCCGCACCCATATACGGGTGCCTGTGTTTCAATTCACGCGCCCCGCATGGGGCGCGACGGTGGGTACTGTAACACCTTCCCTTGCAACAAGGAAGGCGAATGATTCCGCGTACCCGGCGGAAATAAAGGGGTGTTCAGTTGTCAAAGAACGGAGCACTCGCGTAACTTGTTGCACAACAGCGAGTTGTGAAGTCCGCGAACCTCTCTAGGCAAAAGTTGTGCGCTCGGGGTTCGCGTTAAAGAATAAGCGGCTCTTCAACGTCCACTGCGGGCTTGGCTCCTTGGTGCTCAATGCGGCGCTGATAGGCGTTGCCCAGAAAATAAAAGCGCAGGCTGTCTGTCTCGGGATCGAAGATATCCAACAACTTTGCCCGCAACGCTGTCCATTGAGCCTGGTCAACATTGCATTCGAAAACGGAGTTCTGCACGCGAATCCCGTAGTTCTCACACGTTTTTGCCACATGTCGCAAACGGCGACGCCCCGATAGATCGACCGTGCTGACATCGTAACTGACGAGAACAAGCATACAACACCCCTCCTCTCACTTCAACAGGAACGGCGGGTAACCATCGAGGTCGCCGCGCAAATGACGCGCCAACAGTAATGCCTGCGCGTGCGGCAAGAGCCCGATCTCGACTTTTTCGTTCAGGAACGGATGCTGGATCGCCTCCTGTTTCTTTTTCTGCCACGCCTGCAGAACGGTCTTCCGGGTTTCGTCGTCCATCATGACCGCGCCTGACTCCGTCACCGTAAACCCTTTGCCGTTGATTTGATTGAGGTTGATCAGCGAAAGCGCGACGCGGTCGGCCAGAATGGAACGGAACTCTTCCATCAGATCGAGCGCCAGACTCGGACGCCCGGGCCGCAGCGCATGCAGAAAGCCGATCTGCGGATCAAGCCCGACCCCTTCTAGCGCGGCTTCGCAATCGTGCGCCAAGATCGTGTACAAGAATGAGAGCAATGCGTTCAGAGGATCGAGTGGCGGTCGGCGGCTGCGTCCCTTCTGCATCGAAAATGCGTCGCTTTGCGAGACGATCATACGGTCAAAGACCTCGAAGTAACTCCCCGCGCCCTCCCCTTCTAAACCCCGCAGGGTGTCGATATCCGCCGCGTTCCGCGTGCGCCGGATCACGTCGGCCAGCGCATCGACGGCCTTGGCGACGGACGGGCCGACATCGTGGTCACGCTGCGCCCGTTGCAACACGGTGCGGCTGTTGGCGAGCTTTCCCAAGACGAAGCTACGGGCAATTTCCAGTGCGACCTCCGGCTTGTCGGCGCACCGCACCTGTTCGCGCCTGAGCAGTATGTTGCCGGAGACCGGCCCCGTGACACGCGCCAGAAACTTTCCCCGTTCCGTGAGGAAGCTGACATGCACACCCCGCTCGCCACAGAGTCCAAGCAGCGGCGGGCTGCAGGCGACCTGCCCGAAACAAACAATTCCCGAAAGTGTGTGGATCGGCAACCTCAGGACATCCGCGCGGTCGATCGACGCCACCACCGTCTCGCCCTCTTGGCGCAGATAGGCGCCTTGCGTGGTCACATACAATGTGTTGAGCAGCTTTTTCATTTTTCCGACTCCATGCGGTCGAGTGTGTCGAGTTCGCGGGCAAGCCATGCGCGGGCGGACTTGCCGGCACCTGCGGATTTCGGCAGACAGTCTTCAAGCAGGGAGCAGGACGAGCAGCGTTTGCTGTAGTCCGCCGGGGGCGTGACACCTTCGGCAAATAGCTTCTGCAAGGCGAGGCAGACCGCTTCGGTTTCCGAACGCAGCGCATCCGTGAAGGCAACCGCCGACCGGTGCTGCTTTTCGCCGAGAAAAAGCGCGCCTTCCGGAATCTGAACGCTCAACATTTCCTCAAGGCAGAGCGCCTGTACGCAGAGTTGGACTTCGTAGCAGCGGATGTCTCTGGCTGCGCCGCGCTTGTATTCTACGGGGAACGGCAACCATGTACCGCTGATCCCCGACACCGGCACACCGCCTTCGGACGGTGCGCAACGGTGCAGTTCCACCACGTCCGCGATACCGGTGATGCCGAGACGCAACGAGCGCAAGCGGAGACTGCGAAGGATCTTCAGGTCGCCGCGCGACTCGCTCTTACCGCTGTGAGCCTTTTCGTGAAGCACGCGCCCCTCGGTGGTGAAGACATTCTCAGACCATGCCTGCTCCAAGTGAATCAACGCGCACCGCCGGGGACAGTGAACGTAATGGCTCACGGCTGAAAGCGGCAGAAGCTGGTCTTCGGGATAGGGGCGGCTGGCGACTTGCGACTCGCGACCTGCGGCAACAGGGTCGGCGCAGGGCGTCGGCCTTGCCGCGTCTCCGCTGGTCGCGGGTCGTTGGTCGCCGGTCATCACTGCTCCATCTCCTGAACCGCCTTACAGGCCGGGTAGCCGGTGCAGCCCCAGAAGGGCTTGCCGGCATTCGGCCCGGTCTTGGCCTTGCGGCGGGTCATTGGCTTGCCGCAGGCCGGGCAGGACGGCGGCGGAGGCTCCGCCGCTTTCAACGCCTCGCGCTGTTCAATCCGAAGCCGTGTCATGCGCTCGCGAAAACCGCCCTCACGTTCGAAATCAGCCATGGCCCGTTCCATTTGCCGAAAAAGAAGGCTCGCCGCCCGATTGATTATCACAATGATCGCGTTGGCGGCGACGTATGGATCCTCATGCTCCAACCAGTCCGCGAAACGATGGCGCATCGCAATGATGTGGCGGCTGAATTCGTGGAGCACGTCCTCGGTTGCCGAGAACTCATCCAACTTCAACGCGGCGACGCTTTGCCAGCGCTCGTTCTTTTCCGACCACACCAACTGATCGTTGTCGATCAGGAACGCCTCGTAATCGCCGAGCAGTTCGTCCAGACTGGCCTTTGCCACGTCCAGCAGTTTGATTTCGGTCTCCTTCGACGTGCTGGCGCGGGACGAGGCCTCGACAATATTTTGCCGAGCCGAACGCGCCGCGCCGATCATCTGGCCGCTTGTCTTGCCCAGCGGGTCTTCCTTCCAAGGATAGACCCGTCGGCAGAAGCGCGTCGTGGCGTGGTAAACGAGACAGACAAAACCGAAAGAGTGCAGTTTGCGGTATCCGCCGAAACGTCCGAAGGGGGGCTTTGACATTATGCGTTCCTTTCTTTGTTTTGACCCGCGACTTGCGACTCGCGACCTGCGGCGGCAGGGGCGGCGCATGGCGTCAGCTTTGCCGCGTCACTGCGGGTCGTGGATCGCCTCCTTCTTCGGATGACTCGCGACCTGCGACTTGCGACCTGCGGTGGCAGGGTCGGCGCACGGCGTCGGTTTTGCCGCACCACCGCGAGTCGCGGGTCGCAAGTCGCGGGTCACCGCGCAAGCGGGGGGGGAAGTTGTCGGCGCTAGTAGACCTTGACTTCGACACCCGGGGGCAACAGAGGTTCCAACTGTTCCTTTGTCGGGATGGAAGCTTCGTAGTCTGAAAAAGCGCGGGGCACTTCGACACGCTGGATCCGTTTCTCAACCAGATCAAAAAGCTTGTGAGCAGGAGCACATCCCAGCATGGCTTCGCGTTCACGCTGTTCGTTGGTCGCCATTCCGACATGCTTGAACACGTAGAGCCGACGTACGGACATCAATCCCTTGCTGGCAGAGCGATCCTGCTCGTACATGTTCATGATCGCTTCCCACAAAAGTTCAAGGTCTGCATCGGAAAATCCGGTTTGCGCCGCAAGATTCGCGCTGACAAAGCCTTTCCCAATAAACAGGCCATACGGAATCAGTGCCTTACGTCCCATGGTTCTCAGTTGGTCTTCGGGCGTGTCATCCGCAAGTTTTTGGTAGTCCTCGCTGGACTTGCACTTCTTTGGATCCCCCACAGCAACGGCCATGCGCGTAATCGAAACGTCCATCGGCAAGACCGGATCGACAGAACGGGCGAATGTAAGCTGGACAGGCCCGCGTACCTGCCCTGCATTCGCTCCTGTGCTCATGACCGCACCGAACGTGCGGACGTCATAAAAGTTCGCGCACATCCAGTCACGGGCAAGGTCGACTTTGGCTTTTCCTGCGCCGCCTTTTCCGGTGGTGAGTTCCAAGCCGCCTTCGGTCTTTTCATGTGCGATGGCGATCGGCACGTTCAGATTGCTTGAGTGCTGAATGAAAATCGCGTTGGGTGCCTCGCTCCCACACTTGATTTGGACGTAGTTGCGGATGCGGCGTTTAATGGCGACATCTGAAATCAGTCCGTGCATGTCCTGAGGATCAATGCGCGGGCTGTTACCCATGTCGGGATCGCCGTTCGGGTTTCCATTTTCGCAGTCGAAAAGGAAGAGGAATTCATAGCGGTTTTTAATCGGGTTACTCATAATGATTCTCCTTGGGGTTGAATGTCGTCTGTCAGGTCAGTTGTTTCTACTTCAGCTTGCATAGATGCTTTTGCTTTCTTTGTCGCAACGGCATCCGCAATGTCTTTTCGGACTTGGGCAATCTGTTGATAGTAGCCCATCGCGAAAAGAGTCTGTTCTTCGAGCGTTAACGTTTTAGGAATCTCCGTCTTGATGCCGTCCCAGACCTCCGCCAGTTTGCCTTCGTACCATTTGGCAAGATTGTCGCCAATCTTGTCTAGGTGCGCATTGCTGTTCCGAATAAGCCGACCAAACACCAAAGCAGGCGTGGTGGATGCGGCCGCATAGTACCGCTGAACAACGCCGGCACCAACATCTCCCAAGGCCCGCCGCTGAATCTCTGCAAGCAGCGCCATTAGGCGTCCGCATTGATAGGGAACACTGTTTAATCGTTCGTCAAGTTTTTCGGTCACTTTCACGCCTCCTTTTTTTCTGAGATGATACGCTTTAATCAGTCCCATCCGAGCATGATTGAACGCCTTCGGTTTGTTGGTTCTCGGATCGGTCGAGATCAAATCAATCTTGAAGCGTGCGTACGCGGCTGCTAACGCACTTTGCGGAATCGGAACGTTGCGCCCGCCTAACGCCGCTCGAAACATGGCGGCAACAAATGGCGCATTCAGTTCTTTCAACTCCCGAACGGTTGCCCCCATGACGGCCATGAATTTGGGAGAGGGTGCCATGCCTTGCCCGTCGCGAGCCACGATTTCAAAATCCTCGAACCAGTCGGCAATGTTTTGAGCAAGTTGACCGAATTGACCTTCAATCCAATCGCGGATCATGATCCGTCCGGATGCTCCGGACAACACCATAACGTAGAACGCCGCTTCCCCGAGATCGCGTTGCTCTCCTGTTTTGATCGATTCCAGTAGCCGTCTGGCGTTGTTTAACGCAACGGCCTTATCCTGCTGTCGGTCGAAATCGTCCTCGTCGAGCGTCAGGTTTTCCTCTGCTTCTTTCTCTTGAGGCACCAGCATTTCAATTGGATCGTCTTCTGGTTTCACCTTCCCTTTGTACCAGTAGACCACTTTGGATTTCCCAAGCCGCCGACTGTGGTTTTTGATCAAGTGGTTGAGCGCTTCACGATAGACCGCCGCATTCTCTTCAGAAACGGCCGCGTTCTCTCCCTGCTTAAAACCGAATGAACGAAACGATTCTTTGTCGAAGCCGATGAACACATCGCCAAAGGATTGTCCGCCGACGTCGGAGAGATTGATTTTTCCCTGAGTACGGCACGGTGTAATCGTTTCGCCTGTAATGAAATCCAGCATGAGAGACGCATCAGCTTTTTTCTTTTTCGTCTTTTTTTTGTCGGTTGAATCGGCAAGTTTTATGCGGAAGTCGCGCCACCAGTCGTGCCATGCGGGCGAATCCAAAGGACGCGCAAAGTCCACCGCGATGGTTGCTTTGTCGGTCGGTTTCGCTTTTTTCTCTCTCAGAGCCGTCACGATTTGTGCGCAGGAGACTTCGTCTGACAATGTCTTCGCAATGTTTGCCAATTCTGGCATGGCGTGTTGCGCACAGTCCGCCAGAGAGGAGACGAAGAAGTTGTGTTTGCCCTGAACTCTATCTTTGACCTTGGCGTCCTCATCCTCTTTGAACATCAGTGCAATTGTTTGGGCGCTTTCATAAAGGACTTGGCTCCTGCCTGACGAACCACCGATCAGTTCGCTGTGCGAGAGTGACGGGCATTTAGGAAACAACAAACCTTTGGACTTTTTGTCGCCTCCAGAGAGGTCAACGACCTCCGAAAAGGTTCCATCTTCCTTAAAGAGCAGACACCATCGGATTTCTTTAGCAGCGAAGCCGGGCTCTGCAGCCAGTCCGACGTCGCGGGCATAATCGGCGAGCAAGTGTAGCATGGTCACTCCCTTTGGGGTTTGAGTACGGCGTCACTTTCGAAAGGCGGAATCTCCATTACGCCGTTCTCTAGATTGGCATGGAATAGCGTGACGAAAGGTGATGCGGTGCCGGGCGGGTTTTTGACGGAGAGGTCGAATGTGTCATAGACCATCGGCCCTATATTCTGCGTAGCGCTTTTTTCCGGCGGTTCAGACGACTGGGCGAAATTCTCGTCAGTGACGGGCTCGAAATAGGCTGCAAATTCGCGACAGCCAAAAGCCGGCTGATAGAAGCACTTGCCCTTTTCGGCCCGGCGGATGAACTGCGCCTCCAGCCCCTTGACTTGATCGGCGAACTCCGGCCAGGGCACGATCTTGGCATACAGCCTGTAGGCCACATCTTTTAACGCCATGGTCTGGCGTTGGGTGCGTCCTTTTTGGTCGTTGTTGAAGTAGGACGTGTCGGCATCCGCCACCAACGGAACGATCTCTTCGCCTTCCATCCACTTCTGGATCTGAGCAGCGTCAACCGAGACCTTATCTTTAACTTCATTTCGGCGCAAGGCGATATACTGAATCGGCTTCAGCACCTCGACCTTCACCGGCTGCCACCAGAACTCGACGGGTTTAGAGTAGATGGCACTGAAGATCCCCCGCACCGCCGAAGGCGGCGGAACAGGGTAGGAAAGACGTTCGACTTTCCCGCCGTCGGGACGAGAAAAACAGGCGAACGGCCCCCAGCATTTTAGCGTAAAGGTTGTAGTATCCATGTGATGAAGCGACATTATCAAACCTCTACACAACGTGCAACAACAAACTTCAAGTTTTTTGCCGAAAAAAATTAACTATGCTATTCTGCCCACTCGCCTTTCTAAGGCGCGAATTGAAACGGTGCTCGTTGTGTAGGCACTATTTTGGGCGCGACACTTTAAACGGTGTCGCGCTTTTTTATACTTCGAAACAATCGCAAAAGTCGTTGCCACGCGGCACCTCCAGTCCTGTTAATTCGTCGTACTTCGCATTAGCCGTACAAAGGAACCAGTCTTCTGATTCGAGCCGCTCGCCCCGCTTGAAAATCGGCGCGGGCTCCATGATATCTCGAATGGGGTCGCCCTGCCTTGGGCGTCGGACGGCTACGGAGTAGAGTTGCGCCTTGCGCGACCAGTCGGTGTTTAGCCCGTTCTCGAGAACGGCCTCCATCAGTTGACGCCCTTCTTCACCATAAGGCACGACCAGATTCACCATGTCCTGTTCGATCAGCCGGTATTTTTCAGCGACAGTTGTAAAATCAGACCCCTCCAGCGCTTCGCAGAGGTCTTTGAATTTCTTAGCCGAAGTCGGCTGTTTCAGAAATTCATAAACGGTGATGTAATACGTCTCAATGACCGACGGGGCATCAAGATACACCTTGGCGTCTTCATCAAGCGATTCAACGTATGAACGTGCGATTGTCGCCACATCACCGTAAAAGCCTATCGGGAATTTTTCTTCGATGGGTGTGAAAACGTAGCAAATGCCCTTTTCGGGGAAAAGTTCGTTGTTCCGATTGCAACGGCCCGCGGTTTGGATGATCGCCTCCAGTGGCGCCCACGCGCGGAAAACAACGGGGAAGCTGATGTCCACCCCCGCCTCGATGCACTGCGTCGCAACCAAATAGCAGGGCTGGTGCGCGTCCAGACGCGCTTTAATCTCCGCGAGCCGATCCCGCCGGTGTTGAGGACACATGTCCGTTGAAAAATGGAAAACGGAGTCTCGTTCTTCAGACGACATTTTCGAACACAGGCAGGCTGTCAATTCACGTGCCTGCTTTTTGGTGTTGACCACGCATAGCGCCTGTTTGTGCCTTCTTTCCAGCATCTTATCGGCGACCGCTTCCCATGACAGGCGATCATTTTTTGCACCCCATTCGAAACGAACCCGACGTGCATTACCGAACAACTGCGTTTCCGTTTCACGAGTGAGCACGGAACTGGGCGACCACCCTTGCGCACACCACTTCAACGTTTCTTGATGGAGCGCGGAGAAAGCCGGTTGCGTCGCTGTTGCAAACACGACCGTCGTCTGGTAACGCTCAACCAGACGGGAAAGAGCTGCCAGCGTGTGGATGGCCAGTTCAGGGGGGAGTGTCTGAGCCTCGTCAAACAGGACGATGCTTCGTGCGACGTTGTGCAGTTTGCGGCATGCCGAGGGACGGTTCGCGAAGATCGACTCAAAGAACTGCACGCTTGTCGTGATGATGACGGGAGTGTCCCAGTTTTCAGCGGCCAGACGTTCACGGTACGCGGCGCTTTCTTGATCCGCATCATTGTCTCCGTCCTCAGTCAAGCGAGTTCCAGCAAGACTGTGATGCTCGATCACGTAACCGTTTGGAAAATCTTTGAACACCTCGCGGTAAACCAACGCTGTTTGCTCGACGATGTTGAGGAAAGGAAGGACAACGATAATGTGGGAAATATCTGGATTTTCGATGGCGTGCTGCAAGGCGAAGGCCAGCATCGAAAGCGTTTTCCCCGATCCCGTGGGAGCACTCAACGTAAAAGCCTTCTGAGAAGTCTTCGCCGCCGCAAGGCAGGACTCAAGCAGGGTCGCTCGCATAACCGCGACATCCGAACGCAAACTTCCGTGTTCCGCGTTTAGTTTCGCAATGCGTCGAATTAGGGCATCAAACGCTTGCGGTGCTTGGAGCAGTGGCGCGTCCATCCGTTGCGGCTTGACCTCGACCGTATTGATAAACTTTTCGGTCTCGAGGTAATCCGCGTCGACAAGTGCCGAAAACAGCATCCGAACGTCGAGCATGTCGGAGCAACGTTTACCCGTCCGACTGTAAAACGACTTCTGTAAGGTAGGCCATGACAACCCGTCCTCTGCGAACAGTTGTAACAATTCGCTCATAGAGTCCGCAGATAGTGTTGTATCGGGGAAAGGCGTGCGGTTACAAATTTTATCAAGGCAACTCTTGTGGTCCTGCTGTAACCCCACATGATGCCCCTGCGTAACTAACGCAAGACAACGTCCTGTTTTTCCGTATTGCTTTATGGCGGCCCATGCACCAGCAGTCCAGTGGTCGATGTGCCGCCCTTTACCATGTAACCGTTCTTGAAACCGTATCCCGTACTTCCCCAAATCGTGGAGCAGGCCGGCAATGTACCCCTCAACGCCTGCACCGAAAGCAGAGGCGAATTGGCGGGCGCGAACGGCCACGTTCAGCAGGTGCGTTTTAAGCGGCTCCCAATCTTCTCGGTGCCGTGCCGTATGTGCGAAATACTTCATACTTGCCCCCCCCTTTCCACCGTCAGACAAACCCCACCGTATGCGCCACGGAGGTTAACGCTCACAGTCACGAACGTCAAGCTTCCGGTGAGAATAAAAACACCGAACGCCGAACATTGAACGCTGAACGCCGAAGTTTGAAACCTTGAAACCCTGAAACCAGGAACCTGTGCGGTGAATTGAAACAGCTTGCCATGAATTATACAATTCTCGCATAGTGTCGCGCCCCACGCGGGGCGCGTGAGTTGAAACAATTGAAACGGCAACTCTAAAGCCGAAATGGCTGGCTGCGAGCAAGCGCGGCGGGAGGATGGAACAATGGTAATCGGATAAGGTGAATGACTTGCGACTCGCGGTAATGCGGCAAGGTTGACGCCGTGCGCCGTTCCTGCCGCCGAAGGTCACAGGTCACCCTTGTCCCGAATGATGACTTGCTCACGTCTCTGAAGCGCGCGACGGCCGCTGTTTCCGGTACTGGCTCATCGTCAAGCCTGTCTTCTGTTTGAAAATGCGCTTGACGTGGTTTTCAGACTGGTAGCCGCACTGCCAGGTGATGGCGCTGATCGGAAGGGTCGTTTCGCTCAGGAAGGTTTTCAGGCGCGCCAACCGGATATTCTGGATCTCGTCTAAGATCGAGTGGCCGACATGCTTGCGGAAAAGCATCTCTGCCAGCCGACGTGAGACGCCCATGTGCCGCGCGATATCGAGTACCGTAATCGCGGTGCAGGCGTTGAGGCGAATAAATTCGAGACCGCGCAGATAGCGCCGGTCCACGGCATGGGCGAACCGGCTCGACTCCCGCAGAACCACCCGCTTAACACCGTACCACAGATTGCGTTCGCGGCGCACATTGCCACGCATCAAATCCTCCAGCAGACGGGCGGCTTCGTATCCGCCGGCATCGAAGTCGGGCTGTACGCTGGACAGTGTCGGCGTTGTGTTCTCGCAGATCATTTCGTCATTGTCGACGCCCATCAGGGCGACCTCGCCCGGTACGTTGAGCCCGCTGCTGTGACAGGTCTCAAGGACCTGGCGCACCCGCACATCGTGCGCCGCAAGAATGGCAACCGGCTTGGGCAGATCGTGCAGCCAGCGCGCGAGATGCTTCTGGTCCAGCGCCCAGTCCACACGCGCGCGCTCACTGGGACAGTGGTACTCCTCGCAGGACAAGCCCGCCTCGGCCAGCCGCGCCGCAAAACCCTGTCCGCGCAACACCGACCAGTCCCAGTCATACACGTCCGGCACATACGCGAAGTGACAAAACCCTTCGCCCAAAAACGCCTCGGCGGCGGCATGTCCAACGCCCTCGGAATCACTCGTCACGAACGACACATTCGCGGCGTGGTTGGGGTAAGACTCCGGCGAATCCATCACCACGGTCGGAATGCGGGCGCGCGACATGGAGCGCAACGCCTCGGGCATCCGCGCCACGATCGCACCGGTCACGCCCCACGCTTTCAGGTTCACGAGCTGCTGCTTCTCCACGCCCTTCTCAACCAGATGGATATTCCACGGCGTGTGCAGCCGCATGTAACGCAACACGCCCTGAAACTTATCGCGCCCCGCCTTTTCATTTGTGGCTAGGAAGAGAGCCACGTTCGGCGTTTTCTGGAAGACACCTCTCATCTCTTGGAGGATGATACACACGTCAGGCTGGGGGTTAAAGTAGAAATTTAGGATTTAGGATTTAGGATTTAGGATTTGGGATTTGGGATTTTTTCGTTCACGAGAATCTTAACCATGAAACACGTGAAACTTCATGAAAACCAAAGACTCCCCCTTGGCGTTGGCGGTTTGCCCAAGCGGCTCGCGAGGACGCTCGCCCTCCCAAAAAACTCTGCGTCTCTGCGTTTAAAAGCTTTGCGCAAAATGCGACGTTTTTTTTGCGTATTATGAGGGGTTTGTGAGTTTTGACTGTGCTATATTGGTCTTGACAAATGGTTCAGGCCATGTGTGAGAACAACGCAGGCAAGAGGAGAGAACATGAAACGTGCAGGTGTCGCATTGTTGGTTTCTGTCGCCGTAGCCCAAGCCGGAAACCTCACGATAACGTTCCCTGGCTATGACCGGAACGAAACGCTCACGGATTTCCCGGCTCTCGTTGTTTTCGAGAACGACGTCGACGGTTTCTCCTATGACGGGTTCGCATCGTCACTCGGTTACGACCTGCGCTTCAGCAACAGCACCGAGACCGTCGAGTTGGAATACGAGATCGAGTCATGGGATCCCAACGGCAAATCGTACGTCTGGGTGAAGGTTCCGCAGTTCTCCTCCAACTGCACAATCCGCGCTTACTGGGGAACGCCGGGCTCGGAGCAGCCCGCCTACTGCACAAGCGGTACGGTCTGGTCCTCCGCCTACCGTGCGGTCTGGCATCTAGCCCCAGGACTGAAGGACTCGACCGCAAACCAAGTACATGCGCTGCCGAACAGCACGGCCGGTGATACGGAAGGCCCGGTGGGACGCGCACGCGAGACCGGATTGGGCAAACAGATCAATCTTGGCTCGCCGACCTCGGTGAACGTGACGAGCAACTTCACCTTTTCGTTCTGGGCCAGAACGGACGCTGCGGCGAGTAGGAAAATGTACGTCTACCGCTGGTTGGACAAGCCGACTTACAAAAACTACGCTATTTTGTGTGGTTTTGCCGCGAATGCCATTGAACTTTACAGTGGCCATAGCGGAATCACCGGAACAGACCCCCGTCCCTTTTCAAAAATCTCCGTGCCCGACACGAGCTGGCACCACTATGCCTACACGTACGACGGCGTCACCTTTTCCAAATACCGGGACGGGG
>Ga0255346_1005075_pt1 | contig 13854 bp, 9 predicted proteins | sample wastewater_treat_FD_194410 | JGI IMG/M metagenome (GOLD analysis project Ga0255346, IMG submission 194410) | Wastewater microbial communities from Lulu Island WWTP, Vancouver, Canada - plant22 | ecosystem: Engineered > WWTP > Wastewater > Unclassified | place: Canada: Vancouver, British Columbia... | reverse complement strand
ATAGGTTTTGTTATAACTTACGGTTTCTCCTTTTTTAATAGTTTTTATTTGTGTAATAATAGTTTTTAGCGTAACGGAATGAAGGAGATGAGGTTGAACCGAAGGAACAAAGGAGAAACCGTACAAGCCAATTCCTAAGCGAACCATATCAAATTGTGCTTCGGGAAAACGTGAAATCCCGGCCGAGTTGAGTATGTGCCGTAAAATAGGGTACTCAAAATGGGAAATAAGCCTACTGCTCATCTCATCAAATTGACGAATTTGCTCCTTGGTGAAACAATCTTCCGTAGGATCTTCCGCCGCCGCAAGATGTGAGAAAATAGACGCTATTTTTATCTGCGGATGCTTATTAAGTTGCTCGCAAATTTCAGAAATATCGTTCTCGTCAAATCCCAAACGGTGCATTCCCGTATCCAATTTTATATGAACCTTAAAATTGGTTATTTCAGGATAATTTTGTAGTGTTGTTTCAAGTTGCGATAAGTAATGAAAATTGAAAATCGCAGGCTCTAATTGATAACGTATTAATAACTCAAAACTATGAGCTTCCGCACCTAACACGATAATAGGAGTCTTAATCAGTTGTTGTCGCAATTTAACGCCCTCATCACCGTAAGCAACGGCTAAATAGTCAATATTGTGATACTGCAATTCGTTTATCAGCTCGGCATTACCCAAACCGTAGGAAAACGACTTAACCATAGCGACAATTTTCACGGACGGACGAAGCAACGAGCGATAATAGTTCAAATTATGAATTATTGACGAGAGATTAACGTTAAGGACAGTTTGGTGCGTTTTACTTTGTATATATTGAGAAATTTGCTCAAAACGAAAACTCCTTGCCCCTTTAATTAAAATAGCCTCATTATTAAAAGCAAATTTAGAAATATCCTCTAATAAATCTTCGGTAGAATCGTAAAAGAAGGTAGAAAAAGAGTCGGCAAAAGGAGTAAAACAGTGCTTGTATCTCTTAAACTCTTTGCCTACAGCAATTAAACGATGAATCTTATTTTGAACTAATAATTGACTTATCTCTTTATAATTTTTTTCCGTCAGGGGAGCTGTTTGCCGAAAATCGGAAAGAATGATACTTTTTTTGTGATAATGTTTTTGAGAATTGAGAAAATCAATAGCAATTTTTAAAGAATTAATATCTAAACTGTAAGTGTCATCTATTAAAATAGAGTGATTAGTCGCCTGTTTAAGCTCCATTCGCATATTCATTGCCGTCAAAAGAGCTATCTTTTTATTAATGTTCGTGAAAGAGTAGCCCAATGTATGCAATGTAACAATGACGTGAATAGCATTTTCAATGGATGCATTGTCCGTAAAAGGAATTTCCAGAAATTGCTCATTTAAAGCAATATTCGTGTAATACTCTTTTTTCTCAAAATGTGTAATGGTGTAACGAGCCGAAGGGGCGTATCCCCACGATATTTTTTCGAGTTGTTGATAAGAAGGTTTCGCTAATTCATTGTCAATCTCTTTATAATCAGAACAATAGATTAGCTTAGAGCACTTTTCGAAAAGTTTAAGTTTTTCCCTTAATTTCTGCTTATTATTTTTAAAAAATTGCGAGTGCGCCGTGCCAATATTAGTAATAATTCCAATAGTCGGCTGAATTATTTCAGCCAATTTTTTCATCTCATTCGGTTGAGAAATGCCCGCTTCAAAAATAGCCAATTGATGAGCCGGAGACATTTGAGAAACGGAAATCGGCACGCCGAGTTGAGAATTGTAACTATTAGGATTCTTAACAATGTGAAAATCATCATACAACAAAAAAGAGAGCCACTCCTTAACAATAGTTTTGCCGTTGCTACCCGTTATCCCAATAACCGGAATATCAAATTTTTCCCGATGCCGTTTCGCAATTTGCTGCATCGCCGCAATCGGGTCCGCAACTTGAATAAAATTACACTGCTTATACTCTTGGAATTGTTGAATGCTCTCCGTAATAATAAAATTTCGTACCCCTCTCTTAATCAGCTCTTTAATATAGTTATGCCCATCATTTTTTTCACTTTTAATAGCAAAAAAAAGCACCCTCTTTTCCGTAATCACCCGCCGACTATCAAAAATAAAAGCGGATATCCATTTTTGCGGAAACGGAGTGAAATAAGCTACAGGCTTAACAAAAGATACAATGTCGGCAATTGTAAACATGATGAATATCAAAATGCAAAAATAAAGGTTTTTATGGATTAAAGCTATTTTGATAACTAAAATATTAATTTTATTTTTCTTTGGGGCGTGCCCCCTCGCTACGCTCGGGGTCGGTCTTCGGTTCCAAGTCCGCGGGCGGTAGCCGTGGGGTCGCAAAGCGGCAAAAAGAGCTTACAAGCTCGCTTTTTTGCCGCCGCGTCCCCAGCGTCTTCCGCCCTTGCGGGCTTTCCACCTGCGCCCTCACGCAGCTAAGTTGTTCATACAGAGGCATATATAGGAGAAAAATATATAGCAGGAAAATATATTGAATCCCGCTTGCTGCTTTCCCAATAAATTGTTATTTTTGCCCTTTAAAGCTCAAGGATATGCGTTTTAATAAGATTAAAATTATTGTCGGTTCTGCCCTCTTCTCTCTAACTATTGGGTTGATTCTTTTCATTAACGGTTGTCACAAAGAGGATATCCCCGATGTTGTGCCTTTTAGTGCGACTCCTTATAATTTAAAGATTCCCCAATTTTTTCCGACACGCCTTAATATACCGGAAGATAATCCTTTAACTGTCGAGGGAGTGCAATTAGGACGTTATCTCTTTTATGATACGCGACTCTGCGGCTATTTAGGTACTAATCCCGATTCGATGCTTTCGTGTGCAAACTGCCATGTACAAGCTACGGGCTTTGACATAGGTACTAACAACCCGCGATTTCCTAATGGTGAAGTGATGGGCTTAGGTGGTGTGGCTCCACACCATAACGTAATGCCTCTTATCAACCTGATTTTCAATAATGAAGGATATTTTTGGAACGGTATGGTATGCGAAAGTAATCCTCATATTGACCGAAGAAATCTTGAAGATATTGTAAGAATGGCAATCACAGGACCTGATGAGATGAATAGTACAGCAGAGAAAACCGTTGCCGCCATTGCCGGCATTCCCACCTATCCTCCAATGTTTAAAAAGGCTTTTGGAACCGAAGAGGTAACTATGGATAGAATTAAAAAAGCGATAGCACAATTTATTAGAACGCTTATTTCCGGTAATTCCAAATTTGATAAGTTTATGAGAGGCGAGGTGCAATTGACCAATTCGGAATTGCGTGGCTATATTCTATTTACAACTGAAGAGGGGGCAGATTGTTTTCATTGTCATGGAAGTGAAGGAACACCGTTGTTTACTACTAACTTGTTTTATAACAATGCGTTAGATTCTATTTTCGATGACCCTCACGATAGATACGGTTATACGGGAAATCCGTCTGATATTGGAGCTTACCGTGCCCCAACATTACGAAATGTCGTAGTAACAGCGCCGTATATGCGAGACGGACGCTTTGAAACCCTTGACGAAGTGTTGAGGTTTTACAACGAAGGGCTGATTTATTCACCCTACGTACACCCTTTAATGCATAAAATTAATCAAGGTGGTGCTTTACTTACACCGCCACAACTGGAAGATTTAAAAGCCTTTTTAAATACCTTAACGGATGAAGAATTTCTTACTAATCCGCAGTTTGCCAATCCACATTAGGCTATTTTGAAAGACTAAGAAAATTTTCTCCGTATTAAGTCGCAAAGCGATAAATAAGCCTCCGAAGTAGAATCCCAAAAATAGAACTTTTTAAGTTTCTCTATTTCAGCAAAAGCCTCCTCTATAGTGTTACAACGATTGAGCGTTTGAATTGCCTTGCTAAATTCCGTGCCTTGATTTTTAAATAGTTCTCTGATATATAAAAACTTATCGTTTAATGAAATTGCTTTTGATAAATCTTCAATTTTGGCTTCGTGAAATTTATTGTTTAAAGATTTATCTTCTATTTGTTCTAAAAGTAAATCATTCAATGAACGAACATCCTTTTTCTTTTCTTCCTTTTTTACTTCGCTCACTTCCGCTTCCCCAAAAAGAGACTCTTGGACGGGGACACTTTTTGTAGCTTCTTTCTTGACGGGCTCATTCTCTTCAACTGTAACCTCTTCTTCCGATTCCTCAGGAGCTTCATCTTTAGCTTCATCAAATAATTCCGTTGATGCTTGCTCTACATTTTCATCAGGGAGAAAAGTTATTAAATCTTCTTCGGTAACAGCTACGCTGGATGTTGCCGACTCTTCTTCGCTATGCTCTATTTGAACTTCAGCGTCTATTTCTCTTTCAACTTCAAGTTCAACTTCAATTTCTTCATTCTCCACTTCCTTACTCTCTTCTTGTTCACTTTCAATTATTTCTCTGTCAGCCTCTTCACTTTCTTCCGGTTCGATTTTAACCTCTTCTCTTTCAGCTTCTTTACTTTTCACAATTTCCTTTTCCATTTCTTCATTTTCCTCTTTTGTTGAGTTATCTATGATATTAGTAGGAGAGAACGAAAGTTGCACAAGGTCAAGATAGGCTTTTTTTAGAAAATCCAAAATAATATCTCGTTCAAGAACCGAAAAGTCATTTTTTTTATCAGTTATAATTTTCAAGTTCTCAATTAATTGAGAAATAATTTGAGTTATATTGTCTCTTTTTTCAAAATTATTCATTTTTATTTGTTTTTTGTTTCAAAATGATTATTAAATTTGCAATATAAAAAGTTTCCAAAAATACAAAATTTATTCATTTCATTTATATTATGTTTTTAGAAAGTAAAGCCAATCGAAGTAAACAAAAAGGGTGGGTAGAAGTAGTATGCGGTTCTATGTTTTCGGGAAAAACGGAAGAATTACTCCGGAGAATTAAGCGAGCTCAATTTGCTAATCAAAATATTGAACTTTTTAAACCTGCTCTCGATATCCGGTATGCCGAAAATGAGGTCGTTTCGCATGATGCAACGGCAATGGTTTCAACCCCCGTCAATAATTCAGCAGAAATATTAATTTATGTTAACATGGAATCGGTGGAAGTAGTTGGTATAGATGAAATACAATTCTTTGACGAAGGCGTTGTCGAAGTTTGTAATAAATTGGCAGATGCTGGAATCAGAGTCATTGTGGCAGGACTGGACATGGACTTTATGGGAAAACCTTTCGGTCCGATGCCTAAATTAATGGCTATTGCCGAATATGTTACCAAAGTTCATGCTATTTGTGTTCATTGTGGCGACTTAGCTCAGTTTTCTCACCGCTTAATCGCAGAACAAAAACAGGTTTTACTTGGTGAAAAAGATAGTTATGAGCCCCTTTGCCGACACTGTTTTAATGCCGCTATAGAAAAAGAGAAAAATAATTAGCCTGATTTTCAATGAGTTGTCAGTTTTTTGCTAAAAAAATATAAAAAACTTGCTAATATTATAATATTTTGTTGTATTTTTGCTTTTAAATAATAGTTACCAATTAATAATAGGAGAGACGCTATCGATACAATTTTACTTTTTTGATTTTATCACAAATTAAAGAAAGGAGAATCCTATGAAATTGATAGCATTAAGCGACAGCGAATTAATTAAGCTTTATCTCGATGGTAACGAGCTTGCCCTTAAAACCTTAATTCTACGCTACGAAAAGAGAGTTTTTTCTTATATTATGCTTTCTGTTAAAAATCGAGAATTAGCAGAAGATATTTTTCAAGATACCTTTATTAAGGTGATTAATACATTAAAGTCCGGCAATTATAAAGAAGAAGGGAAATTCTTGCAATGGGTAATGAGAATTGCTAATAATCTCAAAATTGATTATTACCGGAAAGTACAACGCATGCCCACTTTTGAATCCAGCGACGACTTTGATATTTTTGATTTTATTTCTGAAATTGACCCCTCACCGGAGCAGAAGATAATCATGAATCAGATTTATGAAGAGGCTAAAAATATTATTCAATTTCTCCCCCCGGAACAACGTGAGGTTCTAGAAATGAGAATTTTCCAAGGTATTAGCTTTAAAGATATTTCTGAATTGACCGGTGTGAGTATTAATACGGCACTCGGTAGAATGAGATATGCCCTCATTAATCTTCGCAAAATTATTAAAGAGAAAAATTTAGTCCTCTCTTAAAACAATAAACTTTGTATTAAAAATCCACATTAAAGCACTGCGTGTTACTAAAAATATCAGTAGTGCTATCCAAATACCGTTGTTGCCGATTGCCTCTTTTGAAAGATAAAAGACAAGGAAAAATATAGTAGTAGCTATCATCACTATATTGCGCATAGCTTTTGAGGCGGTAGCACCAACATATATGCCATCGAAAATAAAAGCCGCAAAGCCGGCAATAGGAATTAAAATAGTCCAAATTAGATAGTTCGAAGACGCAGCGACAATATGCTCGTTATTAGTGAGGAGATAGAGAATATCCTCTCCCCAGAAGAAGTAGATAATAGTAAATAAAAAAGCCAGGAGAGCTCCCCATTTTAATAAATTATGAATAGTTTTTCTTAGAAAGTAGTTATCTTTTGCTCCGATAAATCTTCCTGTTAGAGCTTCGCCTGCGTATGCGAATCCATCCATAATATAAGAAAATAGCATAAATAGTTGGAGTAACAGTGAGTTTACCGCTAAAATCATATCACCCATAGCAGCGGAAATATAAGGGATAAAAGTGAAAACAGTGATAACGCAAGCATTTCGTAGAAAAATATCGATATTCACTTTGAAAAAAAAGTGCATCTCTTTGAATATACGACTACTTAACGTTTTAACCTCTTTGATAAATGAGCTGTATTTTTTGAACCAGAGGATAAGAGCTAAGAGCAGCCCGCTGTATTGAGCAATGACCGTACCCCAAGCGACTCCTTTAATATCTAAATGGAAAACAATAACAAAAATTAAACTGCAAATAATATTCATTAGGTTAGCAAAAATGGCGATATACATTGGCGTCTTAGCATTTTGCATGCCGATAAACCAGCCACTTACAACGTAGAGGGTTAATGTTGCCGGAACCGCCCAAATGCGAATATAAAAATAGTCAAGAGCCAGATTGAGCGTTTGAATATCGGATTTTATAATTTGTTTGGCAAGTAAAGCAATAGGATATTGCAAAAGGAGCAAACATAGCGATACTAAAAGAGAGATAGAGACGGAACGAAGTAGCGTTAGCATAATCTTTTGCCTATCCTTAGCTCCGTATGCTTGAGCAGTAAATCCGCTGGTACTCATCCGCAGGAAACCAAAATTCCAATAGATAAAGTTAAAAATCATTCCTCCCAAAGCAATTGCCGCAATATAACGCTCATTACCGATATGCCCAACAATGGCTAAATCTACCATTCCCAGCAATGGAACGGTAATATTACTAATAATGTTCGGGATAGCAAGTTTGAGAATGTTTTTGTTCATAGAGTATGTAAATCCCTTTTTACGGTGCGAAAATACTCTTTTTTCGATTAGAGAAAATGTTTTTTAAAAGAGAATATTTTTTTGTAAGAATAGATAGTTTTATAAAAAAAACGAGACTATCGCATAGTTGTAATAGTCCCGCCTTTAATGTTTTCACAACGGAATAATCCTTATTGTGAATCCTTTAAAAAAAATGTTCGACAAAAATAAATAAAAATTAAATAGGTTCGCTGTTTTTTGCAAAAAAAACTTTATTTTTGTTGAAATTTATCACGGAATTTATTTTTAAAATTATGAAAAAAATATTAGGATTAGATTTAGGCACCACTTCAATCGGGTGGGCATTGGTAAACGAAGCTGAAAACGAAAATGAAAAGTCATCAATTATAAAGCTCGGTGTTAGAGTAAATCCTTTGACGATTGAAGAACAGCAAGATTTTGAAAAAGGTAAAAGCATTACAACTAATGCGGAGCGTACATTAAAACGGGGTATGCGCCGAAATCTGCAGCGATATAAACTTCGCCGTGAGAACCTGATTGAAATTCTGAAAGATAACGGTTTTATTACTGATGAGACCATTTTATCCGAAAATGGAGAAAATACTACCCTTGAAACTTATCGTTTAAGAGCCAAGGCTGTTACGGAAGAAATTACATTAGAACAGTTTGCACGAGTTCTCTTAATGATTAACAAAAAACGAGGCTATAAAAGTAGTCGTAAAGCAAAAGGAGACGAAGAAGGTACGTTAATTGACGGAATGGAGATCGCCAAACTATTATATGAAGAAAATCTTACACCCGGGCAATATTGCTTGCAACTGATGGAGCAAGGGAAAAAACAACTACCCGATTTTTATCGTTCCGATTTACAAACGGAATTTGATAAGATTTGGAAAAAACAACAAGAGTTTTATCCTGAAATTTTAACGGATAAACTAAAGGAAAATCTAGAAGGAAAGAACGAAAAAGCAACTTGGTCAATTTGTAAAGAACCATTTAATATTGTGGGCATACAGAGAACAACCAGAGGGGAAGAGTTAAAAAAAGAAAATTTTGAGTGGCGAGCCAAAGCTCTTTCTGAAAAAATGGATTTGGAAAGTTTAGCAGTTGTTTTACAAAAAATTAATGGACAACTCAATAATTCGAGTAGCTATCTTGGGGCAATTTCCGACAGAAGTAAAGAGTTGTACTTCAATAAACAAACCGTTGGGCAATATCAATTGGCAGTGTTAACCCAAAATCCTAATGCAACTCTTCGGAATATGATATTTTATAGACAAGATTATTTGGATGAGTTTCATGCCATTTGGGATAAGCAGGCTGAGTTTCACAATGAGTTGACAGAGGAGTTGAAAAAGGAAATTCGAGATGTTATCATTTTTTACCAACGCCGACTAAAAAGTCAAAAAGGCTTAATTAGTTTTTGTGAATTTGAAAGCAAGCAGATTGAGGTTGAAAAAGATGGCAAAAAGAAAATAATAACAGTTGGAAGTCGTGTCATTCCCCGTTCCTCTCCGCTGTTTCAAGAATTTAAAATTTGGCAGACTTTGAATAATATAGTAGTTTCAGGTAAAGGCAGGAAATTAAAAAAGAAAAATGAATGTGCTTCAACTGCTCTTGAAGCTCAGAAAGACCCATTGCAAATTTATGGGAAACGTGAGCTTTACCAAGAAGAAAAAAAATTACTTGCCGATGAATTGTCTATTAAAGAGAAACTTTCTAAATCAGACATTTTAAAGTTGTTGTTTGACAATCCGCAAGAATTGGATTTGAATTTTAAAGAGGTACAAGGCAATTTGACACAAGCAAATCTATTTGCTGCTTATAAAACTATTATTGAACAAACAGGACACACGCTCGATTTGAAAAAATCGGCTTCCGAAATTTTGCAAAATGTTGAACAAATCTTTTCAGAGTTCGGATACAATACCGACATTATACGATTTAATTCCGATGCGGATAATTTAGATGATGAGCCAATGTATAAACTTTGGCATTTATTATACTCCTTTGAGGGAGATAATTCTAAAACAGGCAAAGAAAACCTGATTAATAAAATATCAGATTTATACGGATTTGAGAAGGAATACGCTACTATTCTTGCAAATATAACTTTTCAGGATGATTATGGCTCTTTGTCGACAAAAGCTATTCGCAAGATTTTACCATATTTAAAAGAAGGTAATAAATACGATGTTGCATGCGAATATGCAGGTTACAGACACTCCGCAAGTTCATTGACAAGAGAAGAATTAGAAAATAAGATATACAAGGATCGTCTTGAAATTCTCCCCAAAAACTCTTTGCGTAATCCTGTGGTTGAGAAAATTCTTAATCAAATGATTAACGTTATCAATGCGATTATTGATACTTACGGAAAACCGGATGAAATTCGTATTGAATTGGCTCGTGAATTGAAAAAGAGCGCAAAAGAGCGTGAAGAGTTGACAAAATCGATTCAAGAATCTACCCGTATGCATGAACAATACAAGCAAGTTTTATCACAACCTCCGTTCAATCTTTCTTATATTAGTCGGAATGATATTATCCGTTATAAACTCTACGAAGAATTGAAAGACAACGGATACCATACACTATATTCTAATACGTACATCTCTCCTCCGGAATTGTTTAGTGGGAGTTTTGACGTTGAACATATTATTCCGAAAGCAAATCTTTTTGACGATAGCTTTTCAAACAAAACATTAGAACTTCGTACTATAAATCTTGAAAAAAGAGATGCTACGGCATACGATTTTGTGAAAGAAAAATATGGTGAAACGGGCAATGATAATAGTTTGGATAACTATTTAAATCGCATTGAAAAACTTTATAAAGCCGGAGTAATATCACGTGCCAAATATAATAAATTGAAAATGCAAGGAAAAGATATCCCTAGCGGTTTTATTGAGCGTGATATTCGTGATACTCAATATATTGCTAAATATGCAAAAACAATGTTAAGCGATTTGGTGAAAGTTGTTGTTTCTACAACAGGCGCTATTACAGACCGATTGCGTGAAGATTGGCAATTAATAGATCTTATGAAAGAGTTAAACTGGGAAAAATACAAAAATCTTGGTTTGACAGAAGAATTTACTAACAAAGAAAAACATCAAATAAGAAGAATTAAAGATTGGTCAAAGCGTAACGACCACCGACACCATGCTATGGATGCTTTAACAGTGGCTTTTACTAAACTGAGCCATATTCAGTATCTTAACAATATGAATGCTCGAAGCGATAGAAATTCAAGTATTTATGGGATTGAGCAGAAAGAGTTGTATCGCAACAATAATGGAAAACTATTATTCAAACCCCCATTTGCTTTGGATGAATTTAGACGTGAAGCTAAACGCCATTTGGAAAATACCTTGGTTTCAATAAAAGCGAAAAATAAAGTTACGACAGATAATCTCAATATTACGAAAAAAGCAGGAGGAACAAATAAAAAAGTACAAGCAACCCCACGTGGACAACTGCACAAAGAGACCATTTATGGCTCTAAGGAAAAACCTAATCCTGCAGAGGAAAAAGTAGGTGCTAACTTTAATACGGAGAAAATTGCCACAGTGTGCAAACCCGCTTATCGTGAGGCATTATTATGTCGGTTACAGGAATTTGACAATGATCCCCAAAAGGCATTTACAGGGAAGAATAGTTTAAAGAAAAATCCTATATGGCTCAACGAAGATAAAACAGAGCAACTGCCGGAAAAAGTAAAAACTATGAGTTTTGAAACTGTTTATACCATTCGTAAAGAGATCGCACCCGATTTGAAAGTAGAAAAAGTAGTAGATAAAGGGATTCGAACCATCTTGGAAAACCGGTTGAGTGAATTTGATAATGATGCCAAAAAAGCTTTCTCTAACTTAGACGAAAACCCCATCTGGTTCAATAAAGAAAAAGGTATTGCCATTAAACGTGTAACTATTTCGGGAGTTAGTAATGCGATTGCGTTGCACGATAAACGTGATAAAGATGGGAATCTGATTTTGGATAATGACGGTAAACCACAAGCCGTTGATTTTGTAAACACAGGTAATAATCATCACGTGGCTGTATATCGTAAGCCTGTTTTAGACAAAGAAGGAAATCATGTTGAAGATGAAGAAGGTAACAAAAAATATGAGTTGGAAGAAAATGTTGTTTCATTCTACGAAGCGGTAAGTAGAAAAAATTTGGGCTTGCCGGTTATAGATAAAACTTATAAGGCAAATGAAGGGTGGCAATTTCTTTTCACAATGAAACAAAACGAATATTTTGTTTTTCCAAGAACCGAAAAGGTGGAAAAAACAGACGAAGAAACCGGTGAAATAATCGAAGTTGAAAAAGTTGTTTTTGACCCAAACGATATAGATTTACTCAATCCGGCTAATTATGCTTTAATTAGCCCGAATTTATTTAGAGTCCAGAAGTTTTCATTTAAAAATTATGTTTTTAGGCATCATATAGAAACAAGCATTAAAGATACAAATAGTAAATTGAAAGGAATAACTTGGACTGACTTTAGAAGTTCAAAAGGACTTGATAAAATTGTCAAAGTACGTGTAAATCACATTGGACGAATTGTTAAGGTGGGAGAATATTAAAATGTGAGTAAATTGCAAAAATATGATAAAACGTACACTCTATTTTGGAAATCCTGCTTATCTTTCAATGCAAAATGAGCAATTGATTATTAAAATCCCTGAAATAGAGAAAAATGACTCTTTGCCGCAGGCATATAAAGACGCCCATATTCAATCTATTCCCATAGAAGATATTGGTGTTATAGTTATTGATAATCAGCGTATTACTTTTACAAGCGCTTTGATAAATAAACTTTTGGAACAGAATTGTGCCGTGATAACATGTAATAACAAAAGGATGCCAATGGGACTATTCTTACCTCTATCGGTTAATACGTTACAGAATGAACGCTTTACTATACAGATGAATGCAACGTTACCATTGAAAAAGCAACTTTGGCAGCAAACGGTTCAAGCAAAAATTTTAAATCAAGCAAAAATTATTCAACAATATAGAGAGGTGCCAATCGATAATATGCTAAAATGGGCAAAGGAAGTTAAAAGTGGCGATAGCGAATACCATGAATCCCGAGCCGCTGTCTACTACTGGAAAATGTTATTTCCCTCCATTGACAATTTTGTTCGCGATCGTGAAGGAATTCCTCCAAATAATCTACTCAACTACGGTTATGCTATTCTACGTGCGATCGTAGCACGTTCGCTTGTTGGCGGCGGCTTATTGCCCACATTAGGCATACATCACCATAATCGCTATAACGCCTATTGTTTAGCGGACGATATCATGGAACCGTATCGTCCGTATGTAGACCAATTAGTGGTGGAAATGATTGATAACGAAGAAGATATAAATATTGAGAATAAGGAAGTGAAAGCAAAATTTCTATCGATTCCTACTATAGAAGTAAAAATCAATAAGAGATGTACTTCTTTGATGAATGCGACAACGGAAACTACGACCTCTCTCTTTAATTGTTTTAAGGGCATTAGTCGAAAATTGAGTTATCCTGTTATAGAATAGTGCGTAGATTTTGGCGTAAGGATTCTATCGGAGCAAAAGAGCAAGTATATAGTAAAAATGACATTCATAAGCGCATACAGAACCTTTTGGATTATGGTCCTATTTGATTTGCCTACCGAGACCAAAAAGGATAGAAAAATCTATAGCGATTTTCGAAAAGCTCTTCTTAAACGTGGGTTTGTGATGTTCCAGTTTTCAATATATTTACGTTACTGTTCCAGTGTGGAAAATATGAACGCTCATATTTTATATGTAAAAAGAAAAATGCCGTCTAAAGGTCATATCGGGATTTTAATGTTGACAGACAAGCAATTTGGCGATATGGAACTGCTCTACTGCCGAAAACCCGTTTCGCGTAACGTTCCCTCATATCAGTTAGAGCTTTTTTAGTTTATAAATAGAGTGAAGATATGTGGATTTTTATATTTTTTGATTTACCTACCGAGAGCAAAGCAGATAAAAAAGAGTATCTTCAATTCAGAAAAAAGATATTGCAAATCGGCTTCAATATGTTTCAATTTTCAATATATTGGAAACAATTGGGTTCTCTCGAAAGTACTGTTCGGGACATTAAAAGAGTAAAAAGAATCTTACCGTCTAAAGGGAAAATAGGTATTTTACGGTTAACGGATGTGCAATGCGAGAAAATGTTGATTTATCATGAAAAAAAAGAGGTTAAGGTTGCAAAACCCACCTGTCAATTAGAATTTTTTTAATTTTCGATATCTCCATTTTTTGTACAACAACATTCAAATAATCAAGTAGTTAATTATATTTTTTATTAGGGCGTGCCCCCTCGCTACGCTCGGGGTCGGCGCCCGGTTACAAGTCCGCGGGCACAAGCCGTGGGGACGCAAAGCGGCAAAAAGAGCTTACAAGCTCGCTTT
>Ga0255346_1005050_pt1 | contig 13898 bp, 10 predicted proteins | sample wastewater_treat_FD_194410 | JGI IMG/M metagenome (GOLD analysis project Ga0255346, IMG submission 194410) | Wastewater microbial communities from Lulu Island WWTP, Vancouver, Canada - plant22 | ecosystem: Engineered > WWTP > Wastewater > Unclassified | place: Canada: Vancouver, British Columbia... | reverse complement strand
AGGTTTTATGATGTCAGGATCGAGAAAGAGTTGTCTAGCGTTGCTCCTGCTGGTGCTCCTGGTCGGCGCGTTCGCGTCGGCCGCGGGCGCGGAGGAGGCGAAGAAGATTGTGTGGCGCTCCTCGGGCCACGGCCCCGCCTCGGACCCCTCGCAGATCTATCACGACATGCTCTGCAAGGCGATCACGGAGGCCTCTGGCGGAAGGCTCGAGATCAAGCCGTTCGTGGGCGGCTCCATAGTGCCTGCGTACAAGGAGCTTGACGCCGTCCATGAGAACGTCCTCCAGCTCTGCTACACCTGCCCCATGTACAACCTCGACAAGTGGTCGGCGGCGGGCCTTATCAGCTCCCGGCCGGGCGCGCTGGCGGGCGAGGCGCTCAGGACGTGGTTCAACTACGGCGGCGGAGCGGACCTGATGAACAAGATGATGGAGGGGTACAACGTGATGACCTTCCCCGGCGCCCTCTCGCCGCTCCCCGAGGAGGTCTTCTTCCACTCGAAGAAGAAGATCGAGAGCGTCGAGGACCTGAAGTCGATCAAGGCGCGCTGCATGGGCGACGGAGGCGAGATTCTCCAGAGGATGGGTATGGCCACGGTCATCATCCCTGGCGGCGAGCTCTACGAGGCTATGAAGCGCGGGACGATCGACGCCTTCGAGTACTCGACGCTGGCCTCCAACTGGAACATGCACTTCAACGAGGTGGCCGAGTACGTCTACCTCTCCCCGGTGCGCGCCCCGTGCGATCCGCAGGTCTTCTTCGTCAACAAGGACGCCTGGAACGAACTGCCGAAGGATCTGCAGCTGCTGGTCCAGACTTTCGTGGACAAGTACACCCAGGCGCAGCACGAGTTCCTGGTGTACGAGTCGATACTGGCCCTCGAAAAGTTCAAGGAGGCCGGCAACAAGGTCGTCAAGATACCGGACGAGGTCAACAAGGCGCTGGCCGCCGAGGCCGCGAAGTTCTACGAGGAGAAGGTCGCGAGCGAGCCCCCGATCTTCGGCGAGATCTACAACTCGATGAAGAAGTACGGTGAGTCCTACGAATCCATGAGGTAGGCCAACGGACGGACGCAAGGAGAAAGGGAATGACCTCTTTGAAACGTTTGCTTAAAAAAATCGACGCGCTGAGCGAGCTGTCGGGAGCCGTGGGGAAGTGGTGCTCCCTCATCCTTGTGTTCGCCGGGACCTACGAGGCCGTGGCCAGGCACTTTTTCGACGCTCCGACCATCTGGGCGTATGATACCCTGTGCATGGCGGGGGGCGCCCTGTACATGCTGGGCGCCTCCTTCGACTACCTCCGCGACTCCCACACCCGCGTGGACATGTTCTACAACATGCTGCCCGACAGGGGGAAGGCGTTCATGAACGTCCTCTGCTCCCTGTTCCTCTTCTTCCCGCTCATGGGAGTCATGCTCTGGCTGTCCGTCACCTGGGCGGTGCGGGCGTGGAGGATAAACGAGGTCTTCTTCAACAGCTTCTGGTACCCTCCCGCGGGTCCGTACCGGACTGTCTTCGCGGTGGGCCTGTTGCTGCTGGTGCTTCAGGGGACCGCAAATTTCGCGAGGGACCTATACTTTACCATCAGGGGTGAGACTCTTGATTGAACTCAGCGCCGAGGCAATAACCGTCTTAATGCTGGGGGGAGTCTTCGTCCTCGTGATGACCGGATTCCCCATCGCCTTCGTCATAGGGAGCGTGGCCTTCTTCACCGGACTGGCGGTATTCGGCCCGACGGTCACCTTCCACATACTGTACAGCCGCTTCTACGACCTGTCGCTCAACTACCCGTACCTTGCGGTCCCCCTGTTTACCTTCATGGGGGTGATCCTGCAACACTCGGGGGTCACGAAAGACCTCTACCAGTGCCTGTACGAGGCTATGGGCAGGCTCAGGGGCGGGCTGGCGGTGGTCACGATAATCTTCGGCACGATCCTGGCCGCCTGTCTCGGCGTGATCGCGGCGTCGGTGACCATCCTGACCCTTATCGCGCTGGCCCCGATGATAAACAGGGGGTACGACAAGTCTCTAGCGTCGGGATCCATAGTGGCCGCTGGAACGCTGGGCATACTGATACCGCCCAGCATCATGCTGGTGGTGTACGCGCCCCAGGCGGGCCTGTCGGTGGGGCAGATGTTCATGGGCGCGGTCTTCCCCGGGCTGCTGCTGTCGGCCCTGTACATTCTCTACGTGGTGATCAGGTGCAGGATCAACCCCGCCCTAGGGCCGGCGATACCGGAGGACCAGATGTCTCCGTTCGACTCGGCCAAGCTGTTCCGACTGTTGAAGTCCCTGGTTCCGCCGCTTCTCCTGATCATAGCGGTGCTCGGGACCATCTTCGCAGGGATAGCCCCTCCGACAGAGGCGGCGGCGGTAGGCTGCACCGCGGCGATAATGCTCGCGATCGCCTACCGAAAGTTCAGCTGGGGGCTGATGCGTCAGGCGATGATCGAGACCATGCGCGTCAGCGCCTTCGTGGTCACGATAGCCGCCATGTGCTACGCCTTCGTCGGCATCTTCATGAACGCCGGGGCCGGGGATGTCGTGGCCGAGTTCATCCTGTCGGTGCCGGGCGGGAAGTGGATGTCCTTCTTCGTGATAATGGCGATAGTCTTCCTGCTCGGGATGTTCATAGAGTGGATCGGCATCGTCTTCATCGTGGTGCCGGTCTTCTCCCCGATCCTCGAGTCGCTGGGGTTCAACCCCCTGTGGGCCGGCATGATGGTCTGCATCAACATGCAGATGGCCTTCCAGACGCCGCCGATGGCCATGTCCATCTTCGTGCTGAAGGGGACCGCGCCGAAGGAGCTGGGAGTGACCATCGGGGACATAATATGGGGCGTCATCCCGTTCATACTGATCATCATGCTCGTGTTGGTGATCTGTTCTATCTTCCCCGGCATCATCACATGGCTGCCGGAGATGATGATAGGCAAGGCCTGAGGGATTTCTCTCAAGGCCTCGAACTTAACGCTCGAATAAGCGCAGGGCGGCCGGCCGCCCTGCGCGTTTAATCCGCCATCGCGACCGGTCGAGTTGCGCCGCCCCGGCCTAGACCGGCGTCAGCTCCAGCCCCCAGTCCGTCGCGCAGGAGGATAGGAACCTGTCCAGCCCAGACTCCCCCTCGCGAGTGGGCTTGAAAACCCCGCAGTCCTCGAGTACCTCGGAGAAGACGACGCCTACCTCGTGCTGCACCCTCTCCAGAGCCTCGTCGGGGGACAGGAGGCCCCCCGCGCCGGAGAGCAGACTCCGAGCCCACTCCCGGTGGGGGAAGTCCTCCGGCAGATCCGCGAGCCTCTTTTGACCGCCCAGGAGCGACTGGACTTCGGCGAGGCTCGACTCGAGACGCGGCGGAAGTATGGCCAGTCCCATGGTCTCGATCAGGCCGATGTTCTCCTTTTTGATGTGGTGCCTCTCGGAATGCGCGTGAAAGATCCCGTCGGGGTGAAGGGCGTCGCAGCGGTTGTTTCGCAGTACGAGGTCCAGCTCGTAGGATTCCCCCCTGCGCCTGCCTATGACGGTCATCGTGTTGTGCGGCTCGCCGTCCTCCGGGCTCCTCGCGATGATCTCGTTCTCGGGGTCGTCGTGGTTGCGCCATGAGAGCAGCAGCTTCTCCGCCAGGGAGAGGAGGAGAGATGTCTCGTTGCACCTAAGGCGAAGGGTGGTCATCGGCCAGCGCAGATGCTCCACCGTGACCGTCCCCTCGCGCCAGCTCTTCGAGGGGGGCGCGTCGTCCATCGGGAACTTCCATGCCCCCCCCTGGAAGTGGTCGTGGCTCAGTATGGAGCCCCCGACTATCGGGAGGTCGGCGTTGGAGCCGATGAACAGGCCGGGGAAGATCGTCAGGAACTCGCAGATTCGTGACAGGGCCGAGCCGTCGACCTTCATCGGCCGGTGCTCCGCCGAGAAGACGATGCAGTGCTGGTGGTAGTAGACGTAGGGGGAGAACTGGAGGTACCACCGCTCTCCCGTCAGCTTGAGCGGCACGATCCGGTGGTTGCTTCGCTCGGGGTGCCCTGGGCGCCCCTCGTAGCCGACGTTCTCCGCGCACAGCAGGCATTTGGGGTAGCGCTCGGCACCGGCGCTCTCGACCGCTGCCCTGATGTCCCGCGGGTCCTTCTCCGGCTTGGAGCGGTTTATCGTGATCTGCATCTCACCCCACCTGGTCGCGGCCGTCCACTTCCTGTCGAGCGACACAAGGTCCATCCGTACATACTTGGTGTCCGTGGAGAAGCGATACAGCCAGTCGATCGCGGCCGCCGGGCCCTCGTCCTTCAGCCTGCGGCGGAAGTCCCGCGCGACCTCGGAGTTCCTCGGCGTCAGGCGACCCATTATTCGGCTGACAAACTTCTCCGGGGGGAGGTCGAGGTGGGGAATACGCCTCTCCTCCGCGAATTGCCTCAACCCCTCGATGCACTCCATCTCGTCGGCGAAGCCCTCATCCTCGGCAGAACCCTGGACGGGCTCGTCGATCCCGAACAGCCCCAGCAGGGAGTTCCTGGCTACTATGTCGTCGAGCTCCCCCAGCAGTCCGATCCTGCGCCCGTAGTCGACCAGCCCGTCAATTGCCCTGACCGCGGAGTCCGGGCTCATGCCGTCCGGCCCCCTCTTCTCTTCCTGTGCCATCTCCAGGAGGTCTCGACGATCGACTCCAGTGACTGGTAGTGCGGAGTCCAGCCGAGTTCCTGCCTGGCCCTGTCCGACGACGCGATCAGCCGTGCCGGGTCGCCGGCCCTCCGCGGGGCGCGCACGACCTTTATGGGCAGGCCGGTGACCGAGCGGCAGGCGTCGATGACCTCTTCCACCGAGAAGCCGCGCCCGTTGCCGAGGTTGTATATTTTGCTCCCGCCGCCGCGCCGAAGGGCGTCGAGCGTCAGGAGGTGCGCGCGCGCGAGGTCCATGACGTGAATGTAATCGCGGACGCATGTGCCGTCGGGGGTGTCGTAGTCGTCCCCGAATACGGATATGCTCTCCTTCTCGCCGATCGCGGCGTCGAGCACCAGCGGGATCAGGTGGGTCTCCGGCTCCTGGACCTCCCCCAGGGTGGCGTCCTCGATCGCGCCGCAGGCGTTGAAGTAGCGCAGCGCCCCGTATGTGAACCCGTGAGCCTCCGACGCCCACCGTAGCATCTGTTCGACGGCCAGCTTGGTCTCCCCGTAGGGGTTCGTCGGCCTGAGGGGCATGTCCTCCGTTATCGGCACGGCCTCGGGCTCCCCGTAGACCGCCGCGGACGAGGAGAAGATGAAGTGGGGTGTCCTAGAGCGGACCATGCTCTCGACGACGCGCAGCGCACCGACGAAGTTGTTCTCGTAGTACGCCAGCGGCAGGCTCACGCTCTCTCCGACCTTGATCAACGAGGCGAACAGGAACACCGCGTTCACGTCGTGCTGCGGAAGCAAGCGATCCAGCAGCTCCCCGTCGCGCACGTCGCCCTGGATGAACAGCGCCTCCGCCGGAACGAAGTCCCTTCGGCCCGTGGAAAGGTTGTCGAGCACTACAACCCGCTCGCCCTCCTCGAGCAGGCTTCTCACCATGTGGCTCCCGATGTACCCGGCGCCGCCGCAGACAAGAGATGTTGGCATCCGCATCCACCTCCATTTTCTACTGTAATTGCATGACATTTGATAGGTTATCGCGCCCGTGCCCATTAGTCAAGCGGGGCAAATCGCCGGGATAATTGACAGACCGCCCCCTTTTGTCTAGAATTATCAAGGGATAACCCCCGTAAAGGCGCATGGCTTGCCATGGCGCAAATATCTTGAAAGGGAGGTTTTTTCAAAGTGAGAAAGAGTGTTGGAATTGCCGTGCTCATGGGTATTTGCGGTCTGCTGGTGCTCGCTAGCGGCGCATTCGCCGCCGACGTCGAGATAGGATGCGCCATCTACAAGTTCGACGACACGTTCATGACCGGGGTCAGAAACGCGATAGCGGAGGCGGCCAAGGACAAGGCGAAGGTCGACATCGTCGACAGCCAGAACTCCCAGTCGACGCAGAACGACCGGGTCGACATGTTCATCACGAAGAGGATGAACTCGATGGCCATCAACCCGGTCGACCGCACGGCCGCCGGCGTCATCATCGACAAGGCCAAGGCCGAGAACATCCCGGTGGTCTTCTTCAACCGCGAGCCCCTTCCCGAGGACATGCACAAGTGGGACAAGGTCTACTACGTGGGCGCCAAGGCCGAGGAGTCCGGCACCATGTCCGGCCAGATAATAGTCGACTACTGGACGAGCCACCCCGAGGCCGACAGGAACGGCGACGGCGTCCTTCAGTACGTCATGCTCAAGGGCGAGCCGGGGCACCAGGACGCCGAGCTTCGCACCGAGTTCTCGATGAAGGCCGTGGCGGATGCGGGCATCAAGGTCGAGAAGCTCGCCGAGGACACGGGGCTTTGGGACAGGGTGAGAGGGCAGGAGAAGATGGCCGCATTCCTCGCCGCGCACGGCGACAAGATCGAGGCGGTCTTTGCGAACAACGACGACATGGCTCTTGGAGCGATCGAGGCCCTCAAGGCCGCCGGCTACTTCAAGGATGGCAAGTTTATGCCGGTGGTGGGAGTCGACGCCACGGCCCCGGCGATCCAGGCCCTCGAGGAGGGAACGCTTCTGGGGACGGTCCTCAACGACGCGGTCAACCAGGGCGTAGCCACGTTCAACCTCGCCTATCTGCTCGCGAAGGGCGAGACCCCGACCTCCGAGAACGCCGGTTACGAGATCACGGACGGGCAGTACGTGTGGGTCCCGTACAAGAAGGTGACCCTGGAGAACGTAGCGGAGTTCAAGTAAGTTATTATCGGGCGAAACGAGGAAGGGGGCTTGCGCCCCCTTTCTTTCTGCGCCGCGAGGCTTGGCGCTCCGACGCCCGAAAAGTGCGAAGGGAAGGTGCGTCTAGTGGAGGAACGGAAGGATACATATTCGCTGGAGATGCGGAGCGTCTCCAAGGCCTTCCCGGGTGTGCAGGCGCTTCGCGACGTAACTTTGCAGGTACGCCCCGGGACGGTTCACGCGCTCATGGGCGAGAACGGCGCGGGCAAGTCCACCCTCATGAAGTGCCTGTTCGGGCTGTACACCCTGGACGAGGGGCAGGTCCTGCTGGACGGCGAGCCGGTGACGGTAGGCAGCTCGCGCGAGGCTCTGGACCTCGGCATCTCCATGATACACCAGGAGCTTCACCCCATACCGGCCCGCTCTGTGATGGAGAACATATGGCTCGGGCGCGCCCCGCTGAGAAAGGTAGGAGGCATCCGCTTCATCGACAGGGGGACCATGGAGAGGAAGACCAGGGAGCTCATGGAGGAGCTGGAGCTCGACATCGACCCGCGAAGCCTGGTCCGCACCCTGTCTGTATCCCGAATCCAGTCGATGGAGATAGCGAAGGCGGTCTCCTACAACGCCCGGATAATAGTGATGGACGAGCCTACCTCGTCTCTCACCGGCCACGAGGTGAGCCGCCTGTTCGACATCATCCGAGGCCTCAGGAGCCGGGGGATATCCATAATCTACATATCCCACAAGATGGAGGAGATACTCGAAATAGCGGACGACGTCACGATAATGCGCGACGGCCGCAAGGTCGGGACCTGGCCCGCGGGCGAGCTGACCACCGACCTCATTATATCGAGGATGGTCGGGCGCGAGATAACGAACCGCTTCCCTCCCAGGAAGAACGAGCCGGCGGGGGAGGCGGTGCTCGAGGTTAGCGGCCTCACGTCCACCCACGCCAAGTCCTTCCGCGATGTGTCGTTCACGCTGCGGCGGGGCGAGATCCTCGGGGTGGGCGGGCTGGTCGGCGCGCAGAGGACCGAGGCGATGGAGGCTCTGTTCGGCCTTCGCTCCCTGGCCTCGGGGAGGGTGATGATCGACGGAGGAGAGGCCGACCTTTCCACCCCGATCAAGGCGAAGCGCCGCGGACTGGCCCTGTTGACCGAGGAGCGCCGCGCGACAGGCATCTTCCCCGTGCTGACGGTGGAGTTCAACCTGCTCGCGGCGAACCTGGGCTCCTACGTCGGCCGCATGAGGCTGCTGGAGCACAGGCGGATGCGCAGGGACGCGCGCGACAGCATCGACAAGCTCTCGGTCAAGACCCCCTCGCCGAGGAGCTTGATAAGGGACCTCTCCGGCGGCAACCAGCAGAAAGTCCTCTTCGCAAGGTGGCTGCTGATCGACCCGGACATCCTCATCCTCGACGAGCCGACCCGCGGCATCGACGTGGGAGCGAAGTACGAGATATACTCCATAATGTCCGACCTCGCCGCGCAGGGCAAGAGCATAATAATGATCTCGTCGGAGATGCCGGAGCTTCTGGGCATGACCGACAGGATCCTGGTCATGAGCGAGGGTCGCCTTGCGGGAGTGGTGAAGACGTCGGATACCTCGGAGGAGGAGATTATGCGGCTCGCCACGAAGTTCGTCGCGTAGCCGGAGCCCATGAGGGAGGAAGGACATTCCAATGGAGCAAAAGAAATCGGTAATCGGATCATCTCTGTATTTTCTCTCGCAGAACGCGATATTCGTCGTTCTGGTGGTGCTTGTGCTGGTCATAGCCACGGTGGACCCGCGCTTTCTCTCCTTCGCGATACTTAGGGACGTGCTGATGCAGAGCTCGACCCGCGCGATCATGGCGCTGGGAGTGGCCTTCATCCTTATCACCGGCGGAGTTGACCTGTCGTCCGGCAGGATGGTGGGTTTCGCCGCGGTTATATCGGCGTCGATGATGCAGATACCCGAGTATGCCAGGAGATTCTACCCGGACCTGCCACATCTTCCCGTCTTCCTGCCCATCCTTCTCGCAGTGATCGCCTGCATGCTGTTCGGGATGATAAACGGACTAATAGTCGCAAAGCTCCAGGTACCGCCGTTCATAACCACGCTCGGCACCATGGTGGTGGTCTACGGCATCAACTCGATCTACTTCGACATGGCCCCCAACAACTCCCAGCCGATAGGGGGGCTGCGCCCGGACTTCACCTTCCTCGGATCCGGGCGAGTATTCGACGTGCCGATCATAATAATCATAGCCCTGGTGGTGGCGGTGGTCGTCTGGACCCTGTTCAACAAGACCCAGCTGGGCATGAACATGTATGCCATCGGGGGCAACAGGGACGCGGCCATAGTCTCCGGGGTCAACGTGGTGCTGACAATCATCATCCTGTACGCGATAGCAGGTGCGCTCTACGGAGTCTCCGGGGTCCTCGAGGCCGCGCGGACCGGGGGCGCCACCAACAACTACGGCAATATGTACGAGCTTGACGCCATCGCGGCCTGCGTCGTGGGGGGAGTGTCCACCACCGGTGGAGTCGGTACCGTGCCCGGGGTCATCGCCGGGGTCCTTATCTTCGGGGTCATAAACTACGGCCTCACATTCATAGGCGTCAACCCCTACTGGCAGCTCATCGTCAAGGGGCTGATCATAGTCGCGGCGGTAGCGTTCGACATCAGGAAGTACATCGCCAAGAAGTGACGCCGCGCGATGAGCAGAAGCAAGTCGACAGCGCTTTTTGAGAGGGTCTTCGGCGACTCGTCCGGGTGCGATGCCTTCTTCGCCCCCGGACGGGTGAACCTCATAGGCGAGCACACCGACTACAACGGTGGGCACGTGCTCCCCTGCGCCCTGACCATGGGCACCTGCGCGGCCGTCCGCAGGAGGGACGACGGGCAGCTGAGGCTGTACTCCGCCGACTTCCCGGATATCGGCGTGGTGAGCTGTCCCGTCTCCGGGATCTTGAACGACCCAGCCCACGGCTGGGCGAACTACCCCAAGGGGGTGGTCAAGGTCCTCCGCGACGACGGTCTGCCCGTGGACTCCGGGTTCGAGATGGTGGTTTCAGGGGATATGCCGGTCGGCGCGGGGCTGTCGTCGTCGGCGTCGCTCGAGATGGTCACCGCTGTCGCGCTGTCCGGCCTCTTCTCCCTGGGGCTGGAGGGCGACGAGGGGCGCGCGAGGATGGCCGCACTGGGGCAGAGAGTAGAGAACTCCTTCATCGGCGTGAACTCCGGCATAATGGACCAGTTCGCGGTCGCGCTAGGGCGCGCAGGCTCGGCCCTCTTTCTGGACTGCGCTACTCTGGAGAGACGCTTCATCCCCCTGAACCTCGGCGAGCACGAGATCATACTAGTGAACTCGAACAAGAGGCGCACCCTGGCCGAGTCCAACTACAACCTCAGGCGCGACGAGTGCGAGCGGGCCTTGGCCGACATGCGGCGCGCCGGGGCCTCGGCCTCGTCCCTGTGCGATCTCACCCCCGAGGAGTTCGGGCGATGGTCGGATGCGATAAGCGATCCTGTCTGCAGGAGGCGCGCCCGTCACGCGGTTCTCGAGAACGCGCGCGTACTCGATGCGGCGAGCGCCCTCGAGGCCGGACGCCTGGACCTGTTTGGAAAACTGCTGAACGAGTCGCACCTGTCCCTTCAGCTCGACTACGAGAGCACGGGCAGGGAGCTCGACTGCATCGCGGAGCTGGCCTGGCAGAGGGAGGAGTGTCTCGGTGCGAGAGTGACCGGGGCCGGCTTCGGCGGTTGCGTCCTCGCCATTGTGCACAGGGACGGGGCGGAGGGCTTCATGAGGTTCACCGGGGAGCGCTACAGGAGGTACATCGGCCACGACTGCTCATTCTTTCGGAGCGAGTCCGGAGACGGAGCCAGAAGGGTATAGCGCCGGGAAGAACGCCGGGGCGGACGCGCCCCGGCGTAATCTCTCGTCGCGGCCGTTGGCCTACGGCAGTATCGCGAACACCCTTGCCGGGAACCCGGAGCCGAAGTATGGCTTGGGGAACGCCACGACCACCAGGGCGCCGTGCTCCGGCACCTTGTCGAGGTTGGCCATCAGTTCCACCTGGTACTTGTCCTGGGCCAGCACGTAGGTCTCGCAGGTGTAGTCTCCCTTCGAAGTGAGCACGCCGGGGTCGGTGTCCGTCGGCTCGTGTCCGCAGGCGGTTATCTTCCTCTCCTCGAACAGGTACTTCATGGCGTCGATTCCCCAGCCGGGATAGTGGATTACTCCATCCTCGTCGGCCTCCTGCATGGCCGACTTCTCGGGCCACCTCTTCGACCAGTCGGTCCGCATCGCCACGAAGGACCCCTCCGGGACAGGTCCGTACTTCTTCTCCCAGTCCTTGATGTCCTCGACGGTCAGCATGTAGTCGCGGTCTTTCTCCACCTTCTCGTGGACATCTATGACCACAAGCTCGAGAAACATCTCCCTGACATCTATCTGGTCAAGCGTCCTCTTCCCCTGGATGAAGTGGGCGGGGGCGTCGACGTGGGTGCCCCACTGCCCCACGTGGCAGAACACCTGGGCGAAGAAGCCGTGCCCCATGGTGCCGACTCCCTTGTCGTACCAGTAGATGGTCTCCCTCTTCTCCTCGGGGAAGCCGGGCCAGTGCGGGATGTTCGGGTCGAATGTATGGGTGAGGTCGACGAACTCCTTGTTCTTGATTATCTCGAATATCTCGAGGAGCGTGGGCTCCGCAGCGGCCGCCGTGGCCAGGCCGAGGACGAGCAATATGCCGCAGAGGACCGCCGCGGTCAGGGAGGTCCTCCGGGCGCGGGTATTCATGGAGCGAGCGATCATTTACAATACCTCCGTTTCTTTTCTGCAAGTACAACTCCCGGTTGCGACACGCAAAACCGGATTCCGCGGACGCATGCTTGAAAATCGCCTGTTAAAGCGTTTTCTTGGCAGATGACGCAACCCCCTCCCCCCTGCCCTGAAGGCATGTTAAAAAAAGCTGAATTGTCACTTACATGATACTCTAACAAAAGAGGGGGATTTATGCAATACGGCGGGCCAGGTCGTCGTATTCTCCGTCTGCCAGGTTGGCTGGATGACCGGCGAAGAATTTTTACACACTCTTTACAGCATCCTGACGCCCCTCTGACACTATGTTCGGGCAGGCGGGGCATACTTTCATCCAGGAGGTGGTTGCTATGATGAACAGAGCCAGTTGCACAAAGTTGTATGCCGGGTTGCTCCTTGTACTGCTGCTGTTGGTAGGCACGGCGGCTTGGGCGGACGCGGGCAGGGTGGCGTTCGAGGTGGACGCCGACACTCCGGTGGTCATGGCCGGAGAGGGCGGGAAGGTGATAGTGCGGGTGCTCGTGAGGCCCGAAAGGGGCGAGGTCGCAGCTCGCGCCCCGCTCGCGGTGGCGCTCGTCCTCGACAAGTCGGGCTCCATGGCCTCCGACAGGAAGATGGAGAACGCCAAGCTCGGCGCACTGGAGGCCCTGCGGATGCTGGACCCGAACGACATTGCCACGGTGGTGGTCTACTCCGACGGGGCGGGGGTGGCGGTCAGGGCGCGGCCGGTTGGAAGAGGGGACAGGGAACCGGTGTTCGCCAGAGGGATCTCAAGGATACAGCCGGAGGGGATGACAGCACTGTACGACGGGGTAGTGCTGGGCGCGCAGCAGCTTGAGTCGTTCGTCAGAGAGGGCTTCATACCGCGCATAGTCATGCTGTCCGACGGCATAGCCAACGTCGGTCCCTCTACCACCAGGGAGCTCGCGGCATTGGGAAGGAAACTTGCGCGAAACGAGATGACGATAACTACAATAGGGTTGGGGCTCGACTACAACGAGGACCTCATGACGGCGCTGGCCGCGGAGAGCGGGGGCAACGCGTACTTCGCCCGCAACTCGAGGATGCTGCGCGATATCTTTGCGCGCGACATGGAGGACGCCGTCACCCTGACCGCGAGGAAGATGCGCGTCACGGTGCACGGCCGAGGCGGAGCTCGCCCCGGGAGGACGATAGGGCGCGCCGGCGAACTGGACGGCGACACCCTGGAGGTCGTGATAGACAACCTGTACAGCTCTGACAAGTACGCGCTGTTCGAGCTGGAGCTGCCCGAGGGCGGCGACGGCACGACCGCGGAGGTCGCCGAAGTGGTCCTGGAGTTCCAGGATCCGAAAAGCGGCGAGAGGATAAGCAGGACTGCAACCCTGAATATCGCGTTCACCGGGGACGCCTCGGATGTCGAGAAGAGCCGCAACTCCGAGATAGTCTCCCAGGCCGCGATGGCCAGGAACGCCGAGATCAGGGAGGAGGCGGTCCGACTGGCCGACGAGGGCAAGGTGAAAGAGGCCGCCCGCATCCTGGACGAAAGAAAGTTGCAGCTGATGATGCTCGCCCCGGCGGCCGGCACAGCGGCGCCTGTGATGATGAGGGAATCGGAGGAGTTCGACGAGCTGGCCGACAGCCTGTCCTCCAGCGGCGAACTCTCCAACGAGAAGAGAAAGGACATGCTCAACGAAGCCTACATTCTCAAGAATCAGCAGACGCGCGTCGAGGAGGTCGACGAGGTCGACGATGACGAGGCGGCCTCCGACGACTATGCCGAGAGCCCGGAGGACGAGTAGCGCATAATCGAGGGGTGAACTGGTATACTTTACGGAGCGCGAGACGGGGGGCGGTAGTTGGTGAGCAGAGCAAGGCCGGGTCTGGCCGGGGTACCGACATCTCTGTCGCTGGTGATCATATTTCTGTCGGTGGTTATCCTGCCGAGCGTAGTGCTGAGCATGCTCGCCCTCAGGGCGGCCGACAGAGAGGCTCTGCTGGTGAGCCGTCAACTTGAGGTATCTCTGATGTCGGAGGTCAACCTGGCCGCGAACAGGGTCGCAGATCTGCTTGACACGATCGAGGGGGAGTTGGAGGGAGAGGCTTCGGAGATCCCCTCCAACCCCTCCCTTTTCGAAGGATGGTACGGCGGGGGGCGGCTGACGGACTGCCCCTTCCTGGTGTCGGGAGGAAAGCTGTTCATCCCCGCGAACTCCGGCTCGGCCGGTCGCAGGCTAATGGCCGTGTTCGGGCCGTTCCTGCGCGGACAGGCCGAGATCCCCTTCTTCGAGGGCATAGCAGGGGTTTACCGCAAGGAACTTCATGATCTCGCCGCGGTTTTGGG
>Ga0255346_1005048_pt1 | contig 13899 bp, 16 predicted proteins | sample wastewater_treat_FD_194410 | JGI IMG/M metagenome (GOLD analysis project Ga0255346, IMG submission 194410) | Wastewater microbial communities from Lulu Island WWTP, Vancouver, Canada - plant22 | ecosystem: Engineered > WWTP > Wastewater > Unclassified | place: Canada: Vancouver, British Columbia... | reverse complement strand
TTCAAGATAAGTCAACAGCTTGTTCTCGTTCAGATAAGTCATGGCAGCCATTGCGTTCAACAATTCTTCCAATCCTCCGGCACGATCAATGCGGTCGATGCAGTCGATCACTGTTCGTTCTTCATCGGTAACACGTACCAGCGAATCCATTGGCGGTGAATACACCCCTTTTTCGCACATCGAATGACAATATTGATAATGGATGCCTTCGAAATCGAATGGCGTAAATTTTTGAGAAGAAGAGACGTAGATAACGAAAAATTGCTGATGAGCCAACCCATGATATTCCAAGGCCGAATGATAGGATAAACAGGCCGAAGGTGTGATATAACTTCCTATTTCGAATTTCGTAGCAATGGCTTGTTTTGTTGCCAAATCGGTTACTGTGTATAAATCACGGCGAATCTGGCAAATCAATTGTTGTTTCCTATAATTTCGCAACAGATCTTTTGCCGACTTTTCATTGCCGATGATTTGAACGGCGTCTTGAAACCGAAACAATTTCATTCTGTGAAAATCTTGCAGATATTTCTTCATTCTGTTTTAAATTTTTCTCAAAGGTATGGAAAAAACAAGACTTTCAAGTTGAATTTAAAATTATTTCCAATGCAATTTTCAGAATATTGATTTTATGAAATACTTTTCACACGAAAAAACATCAGCTTGAACCCATCTTTTTTTCTCGCCGATTTCGCGAATTTATTTTCTCGCTGATTTCCGCTGATTCTTTTCCGCTAATAACGCTAATCCTCTGCGCCCATCTGCGTTTTCAATCTGCGCCCATCTGCGTGAGATGTATTTTTTTTCTTTCTCGCTGATTTACGCTGATTTTTTTTCTGCGAATATCTGCGTATTCAATCTGCGAGCATCTGCGTGAAATACTTTTTCTGAATTTCCTCCCCGACACTCAAATATTCCCCACAACAACTCTCCTCTTAAGATAAGAGGAGTACCGCCGAAGGCGGGGAGGTGTTATGATGTCAGAAATGAAGAATTGGAAAAATGAGAATTACGAATGCACCCATCTGCGTTTTCAATCTGCGCCCATCTGCGTGAACTATTTTTTGGAATTTCTCTCGCAGATTTACGCTGATTCTTTCTCGCTGATAACGTTAATTTTCCGCGCCCCTCTGTGTTTTATCTGCGAATATCTACGTGAACCCATCTTTTTTTTCTCGCAGATCAACATTCGTTAGCGTAATTTCCCATTCACTTTTCCACCAGTTGGATAAAAACAATTCCACGCTCCGTTATCCTGAATTTCTGATCAGGATGATTTGGTTTATCGGGAATTGTAAATTCAATTAACCCATGCTCCTGTAACTTTGTAATTGTCCTGTTTAAATGGCCGGATACCGTTTTCAATCCCAACGCATTTGCCAATTCGCTACGCGAGAGCGATTCTTGTTGAAGATGTACCAATATGAAAGTAAACATCGTTTTTTCTTTTCGCTCTTGCCCTAACTCTTGCCCTAACTCTTGCCCTAACTCTTGCCCTAACTCTTGCCTCGATTCTATTTCTTTTTTCAAGTTCCTTTTAATAAATTGAACTTGAAAAGACAGACCGACTTCTTTCCACCGAAATTCTATTTCAGGATATGCTTTCAGTTCGTCCGCGATCAATTTCAAACCATTTCCCCACTGATCAATAATGCCAAGTAATTTAAACACCGGAGCAATCAACCTGTTTCTGGCATCCGACTGGCGATCTTCCATAGCATCGTAATCAATCGAAGGAGGAAGCAGTCCCGGACTGGTAACTTCAACCATATCGTCATAAATAGCTACCTTAATGTCTTTTCCCGCTAAAGAATAATCACGATGAACAATAGCGTTGCGTATGACTTCCCGGATAGCCTTCACCGGATATTCCCAGCGCGACTGTGTATAAACACCCTCCACAAAAGCTCCCTTATCGATATGTCTCAAGACAAAGTTATAGGCTTCTTCGGCTTGTAATGCGATGTTGCACCGTATGCTTTTTTGATCAATAAATTCTTCGGTCCCTATGCCTTTAAATCGTGCACATTCCACCTTGGCAAAATAAAAATGAGAATTTCGCAATTCATCATCCGAAAACAGGATCAAGGCATTCGTGGGATAAAATATTCCTTGATATTCCTTGATATTCCTTAATCAATTCAAGCTTTTTAAGGGATTGCGTATTTAATTCTTCTCCTGTCTTTTCGTGGAAAAACGATTTGAATTCATTTATATCCAATTCGGCAGCGGGCTTATCGAATGCCGGCTCACTATCGAAAGAAATATTTCTCTTTTTTCGCTCCAATTCTTCAATCATCGAAGCGTCCGCCAACCTGTTAGCCGACCCGACACGAATATACGTGCCGTTAGTTTTCCCTTTTTCTTTCAAATAATAAGGAGGCATATTGCCCCGATAAATAATGATTTTAATCAGGTATTTATCCTCAACCCTTACAAATGATATATCGGGTAATATTATACCGGATAGCAACAATCGTAAATGATGTCGCTGATTCGTTCTTCCAATTCCACAAGTTTATCTTCAGGCAACCCCACAACTCCTCTCGGATTATCACGAACACCGATGTAAATTTCACCACCGGCATCGTTGGCAAAAGCAATAACCGTTTTAGGCAAACTGCCCTGTGTCGGCATCGTTTCTTTAAACTCCAACCGACGACCTTCCGGTTTCTTTAGTATTTCGTTGATGTTCATTGCATAACAGAAGTAAGCAGATTCTAAAAAGACATGGTAATCATTTATAAATGAAATTGGTAATTTGGTTCATTATTATGACAAAAAATCATTTTTTGTAATTTTCCGGCTGTTTTGGATTGATTATTTCTAATCATTTGCATTCGATTATTTACTGCTACCAAACCACAATCATACCTATTTTTTATTGGATTTTTTTTCTTTCTCGCCGATTTACGCAAATTTATTTTCCGCGCCCCTCTGTGTTTTTATCTGCGCCTATCTGCGTTCAACATCTGCGCCTATCTGCGTGAACTATTTTTCTGATCTTTTTTTCTCGCAGATTTACGCTGATTCTTTTCCACTAATAACGCTAATCCTCTGCGCTCCTCTGCGTGAGATGTATTTTTTTCTTTCTCTCGCAATACTTATAAAGAATTTACAAATCGGTAAATCCTTCAATCTGCAAATTATCCACTAACCATTATCGATTGATTATTAGAGCTTTATTCAAGACATGTGATTTATTGTACCTTTTCTACCAACTCATCAAAATCCAATTTGATCAATTCCCATATTTTATTTTTTAAGCAAATCGGATCCATATCGTCATCGGCAAAAGCGAAATTTCTAAATGAATCGAGAATTTGTACCCTATCATGGGTATATTCATGTCTTTGCCTATGAAATTCAAGCATTTCAGGTAAGGAATAATGATCTAACAGTTCGTGCAAATCCCAGAAATCTTTTTTGCGGCCTCCGCGTGAAATAACATCTACTTTCATAGCAATTATATCGGGAAAACTTGCCATACGAATACCCTCTATTACCTCGCAAGGGTCGATTATTTCATCGTGATAAAACAAATCTACTTTCACGCTGTCATCTTCCGATTCTCCTATATAATATGACCGTCCTAAACCTACAAGTTCCGTTTTATCCAAACAATCATAATAATTGTATTTATCGTAGAAATATTTTTCGAAATCTTTAAAGTTCAAACTCCCATAGGGAGCATTGGTAAACAAATCGATATCAATAGATTTTCTATGCCCTAAACGTAAACTCAGCGATGTTCCCCCAACCAAATAAAAGGGATCGAAAATCGGATTTTCCATTATTTCGTGAAGAATCTTTTTCAATAATGGCGTAACCGTTTCATAATGCAATATTGGAAAATTTCTATTTGTCATCTTTTGTCGCTATCTCGGTCGATCGAAGAAATCTTGGTTTAAACTTCATCAAATCGCTTTCCTTTAGTTGATAATATCGGGTGATCTCGTCTATTTCTTTTTTATTCCCTCTCTCCAACACTCTACTGATAACAGCTATTTTATTTCTTTTCCAATCAATTTTATCCATATCCGTATCCCAAAAAACTATTCTTCGGATATGAGGAGCCGTTTGGGGAGGCATTCTTGAATTCGTTTGGTTTTGATTTTGTTTAATATCGTGATAAGTTTGTAGTTGCGACAGAAAGCCTTTGTCGTAACCCATGAAACTTTCAATTTTCATTGCCTGGTCATTGGTCAAATTGCATTTCCCGGCGATAACTTCGTCTATTGTCTGGTACTTAACACCCGTCTTCACAGCCAGAGTTCGCTTTGTTATTCCTCTTTTCTTTAAGTCCCTTTCAATAAGTTTTCCGGGATGAATTCCTTTTATGAGTTCAATGCGATTGTACATACTATTGTCTTTTCGGCAAAGATATGAAATATAAACAGAGATGTTTATTTTGCGACGTTTTTTCTACCGAACTTCAACCGTCAATTGTTGTTCCTCCATTAGTGCAGTATCCTGTATATGTCCAACCAATTACGATGCAACTAAATATTAGAGCCGGTTAGGCGATGTTTTTCTTAACATCTTTGCGTTGATATTTGCTATAAGCTGCGTGAACTATTTTTTCTGAATTTTTCTCTCGCAGATCAACGCTGATTTCTTTTTCTGCGCCTATCTGCGTTTTTCCATCTGCGAATATCTGCGTGAACTAATTTTCTGATCTTTTTCTCTCGCAGATCAACGCTGATTTTTTCTCGCTGATTTACGCTGATTTTTTCTCTGCGTCCATCTGCGCTTCCAATCTGCGAATATCTGCGTGAGATGTATTTTTTTCTTTTTCTACAAATATTATCGCTGCTACGCAGCTTCATCCGTCAATCGTCTTTTAAAATATCCTCTATTGAATTTCATGGACACATTATTCACATTCTCATATCGATTTTAGGTGCATAGCACCGTCCTATTTGTAGCAGAAATCGTACCAACAAATTTTAAAGGTACAGCGTACCGAAATAATTACGGAATAAATCTGAAAGATGATTTTAACCCTTCAACAAAAATCATGAACAATAGCACACGTTTTTTCTCCGCTCTGCGTCCATCTGCGCTTCCAATCTGCGAATATCTGCGTGAGATGTATTTTTTTCTTTTTCTACAAATATTATCGCTGCTACGCAGCTTCATCCGTCAATCGTCTTTTAAAATATCCTCTATTGAATTTCATGGACACATTATTCACATTCTCATATCGATTTTAGGTGCATAGCACCGTCCTATTTGTAGCAGAAATCGTACCAACAAATTTTAAAGGTACAGCGTACCGAAATAATTACGGAATAAATCTGAAAGATGATTTTAACCCTTCAACAAAAATCATGAACAATAGCACACGTTTTTTCTCCGCTCTGCGTCCATCTGCGCTTCCAATCTGCGAATATCTGCGTGAACCCATCTATTTCTTTTCTCGCAGATCAACGCTGATTTTTTCTCGCTGATTCCCGCTGACTTTCTGCGTCCATCTGCGTTTTCAATCTGCGAATATCTGCGTGAACCCATCTTTTTTCTGAATTTTTCTCTCGCAGATCAACGCTGATTTTTTTCTGCGCCCATCTGCGTTTTTATCTGCGCTTTTCAATCTGCGAACATTTGCGTGAAATCTTTTTTCTGAATTTTCTCTCGCAGATTTACGCTGATTTTTCTCTGCGTCCATCTGCGTTTCCAATCTGCGACTATCTGCGTGAACCCATCTTTTTTCTGAATTTTTCTCTCGCCATCGCCACTGTGCCTTTTTTCAAAAAGAGTATAATAGATGGCTGCCTGATTAATAGAAATCTTTTCGGTTTTAACGTAATGCATACCGAACGGAGTTTTTATGCCACTATGAGTATGCGCTTCAATGTCATCTTTGAGAAAGAGCGCTGAGATAACATAATAACAAGCATAATATAGTCGGTTTACGGCGGCATTGTAAAAACCTTCCCGACATAGCAATTCTGCTTCTTGAATAGCTTCGTCCGATCTTTGACACCTATAACCGATTAACGCATCAATGCTGTTTTTATCCATTTTTTCTTTCATAAAACGATGCCTTCATTCATAATGTTGATTTGGAAAGGTGTTTTAAACGGTCTTTTTTCCCAGTTCTTTTTCAAAACAATCATTGCGCTGATAGGAACACCTGTTTCCATTTCTATCTCATAAAGCGGTATGGTAATTTCCTGCTCTTCTTTTATCGATAGCCGATCTTCATCGACAATAATCAGCAAGTCGATATCGCTGTCCGGCCTGAAATCTCCTCGGGCCTGACTTCCGTACACAAAACTCTGCGCTGTGGGAGCCACCCTCTGCAGCGTTTCTTTAATTTGTTTTACTATTTCGCTTCTGTCTTTCATTGTTGTCCATGTTCGTAATGAAGAATTTTTCGTTCTTCTCTATCGGATTGGCATATAGCTTTATGCAAAGATAAGCATTATAAATTTCTTTTAAAGGCCCGGCAAAAACCGATTTGTTATGACTTTATTTTATCGCGCGATTACTCCTTTAATTTTTCTCGCTGATTTCCGCTGACTTTCTGCGCCCATCTGTGTATTTCAATCTGCGCCTATCTGTGTGAACCCATCTTTTTCTTTTCTCGCAGATCAACGCTGATTTTTCTCTGCGTCCATCTGCGGTTTCAATCTGCGAATATCTGCGTGAAATAATTTTCTGATCTTTTTTCTCTCGCAGATCAACGCTGATTTATTTCTCGCTGATAACATTAATTTTCTGCGATCATCTGCGTTTTTCAATCTGCGAACATCTGCGTGAACTGTTTTTTCTGAATTTTCTCTCGCAGATCAACGCCGATTTCTTTCTCGCCGATTTACGCAGATTTTTTTCTGCGCCCATCTGCGTGAGATGTATTTTTTTCTCTCCGATTCCGAACAAATTTACCTCATCCCTCCAAACGATTCACCATTCTTTTGATCGAAGACTCGATGTTATCTGTATTGAAATTTACCAATATCCCTAATTTTTTCCCGGATAATTTCAAGTAAGTCAACAATTGCTTGTAATGAACTTCCGCCAACTGTTCCACCGACTTTATTTCAATAATCACTTTATCTTCAACCAAAATATCCACCCGATACCCATTATCCATTACAATTCCTTCGTAAACAAAAGGCAGCCCGACCTGTGTCCTGATGGTAAGATTCTCTTTCGCAAGTTCATAAGCCAGAGCCGATTCGTAAGCTGATTCCAACAATCCCGGTCCGGCATTATTATAAACCCTGTAAATGGCTCCCCGAATTTTATAGGATATTTCGTTTTCTGTCATGATGCGGAATATTTTCTCGCCGATTAACTTTTATTTTCTGTGCCCATCTGCGTTTTTCAATCTGCGAACATTTGCGTGAAATCTTTTTTCTGAATTTTCTCTCGCTGATTTACGCAGATTTTTTTTCTGCGCCCATCTGTGTATTTCAATCTGCGCCTATCTGTGTGAACCCATCTTTTTCTTTTCTCGCAGATCAACGCTGATTTCTTCTCGCTGATTTACGCAGATTCTTTTCCACTAATAACGCTAATCCTCTGCGCTCATCTGCGTTTTCCATCTGCGAACATCTGCGTGAACCCATCTTTTTCTTTTCTCGCAGATCAACGCTGATTTCTTCTCGCTGATTTACGCAGATTTTTTTTCTGCGCCCATCTGCGTGAGATGTATTTTTTTCTCTCCGATTCCGAGCAAACCTACCTCATCTCTCTAAACGATTCACCATTCTTTTGATCGAAGACTCGATGTTATCTGTATTGAAATTTACCAATATCCCTAATTTTTTCCCGGATAATTTCAAGTAAGTCAACAATTGCTTGTAATGAACTTCCGCCAACTGTTCCACCGACTTTATTTCAATAATCACTTTATCTTCAACCAAAATATCCACCCGATACCCATTATCCATTACAATTCCTTCGTAAACAAAAGGCAGCCCGACCTGTGTCCTGATGGTAAGATTCTCTTTCGCAAGTTCATAAGCCAGAGCCGATTCGTAAGCTGATTCCAACAATCCCGGTCCGGCATTATTATAAACCCTGTAAATGGCTCCCCGAATTTTATAGGATATTTCGTTTTCTGTCATGATGCGGAATATTTTCTCGCCGATTAACTTTTATTTTCTGCGCCCATCTGCGTTTTTCAATCTGCGAATATCTGCGTGAAATCTTTTTTCTGAATTTTCTCTCGCAGATTTACGCTGATTTTTTCTCTGCGTCCATCTGCGTATTTCCATCTGCGCCTATCTGCGTGAACTATTTTTTCTGAATTTTTCTCTCGCAGATCAACGCTGATTTCTTTTTCTGCGCCTATCTGCGTTTTTCCATCTGCGAATATCTGCGTGAACTAATTTTCTGATCTTTTTCTCTCGCAGATCAACGCTGATTTTTTCTCGCTGATTTACGCTGATTTTTTCTCTGCGTCCATCTGCGCTTCCAATCTGCGAATATCTGCGTGAGATGTATTTTTTTCTTTTTCTACAAATATTATCGCTGCTACGCAGCTCCATCCGTCAATCGTCTTTTAAAATATCCTCTATTGCATTTCATGGGCACATTATTCACATTCTCACATCGATTTCAGGTGCGTAGCACTGTCCTATTTGTAGCAGAATCGCACCAATAAATTTTAAAGGTACAGCGTACCGAAATAATTACGGAATAAATCTGAAAGATGATTTTTAACCTTCAACAAAAATTATGAACCATATCACACGTTTTTTCTCTGCGCCCATCTGCGCTTTCAATCTGCGAATATCTGCGTGAGATGTATTTTTTCTTTCTCGCCGATTAACATCCGAAACGGGTTTCGATGAAGTTCCTCACATCAAGCCAAATATCGAGGATCAACATGCAATGTTTTCCCAAAAGATTCAGTCCTTCTATCACCTCATCGGTTACAAAAGGATATTCGTGGGTAACGATATTCCTCGTTTCGCGAAGCACCATCCATTCGTCGGCACTTGGTATCACATTCAATTCTTCAAGTTTTGCAAGTCTGTCGATAAAAGGCATTTCCCGCACATCTTCCCCCAGATTCTCGAGAATAGCGGGAAACAGTTTCCCTCCCATACTATCCTGAAGTTTTGAAAACCGAAAGATCAACTGATCGAAATAACTCAATTCTTCGGGTTGTAAATGTTCGTATTTTTCCTTATCGAGAGGAAAATGCATTTTTATTTTTCCCCGGGCAAAACTCATACGTTCGCTGTGAATCGTGCACAGCTGAACCGCTTCTGTCAGTTTGTCCCGTTTCTCCGATAGTTTTTGCATATTGGTGCGAATTGAAAGTTCATCACAATTTTACTCGATCTCGAATGATCGATCTATAAAAATTTTCTTTTTGCCGTGTAAAGTCATTGTCGAAAACCACATCTATTTTCCGGTCACCGATTTTTGTCTTCAGTTCTGCCAGAAATTGCACTTTTGCCTCGATATTCAATCTCTTTTCATCCTTAATTGTTATGAACAGGTCGATGTCTCCTCCTTTTTTATTTTCGTCCGTTCTCGAGCCGAAAAGATAAACAGTTGTACCCTCGCCGAAATGCTTCTCCGCAAGTTCCTTGATGGTTTCTATTTCAAATTCGCTCAAACGCATACCGCTTCGTTGTAGGAAAATTTTTATTCGTCATTGATAACAGCGAATCTCTTTTTTATGAGTTCAATGCGATTATTCATATTTTCACTCTTTAGGCAAAGATATGAAATATAAACAGAAATGTTTAGTTTTCGGCGTCTTTTCATTGATAAGTTGCAACTTCTGAATGAAGATGAGGGATAATGATTTGCCGCTTGGATGTAGGAGGTTGGGTGGAGATTTAAGCGCTACTAGTTGGGAAGGTTGGGGGTTAGATTTAAGGATTGACAGAGTGGAAATCACCGGAGTATCCGGGGTGGACGGGAAGGCCGGGCTTAGATCGAGATGAGATTTAAGGATTGGTGGAGTGGGGATGGTTGGGTAGATTAGGGATGTTTAGGATGGGCGGGTTGATTGGGGTTGTTCAGTAGAAAAAATATCATCTTTGTCGGGGTGGGCAATACATATCTCATTCTCAATGTCTTCCGTCTCGGGTGAAGAGGAAAGATCTCCGGGCGCTGTGGCGTTAGCAATGTTTGCTAAGTCATAGGCAGATTGGCCGCTCATAACAGCCTGTTTGCGAAGATTTTTCATCAGCTGCGGACTGTTCGTCATTTTCATCAATTTAAATTTAAGGAAATACGTCGCCGTCAGTATGCCGGCAAGAATAAAGAAAATACCCCAGCCCATGGAGGGATAGAGGCGGATGATGAGGACCGAACAAAGCAACTGCACCAGCGCATAGGCCGTCGATACCCTCAGGTGTGGCAGGTGACATTCGTTGACAAGTATCTGAAAGAAATGCAGGCGATGAGGTTGGGTAATGTTTTCGTGCCGAAGAATGCGATGAAAAACGGTTCCGCAATTTTCTATACCATATACCAACAGGAAACCGATCCAAATCAGGTTTTGTGTTTCGATCATCAGCCGCAGCAACAACACCACCACCCAAAAACCGATACTGATGCTTCCCACGTCGCCGGCAAAACATTTGGCTTTCTTTCGGAAGTTGAAAAACAAAAAAACCACCGATGCCAGCATCGGGTACCATATCAAATCGGTATCTACAAAGCGCGTGATGTTCAGATTCACATATTGCAACGATCCCAATATCACGATCGAGCTGAGTCCTGTCATTCCGTTGATGCCGTCCATAAAATTATACGCATTCAGGATACCCACCAATAAAAAATAACCCAACCCTATTGCCCACCACGGATATCTTCCAAATACACCAATGGCAATAAAGGCACACGTTATGCTCAGTAGTTGGAAGATCAGACGGATTTTCTGCCTCACTTCAGATACATCGTCCAGAAAACTTACGGCAGCAATAGCCGTCAGTCCCAAAAAAATCCAAGCCGTCTCCTCCGAAAGGTTCAGCGCAAAATAGATAGCTGCAGCCAGCCAGTAGATCACGCCCCCGCCTCTCAATGTAGGCTGATTGTGCGAACTGCGACCGTTCGGTACATCCACAATTCCGTATTTTCGTGCAATTCGAAAATAAATCAATTCAGCAGCAAACAGTACCACCAACACGAAGACGTATTCCATAATTCCTTATTTTTCACGCCGGTGATCCGGCGATTACGAATTGAAATATTGACAAAGATAATTAAAAAATAGTTATTATATCATCGTCTGCCGACAAAAATTGTGTTTTTTATTGTTCACCTTTCGACAACAGCGCTTGTTCGAATAGCTGTATGCCGTTATGGTCATGGCTGATTTCAGCTGAGAACAGGTTAATTTGTTTTCTGCATTTCAAATAAAATTCGTTTTTGCAAGAAAAGAGCTGTTGCTGTTATTGAAAATTTCATTTATTTGAGAGTAATCAAAGCCGATAAATTGGAGCAAACAACATATTAACAGTTTTCTTCGTTTATGGGTTAAATCAAAGAGTTCTATTCCGTCCACGATGTGTTTCAGACGATCAGTCATATATAAATTTTTACATTAAAAATCGTTCAAATGCCGTTTAATTGTTTTTTGAAAAACTTTCCAATGTTTTTCTGATCCCATCGCGAGTTGAAACCGGCATCTTTTCAATGCCCAGCGCCCGTTTTATTTTTTCGTTGCTCACCACGTAGTTTTCGGTAAGTTTTCGCAATCGCTCTTTGTTGAGCGGCAACTTAAGCGCTCCACCCAGTGAAGCAGCACCACCCATGAAACCTTTCGGCAGTTTCCAGATGTGCGACTTTTTCCCGACCGATTCGCTGATCAGCCTGATCAGTTCGTTGGTCGACAACGGTTCATCATCGCACACCTGATAAATACCTGAGGGAATATCATCTCTCACAATAAGCTGTTCAACTACGAACGCAATATTATCGATGGAACAAAACGAACGCTTGTTGTCGAAAGCCCCCAACGGCCAGGGAATCCCTTTCTTTACCACGCTATACAGCAAATTGAGGTTACCCTTGTTTCCCGGCCCGTGAATCATACAGGGCCTCAAAATATATACTCTTTTAGCTAATAGCTGATCGCTAACAGCTGAAAGCTTGTTTAAGATATACTCCTCCGCCCTAATCTTCGATTCACCGTAGGGACCCACCGGCGCCGGAACAACCTCCTCCGTCAGCACATCACCAGGCACACTGTCCGCAGCCGCTTTCACCGAGCTGAAGAAGATAAACGTACGTGCATCCGATTGCAGGAAATAGTCGAATATCTTTTGCGTAAGACCTGTGTTCACATCAAAGTAAACCTGCGCTTCGCTGCTGTTCTTCGTGTCGTGCGCCTTTCCCGCCAGATGCACAATCGCATCCACCGGAGGCACCTTACCCAGTTCATCCCAACCGAATATGCGTTCCACACCCTCCTTTTCAGGCTGATGAATATCCAAACCAACTATCTTGTGGTTCCTGAACCAGCTATTTGTGAAGTTGGTACCCACAAAGCCGTTGATACCGGTGATGAGTATTTTCATATTATAGGTAGCTTAAAATCGAACGCGCCATATCTTGATTGATATTATCTCTGCTGAATTTACGAATAAATTCCTGCCGTTCCACGTTTTTGTATTCGTAATTCTTCATTTTAGCAACCATGGAATCAACATCACAAGGTTGAAATAATATCACATTGTCCACATTCTCATAAATAAACCTGTTCGCATAACCTCCAACCCCAGCAACAACAGGTTTATTGAAAGTCGCCAATTCAAATATTTTAGAAGGCAGCACCTTTTCAAACGCCTCATAATCGTTCAAATGAAGAAATAAGAAATCTGAATTATTATACTGTTCCAACAACTCATTCCGTGACACAGGATGCAATAACTCAACATTGGACACACCAAGTCTTTCTAACTCTGCAACCAGCATGCTTTTTGCACCCCCATCACCTATTACTTTAAATTGATATCCCGATCCAAGTCCAGCGGCAGCTTGTGGTATTATTTTATGAAGACCCTGTCCCTCACCAATATTCCCCGCATAGGTGATGGTAAAAACACCATCGTTATCCCTGATTGGTTGTAAATTATTACCAATAAATATATCATCAATTCCATTGGTAAAATAAGTATAAGATGGCGATTTAAATTTCGAAAAATAAGGTTTGAATCCAGCTGAAATTAGGTTAATGTGGGTAGCATAATTGAAAGTCCTCTTTTCGATTAATTTCAGAAAAGGAATCAGAAGTGATTTGATAAACTTATTCTTCATCACATTGTTCATCGTATCCACAAATATATCCCTTATATCCAGATACAATGGGATTCGTTTTCTACGAGCAATTACATATCCCAGGTATGCTGTAAACAACCTCGAAGAAGATGCAAATACCAAGTCATAATGTTTGCCCTTTGTAATTTTTAAAGCTTCGGTAAAATATTTCCTGAATGATCTCACTTGATCCATCATCCCGCTTTTGTGTGAAGGAAGATCAACCCTATGAATACTCATGTTCCCTACATCTTCCCTTTCTTTTGCTTCAACTTTAAAAGAGCTGTATCTATTTGGTTGCGTTGTCACCACATCAATATGACAATTCTCACCACCCTGTTTAGAAAGCTCCTTTGCCAAAGGAGAGTTTCTAAAAGAACCGGCACTTAAATCCGGTTCAAAATAAAAAGTCAGATATAAAATATTCATCTTAACAATCAATAGTTCGTAAAAAAAATAAAGGTTACCCGACGGCACGAACACCGTAGAATAATAGTTCTTTGAAATCAGTGTTATTTAAACGCAAGTTCGGAGGCGTTCCGAACATTGCAAAAAATCGATCCACCATGGCAGCATTGTGCAACAAGACTTTGGTCGCTCCAACGGAGAGATTAAGTCCCTGCTGCCGGGCGAAGGCCCTTGCCAGGTTGACGGAAGTAA
>Ga0255346_1005047_pt1 | contig 13900 bp, 11 predicted proteins | sample wastewater_treat_FD_194410 | JGI IMG/M metagenome (GOLD analysis project Ga0255346, IMG submission 194410) | Wastewater microbial communities from Lulu Island WWTP, Vancouver, Canada - plant22 | ecosystem: Engineered > WWTP > Wastewater > Unclassified | place: Canada: Vancouver, British Columbia... | reverse complement strand
CCCGGTTGACGAACTGGTCCGCGATGTCGTTCATGATGACGTTGAGTCCCCCCGGGTAAGCCGCCACCTGGCAGATGCCGTTTCCCATCTGGCCGGCCCCAACGACGCCGATTGTCTTGATTGCCATCTTCCTCACCCTCCTTATCCGTGGTTTTTGATTGACGATGAGTCCAGCCGCAACCGGCTCTCAACCCGCGTGATTATCCTCTCTCCGAGGGGCGGGTGAACCGCGCGGAGCGGCGAATCTCCGAATCCGGCGGCCCGGTTCCCGGCGGGAGACGGGCTCTCCCGCCGGGGCCGGGATGACTGCGCGGTGATGAAGCCCGCGGGCTTCCGTTGACTGACGGGATGACGGGTTACGCCTTCTCGAGAACCATGGCCATGCCCTGACCGCCGCCGATGCACAGCGACGCCAGGCCGTACTTGTGTCCGGCCTTCTTCATCTGCATGGCCAGCGTGTAGGTGATGCGGGCGCCGGTGCAGCCGATGGGGTGGCCGATGGAGATCCCGCTGCCGTTGAGGTTGCACTTGTTGAGGTCGACGCCGAGTTCCTTGATGCAGCCCAGGGCCTGGACGGCGAAGGCCTCGTTGAGCTCGATGACGCCCATGTCATTCATCGTGAGGTTGAGCCTCTTGAAGAGCTTGCGGACGGCCGGGACGGGGCCGAGGCCCATGTAGGCGGGGTCGAGGCCGCCCGAGGACCAGCCCACGATCTTGGCCAGGGGCTTCAGGCCCAGTTCCTTCACCTTGTCGGCGCTGGCGACGACGACCGCGGCGGCGCCGTCGTTGATGCCCGAGGCGTTTCCGGCGGTGACCGTCCCGGTCTTGCTGAACACGGGGGGCAGCTTCGCCATCTTCTCGAGCGTCGTGTCCATGGGCCGCTCGTCGACCTTGAACACCTTGGGGTCGCCCTTCTTCTGGGGGATCACGACGGGAACGATCTCGTCGGCCACGGCGCCGCTGGCGTTGGCCGCGCGGGCCCTGCGATGGCTCTCGTAGGCCAGCTGGTCCTGCTCTTCCCTCGAGATCTTCATCTTCGCCGCGATGTTTTCGGCGGTGAAGCCCATGTGGTAGCCGTTGAAGATCTCCCACAGGCCGTCATGCACCATCAGGTCGGTGAGCTTGCCGAAGGGCATGTTCATGCGGTAGCCCCACCGGGCGTCGGCCAGGGCGTAGGGGACGTTGCTCATGTTCTCCATGCCGCCCGCGACGATGATGTCGGCTTCGCCCGCCATGATGGCCTGGGCCGCCAGCGCGATGGCCTTCATGCCCGAGGCGCAGACCTTCTGGACCGTGAAGACGTTGGTCTCCTCGGGCAGGCCCGCGAAGATCGCCGACTGCCGGGGGGGATTCTGCCCCTGGCCGGCGTTGAGGACGTTGCCCATAATGACCTCGTCGAAGTAGACGGGCTTCAGGGCCTTGTCGTAGTCGTAGTGCTTCTTCTGAATCTCCGTCATGTCGAATTCGCCGAAGACGGAGGGACGGGCCGCCTTGACGGAGTCGCTGATCGCCGGCCGCAGGCCCGCACGGATGATGGCTTCCTTGATCACGAGCCGACCCATTTCGACGACGGACACGCCTTTCAGGGAACCGCCGAATTCGCCGACGGCCGTCCTCGCTCCGCTTACGATGAATACCTCTTTCATGTCTTCCATCTCTCCTTTCAAAATTTTAGGCTCCAGGCATAAGGCACCAGACATCAGGAATTGGATCGAATCGAAATAAGTCGCGAAAGCATCTTGAGGATTTCGGTGCACCGCGCATCGATTTCTTCATACACCGCCTTTTCGATTAGATCGATTTCCAGGGCTATGATCGATTGCATCAGCAGCTCCGCTGCGGATCCTTTGGCAATATTGCAAACGCGTGATGCCTGCTTGTCGGAGCCCAGTTCGTCACCTTCCGCAATATTGCTGGGGATCGATATGGCAGCTTTTCTCATCTGATCTCGAAGATTACGATCTTTCGAAAAACCCTCGCTGTTCGTAACCTTGTAGATGAATACGGCAAGGTCCTTCGCCTTCTGCCATACCTTCAGCCCTCTGAGGCCCTCCTTTCCCAATGCCTGTGACCCTGAAATGCCAGCCTTTTAATGATTGCTTGATAGAAGGCATCAGGCGCCGGTTCCAATGTGCTTTTTCTTTGAACCTGATGCCCCTGATGCCCAACGCCTGACGCCTTACGCCTCTACTTTGATCAACATCGCATCCCCCTGGGCGTGGCCCGAGCAGATGCCGCAGACGCCGATGCCGCCGCCGCGCCGGCGCAGCTCATAGGCCAGCGTCATGAGGATCCGGGCGCCCGTGGCGCCGATGGGGTGGCCGTAGGCGATGGCGCTGCCGTTGACGTTGACCTTCTTGAACATTTCCTCCTTGCTCATGCCGAGGATCGAGCGGGCGCTGATGATGGCCACCGCCGCGAAGGCCTCGTTGATCTCGATGAGGTCGATGTCGTTGAGCGTCAGGTCGTTCTGCTCGAGGACCTTCTTGATGGAGAGGCCTGGAACCGTGGCGATGTCCTTCGTGGGCTGCGAGACCTCGGCGTAGTCGAGAACGGTGAAGAGGGGCTTCATGCCGAGCTCCTTGGCCTTCTCGGCGCTCATCATCAGGCAGACGTCGCCGCCGTCGTTGACGCCGGGGGCGTTGCCGGCCGTCACGCCGCCGGGCTGGCCCGTCACGGTGCTCTTGTGATTGAAGACGGGCGGAAGCTTGGCGAGGCCGTCCATGGTTGTTGCCGGCCGCGGGCCCTCGTCCTTGTCGAAGATCACGACGTCCTTGCCCTTCTTAATCTCCACGGGGAAGATCTCGTCGTCGAGCCTGCCCGCCTTCATGGCCTCCACGGCCCGCATCTGGGACTGGTAGGCCCACTCGTCCTGGTCCTGGCGCGTGAAGCCGAACTCGTCGGCCGTCTCGGAGCCGTGGATCGCCATGTGCCGGTTGTAGAAGGCGTCCCACAGGCCGTCGTAGACCATGAGGTCCACCACCCTGCCGTTCGGCAGGCCCATGCGGCTGCCCCAGCGCATGTCGGGCAGCGAGTAGGGGCAGTTGGACATGCTCTCCTGCCCGCCGGCGATCACGATCTCGGCGCGGCCCGTCTGGATCATCTGCACGGCCAGGTCGATCGTCTTGATGCCCGAGGAGCAGACCTTGTTGACGGTGATGGAGGGGACGGACTCGGGGAGGCCCGCCAGCAGCGTGGCCTGGCGGCTGGGCACCTGGCCGCAGCCCGCCGGGACGACCTGCCCCATGATGACGTAGTCCACGTCCTCGCCCTTTACCTTGCCGCCCGTGCGGCGGAGGCACTCCTTGATGGCCAGGGCGCCCAGCTGCGGGGCGTCGAAGCCCTTCAGGGCGCCGCCGAAGACCCCGTAAGGCGTCCGGCAGGCCTCTACGCAGACAACCTGTCGTAGATTCTTGTAGGTGTTCTTCGTCTTCCTCCCCATCCCCTTGAAGTCCGGCTTCCTCTCCCCGAACTTCGCGATGGGGGCGCCCTTGTAGTATTCTGCCCTCGTCTTGTCCAGCTTCTGCGGTACCTTCGACATGTCTACCTCCTCTTCTCCTGTGAGGGACCCGCGGCCGGCCTTCGCGCGGCCCCGTCGGTCCCCCCTGATTTTTCTCTCTCCCAAACCCGTCCGCTCTAAGTCCGCAGGGGGCGGACCCGCCGCGCGGCTCAGTAGCGCGGCGGTCTCCCGGCTTCCCGCGTCCCCGGTGGGGCGCCGGAAGCCGGGGTCAGCTCGAGCGGTCAACGAACTCGATTTCTCTCGGGATCTTATACGAGGACAGGTAGGTTCTGCAGTGCTTCAGGATGGCCTTTTCGTCTGCAGAGGCCCCCTCCTTCTTCACGACGAGCGCCTTGACGATTTCCCCCCGCATGAGGTCCGGCTTCCCGATCACCTTCGACTCCGCCACGTCGGGGTGCAGGTTCAGGACGATCTCCACCTCCCGGGGATACACGTTGAACCCGCTGGTGATGATCATCCTCTTCTTGCGGCCCTTGAGGAAGATGTGGCCGTCGGCGTCGATCAGGGCCAGGTCCCCCGTGTGCAGCCAGCCGTTGCGGATCACCTGCGCCGTGGCTTCCGCGTCCTTGTAGTAGCCCTTCATGACGTTCGGGCCCCTGACGACGAGCTCCCCGATCTCCCCGCGGGGCAGCTCCCGATCGCTTTCGTCGACGATGCGGGCCTCGACGCCCGGGATGGGGACGCCGATGGAGCCGGGCTTCTGTTCCATGTGGAGCCGGGTCACGGAGCAGACGGGCGAGGCCTCCGTGAGGCCGTAGCCTTCGCGGATCCGCACCTTGAACTTCTTCTCGAACTGGGGCATGTAGGCCGGCGGCATGGCGGAGCCCCCGGTGACGCAGTACTTCAGGGAGCTCATGTCGTACTTCTCGGTTCCCTCCTGGAGGATCATGCCGAGGTAGACGCGCGGGACGGCGGTCATGTAGGTGATCCTCTCGGCCTCGATGGCCTTGAAGATGCTGTCGATGCTGAAGGCGTCGAGCATCACGACGCAGGCGCCCATCAGGATGGGGTTGAGCATGTTGGCCACGGCGCCGAAGGAGTGGAAAAGGGGGATGAGGCTCAGCCCCGTGTCCTTCTCCGATCCGTCGAACAGGTCCGCAAGCAGGCGGGACTGGGAGATGAGATTGCCGTGGGTCAGGACGGCCCCGAGGGGTTTGCCCGTGAGGCCCGAGGTGTAGATCATGACGGCGGGGTCGTCTTCCGCTGCATCGGACGGCTCAAACTCGAAGGGGCCCGCCTCTAGGGCCTTCTTCAGGGACAGGGGGCCTTCGTCCATTTCCGTCAGCAGGAGGTGCCTGCAGGTGGCAAGCCGGTCCTTGATCTCCTCGAAGCGCCGCGCCGACTGAGCGGACGTGACGAGCGCCTTCGCGTCGCTGTTGTCGAGGAGATATTGCAGCTCGTAGGCGGTGGACATGACGTTGAGCGTCACGGCCACGGCGCCCAGCTTCTGGCAGGCGAAGTAGGTGATGGGGAATTCGGGGGTGTTGGGCAGCATGAGGGCCGCCTTGTCGCCCCTGCCGATGCCGATGGACTTCAGGTGGTTGGCCAGGGAGTTGACGGCCGCGTCCATCCGGCTGAAACTGATCCGTGAATTTTCGTAGACGAGGGCCGTGTTGTCCTTGTAGGTGCTGCAGGAATCTGCGAACATTTTCCCAAGGTTCATAAGGCCCACGGACCCCCCGAAAATTTACGGGCGAACCATATCACAACAGGGTCAGTTTCTCAACAGAAAACAGCAGAGAAAATGGGCATTCCGGGGCTTTTGGATGCCCGGAAAACGTTCAGCGCCAGGGCCTCGGAAGGGCGTGTCGGCCCCCCTTTTCTCCACCCATCCTTGACAATTCGGGTAGCCTGAGGTAAAAGCAGAAACTCCTTGAAATATTGAACTGTTGGATGAACGAGGGGGTGGAGGAGCGGATGGCCGAAGTGATTGACGGAAACCGGATCGCCCGGGAGGTCAGGGCGGAGGTTAGGGCGCAAGCCATTGAATTGAAAGAAAAAAGGGGGATAACGCCGGGCCTCGCCGTGATCCTGGTGGGCGAGGATGCCGCCTCGAAGATCTACGTGGGCCGCAAGGAAAAGGCCGCCGCCGAGGCCGGCTTTTTGTCGCGCGAGTTCCGGCTGCCCGCGGATACGGCGGAGGATCGCCTGCGGGAGATCGTCGCCGGGCTCAACGCCAGCCCCGAAATCCACGGCATCCTCGTGCAGCTGCCCCTGCCGAAGCACATCAACCCCGACGTGGTCATCGAGACCATAGACCCACGCAAGGACGTCGACGGGTTCCACCCCGTCAACATCGGGGGCCTCTTCACGGGGCGCCCGGGCCACCGGGCCTGCACCCCGCTGGGGGTCATCGAACTGCTCGACCGGACGGGGATCCCCATCGAGGGCAAAGAGGCCGTGATCGTGGGCCGCAGCAACATCGTGGGCAAGCCCCTGGCGCTCATGCTCCTCAACCGCCACGCGACGGTGACGGTCTGCCACACCCGGACGAGGGACCTGGCGGCGGTGGCGAGACGCGCCGACATCCTGGTAGCCGCGGCGGGCAAGGCCGAGATGGTCCGGGGCGACATGGTGAAGGAGGGGGCCGTGGTGATCGACGTGGGGATCAACCGCAGGGCCGACGGCAAGCTCGTGGGAGACGTGGCATTCGCCGAAGCGGCCGCGAAGGCCTCCTACATCACGCCCGTGCCCGGCGGGGTGGGCCCCATGACCATCGCCATGCTGCTGAAGAACACGCTGGAGGCGGCCTCGTCATCGGGCGGCGGCTGAGCGGACGGGGCCGGAACCTGACATCATCGGGAAAGAAGACACCGTGCTCATCAAGGGAAGCCTACCCTTCGGTAGACCCATCTCGAGGATCCTCGTCATCCAGCTCGGGGACATCGGCGATGTCGTCTCCGCGACCCCCGCCTTTCGGGCCGTCCGGGAGCGCTTCCCGGAAGCCCTGCTCGCCGTGCTGGTCCGGGAGGGGTTCGGCGGCCTCCTCGAGGACGACCCCCTTCACGACCGGATTTTCGAGGTCAGGCGCAAGCAGGGCATGCTCGCCGACCGTGTCCTGGAGCCGCTGCGGCTCATCGGCGAGCTGAGGCGGCAGCGGTTCGACCTCGTCATCGACCTCCGCGGCGACGACAGGGGGGTCTACATGTCGCTGGCCTCCGGGGCCCCCGTCCGCGCGGCGATGCGTTACGGGCACATGCCGTGGCGCGACGCATTCTATACCCACCTCGTCATCCCCCCGCCGCCGGAAGCGAGAACCCGGGGAGCGGCCTACCAGTCCCTCGATGTCATCCGTCCCCTCGGGATCGACACGGCCGACCCCGTTCCCCGTCTCCACGTCTCGGAAGAAACGCTGAAACGGGTGAGGCAGATGCTGCCGGGTGGGGATTCCAGGAGCCGGGTGACGATCAACCCCTTTGCGCGCTGGAAGTACAAGGAGTGGGATTACGGGAAATGGGCGGAAGTGGTCCGGTGGCTGGACGGGGGGAAAGGGTACAGGCCCGTGCTCGTCGGCTCCCGCGCGGAACGGGAGGCGGCGGCCCGGATTGCCTCGGAGGCGGGCGGGTGGGTGGTCAACCTGGCGGGACAGACTTCGCTGAAGGAACTCGCCGCCCTGTTGAGCCTGAGCGCTTTCCACGCGGGCGTCGACAGCGCGGCGCCGCACATCGCGGCGGCCGTCGGGACCCCCACGATCACGATCTACGGGCCGACGGACTGGCGGGACTGGGCCCCGGAGGGGGGGAGGCACCGGGTGATCCGGCCGGACAGGGACTGTGTGCCGTGCAGGGAAAAGGGCTGCAGGGGGGAGGGAAGGAGCGAGTGCCTGGAGGAGATGACGACGGAGGATGTCAAGCGGCACATGGCATCTTTTATCAGAGGCATCCAGAATCAGTGATCTTGAATGAAACTCAACCCATAGTTTTCATTCCGCAACGACGATCAATTGATTGATGATTTGTTAAACGCTTGATGCGGCGGGAAATTTTGAGTGTCCGTCGGTGTCGAAATTCCTAATGACTGATATGTGACGCTGAATGTGCAGATGTTTCCGAATTTCCACCCAGCCCCTTATTGCTTGCTCAAAATCGCGCGAAAACACCACAGCTTCATTTTTTCTGAATAGAGGGCATTCGGTGGCAGAACCGTATCGACCGGACCTGCGAATGAAAGCCCGATGCTCTGAATAACTCCACTCAAATAGGAGAGGTTCACATCAGGATAGTCCAAGGTGAGGATGATGAGCCCGTCGTCCTTGAGGGTTCGACGAAATTCGCACAAAGAAGTTCTTATTAGTCAGTCCATAATAGAAAGGACGCTAAGACGCATATAGAGTGGATGGCGTATGAAAAAATCCACGGATGATATCCGGACGCTTGAGCAAGGAGCGCAGTGCCCCCAGCGCCATAGACATCATCTCGGCAAAGGAGAAGATGCCGGCACGGCCGAGCCGGTGCGATTTGACTTCCCGCCAGACCCCTTCGCCGGGATTCAGCTCCGGACTATACCCGGGGAGCAAATACAAGCGCAGCTTCCCTCCGTAGCTCTCGACCGTCTCCCTGACTTTTCCGGACTTGTGCATCGGATGACCATCCCAGATCAAAAAGACGGGGGCTTTGCTTCCCGCCATCAGCCGGTCCAAAAAGCGGCAAATGACATCGGCATTCACCTCTTTCTTTTCAATCATGAACCGCATCCGGCCACGCCGATTCACGGCACTGATCATGTTGATGCGGTATCGCGCCCCCGTGCTTCGCACCACGGGCGTTTGCCCTTTGACCCCCCAGGTCGTCCCCGCATGGTAATCGCTGCGAAGGCCCGATTCGTCGGCAAACCAGATCTCCGCTTTCATCTGCTTGGCTTCTTTTTCAATCGCGGGATAATCCTCTTGAACCCACTTGCGCACGCGCTCCGGATCTTGCTGATAGGCCTTCCACAACGGCTTCTGGGCCGTAATGCCCAACTGGGCCAGAAGGCGGCCCACCGAATTGGCACTCAAGCGGGTCCCGTATCGCTTGTAGATCAAAGAGCCAATGGCATTGCGGGTCCACAACGCAAATGGAAACTGATACTGTCGCGGGTCTTTGCCAACGACGGTTTGATAGACCCATTGGATCATATTGCCTTTCAGCTTGCGCGGGCGGCCGCCGCGCTTCTTGGCATCCAGGGCATCCCAGCCGCCTGCCCTGAACATGGCCAGCCAACTATAAATGCACCCTCGGCTGAACCCCAGAGTCTTCACAACCAATTCCGGGCTCTCGCCGCTTTGAACCATTGCCACCGCGCACTTGCGGAGCTCCGTCAGGACATCATGCTTCAGCTTTCGACCATCCATCTCTTTCATGGCCGGTGTTATACTACAAACGCGTGAATATGTCTACACTATTATGGACTGATTAATATCTCATGGCGAAAAAAAAGGCGGAGAAAACGTGTTGAGGGAATCCCCGGATGCCGGTTAAAAAAGTCTTTAAGGTGCTCGATGACGGAAATACAGAATATCCGATCGAACACGCCGTCATCGTAAGGCAGCTTCACCAGAGAGGCAATGTCATAGTGGATGCCATGCAACTGTTTTTCGTCTAGTAATGTAAAGGCATTGTCGCCGAATGTGGCGTTGATTTCCCGGATGATAGCTTCCTTGGAAAGGATTCTTTCATCGATATCACAGGCAAATACTTCTTTGCAGGTGTTCACGAGGTAATACTTGAAAGGATGCTCTAAGCCGCAGGCAGCATCCAGAACGGTAAACTCTTTTCCGGTGTATTGTTTGGCCCATGTGTACTCGTACGGTCGGCTCCACCAGGCCGGTGGCAGTGGCAAGATTAAATGATCTCCGTGGGCATCCTCATTGGTGAAGAAGCGAGATGTAAGATCCATGAACTTCCCTTTCGTGTCTTTCGTCGCTAGGAGAATCAATCACGAATAGTTGCAAGGGCGGAGGAAGAATCCCGAGAAGGGGACCGATTTTTTTCAAAATGACAGGGTTTTCGATTTCGACACATTGGGTTCAGGATGCCTCTCCGGACAGGATGTCGGCGATTCTAAAGGCCGCCCGACCGTCTCCATAGGGCGAGGCCTTCAGGGACGGCGGCGGGTCGCAGGCCCATTCGATGGCTTTTTCCATGTTTCGTCCTGCGATCCGGCCTAGGCCGATTTCGAGGACTTCAGGCCTCTCCGTCGTTTCTCTTGCGATGATTACTTTCTTATTAAAGCAGGTGGCTTCTTCCTGGATACCGCCGCTGTCGGTAATCAAAAAAGCGGCACAGCTTATCATTCGCAACATTTCTGGATAGCCCACCGGATCAATCACCTGAATGTTCGCCGCTGTGAGCAGGTGCCGATGCTTCCGCACATGCGGATTGGGATGAATCGGTAGGACGAATTTCAGTTTTCGGTATTTGGTCGCTATTCTTTCCAATTCACGGAAGAGGTCTTCTATGATGGCGTGGTTTTCCCGCCGATGCAATGTCACGGGCACCAAGGGCGTCACGGCTGTCGTGAGGCGCAGCGTCTTCTTGAAATAGTCCACTGCATCGACGATGGTGTTTCCCACAAGATGAACATTCCGAGCCCCGCTTCTCACGAGGATCTCGAAGGCCCGCCTCGTCGGGGCAAAATTGTAGTCGGCGATCTGTGTGATCAGGGTTCGGTTGAGCTCCTCGGGGTAGGGGTTCATGAGGTCGTAGGTCCGAAGGCCCGCCTCGACGTGGGCGATCCGCACGCCGTTGTAGAAAGCCATCTGGGACAGGGCCCAGGCCGTCGTCGTGTCGCCTTGGACGACGACGGTATCGAAACGCTGCCTCGTGTAGAGCGCTTCCGCGGCCCGACAGATCTTCACGTAGCTGCCGCCCAGGGTGTTGTGCTTCTGCTCGCCGGTGAAGGAGTCGGCGAAACTGAAATCCGGTGGGGGAACAAGATCCTTCACGTCTTCGTAGAGGTCGGTATGCTGTCCGGTGAAAAGGGTCCTGTGCGGCAATCCGCGTTCTACCAGGGCATTGACGACTGGGAAGAGCTTAATAATCTCGGGCCGGGTTCCGTAAGCAATCAAGATCATAACAAAATGGGACTGTACCCTCTCTCTATTTCGGTTTTCACGACCTTCCAGTAGTCGGCCGAGCGATCCTCGCTGCAGCTGATGGCGACGCGGTCCACGCCCCGCTCGGGCTTGACGGACCCCCAGAGGGAACGGTCCTCGGGAGGGTGCGGCGGGCAGGCCGCCCGTATTCCACGACGCTGGAGCATGGCGCAGAAATGAATGTCCTCTCCGAAGGTTCGCAGCACGGGCTCCTCGTCCCAGAAGAAGCGCGCCCATTCGCGGCGGAAGAACCAACTATGCCCCACGAGATCCACGAAGGCCAAGTCGCGGTTCATCCCTTCCCATCCCATCCTGGGCTTCTCCGTTTTCAATTCCGTCCGCGAGAGGTACCGCAACCCGATCGTACCGCAAAGGGTCTTTTCGGCATCTACATACCTCAGGCAATTTTCAAACCAACGCTCGCCCGGCATGGTATCATCATCAAAGATGCAGACATACTCTCCCTCCATGCATGACGCGAGTGTAAATCGGGGAACGATCCCGAAATTATGGTCGCAAATGATCTTCTTGACGAAGCGATCACCGTTGAACGAAACGAGTTGTTTTCGCTCAATCCACCCCATTATCTTCGGCGGGGCGTTATACCACAGAACGATTTCATGCGGAGGAACCGTCTGATTCAGAAGCCGGTCTACCTGCTCTTCGAGGTATTGAGGCCTGGCCCATGCTGTCAATAACGCCGAGATTTTCGGTTTCATGGTACTCCTGCTCCATACCGATCTGCAGTTCATCCGCGGCAAGCCCGGGCCGGATGGCTGCCACTTCAACGGTGCCGCTTATTGCCGGCCATGCAGTGCGGCGGTGGACCGAACGGATCCGACATGACCATAAAATAAGATGATTTCTCGCATCGTCCGTGATAGTAAAAAGGCACGTTTCAATCCCTTTTCGCCATTCCCGTGGCATCTGAGATGCGAATGTTCTGGGCACATGCAAAGGAACGCTGGCAGCATTTCGCGCTGGGCGATTCACAAAAAACGGACAGGTGGTTGCTTATCCTGATTCTGTTGATCGCCTTGACCTTTCGGGTTGGCAGAGCTGTGTTGACCTCAATAATCAACCCGGACGCTGCCCTCTATATCTATCAGGCCAAGGCTATCTATTATGGATTGTGGCCGTCTGTCAATACCTGTTCGCTTCCATACCTTACCGTGCTCCCCTTGTTGACGGCCGGTTTCTACCCCTTGTTTCAAGACTGGGTGATCTCTGCTCGAGCCGTTTCCATCATGTTCGGGACATTAACCCTTGTGCCGCTTTATCTTCTCGCCCGGTTTTTCTTCAGTTCCCTCGTTAGCGGGCTTATTACCCTGACATTTGCCGTCATGCCGGTCTTTGTAAGCACCAGCGTGGATGTTGTTCGTGATCCCGCCTCTTGGCTTTTTTCCATGTCAGGGTTCTATTTTTTCACGAAGGGCATATTGCGAAACCGACCGCATCTTTTTGCATGGGGTTCTATGTTCTTTCTGCTCGCAACATGGACCCGTATTGAGGCGGTTTTGTACTTCGCAGTGAGCGTCTTCTATCTGTTTGTCAGAGGGGGAGAACAGAAGAGCAGGAAGCTTCAGTGGTTTCTTTCACCGGTCATAACGGCTGTGATCGTTTATATCTTCATTCAGTGGGTCGTCTTGGGGAAGGAAGTCTACGGGTATCGATTCTTGGAGATTCCATCAAGAATTATGGTCGCCTGGGATACATACCAAACTCTGAGAGTGGAATTGTTGTCACTGATCCAGCTTCAGTACGACGGCCCGTGGCTCGAGTTCTTGAAATATACAAGGACGCTCATATGGTTTGTGGGGGTGGGGGTCTTGCTGAAATATGTCGCGGAGGCTTTTTTTTATCCCGTCTTTTTCATTCTGGTCCTCGGCATCGCGTGCAAGAGAAGAACTGTCGATAAAGGCCCTGTCCTGTACTACGGTCTGCTTGCTGTCGGTGCCGTAATTCTCCTGTATGCGAATATATTTAGCTATTGGGTCATGACACACCGTTTTGTGGCCCTGCTGATCCTACCCTGTTTTATTTTTGTCGGGTTTGGGATCGAAAGGATTATCGACGTACTGACGCACCGGTATCACGTCAGAGCAATCACCGCCATGCTGCTTCTCGTTGTTTTCGTCATGGGGTTCGCGGCGCCGAACAATCTTCGCCCTCACGAGAGGGACAAGGTTGTGTTTAAAGAGATCGGGAGAACCATTGCGAACGAGGAAGGGTGCTCGCGAGGGATAGACATCCTGACCCTCGGCACGTCCTATCGCTGGGTTTCGCTCTACGCCAATTTAGATGCTCAGGGGGTATGCTGCCCGGACAAGTACTTTTTGTTCGACCCGTTCCCGGAGATTGTCGGGCGGAATTACGGAGAGTTCTTAGAAAATGTGAGATCCCGGGGTGTGCAGTACGTGCTGTGGGAGGAGAGAAACTGGCCAAGCAAGGAATATAACTTGCCCGTTGATTATGATCCTCGTGATTTCAGAATCGTGGGCCAATGGCACCACAAGGACACGGGAAGGCTCGTGTTGTTCAAGAAGTTCTAGCCAGCCTCTGCGAGCCAGACCCTGAGAAAGGCGGACGTCCCTCGAGGATTCGAGGTGAGATGATAGAAATGATCCCATGACGGCTTGAAGCAGTGAAGGGTCTGTCCCGGTTTGATGGGGACCAGCGTTGAGTTCCGTGCCATCTTCTTTCTGCCGTACAGGACGAGAAGTGAGAAAAGCACGGAGATCAGCGTCACTCGCAACCGGGTGAGGAAAGTCGGTAATTGCGGCAAGGTCCAGGGAGACGGCTTTTCCCCTCCCCGATTCGCTGAGCCTAGCGCTCAACAGAAGATGCGGAAGCGTGACCTAGCCGATGTAACCCGATGACAAACCATAGACCTCCGGGATACCGAGCCTTGACGACAGTGGATTCTGCAGAAACACATTATGGGTGAGTAAAGCCGCCCCGGCATTACACCCGGTTTCTATCGTGATCGTCTAGAAGAGGAACAGAATGCAACGGTATGGAGTGAAGCAATTGACGATGAGGAAATATAGAATCGGGTACGCGATGCAATGCCCGTAGAGATCATTCACACTGTTTGTTGGATCTAGGGTAAAAAAAGCCGCACGGAACCCAGCGAGGAAGACTGCAGCAGGCATCTTCAGGGGTAAGTAAAGCGGCATGGTCCGTTTGCAGTACATGTGCCGGAAGAGCGCCACGGAGAGGGCCGATTAGAGCGCGATTTCCTGCAGGGTCATGTGGGGATGCGAACTAGTGTCCGTCCGGAAACTGTAACTGTTTAGAAAATC
>Ga0255346_1005042_pt1 | contig 13912 bp, 12 predicted proteins | sample wastewater_treat_FD_194410 | JGI IMG/M metagenome (GOLD analysis project Ga0255346, IMG submission 194410) | Wastewater microbial communities from Lulu Island WWTP, Vancouver, Canada - plant22 | ecosystem: Engineered > WWTP > Wastewater > Unclassified | place: Canada: Vancouver, British Columbia... | reverse complement strand
CAGAGGATATGGAGGCACAGCTTCCCGAGGGATGCAGTGCAGAAGTGATCTCTTTATCAAAAGAACAGACTGACCTGTTTATACTATGCAGAAAAGAAACAGCTGAAGAAGCCGAGAATTCCTTGAGAAAACTGGCTTTCATCCCTCTTTCCGAAAATGACAGGCGAACGCCTTCGGAAGTCATAAAGGACTGCCGTATGGAGATCGCTAAACTGGAAGAGGAGAAAAAACAGGCTGCCGAGCACATAAAAAAACTGGCAGAGCATCGTGATAAACTGAAATTCACCATTGATTATCTTCAGATGCGAAAAGATAAGTATGAAGCACTCAGCAACCTCGGATTCACCGAAAGCACGTTCATACTTACGGGATTCATCCCCGAGAAATACTGCGAAAAACTGAAAAAGGAACTTACCTCAAAGTACACCGTTTCAGTTACCTATACAGATCCCGCAGAGGATGAAGATGTCCCTGTACTTCTCGAAAACGGACGTTTCTCAGAACCCGTTGAAGGGATCACAAAAATGTATGCAATGCCGTCAAAGGCAGATGTAGACCCGACACCTGTAATGTCGTTCTTCTATTATCTCTTCTTCGGCATGATGCTTTCGGACGCAGGCTACGGTCTGGTGATGACCATAGGAACGGCCATTGCACTGAAAAAATTCAAGCTTGAAGACAGTATGCGGAAAACTCTTACTATGTTCCGTAACTGTGGTATCTCCACTATTTTCTGGGGAGCGCTTTTCGGAAGCTGGTTCGGCGATATCGTTCAGGTAACAGCAAGGGAATTTTTCGGCAAGGAAATAGGCAGTATCGCTCTATGGTTCGAGCCTATGACAAATCCCGTAAAACTGCTCCTGTTCTCATACGGACTGGGTATCCTTCACCTTTTCCTTGGTGTGGCAGTTGCCTTCAAGATGTCATGGGACAAGGGCGATAAACTTGGAGCCATATTCGATGCACTTCCTGTTTACCTGATAGTAATAGGTGTAGCACCTGTGGGAGTTTCAATGTTCACGGATGTTGATCCTACTCTAAAACAGATAGGACTTTATGTAATGCTTGCAGGTATAATAATCCTCGTTCTCACCGCAGGAAGGACCTCGAAATCCATATTCGGAAAATTCTTCGGCGGACTTTATGCCCTTTACAATACTGCTACAGGCTATCTCGGTGATATACTTTCCTATTCACGACTTCTTGCACTGGGACTTGCTACAGGTTCTATCGCAAGCGTCATAAACCTTATGGGAACGATGCCCGAAAACAAGATAGTCAAGCTTATTCTTTTCATCATAGTATGCATTATAGGCCATACAGCAAACCTTGCAATAAACCTGCTGGGTGCCTATGTCCATACAGACAGACTTCAGTTCGTTGAACTGTTCAGCAAATTCTATACAGGCGGCGGCAGAGAATTCGAGCCGCTTACAGTAAACACAAAGTATATAAAATTCAAGGAGGAAAAATCTCATGAGTAATGGTATTATTTTAGCACTTATCGGTGCAGCACTGGCTACACTTTTAGCAGGTATAGGTTCAGCAAAGGGCGTTGGCCTTGTAGGTGAGGCAGCTTCAGGCGTTGTATCAGTTGACCCTTCAAAGTTCAGCAAGGTTCTTATCCTTGAGCTTCTCCCGGGTACACAGGGACTTTACGGCTTCCTCTCAGCACTTCTCATCCTCAACCGTACAGGCATTTTAGGCGGAAACGCTCTGGAGCTCACAACTGCTCAGGGACTCGGTTTCCTCGCAGCTTCGCTTCCAATTGCAGTTGTAGGACTTATCTCAGGTATCATCCAGGGAAGAACAGCTGCCGCAGGTGTAAGCATCACAGCAAAGAAGCCCGATCACAACGGAAAGGCTATCATCATGGCAGCTATGGTCGAGACATACGCTATCATTGCTCTCCTCGTATCTATTCTTATGATAGTTAACGTTGCTGTCTGACGGAGGTGCATCTGAATGGCAGGACTTGACGAGATACTGAACATGATATCTGCTCAGCAGAAGCAGACTGAGGACAGTATCATCAAGGCAGCTGAGTCAAAGGCAGAGCAGATCATAAAAGAAGGCGAATCAAAGGCTCAGGCTGCATATGATGAATACATCAGAAAAACAACAACACAGCATGAGAGAGACTACGAAAACAACCGCAACGCTATTGATGCGGAGATGAAAAGAAAGATCCTATCATGCAAAGTGGAACTTATCAATACGACAATAGAAAAAACAATACAGAAGCTTAAAAACCTCCCTGACAAGGACTACTTTGATCTTATCGTAAGGCTTGCAGAAAAGCATATGCAGTCAGGGGAGGGAACTATCAGTTTCGGCAGCAGCGACCTGAAAAGACTGCCTGCCGATTTTGAAAGCAGACTTAACGAAAAAGCTTCTGCGTCAGGCGGAAGCATAAAGATATCATCTGAATCCGCCGATATTGAAGACGGCTTTATCCTCAGCTACGGCCTGATATCCGAGAATTGTTCATTCAGGGCAATCATCGAATCTGAATCCGAAGAAGTAAGAGATATCGCCGCAAGAGAACTGTTCAGGCAGGTGGAATGATGAGCGGAACAAAATATGCAAACGCTGTAGGTGCAGTAAGAGCCATGGAAAGCAGCCTGCTCAGCAGAAACGACATTGATCAGCTCATCGCCGCAAGAACAAATGCCGATCTGAAAGCCATGCTTGCTTCAAAGAAAAATACGGATACTCCGCAGAACACTTTGCAGCAGGTATGGGATCTGATACAGAACTACGCTCCCGACAGCGAAGAACTGAAGATCCTGCTCTACAGGAACGATTTCCATAACCTCAAAGCTGTGATAAAGGCAATGATCCACAACCGTGATCCGAAGCTTTATTATATCGAACCCTCAAGCGTTTCCCTTGATGACCTTAAAGAAGCCGTAAGCAAAAAGGAATACGGCATACTTCCGGTGTATATGAGGGAAACAGCTGCACAGGCTTATGAGCTTGTCACAGAAACTCTTGACAGTCAGCTCTCGGATATGCTGATAGACAAAGCCTGCCTTGAAGCTATGTGCAAGAGCGCCGATGAACTTGGAAACAGCTTTATGCAGGAGTACGCACAGCTTATAACATCCTGCGCTGATATAAAGACAGCATACAGGTCATGCCTTATGAAAAAGACTTTGCCTTTTATAGAAAAGGCTCTCTGCGGATGCGGAAAACTCGATAAGGAAGACCTTGCAAGAGCCGCCGCAGAAGGAACGGATGCTCTTTTCGCTCGCCTTGAAAATACCTCTTTCAGTGACGGTGCAGCGCTGCTGAAAAGCTCGCCTGCTCAGTTTGAGAAGTGGTGCGATGACATTATAACGGAACACGCAGAAACCGCACGTATGATGGCATTCGGCATTGAGCCCCTTGCTGCTTACTTCATCGCAAAAGAGGCAGAGATCAAGGATCTCAGGATACTGACCGTATGCAAGGAAAGCGGCACAGATAACGAAACTATCACAGAAAGGATGAGAAAGCTCTATGTATAAAGTAGCAGTTATAGGCGATACAGCCAGCGTTTCGGGATTCGCTGCTCTCGGGCTTTCAGTATTCCGTGAGACCGAACCCGAAAAAATATCAAAGCTTATCTCAAAGCTTGCAGCCAGCGAATTTGCGGTAATTTACATCACAGAACCTGCTGCTGCAATGGTAAGCGATACTATTAACAAGTACAGGAGCGCAAAACTCCCGTCCATCGTTCTTATACCTGCAATCGAAGGCAATACAGGCGATGGCATGAGAGCACTTCATCAGGCAGTTGAAAAGGCTGTCGGCTCCGACATATTAAATTAGAAAGAGGCGGATAAACAGAAATGTACAGCAAAGGAACAGTAGTAAAAATTTCAGGACCGCTTGTAGTTGCCGAAGGTATGCGTGACGCCAATATGTTTGACGTTGTACGTGTAAGTGAGAAGCGCCTTATCGGTGAGATAATCGAAATGCACGGCGACCGTGCTTCAATACAGGTCTATGAGGAAACATCAGGACTTGGCACAGGCGAAAACGTTGAATCCACAGGAGAGCCTATGAGCGTTGAACTGGGTCCCGGCCTTATCGGAAGCATATTCGACGGAATACAGCGTCCCCTTGACGATATCCGCAAGGTCTGCGGAAACAACCTTGCAAGAGGAGTTGAAGTTCCCTCGCTCAAAAGAGAACCGAAGTGGAAGTTCACCCCGTCTGTAAAAGAGGGAGATAGAGTAGTCGGCGGAGATGTAATAGGTACAGTACCCGAAACTGACATAGTTCTCCACAAGATAATGGTACCAAACGGTATTGAGGGTACTGTAAAAAAGATATCCGAAGGCGAATTCCATGCAGATGAGACCGTTTGCGTTATTGATACAGGCAAGGGCGAAAAGGAACTGACTCTTATCCAGAAATGGCCTGTAAGACGAGGACGTCCGTACAAGAAAAAGCTTTCTCCCGATATGCCGCTTGTAACAGGTCAGCGAGTAATTGACTGCCTTTTCCCGATAGCAAAGGGCGGCGTTGCAGCTATCCCGGGACCTTTCGGAAGCGGAAAGACCGTTACTCAGCATCAGCTTGCAAAATGGGCAGCTGCTGATATCATCGTATATATCGGCTGCGGTGAGCGTGGAAACGAGATGACCGATGTTCTTAACGAATTCCCCGAACTTATCGATCCGCATACAGGAAAATCACTGATGGAGCGTACAGTTCTTATCGCAAACACATCGGATATGCCTGTTGCAGCCCGTGAAGCATCAGTTTATACAGGTATCACTATCGCTGAATATTACCGTGACATGGGATACTCCGTAGCACTCATGGCTGACTCCACATCACGTTGGGCTGAGGCTCTCCGTGAAATGTCGGGACGTCTTGAAGAAATGCCCGGTGATGAAGGCTATCCTGCATATCTCGGTAGCCGTCTTGCGCAGTTCTATGAGCGTGCAGGCCGTGTTATATCAATGGGCAGCGACGGCAGGGAAGGTGCACTTTCCGTTATCGGCGCTGTATCGCCTCCCGGAGGTGATATCTCGGAACCTGTATCGCAGGCTACTCTCCGTATCGTAAAGGTATTCTGGGGACTTGATTCAAATCTGGCTTACCAGAGACATTTCCCTGCTATAAACTGGCTCACCAGCTATTCTCTCTATGCTGATTCACTGGCTGACTGGTACGATAACAACGTATCCAAAGACTGGATGAAGTACAGGGCAAGATTCATGGAGATACTCCACGATGAAGCCGAACTCAAGGAAATAGTAAAGCTTATCGGTATGGATGCTCTCTCAGCAGGTGACAGACTTAAAATGGAGACTGCACGCTCTATCCGTGAGGACTTCCTGCATCAGCTTGCTTTCCACGAAGTAGATACCTATACCAGCCTGAAAAAGCAGCTCTACATGATGCAGCTCATCCTCAACTTCAACGATGAAGCTGCAGAAGTGCTTGCTAAGGGCGCAGACGTGGAAGCAGTTGCAGAGCTGCCTGTGCGTGAAAAGATAGGACGTTTCAAGTACGTCCATGAAGATGATACTGATGCTGAATTCAGCAAGCTTTCGGTAGAGATATCATCAGAACTCAACGATCTGCTTAAAAAGGAGGATGACTGATGCCAAGAGAATACAGAACAATTGAAGAAGCAGCAGGTCCTCTGCTTCTCGTAAAAGATGTAGAAAACGTAACTTACGGCGAACTTGCCGAGATAAGACTGAAAAACGGCGAAAAGAGAAGATGCCGTGTTCTTGAGATAGACGGAACCAATGCTCTCGTTCAGCTTTTTGAAAATGCCGCAGGTATCAACTTACAGGACAGCAGTGTTGTATTTTCGGGACACCAGATGGAACTGGGAGTTTCCGAGGATATGCTGGGACGAGTATTCGACGGTCTGGGCCGTCCTATCGATGACGGACCCGAGATAATCCCCGATAAGCGTATGGACGTAAACGGTCTGCCTATGAACCCAGTTGCAAGAAAGTATCCGCAGGAATTCATTCAGACAGGCGTTTCCGCAATTGACGGCCTGAACACACTTGTAAGAGGTCAGAAGCTGCCTATTTTCTCAGCCAGCGGACTTCCTCATGCACAGTTCGCCGCTCAGATAGCAAGACAGGCTAAGGTAAGAGGCAAAGACGAACAGTTCGCCGTTGTATTCGCTGCAATGGGTATCACCTTTGAGGAGTCGGAATTCTTCGTAAAGAGCTTCCGTGAAACAGGCGCTCTCGACAGAACAGTCCTGTTCATCAACCTTGCAAACGACTCAGCTATCGAGCGCCTTGCAACTCCTAAAATGGCACTGACTGCCGCTGAGTATCTTGCGTTTGAAAAGGGTATGCACGTTCTTGTCATACTCACTGATATCACCAACTATGCCGATGCTCTCCGTGAGGTTTCCGCCGCACGTAAGGAAGTTCCGGGAAGACGTGGTTATCCGGGTTATATGTACACCGACCTTGCTACGATCTATGAGCGTGCAGGCCGTCAGGCCGACAAGGAAGGAAGTATCACCATGATACCTATCCTGACTATGCCCGAAGATGACAAGACCCATCCTATCCCCGATCTTACAGGCTACATCACAGAGGGACAGATAATCCTTTCCCGTGAACTTTACAGAAAGGGTATCAATCCGCCTGTTGACGTTCTGCCGTCACTTTCACGTCTGAAGGATAAGGGTATAGGCGAAGGCAAGACCCGTGCCGATCACTCCGACACCATGAACCAGCTTTTCTCAGCTTATGCAAGAGGAAAGGATGCAAAGGAACTCATGGTCGTTCTCGGTGAAGCTGCTCTTACACCTATCGATCTGCTCTATGCTAAATTTGCAGACGAATTTGAAAGGCGCTACGTTTCACAGGGCTTCGACAACAACAGAAGCATTGAAGAAACTCTTTCCATCGGATGGGAACTACTCAGACTGCTTCCAAAGAGCGAGCTGAGACGTATCAGAGAAGAATATCTTGAAAAATACTATGATACTCAGGATTGAGGTGAGCTGAATGGCCAGACTTAATGTTAATCCCACAAGAATGGAACTGAGCAAGCTGAAGAAAAAGCTGGTCTCAGCCAAAAGAGGTCATAAACTGCTGAAAGACAAGCGTGATGAGCTGATGAGACAGTTCATGGGGCTTATAAAGGAAAACCGTCAGCTTCGTGCTGAAGTGGAAGATGGCATCAAGGAAGCAAACAGATATATGGCTGTTGCTGGTTCGGTAATGCAGAGGGAAGTCCTCGAAACAGCACTTATGCTGCCTAAACAGGAAGTCGAACTGAAAGTAGGGGAGAAGAACGTCATGAGCGTTTACATCCCCAAATTCGACCCGAAATACCGTACTGACAATACCAACGATATCTACTCTTACGGAACAGCTTTTACATCTATCGATCTTGACGGCGCTGTTAATTCACTGAGTAAGATATTCCCTAAAATGATACGTCTTGCCGAAATAGAAAAAGCCTGCCAGCTTATGGCAGACGAGATCGAAAAAACAAGAAGACGTGTTAATGCTCTTGAACATATAATGATACCTGACTATGAAGATACCATAAAATTCATAACCATGAAGCTTTCGGAAAACGAAAGAAGCACCACCACATCCCTTATGAAAGTCAAGGATATGGTACTCAGGCAAAGCCACAATTTCAACTGATGCAAACTATATCAAAACAGCCCCGATGCGCTATTTCAAGTGCAGAGAGGCTGTTTTTTCGTATTTTTATTACCATATATTTTCTGTCTGTTATCATATTATTATCACATTACTGTATATAATATAATTTGAAAGAAAAAGCGCCGGTATATATCGGCTTTCACAAGGAAAGGATGGTATAATATGACAGATAATTACGATCCATATAACAACGGAAACTATAATGACCGTCAGGGTCAGTCAGATAATTATAACGGATATCCTCAGAACGACCAGGGTGTCAGAAAAGGGAATGAGTACAGCTATGAAAGCAGCTCATTCGATCAGAGCTATGAGTTCAGTTCGGATAATTCCGCTCAGAAGAAAAAGCCCAATAACCACAGACTGCTGAAAGCTGTTGTGTGCCTTCTGCTCCTTACCGGAGTTGGCGCAGGTTCAGTGCAGGCTTACAAATTCCTGAATGAGACCAAAAAGGAACTTGCCGAATATACCGGCGAAAATTCAAAGACAAAAAGTGAATCCAAGACTGAAAAGCCGACTCAGGAAAAAGCTTCTTCAGAGGCTGAAAACCTCCAGGCAGAAACAAATGACGATGAAGAAGAACTTCCGAGCCTTATCCAGCTTGCTGCACGTTCAGACGCAAAGCCGATACCCGATATCGTTGAAGAGATCATGCCGTCAGTTGTAGGTGTGTCCTCAACTTTTGAATATGAATATTTACAGCCTTCATTCAGTATGTGGGGATGGAACACAACTCCTCAGACTCAGCAGGCTAAAGCTACAGGTACAGGATTTATCATTACCGATGACGGATATATCGTTACAAATGCACACGTTATATACGACGAAAGCGAATACAACGCCGGTCTTGCAATAGAAGTATCTGTTCTTTTCAGCGATGAATCAGAACACGAAGCTAAGATAATCGCTTACGATAAGGAAACAGATATCGCTGTACTGAAAGTCAATGAAAAGGAACTTACTCCTGCGATACTCGGAGACAGTGATGAACTCCGTGTAGGTGAACTGGTTATCGCTGTAGGAAACCCACTAGGATTTGACCTCTTTGGTTCGGTTACAAGCGGTATAGTTTCAGCTGTTAACCGTCAGATAAGCATAAACGAAAAGAATATGACTCTTATCCAGACTGATGCCGCTATCAACAACGGTAACTCAGGCGGACCGCTTCTTAACAGCTGCGGACAGGTAATTGGTATCAACTCCGCAAAAATGTCTTCAAATTACGGTTCAGCAAGCGTAGAGGGTCTCGGATTCGCCATTCCTATGAAAGAAGCAAAATCCATCGTGGACGACCTCATCAACTACAACCACGTTAAGGGCAGACCTCAGATCGGTATTTCCACAGTTGATGTAAACGAGTCATACTCACGTTATCTGAATATCCCTATGGGCGTATATGTAAGAACAGTCCAGGAAGGCAGTGCCGCTGAACAGGCCGGCATCCTCGAAGGAGATATCATCATCGGCATAGAAAATGAACCTATCACAACAATAGATGAACTCACAAAGATCAAGAACAAGTTCAAAGTCGGAGATACTATCAAGCTGACACTCAGCAGAAACGGTACAGATGTGGATGTTAATGTCAAGCTTCAGGAAGAACACACTACAGCAGAACCGGAAGAAGATGATCCACTGGAAAAGAATCCTGACATCTCCAATAACTAAATAATTCCTATATCCATATATATTCTCCTTGTCCGACCGTGTTTCATTATGAGATGCGGTCGGACAATTTTATAGCCATCTGCAAGGCTTTTACTTGAAAATACGGCAGAGAAGTGTTATAATGTATACAATAAATGTTGCACACAAAGTTGCACCAAATGAAAGTTTGGTGCAACTTTAAGGATGATTTAAACAGGAGTTCACTATGAGACGTCTATTTATAATGGATCAGAAAGACTACGACAACGGCTGGAAAAGATTTAAACGGCCATCTGTCCGTGGCATCATAATAAGAAATAACAGAGTTGCAATGGTCTACAGCAGCAAGTTTGATTATTATAAGTTTCCCGGCGGTGGAATCGAGAACAACGAGTCCCACATCGAAACTCTGAAGCGTGAGATGGCTGAAGAAATCGGCGTAACTATTTCCGAGGCTTCTGTAACCGAGTACGGTTCTGCACTGCGCCTGCAAAAGAGTTTATATGAACCGTATACTATTTTTGAACAAGAAAACTATTATTACCTCTGCGAGACCATTTCAGAAGACGGTCAGCAGACTCTGGACGACTATGAAGCTGATGAGGGCTTCAGGCTTGAATATGTTACTCCCGAACACGCTATTGAAGTCAACCGCACACACTGCCACTCAGGTTACGATGAACACATGATCGAACGTGAATCTCTTATTCTCGAATCACTTGTAAAGGACGGTCTTATATGAATAATTACAACACTCCCGACAATCCCGAATTTCTCAATGATTATCTGGTGCACATAAAGCTTGTGCAGCTTCTGTCTGAGCGCACCATCCAGGGATACTATGAAGATATCCGACTTTTTCTCAGATTCATCTATATGAATAACCATAATATTGATGACGATCCCGAAAACATCGATATCTCTGATTTTTCAGCAGATGAACTGCGCAGGATAACCGTCACTGATATTTACAATTTTATATTCTATGTATCAGATGAGCGCCACAATAACGACAAAGCCCGCTACCGTAAAATATCGTCATTGAGGAGTTTTTTCAAATATCTGGAAAAAGCCGCACACATAATCGAAAAAGATCCCACTAAAGATCTTGATGTGCCTGTGCCGAAAAAGTCGCTCCCTAAGTTTCTTTCGCTCAATGAAAGTATGCGTTTGCTTCAGGCTTCGGATAATGCCGATTCTAAGCGTGATTACTGTATAATTACGCTGTTCCTTAACTGCGGTATACGTCTGAGCGAGCTCGTGGGTATTAATATCAGTGATATCGATTTTTATGAGAACCGAATGAAAGTTCTGGGCAAAGGCAACAAAGAACGAATGATCTATCTGAACGAAGCCTGCATCGACGCTCTGAACAAATATCTCGTCATCAGACGTGATAATCAGAAAGCCAAAGCTGAACCTGCGCTGTTCATAAGCAACCAGAACAAGCGCATATCCAAGCGCCGTGTACAGCAGATAGTTGAAAACACACTTACAGCCGCAGGTCTTGACGGTAAAGGCATTACTACTCACAAACTCCGTCATACAGCCGCTACTCTTATGTATCAGTACGGAGATGCCGACGTGCTTACACTGAAAGAACTCCTCGGCCATGCAAGTGTAGCTACGACAGAGATTTACACTCATCTCAGCAACGAAAATGTCCGCAATGCCATAGAAAGCAATCCCCTTTCTAAAGTTAAATCAGATGATAAAGAGTAGAAATATAACTGCATATTATTTTTTTATAATATTAACTATTGTTTTGGTTGCAAATCCATTTAAAATGTAGTATAATAATTCAGGCAGAAAAATTATTGATCGAAGGGAAGATTTTTATGTGCGGAATAGTTGGTTTTACCAATAACGCTGATAACGCCGATAAGATCATCGGTGATATGATGGACAGGATCAGACACAGAGGTCCCGATGCTGAGGGAAAATATGTGGACGAAGACATCGCTCTCGGCCATCGCAGGCTCAGTATCATTGATGTAAGTTCCTCGGGCGATCAGCCTATCTATAATGAGGACAGTTCGCTTGTCATCGTTTTTAACGGCGAGATATATAATTATATGGATATCCGCAAAGACCTTGTTGCGGCAGGCCATACATTCAGGACAAATACCGATACGGAAGTCCTTATCCACGGTTACGAAGAATACGGCTCTGGTCTTCTCAATAAGCTCAGAGGTATGTTCTCATTTGTGATCTGGGACAAGAACAAGAAAGAACTTTTCGGTGCCCGTGATTTCTTTGGCATAAAGCCGATGTACTACGCACGTATGGGTGATACATTCATGTTCGGTTCGGAGATAAAAAGCTTCCTTGCACACCCCGATTTCAAGAAAGAACTGAACACCTCCGTTCTGGAGAACTATCTCACCTTTCAGTACTCCCCTACTTACGAAACTTTCTTTAAAAATGTATACAAACTCCCCCCTGCCCACTTCTTCACTTACTCAGACGGCAAGTTCGAGATGAAACGCTACTGGGATGTGAACTTCAGCGCTGACAACGGTCCTCAGCTGGATGAATGGGTAGACCGTATTTCCGACACCTTCCACAACTCTGTAGAAGCCCATAAAATAGCCGATGTCGAAGTCGGTTCATTCCTTTCGAGCGGAGTTGATTCAAGCTACGTTGCCGCTGTTGCAGACGTTGACAAGACATTCACTGTCGGCTTCGGCAAGGATGAGAAATACAATGAGATCGGCTGGGCAAAGAATTTCTCCAAGGCTATCGGCAAAGAGAATACCAGCAAGGTCATTTCTCCGGAGGAATACTGGAACAGCATCTCAATGATACAGTATCACATGGATGAACCACTTGCAGACCCATCCGCTGTCGCTCTGTATTTCGTTTGCAATATCGCTTCTGAAAAGCTGAAAGTCGTTCTTTCGGGCGAAGGTGCTGATGAGATATTCGGCGGATACAACGTCTACAGCGATCCCGACGGCACTGTATACGACAAGCTTCCAAGATCAATAAAAAGAGGCATCGGTCATATTGCCGAGAGACTGCCTGCAAAGCGTGGTGTGAACTTCTTCGTCCGCAAAGGCAAGGATGTTGAGGAAAGATTCATAGGCAACGCTTATATGTTCAAGCCTGCTGAGCGAAAGGAACTGCTGAAAATAAAAACCACAGCTCCGGATCCTACAGCTATTACCAAGCCTTTCTTCAACCGTGTAAAGGACAAGGACGATGTAACAAAAATGCAGTACCTTGATCTCCATCTCTGGATGGCAGGAGATATCCTCCTGAAAGCTGACAAGATGAGTATGGCAAATTCCCTTGAACTGCGAGTGCCGTTCCTTGATAAGGAAGTTATGGCGCTGGCTGAAAAAATACCTACAAAATATCGTGTTACACATGATAAAGGCACAGACGAGACAAAGTATATAACAAAATATGCTATGCGTCTGGCTGCCAAGAAGGACACTCCAAAGCAGACGGCAAAGACTGCCGCAAAGAAGAAGCTGGGCTTCCCTGTTCCTATCAGAGTATGGCTCAAAGAGGAAAAATACTATAATATAGTAAAGGGTTACTTCACAAGCGAAAGCTCAAAGCAGTTCTTCAATACCGCTCCCCTGCTGCGGCTTCTTGACGATCACCGTGCAGGCAAGGCTGACAACAGCCGAAAGATCTGGACAGTGTTCATATTCCTTGTCTGGTACAAGGTCTACTTTGAAAATGATGGAAAATATACAAAAGAAATGGTGTGATGACATTAAATGGCAAGTATCGTTACCTATCAGTACATAAAGCAGAATCCCGATATTATGGAATATATCAGGAGAGCTGACAAGGCTCTCGAAGCTCTGGGATATACAGAGCATTCATTCCCGCACGTTGAAAGAGTTGCTCATGTTTCAAGCTTTATTCTCGAAACTCTCGGCTACGACGGCAGAACTATCGAGCTGGCTAAAATAGCCTCTATGATGCACGACATCGGCAATGTGATAAACCGTGTCGATCACGCTCAGAGCGGCGCTGTAATGGCTTTCAGACTGCTGGATAACCTCAGTATGCCTGCATCTGAGATATGCTCTATAATCACCGCTATAGGCAATCACGACGAAGGCACAGGTCAGCCTCTTGACGCTATATCAGCAGCTATGATGATAGCCGATAAATGCGATGTAAGAAGAAGCCGTGTAAGAAATACCGATCTGCTTACATTCGATATACACGACCGTGTAAACTATGCAGTTGAAAAATCATCTGTCTCTTTCAGCGATGATAAGTCTTCAATAATACTGGAATTGCAGATAGATACAGAAATATCTTCTGTACTCGAATATTTTGAGATATTCCTGGAACGTATGCTGCTTTGCAAAAAAGCTGCTCAGTTCCTTGGAGTACAGTTCGAGCTTATAATCAACGAAAGTAAAATTCTTTAATGGAGGAAAAAAATATGTATTCAGAATATCAGCATCTGATCGATCTCAGCGATTACCCCGTTTCATGGTGGAAAAAAGTCGTGGAGCTGGGAGAAAAGATCTATTCAAACCCTGCGGAATATGCTCATGTATGTGACGGAAAGATCATGGCTACTCTTTTCTATGAGCCATCCACCCGTACACAGATGTCGTTCCAGA
>Ga0255346_1005024_pt1 | contig 13948 bp, 10 predicted proteins | sample wastewater_treat_FD_194410 | JGI IMG/M metagenome (GOLD analysis project Ga0255346, IMG submission 194410) | Wastewater microbial communities from Lulu Island WWTP, Vancouver, Canada - plant22 | ecosystem: Engineered > WWTP > Wastewater > Unclassified | place: Canada: Vancouver, British Columbia... | reverse complement strand
TGTATTAAATCTCTGTCTGTTCCCTCTTTAATAAGTTTTTGTATTTCAGGGTCTTTTACTTCATCAAATGTTTTAACTTTGAGTTTTTCCCTTACCATCATTGCGAGGTTTGCTGTCTGGGCTGCCTCTCTTATTTCTTCCCAGATGATTGAAGAAACAGGACCATGTCTTGATATAACCGCGCCCATTGTTGATGCATCAGGTATATGCTCATAGGCAGTATCCCACTGATCTCTCCAGGGATAGTTTAATGCAAAAAATGCAACCCCAACACAGTTTCCTGGTTGAGATGGCGCTATCCTTATTCCTGGATCCCTTGCTACTTTATCCCATAAGCAGGGTGTTGTATACCACATCCATGGCTTATTGAGATATATCTCTTTTTTCTTTGGGTTATCATAGTATGGTGAAAAAACATGCAAACTGTACGGAATCCAGAAATCACAGTAAGGTGCAAGAATCTCAAATGTTGGAAGTGTAGCGGATTCTCCTGGGTTAAAAGAAATCCTTACTTTTGGGTCAACCTGCTTTATTGCCTTTGCAATATCAATAAAACGCTTTAGTTCTGTTTCTGTTTTTCCACCTGGTTCATCGAGAATACCCACAAAATAATCATTATAGTCGAGCCCGAGAGATTTTACATGTTCAACAAATTCTTTTGCCTTATCAGCAGATCATGCTGATATATGTGCCTGTTTTATCCCCCACTTTTTCATTTCTTCTTTTGTAATATCCCTTTGCCAGACATTCATTCCATGCTCAACAAAATCTTTCAAATACGCTTCTCCTTCATGCGGATTTGTCCATCCATCCACAAGAACAGGATTTTTCGGTTCAATCCTGAAATTTGCCACACGAACCTTTAAGACAATATTATACTTTTCAACCCCAGTTCCTGATATCTTAATATTTCCAGTATATTCTCCTGCAGGCATTGACTTTGTATTAACTGTAATCCAGATTCCTGCGATATTTAACGGAGGAACATAAACATAGGGTCTTCTCAAAAGAAAAAATGGAGTCCATTTTTGCCTGTCTACGCCATAGGGAATAAATGATTGAACCCTGCACTGAATACTATCAGGATAACTTCTTCCTGCTCTCTTCAATGGTTCAATATCAATATTTAGTTTAACAGGTTTATCAGTAAGATTGCGTATACCAACAGAAACTGCTTTACACATATCCTGGGTCATCAAAAATTCTTTTGTTCTTGTATTACCACTAAGATATTCATATGGCCAGGAATCTCCCACTGATATTTTGTCAGCCCACACCTCTTGAGAAAGTCGTCTAAAGGGTGTTTCCTGCAGCCATACAAGAAGTTTATCAGATGGTTTTGCCCCTGCTTGCTTTGCCCTGTTTTTATACATCTCGAGTGTCCAGGGCGGTCTTATTGTTCCCTGTGGAATAATATCTTTGTTATCAACAAGGAAAAGTGTGTATATTCTTCTGTATGTTTGGCCAGAACCAGCATCATCAAGAATAAAGTCAAATCTTACCTTTTTTGGCTCTGAAACAGTAATTTCTCCCATCTTCATCCATATACTCGGAATTTTATCCTTGTGATGATATGTAAACTGCTCTTTCCCGTCAACTATTGCCTTGCAAAAATAGGGCGCTGTATATGTAAGGTTTATTGGGCTTGAAAGTATCCAGCAGGAGTATGTTCCAGGATTTTGAACAAAAACCTCTGTTGAAACAGTTCCTTTTGGATTTCCCCATCCGGCTTCCAGACGACCAGGCCCACCATACCAGTTTCCATATTTTTCGTATTTTGTTCCTTTTTCATACCTGCCATCTTCACGAAGTCCTTCTATGTTTCCACCAACATCATGCCATATATAGTTATATCCGAGAGATTTCCTCGATATGTCTGCTGTTAATGTTTCTATCTGTCTTCTTGCCCTTACAGGATTTGCAACCATATTCCATATTTCATTAAAAACAACCTGTCTTTCTGGTTCCCTGTAATCAGGCAGATTTTTTTCATCATATTCTTTCTGACTTAATTCAGAAATTATTGATTCCCAGAATTTCTTGCTTAAATCAAAAAGTACAGGGTTTTTGTCTTTATCTTCCCACGATAATGGCCTTATCTGCCATAATTTCCAGGTCTCATAGTCATTCTTATTAAAAGGAAGATTTTCTGTCCACTGTATTCCATCTGGTTTACCTGCCTTCATTGATGTCTTAATAAACCCAGGGTCTGGCGATGATACCCAGATTTCATCGGTTATGTAAAAACAATCAATCCTTCGGGTATCATAACCACCTTTCCCATGCCACCATCTTGTAACATGACCTAATTGCACAATAATGTCTCCCTGCGGTAGTTCAACGAGCATATCCTTCCAGGTAGGCCCTTCCTTTGCAGGTGGCATATCATATATCTCATCCTTTTGGAAAATTGGACCAAGTTGTTCCTGGCCCTTCTTATAAAATTTTATGAATGTAACCCCTCTATGTTCAGGCCTTCCATAATAAAGAACCCAGAATCTATAAAGCCCTGCCTTTGGTATGTATACAGGTATGGATGTGGTTGGTCCTGCATCCCCTGCCCAGCTTGTTATATAGTCCCCGCTTATCTTCCATCCATTGAGTTTTTCTTCACCGAGTAATTCTGGTTCAACAAGTATTCTTAATGTCGAGGATGGCTGTTTAAGTTTTTCAGAACCAATAAGTTTTTCAGGATTTTGACCTGAATCTTTAAGCCACTGGTGAAATCTTGTAATCATTTCAGGATTATGTCCCATATGCCACAGTGTCATACCGAGGGAATATCGCGCGCCGAGTGGCTCATCAACAATTTCTGCCCTTAAATTTATGGAACAAAGCAATACAAGACCAGCCAGAAATAATAAAAATCTTTTCATCCTGCCTCCCTGTAAACTATTAACTGTTATAAAAAGTTTAATTAACTATGTACAAAGTTTTCTTTTTCTTATAAGTTTTGCTGGGTTTCCAGCAACAACACTATATGGCTCAACTGGTTTTACAACAACTGAACCTGCCCCAACAACCGAACCATTACCGATGTCAGCGCGGTAAAGAATACAGGCATTTTTCCCGATATAACAATCATTTCCAATTGTAAGTTTTTTACTAAACCCACCCTGGGTATATATTGGCTTTTCAGGGTCATCAAACCTGTGGGAGTATGGGGTAATGGTAATATTCTGTGCAAGAAGACAATTATCACCTATTTCAAGTCCTTTATGGCCATGCAGACAGGTGCCTGTGCCGATATAAACATTTTTACCAATATGGATATATCCTTCAGAACCTTCACCGTCAAGATAAACTCCATACTTTAATCTTACGCCCTGCTCAAGGACTATACCTGATTCAGATGTTGCAATTAAAACACAACCATCAGAAATATAGACATCATCCATTAATGTAATCCACTGTGGATTTTTTATTATAACCCTGCAACCAATATAAACATTATTCCCGATATGTTTTAATTTTTCTCTGTAGTACTCAACCCGTTTCTCTGCTGAATAGCCCCCTTCCATATTCATAAAAACTGCTCTATGATAGTTTTCGATTTCTTCCTGTGGCATATTTGAGAAACAATCAGTGAAAAATTTCTCCATTATTTTTGTCTCCTTTTTTGATATAATGCTGTACTTTTCTGAATTTTTTAGGGACATTAAATAGGGATTTATTTTGATTTACAAAGTATTGCCTGGTATACATAAGCATAATTGTACAGACCTGTTTATTCTGCAGTTCTTCAAACTTTTGTATTGTTTTTGTATTTTTTAACATATAATGTTAATGTTGAATATAGTTTATTCTATAAGATTAGAAAATTCAATTGCTTTTGCTATTTTTGTTTTGATATAAGAAAATATCTTATACGATTTACTGGCTGTTTGATTCCTAACAAAGGATATCAATGACGATGAAAGAAAGAATGCTCGCTGTGATAAAGGGCAGAAAAATCGATAAGGTTCCTTTTGTTCAGTATTATCCGATAAACCCACACGAAGATGCCTGGGCTGTTGTTGGTAGAGATAATCTTGGACTTCTGAAATGGACACAGGTCCATCAGTTTATTACTCCTGACTGTGATTTTGAAACAATAAATTTTGAAAGAAACGGCATAAGAGGAGAAAGACACATCATACACACCCCTGTTGGCTGCATTTTTGAAGAGATGTTTTTCGAAAAAATAATCGGAGGTGCCTCAATAAAAAAACACTTTATCAAAGAAAAAAAGGACTACGAGGTTTTTCTTTTTTATCTTAAAAACATTATTGTAAAGGAAACCCTTGATGTTTTTATCAATGACCTTAATCTACTTGGAGATGACGGACTTCCACATATTTCCCTTGGAAGAACACCATACCAGCAATTATGGGTTCAATGGGTTTCGATTGATGATTTATGTCAGCATCTTGTTGATTTTCCTGATTTAATGGAAGAGGTAATAAAACAGTTGAATAACATCCACAGGGAGATATTTCTTATTGTGAGGAATGTATCAAAAAAATACGAAATACCATATGTTATTTTTGGAGATAATATCACTGCCCCTATGATAGGCGAAAGATATTTTAAGAAATACTGTGTGCCTGTTTATAATGAGTGCGCAGAAATTCTTGATGGAACAGGGATACTTATTGGAGTTCATATGGATGGAGACCTTAAACCATTGTGGGATGCAATAAAGCAATCACAGGTAAGGGTGATTGATTCTATGTCTGTGCCTCCAGATAATGATACCTCTGTTGCTGAAGCGCTTTCAATCTGGCCTGAAAAAAGATTGCTCATTAATTTTCCATCATCAGTTCACCTTAAAAGTCCTGCTGAAATATACCAGCAGACCATTGAAATTCTGAAGCAGGGTGGGAAGAGTGGCAGGATATGGATACAAATATCAGAAAATATGCCTCCTGGTGTGTGGAGAAAAAGTTATCCAGAAATAACAAGAGCAATAAATGATTTTTGCTGATGGAACTTTTTTGAATCAGGGTTGTCTAAATAGTCAAAACATCTTTGCAAAATAATCAGATTAAATGGAGGATATTATGAAAAGAATGCTCGGTTTTACAGTAATAGCAAGCATCTTGTTTTTTGTAAATGTTTCTCACTGCAGAACAAAACTTGTAGCCCTGCCAGAAAGGGCAGACACAGTAATACGGCTTGATAATCCAAACTCTACTCTTGTTGAAGAGGAAAGGGTTCTTACACTTCAAAAAGGAACAAACCAGGTTGATTTTTCCTGGACAGGTGTAAGTATTGACCCTGATTCTATATGCATAAAAATTCTGACACATCCAAAGGAAGTAAACATCATCAGTGTCAGTTATCCCCCTGGTGAGAATGCCCTCGTGTGGCAGATATACAGCCCTCAGCCATATGAAGAAAGAATAAGAATAAGTTATCTTCTAAAAAATATTGACCGTCTTATTACGTACAAAGCAATAGCGAACAAAGAAGAAACAAAAATTGATTTACAATCATTTCTTGTTTTAAGAAACTTCTCAGGCGAAGATTTTTCTCAGGCAAAGATTCTTCTTGATTATGGGGAGACATTTGAAAAACAAGTTCTCCACGAAGAAACAAGGCAGATGCTTCTTCTTACAAGGCAGAATGTTCCAATTGAAAAAAGATTTACTTTTGATGCAATGGTTCTTCCCTGGGACCCTGAAAAGGTTCAGGGAAATGTTGGAATACCTGTGACATATGTTGCAAAAAATGATAAAAAATCAGGATTTGGTGAATTTGCCCTCTGGAATGGCAAGGCAAGAATTTTTCAGGATGATGGACACAACTCAACAATATTTCTTGGAGAAGACAACCTGAATTTTACTCCTGTTGGAGATAAGTTTTCTCTTTATACTGGAGATAGTAGAGATATTGTGATAACACAGAGAAAAATGAAGGATATAAAAATAAATGTAAAGAAGAATAATTTGGGTAGCATTGTACTCTATGATACAGATGAAATTATGAAGATTGAGATTGAAAACTTCAAGGATGCACCTGCTAACCTTACCATTGTTGAGAATATTTTAGGTCAGTGGGATATGGAAGAAACATCTCATCAGTATGAAAAAGAAGATGCCAATATCTTGAAATTTAACCTGAATCTTGCCCCAAAGGCAAAACAAACCATTATATATCACTATCACAGGAGGAATGTAAGATGAAAAAAATAATAACTGTTTTTGGGTTAATTTTGCTGGGTTTTTCAACAGGATACTGTAAGATTGATCTTGTTACCCTTCCAGAAAGAGATACGGTTCAACTAACAATATATAATTCTGCTGATTTAACCCTGGTAAGAGAAAGCAGAACTCTGACAATGAAAAAAGGAGACAATAAACTTCAATTTTCCTGGGCAAACACACTTATTGACCCAACATCCCTTGAACTTTTTCCTCTAAAAGACGCAGACAAGATTACTGTTACTGATTTATTCTTTCCTCCGAGAATTACAGGACTTGGTGTCTGGAATATAAACTCCGGAATTTCAGGAAAAGCACCCTGCGAAATAAACTACTTTACATCTGGAATATCCTGGCAGGCATATTATCTTGCAACGCTTTCTCAGGATGAAAAAACAATGAAATTAGAAGGGTATGTAAAGGTAACAAACAAAAGTGGCGAGGACTATGAAAATGCTCAGGTTCGCCTTATTGTTGGGAAAATACACCTTCTTGATAATATAGCAATGCTTGCAAGAAGATATCCACCTTATGGAAGACCAATAGAAATACTACCAAGGCCTACTGAAATGGAAAAAAAAAGAGAGGTTTTTACTATGGCAAAGCCAGCATTATCTGAAGCAGCCGACAGGGTTGTTGTAAAACAAATAGAAAAAGAAGGACTTTCAGAATATTTCCTTTACACAATTGAAGGAACAGAAACAATTCCAGATGGTTGGACAAAACGGCTTCTATCTTTTTCTCAGGACAAAATTCCTGTTATAAATTTTTATAAGTTTGAAGAAGAGAGATTCGGAAAAAACGCAATAAGGTTTATCTCGTTCAAAAATGATAAGGCGCACAATCTCGGTAAAGAACCGCTTCCTGATGGACTGGTAAAAGCATTCAAGATAGCGGATAAGAACGAACGTCTTTCATACATTGGTCAGGACAATACAAAATATATTCCTATAGATGAAGATGTTGAACTTAATCTTGGGGCTGTTTTAGATGTAAAGGTCCAGCCAAAAATGATGGACTATAAAACATATAACTATGTCTTTGATTCCATGGGAAACATTACTGGTTGGGATGAAGAAAAAACCTATACTGTTGAGGTATCAAACTACAGAACAATTCCTGCAAAGATTGAGATAACAAGAAACTTTCCGCACCAGTACTGGACAATAGAAAACAAGGGTGATTTTGGTGAGTACAAACAGATTGATATTGATACTGTAAGATACACAATGGAAGTTCAGCCAAACACAACAAAACAGTTTACATATAAAGTAATTTTGCGCTGGGGAGACAGGCAACTTATTTAACAGGGTTTTTCCCTGTACTTAAAGCAAGTATTCTCCTTTTTTTGTAAAAGAGAGTAGGGATGTACTTTCCTCCCCTCTTTTGCAAATAGGCGTTGTGGGAGATTTTAATTCCCCTCTTTTAGAGGGGTGTCTCGCAGAAACGGGGCATTCAATCATCAAAACCCATGTAGTGATGGACTTTAGTCCCATGTCTTTTTCTCAGACACCGCAAATACTAAATCCCCCTCGCCCCCTTTATAAAAGGGGGAACTTGTGGGTAAGGGATAGTTATAAAAGGGGGAAATAGAGGAGGGACTTTTCAAAGGGAGGGAACTGGAAAGATTCTATACCCTTAATTTCCTTTTCAAAATCGGATACAATGCCTTTGCCATTGTCAAAAAACCCAAATCAGTTGGATGTCCACCGTCAACTGTTGATTCCTGCCATCTTTCCTTAAATAAAACACTACCATTGTAAGAAAATATTAATCTATCACCCTGTTTATTCATTTCTTTAACAAATTTATCCTGAAACTTATATCCCTTTTCCCACTGAGTTTTTGCCTTTTTATCAAATGCCCATATTGAAACAGGTGTTCTTGAAATAATAATAATGGGGATATCCTTAAACCTATTCCTTAGAATCTTCACAAACTCAGGAAGTGTTGTTATATATCTTTGATAGTCAGTATTTGCCTGATAATCAAGAATAATGCAACGTACCTTTGATATCATTGTTATAAGATGTGCAAGTTCTGGTTCTCCTTTACCACTCCCTGAAAAGCCAAGATTTATAAATTCAATACCGAGCCACCTGCTCAGAATATTTGTATACCCCATTGCTGGTCTTGAGGCACATCCTCCCTGCGTGATTGATGTTCCATATGCAACAATTCTACCCTTTTCCTTAAACTGAGATGGCTTTGCAACCTTTGAATTTTTTTCAATACCTACAAGGACATCTTCAACCCCCATATACAAAGGAAAATACAAACTTATATCCCTGAATTCTTTTTTTTCAAACTGAAAGAATTTCCTTTCATACTCCTTGCTGTTAATATCAGGAATCGCAGTGCTGCAATAAACCTCTTTTGTTGATTTTCCAATATAACAATCAAAACCACTCTGACCTGATGCAGGCATATGTGGCATCCCTGAAACCTCCTTTATCTTTACCTTAATCATCAAAACATCAGAATCTGTTCTGAATCTTATTACCCCGCCAGAAGTATTATCAGCAAGATAATCAACGGCTTCAGGAATCTTGTATTGTGGATTTTCTGGCAATCTACGATAAATCTTTTCTTTATCAAACCATGCAAAACCATTTATTTCAAATGGTTTTTCATCTGGTCTTAACCATAGGATTTCTTTTTCCATATTTCTCCCTGTTATTATTATCAAAAATACAGATATTCACTGAATCCAGTTTATATTTCATTTTATGATAGCACCATAATAAAAAACATCAATAATACAATGCTTATTATTTTTTTCACTATGGCTAATCCAGAAAGATTGTAGATTTTTTAGTGGTTCTTATTCTAATTTCATCCCAACTGTTTTAAGTGTTTCTTTTAATTTTTGAACCATAATCCTTCTTGGCAGGCAGTTCTCAGCGATAGCCATAGATGCAGCAGTTCCAATTGCTTCACCTATTGGCATACAAACAACCATAACCCTTGTTGAGCCTAGTGCTCGATAATCTGCTGAAATACATCTGCCACCAACAAGAATCCCCTCGAGATTTGCTGGTAGAAAACATCCATAAGGTATTTCATAGTGTTCGCCTTCTTTCAGAAATTCATGTACAAAATCTTTACCACTGGAATCATGGACATCTATTGAATTACATCCTGGTACTACCCCGTCTTCAAAATGTTTTCCTGAAAGAACATCTTCCCTTGTCAGAATATAATCTCCGATAATTCTACGGGTTTCTCTGATTCCAACCTGTGCCGCAGTTCTATCAAGATAGCAGTTCTCAAATCCCCTGACATAGTTTTTAAGAAAATTCACAAATCCTTCAACCTGACCGCGCGCTTCTATCTCTGCTCTTGTAAGATCTTGAGTATTACATCCGTTTACATTTAATACATTTGTTGCATTGAAAAAATAAAAACAACTCTCGATATTTTCTGGTGCTCCACGTTTTTTAACTCTGCCCCAGGAAAATAATCTCTCAGTGGGTATTGTCCAATCTCCTTTTTCACGTGCCTGTTCAATCAATACTTTATTTTGAGCAAGGCTACTCTGAATTCTGGTTCCATCAACATTTCCAATAATAACCTCCAGGGTAACAGGTTGAAATTGTTTTTCATTTCCGTGTCCGATTTCATATCTTGCCCCTGCCCGTGCAGCAATGTCAGCGTCTCCGGTTGTATCTATTACAACCTTTCCTGAAAACGCCTCTCTTCCTGATTTGCTTTCAGTTATAACTCCTTTTACAACATTGTTTTCAATTATTGGTTCGCAAACAAGAGTATGAAACATAATCTCACAACCTGATTCAATAAGCATTTTTAGAGATACCATAATCATACTCTCAGGATCAAAAACCATTGCATGTGATTTATCATCCTTCATATTCACCCCACCAAATTTTTCAAGTCGATGTAAAAATTCATGAGTAATTCCTCCAACAATAACATCTCTTCCGTCATAGATAGAACCAAATTCAACCATCATCCCAGCAGTTGCTGTTCCCCCAGGAAAACCATATCTTTCAATCAAAAGGGTTCTGGCTCCTGCCCGGCTTGAAGCTACAGCAGCGATAAAACCTGAAGCACCTCCACCACAAACAATAACATCATAACATCCCTTTATCGGGATTTTTTTCTCTCCTTCACAATAAAAATCTGCAGATTTCATTATGTCTCCTTGTTAGGTTTATATTTTATCTTAATAATCACTAACTCTATAATTATGTTTTACCCACATGTTTAAAAAAATATATTGCCGGGAAAATGATTTGAAGGGTAATAAAAATCTGTTCGGATTTTTTCTATCCCTTACCCGATTATTTCTTTTATCCCTCATTGCAAGCCCCCCTCTGAAAAAAGATGTCCCTTACCCACAATCGCCTCGGTGGGGAGAGGAGACAAGTAAGGGAAAAATAGTTATTAATAGTTCATTTGACTTTTGTAATCTGGATTTTTCATTTTTCAAAAAGGAAGGATATATTTTGAAAATACTTCAAAAATAATAAATACTCAGTTAGTTATATTGACTGAGTATTTATTACAAACACCCCAGTCCTAACCCAGAAGGATTGAAAACGTGAAAACCTGTTTATTGTGGATACCCACCCTTAACAAAATCACTCCAGGTAAGGGATGCCGAATGCCCATCAACAAACACTGCATTAATCAATTGAAACTGATAGTGTCTTCCATAGCCGTAGTACATCCAGTTTTGAACCCATACCTGGTTATAAGATGGGTCAGGATATAATGGATCAACCTCGCCTGCCCTGCTTTCAAAAAACAATAGTGTTTCTGCTGGTTTTGGAACCCTGCCGAGTTTTACTGCATTTACAGGCAGGTTTCTGTTATAAGCATAATCGCACCAGCCAGGGTATCCTGTCCTTCTATACCCATTTTCCCAGTAAGGATCAAGACATGGGCAGTGGACCATGCCTGTTGAGGCTGCAAGGAAGTCATTATACTGACCTCCATAATAGGCACCTGTCCCATAGGTCATTGTTCCTGTAAGATATCCATTCTGAATCAGGGTATAAAGAAATGCTGTTACTGCTTTTCCAGGCAGATAATTCAATCCCCATTCCCATGTATACCCGAGTTTGTCAACCCCATTCAGGTGAGGATACCAGCACTCATTGTAGTCAGAAAGATACATCTGCACAGCAAGACCAATTTGTTTCAGGTTATTCAAACAGGTTGTCATTTTTGCTTTTGCGCGTGCCCTGCCAAGTGCAGGAAGAAGCATTGAGGCGAGGATTGCTATGATTGCTATAACCACAAGCAGTTCTATGAGGGTAAATCCTTTTCTTTTCATTATTTTTCCACCTCCTTTCTTTTTACTCAAAGTTCAACACTCAGTTGTTCTTTGAATACGACCACGGTCCATATCCCCATATGCAACCAGGTGCATCCATCTGTGTTGTTAAATACTTTGCACCAAGTGAACCAACATGAAGATCGCAGAAGATGATATTAATCATTCCATTATGGTCTCCAGCTGTTCCTGCAAGATATGCATTACGCCAATAGTCAGGATGTACGGCACAGTTTCCTGTGTAGTTTCTGGTACAGAAAATATAGATAGTTCCTTCTTCATCTGCAGTGCCATCTCCTGAGACCTCAGGGAAACCATAACTTCCTTCCCAGTCCCTTCCGGTATTCATAGAATAACTGGCTTTCTGACCATTTCTTGTCCAGTCAACCTTTCGGGTATCAGAGGGACACCTGAAAACACTCCAGTTTTTAACATAATTAAGATCATATAGCCCTGTGCAAAATCCAACCTGGGTGCCACCAGAATAAAATGCACTTGGCATACGTGGAAGAGTTCCAGGATAATCATCGGCGTAAAGTTTTGAAGCGAGTGCTATCTGTTTTAGGTTACTGATACAAACAGCACTTCTGGCACGTTCCCTTGCTTTACCCAAAGCAGGAAGAAGCATTGAGGCAAGAATTGCTATGATAGCGATGACCACAAGCAATTCTATGAGGGTAAATCCTTTTCTTTTCATTATTTTTTCACCTCCTTTTTTTGTTTTTATCTTCTAATCATATTTTATATACCTAATAATTCCTGTCAAATTTTTTTCATCCCTGTAAAACTTTTTTCTCGAGAAAAGGAAATAAGGATGAAAAAGTAATAAAAAGGTTTGAGAGATTTTCTTAAATATGTAGCGAAAATTTTTGGATGCACTGTTTTTATATCTAATGAGATTGATTCTATTTTTATCTATTGATAACCGAGGAGATAGCAAGGAGATTTTCCTGCCATCTATCCTGTGGGATATCCTCAGTAATACCCATAATCAATCTATGTCCACTTGATACATTAATAATATGCTGCGCTGTTGTTTCGATTTCTTTTATTGAGGCAAGATGAACAGATGAAGGAAAATTTATCCATAATACCTTATTAGTCCAGATATTGAAGGCTTCTTCAATGCTCATATCAGAATCAGGTGATGGCGTAAATGCCTCAATATAATCAAGGCCAGATTTTGCAACAAGGTCTGCCCAGATTTTATTGTTTCCATCAAGATGGCAACCAAGAAATTTCCCATATCTGTGCATAACCTCTGCTGCTTCATTGTGATGTGGAAGAACATATTTTTCGTATCTTTCTCTTCCCATAACATTGCCTGTTTCATTTCCACCAAAGTTTGCTATCAATGCAGGAGATTTTGCAACAATCTCGTATACCTGTCTTAATTTTTTAACCTGAATGTCTACAAGTTTTTCTATCTCATCCCTTCTTTCAACCCATTCAATTGCAAATGTTTCAATTCCCATCCATCCAATCATAATCTGATGAAGTGGCGATGAACCAATGCCTGCCCTTAATATGATATCTTCTCCAAGTTCATTCCGCGCCTTAAGAAACCCATCATAGTCCGCAATGTATGTCTGGTCTTCAATCATTGCATAAAGTTTTTTATAGTCCTCTGGTCCTTTGAAGATTTTTTCAAGTGTCCAGGATGTAAACCCAGCGGGTTTAACCAGATATGTAAGTTCTCCAATAGGTGTTTTAATGATATATCTTATATAGTCAAGATTTTTTTCAGTATATGCATGGGATTCATAAGAAACATTCGGACTGATAACCTTAAAAACAGGGTATAACCTGTTGACTATACATAGCCCTTCATTTCTTAATTGCCTTTCAACAGTGCATTGAGGAATTTTTGATTCATAAATAGTAAATGGAATTTTATCTATTCTTTCGCCTTTTAACACTGCTTCAACCCTTTTTCTCGGTGTCATATCATCCCTTTTCAAGTTTAATGGTAGTACCAAACTTGGCTAAGTCTTTAGTAGTGTTTTTGTTTATTTTTCAATGGTTTCAAAAGTTTTTATATTCCTCCCCCCAAAATCCTCCTCGCCCCCTTTAAGAAAAGGGGGAATTAGAGGAGGAACTTTTTCAAAGGGGGAACTTTTTGTTCCTTCCTTTGTAAAGCAAGGTCAGGATGGATTTCTCCCATCTTTCGTAAAGAAGGGTTGGAGGAGATTTTTCTCCCTTTTATAAAGGAAAAAATCCTCAGTAAAAAACACCCACCACATCTCTTTTTTGTCAATTTTTATCAATAGAGCAACTTTATAAAATCTGTTTCCTTAAGAGGTAAGGAAAATTTGATATATCCCCTCTGTTGAGTAAAGGGAATTTTTCCTATATGGGCTGATTCAATAGATTTCACAGGTTTTTTTGTTTTAACTGTAAGTTCAACATTTTTTATTGGCTGAAGTGTATAATTTGCAAGTGGAATAAGTATACCCCTATC
>Ga0255346_1005023_pt1 | contig 13951 bp, 9 predicted proteins | sample wastewater_treat_FD_194410 | JGI IMG/M metagenome (GOLD analysis project Ga0255346, IMG submission 194410) | Wastewater microbial communities from Lulu Island WWTP, Vancouver, Canada - plant22 | ecosystem: Engineered > WWTP > Wastewater > Unclassified | place: Canada: Vancouver, British Columbia... | reverse complement strand
TTAGAGGTAGGACAAAGCAGTACAAAAGCGGTAGTGTATTCGAGTATCTTCATTCTAATTTTCGATTATATCTTAACTCAGTTAATTCTCGCATAAGATGATTAAAGTAGATCATATTTATAAAACCTTTGGCGAGAAAACTGTCCTTGATGATGTTTCATGCACTTTCGAAACAGGAAAAGTAAATCTTATCATCGGACAAAGCGGGATGGGAAAAACTGTTTTGATGAAATGTACCGTTGGCTTGTTTGAAGTGGATAAAGGCGCTGTTTATTTCGATGGAAGAAATTTTAGCGAGATGAATTTTAAAGAGCGAAAACCAATTCGTCAAGAAATCGGAATGGTTTTTCAAGGCGGTGCATTGTTCGATTCATTAACTGTTGAACAAAATGTAATGTTTCCGCTAAATATGTTTACGCATATGTCGCAAGAGGAGAAACTCGATCGCGTAAATTTTTGTCTTCAGCGTGTGAACTTGGTGAATTCAAATAAATTTTTTCCTTCTGAAATTTCGGGAGGAATGAAGAAGCGAGTAGCCATTGCTCGTGCCATCTCAATGAATCCGAAGTATTTGTTTTGTGATGAACCTAACTCGGGATTAGATCCTAAAACATCGATCGTAATCGATAATTTAATTATGGAAATCACTCAGGAGTTCGGAACTACAACTGTGGTGAATACCCACGATATGAACTCACTCACCGAAATGGGCGAGAAGATAGTTTTTATCTATAAAGGAAAGAATTATTGGGAAGGTACTTTTGAAGAGTTAGAGGTGTCGGAGAATCCCGAACTGATCGATTTTGTCTATGCCAGCAAAATCATGAAAAGGATGCGAAAGCACTAATTTTCGGTAGGCGTGGTGTCGATATAGGTGATAAAGATGATGCCGCCTACGATGATTGAAATAGCGGTTAATCCGATCAAGACATCCGTTACCAAATTCCCCAGTAAATTGTACTTTATAATGGCTACTAATGAAGCTAAAGCCGGAAGAATGAGCGTTAGGCTCAACAACGGACTTCTTTTAACGAATAGGCCTTTTTTCATAAAATAGGCGTTTTGATAGGTAAAAATAATGTAATTAATTCACTTGAAACGAGTTAATAAGCAAATTCATTTTGCTAAACTAATAATATTTCTTAATATTAAGGTGTAAAATAATTGCAATTTTTTTGACTTCCGGACAACGTTTCCAAAACCGCCGTTGTCTTATATTCGAAATTGTCGGGTTATGCTTAACGAAAAGATCCTCATAGAACAATGCCTAAAAGGCGATCGGGTGGCTCAAAGAGAGCTGTTCGATACCTTTAAGGGTCGTTTTATGGCGGTAGCGCTAAGATATATCGGCAATCGCGATGGGGCCGCCGATGTGCTGCAAGATGCTTTTGTGAAGATCTTTCGTCAACTGAATACTTATAGGGGCGAAGGGGTGCTGGAAGCATGGATGCGACGCATAGTGGTGAATACGGCCTTGAATGCGATTCGCAAAACTCAGCAATTGCGCGAAGATCCTATTGAAGATTCATTTGATGTCAACCCCGGATTCAACAGTGCCTTGTCGCACCTCGATGAAAAGGAATTATTGGCATTGATTGCTGGATTGCCTGCGGGATATCGTACCGTCTTTAATCTCTACGTGATTGAAGGTTATGATCACAAGGATATTGCCGGTATGTTAAATATTTCGGAGAGTACTTCGCGAACCCAACTTCTGAAAGCACGCCTTGTGCTTCAGAAAAAAATTATTGTGAGTAGTAAAATCAATTATTCATTTTTGAATACCGCCAGCTGATGAGCACGCAACAGGAAAATTATTTTGATGATAGCATTCGTCGTAAACTGAAGTCTGCAGAGGAGGAAGTCCCTTTTGCCTTCGATGATATTGCTACGAAGTTAGATGTAAATGCTAATGATTATCTCGCTTGGATACGAGGGTTTTTATTTAGCGATGCTATTCTTTTGTTGCTCGCATTTTCTTTTGTGAAGTTTACGAATGTGTCTACCGCAGCAAATCATGGTGCTGCTCCAGTTAAGGTGGTTGCTGCTGATGTAAATCAATCACGCAATACTAATAGCTCTTCTACCAATAATCAAATTACTGACGCACGTTCAGATGATGCTGATGGAAGTTTGAATGCTACAGCAACAAATATATCTTCTTCTACATCTTCTTCAAACACGTCTGCAACAGTTTCTTCCCATGCAATTGCTTCTTCGAATAGAATAAATTCTTCTCGACGACATACTTCATCAGCATTGCGTTCTGCTGATGCTCGTCGTCAGAATAGTTCATTGCCATTAGATGCTTCTTTATTGGCTTTATCTAATACTGGTGTTGCTACTTCGTCAAATGATCAAACAACTGCTTCTCCCGACTTAATCGCTTTCATGAAGCTCATCGGTTTTAATGCTGATGTGAATGTAGAAAATTCAATTCAAGTTCAAGAGAATCCTGCGCAGAGTTATACTCCTCCGGCTTCTATTCTCTTCTATGTTTCTGCTGCGCCAAATAGTTTGTCGGATATTAATCTCGATAAGAATTTAAATAGTGCGGTAAAAAATAGTGCTACTAATTTCTCTGCAGGAATTCAATTGCGATATACGCTCGGGAAACATACTAGTGTGTTAACAGGGTTTGAATATAAACGCGGACATCTGAAAACATCGCTTCACGATAGTTATAAATACGATGCGCTCGTAATTGATTCTACTGTCGGATATATTATCTCTCCGTTCGATCCTCCGGTGATGGTGGTTGATTATGATACTTCCCTCGTGTCGAAGATTGGTGAAGTGTCGGTGAATGGTGATGCGCGTATATCTTCGTTTATGTTCCCGGTGAAATTAGCATACGCGTGGCCGTTAGGTTCATTTACATTGGAGCCTAATGCAGGAATTCTTGCATCTTTTAACGCTGCTAAGAATACTGTTACGCATAATTATAGCGGCGAACCGATTGAATATTATTCGGAGAAGTTTAAATTTAATGATTTAACCTATGCCTTAACAGCAGGGATAAACGTTAGTTATTTGTTGAGTCCGAAGTTGAAAATGTTTGTGGCTGCCAATTATTTAAAATGGATGAATTATTCAGCTTCTTATAAAGCTGTTAATTATACCGCATCTCCTCAGTTAAACGGCTCGATAGGTGTCGAACTAAAAATAAAATAGCATGAGAAATTTATTCCGTCTTTTACGCACTAGTATGTTGCTAGTGCTGACACTTCCTGCCTTTAAAGTTTCGGCGCAGGTAGGTTATGGTACTTTGTCGAACTCTTACTTGTCGAGTAGAGTGTATTGTGACCTCGAATTATTCTATAATAGCCAAACTCAGTACAATTTTTTTGAAACTCCTGTTGGAAGCGGAAAGAGTACCATTTTTGCTTCTTCGTTTTGGTTAGGAGGGCTTGATAATTCAAATATTTTGCATGTTAGTCAACAAACCTATGCGCAAAATGGCGGACAGAATTATTATCCTGGTCCCTTAGATACTTTGAATGCAACAGCCGCCGTCCCTGCATTGTGGAATCACGTTTGGAATATTACAAAAGCGCAAGTCCAATACCATATTGCTAACTGGAATCAGCCTTGGTATGTGATGCCCGACGATATTGCAACATGGCCTGGTAATGCTCCCGCAGGAAGTAGTTATAATAAAGTTTTAGCTCCTTTTTACGATAGTAATATGAATAACATTTATGAACCTTCTTTAGGAGAATATCCCGTAATTCCTGGCGATGTAGCTGCTTATTTTATCGTAAATGATAATTATGGTGCTCCGCAAAATGGAACGCCTTCAATGAAAACAGAATATCATGTAATGGCATTCATGTATAATTCTTTGGATGTCGCCGTTAGTAATACTGTATTTGTGAATGTTCAAATGAAGAATTTCTCGGGACAAGATTATCATGATGTTTATTTTAGTAATTGGACCGACTTCGATTTAGGAAATGCAGCCGATGATCATGTAGGTACTAATGTGGATCAATCTATGGTTTATGTGGTGAATGGTGATGCTAACGACGAGGGAAGTAATTGCTATGGATATAATGCTCCCGCCTGCGGATTAAAATTTTTAAATACTCCAATAAGTCATTCAATGTTTTATGAAAATGTGAATAATGTACCATCAGGAAATCCTTATACTGGCAATGATTATTACCATTATTTGAAGTCGGAGTGGTTAGATGGTCAACATATGACTTATGGTGGCAATGGACAAGATTCATTGGGAGTTAGCTGTAATTATGCCTTTCCTGGATTAACTGATCCTGCCTTTCCTAGTACTGATTGGACGATGTCGACAGGCGCTGTGCTCCCCGACGATTGGAGAATTATGGGGACTGTTGGCCCCTTCGATTTTCTTGCTGGTGATGTGAAAACAATTCATATGGCCTATATCGTTTCCTATGGAAGCAATGGAACACTCTCTTCGTTGAATCAGCTGGTGGATGATGCGCAGCATATCCAGAATTTATATAACGGTAACGCATTAACGATAAATGAAATGGAAGATCATACGTTGATGGTGAATTCATCATTAACCGGATCTACTGTTGAAATTGTTTGTCCCGATGCCATGAAAGGAAAGAAAGTATCGCTTAAAATCTTCAACCTCGCCGGACAATTAATTATCGACGATAGCTATTCAAATAGCGACTTGCTGAGCGTCGATGTGAGCACTTTAGCAAAGGGAATGTATATTTTGTCGTTGACGGATGGAGAAAAAAATTACACTCGAAAGATTATTTGTCAGTAGTAGTTCGTTGCACTATTGAGAATTATTTTCTACTTTAGTTAAATGAAAGGTGGCCGCCATATATTGTTTTATGTATTGGTGGCTGCCTTTTGTGTTTTTTGTAAAGAGACGTTAGCGCAAGGGCCTATCGCGAATTGGTCGTTTGGCGATCAGTCTTTTCTCAATTTCCAAAATCATCAAGCTTCTGCTGGGACGTATAATAACTTTTCTTTGTCAGGATCTGCTGTATATTCCGATTGTAACGGACGATTTGTATTACACTCCAATGCTACACAGATAAAAGATGGCAATGGGAATGTTATTATTGGAGGATCGCTCTTCGCGACCAATTCTCCCTCTGAATGTTTATTTGTTCCATCACCCGGAAATAATGATCGTGTATTTTTGTTTCATATAAACAAGCAAAATGTAGATACGTTTGATTTGTATTATTCGGTTGTTGATTATGCAGCAGGTGCTTTGCAAGTAACGAATGCCAATATTGCGCTCGACTCCTTAATCACGAATAAGTTGTCGGCGACGATGCATTCGAATAAAGTTGATTATTGGCTCGTAACATATAGTCATTCGCGTGCTGCTTTCTTATCGTATTTGGTATCGAGTGCGGGAGTATCCACGGTGCCAGTTGTAAGCGTTGTGCCTTCCACCATTCCGCCATTATTATCCGAGATTGAAGGAGCATTGAAATTTTCCCCTTCGGGTGATAAGTTGGCGGTTGCATATAAAGGTGCCGATCGAGTAATGGTTTATCATTTCGATAAGCAAACCGGAATAGTTAGCACTACGAATCCTTTGTTGCAGTTAAATATTATGCAACCTGTAGGCGTATCATTTTCTGTCGATGAAAATTATCTATACTATGCTACTGCATTGTATGCTCGATTATATCAATTTGATTACAACTATTATGATGCAACCGGAATACAAAAGCAAGAAATGCTTGATTCATTATTTAGTGGTGAATATGGCGACCTTCAATTAGCGCCCGATGGTAAGTTATATGCGGCGATATCGGTAAGTACCTATTTAGCATCTGTAGAAAAGCCCTCGTTAGCTTATCCCGATTGTAACTATATACGCAATGATCTGTATTTAGCGGGACATTCCTGCTTTGTGGGCTTGCCCGACTTTGTTCAAAATTATGCTGACATAACAACAATGATTGATGCGGAAACAGTTTGTTTAAAAGACACCTCCAAACTAATAGCAGATCATATAAGCGGATATGCAATATCCTATTCGGTAAACTGGAAAGACGGTACCATAGATAACTATACTGCTCCGATAAGTTCAAATGAGTTTGCGCATGTTTACAGCAATGAAGGAACCTATCAAGTAAATATTCAAATAAACTATCCCTGTTATACCGATTCATTTACGGTAGAGGTAAAAATAAAAGCGTTACCTGAATTCACCTTAGGAAATGATACGGCACTATGTGAAGGAACTTCAATTGATATTAACGTAGGAGGGAATTTCGAAATATATGAATGGTCGGATGGAGTTAATACGGCCGAAAATACAATAGAAGCAGGAGAAACGATAGAATTAAAAACACAAAATGAGGGATGTGTATTTTCGGATACGCTTACCGTTAGGAAGTGGCCTATGCCGCAAGTAATGATTGAAAAAGTAACATCACTTTGTCCCGATTTTAATATTGACGCGATGCTCAAAGCAAGCGAAAACAACAACTATATATGGTCGACAGGAGATACAACGAGAACAATAGCAGTTGACAAACTAGGGTGGGTAACGCTTACCTGCACAAGCGACAGCGGCTGTATAAAAAGCGATTCACTATTCGTTGACGATGCTTGTCCTTTTTTAATTTTCTTCCCCTCTGCCATTACTCCCGACGGCGACGGACTAAACGACTATTTTATTCCCTATGGAGATGTGCCTGCCAATTACAACTTGACAATCTACAATCGTTGGAATCAACCTGTATTTTCACGAACAGTATCTTCCGAAATATGGCCCACAGCATCAACTCCCGAAGGTGTTTATAGTTTTGTTTTTGCATGTAGCGATGGTTTAGGTGGAATGTATAAGAGGAAGGGAGTGTTTGCGGTTTTGTATTGAGGCTTAAAATTTTGGATTTTGGATTTTGAATTTTGGATTGCGCGAAGCGGATACCGAGATTATTTTTGAATAGAAATAAGGGTGAGGAAAGAATTTTGTTTTGAATGGGATTCTAAAAAATGGTTCTTAGTTCTTAGTTCATGGTTCATGGTTCGGCAAAGCCGGTTAGGGCTAACGCATTCATTGGTTGGTGGCGCGCCATGCGGTGAACTTTTTCAGTTCTACTGCATGGTTCGAGGTTCGAAGTTCGAGGTTCGAAGTTTCGCGATGCGGGAGGCGAGATTTTTTTTGGGGATAGAAATTAGGGTAAAGGTTCGAAGTTCTAGGTTCGACGTTCGAAGTTTCGCAATGCGGATAGCGAGATTATTTTTCAATAGAAATAAGGGTTATGAAAGGATTTTGTTTTGAATGGGATTCAAAAAAAAGGTTCTTAGTTCATGGTTCTTGGTTCGCGAAGCGGATAGCGAGATCTTCATATGTTTTATGGTCATCGAGCGGAGTCGAGATGGAGAACCCCTAACCTGGCCATAGTCTCTTTGTATCCCCAAAATCCACAAAGCCGCGGGGCGCAGTAGCACCCACCCAATTTAAAATTACAAAATTTCCCCATCATACTCGGTAAATAAACACTTACAAACGCTTAAGTTTACGTTATTAGGTTTTTGGGTGATTTATATATACTTTTGAATGAGAGAATAATCTAATCTTAATGAGAGCTACACGCTATTTGTTGGTTTTGTTTATTTTGATTGCGGGTAGAAATACATTTGCTCAGAATTTGGTAGTCAATCCAAGTTTTGAATTAATTGATAGCTGTCCGTGGAACCAAGGACAAATTTATCTAGCAACTGGTTGGGAAACAACTTTCCCAACATCTTTGCAAGCTACATCCGATTTGTTTTGTCCATGCAATGTTAGTTTAAGTACGCCTATGAATTTTGTTGGTTTTCAATTGCCTAAAGATGGTAATAATTATGCCGGTGAAATATGCTATACTTCTAATGTGCTAAATAGGAGAGAGTACATTGAAGGTTTTTTATTACAACCATTATTAACTGGAAAAGAATACTATATTGAATATTGGATAAGTCAAATTGAATCAGCACAGATTTCGATTTCAAATATGGGGGCGTATTTAAGCGATAGCATAGTTTATACTCAAAATGCAGATTTTATACCGGTAATACCCCAAATTGAAAACCCAGATTCAATAATTCTTTCAGATACCATGAATTGGATGAAAATTTCGGGTACTTTTACGGCGAGTGGCGGTGAGCAATATATTGTGATTGGGAATTTTAGACCTGATAGCTTAACAAATATTGATACAGTATCGAATGCATCAATAAATTATTATTTTTCTTATTACTATATCGACATGGTAAGTGTAATTCCTGTTGATAGCTTGGTTGGAATACGTAATATAGAAAATTTTAGTCCTTCTATTTTCCCAAATCCCGCTCAAGACTTTCTCACAATTGATTTTGGTTCCGCCGGAGCCGGCAACTGTGTTATGGAATTATATTCTCTCGATGGGCGCTTATTGCTAAAAAAAGAAGAAATCATGAGCGTAAATTCTCAGCTCGATATACGTCAATTCCCACCCGGCATGTACGTACTAAAAATAAACACCAATAAAGGTGCGTCGGTGGTTAAGGTTTTGAAGGAGTGAGGGTGTTTTGGGTTTTTGAGTTTACGGTTTACAGTTTTCGCGATGCGAGTAGCGAGATCTTTTCTAACTAGAGGAGAGGGTAAATTATTAAATCTTGGATATATGCTATGTGCAATCTAAATTCGTTCTTCGATTAAAAATCTTTTATCGATTCTTGATTCTTGATGCTCGATTCTCGATTTTATGTGTGTGAATTTTGGCTATAGGCTATAGGCTATAGACAATCGATATAAGACCAATTCCCAAAAATCTATTGCCTTTTTTCGATTATCGATGCTTGATTCTTGATGCTCGATTCTATGTGTGAGAATTTTGGCTATAGGTTATCGACAATCGATATAAGACCAATTCCCCAAAATCTATTGCCTTTTTTCGATTCTTGATTCTTGATGCTCGATTTTATGTGTAGGGATTGTGGTTCTTATATATGGACCGTGATAACCTTGTATCTTTTGTCGATTCTAGATTCTTGATGCTCGATTCTCGATTATATGTGTGAGAATTTTGGCTATAGGCTATCGACAATCGATATAAGACCAATTCCCAAAAAATCTATTGCCTTTTTTCGATTATCGATTAACGATTAACGATTCTTGATGATAGATGCTCGATTTTATGTGTAGGGATTGTGGTTCTTATATATGGACCGTGATAACCTTGTATCTTTTGTCGATTCTAGATTCTTGATGATAGATTCTCGATTTTATGTGTAGGGATTGTGATTCTTGAATATGGACCACGATCATCTAGAATCGATCATCGAACATCGAGCATCAATTTATTTGCATTCCCGTAAACACAAATTTACTTCCGTCAAATAGTCCTTTGTCGCTTAGTTTAAGTTGTGGAATAACTAGTAATGCCATAAAGCTTAATACCATATAGGGTGCTTTTAATGATGAACCTAGTTCTTTGGCGGCGTGGTCGATTTTCGCATAGGCGTTACCGATAGTTTCGCAATCACCATCACTCATCAGTCCAGCTACCGGTAGGCCAATAACCATTTCTTCTTTGCTGCTCACTAAACTTAATCCTCCTCGCTCTTTAATAATTAAGTTTGCTGCTTTCGCCATCGATTCATCATCTGCGCCTACAATAATTATGTTATGTGAGTCGTGTGCAACACTCGATGCAATGGCTCCTTCTTTTAGTCCGAAGTTTTTAATAAATGCAACTGCAATTGCTGCTTCCGAGTAGCGATTAATTACGGCTATCTTCAGAAGGTCTTTAGTTACATCTGCAATTAATTCTCCATTCTTTATGGTAGCGTCAATATGTTCTTCTTGCGTGATAAGTTGTCCGTCGAGTGCAACAATAGTTCTAACTTTTGTCCCAGTGGCCTTAACAGAAAAATCATCGGCTTTTTTAAATCCTATGTTAAATTTATTAGGTGTGCTATGCTTCGCTGCTTTCAGAAAAGTAGTTTTGTTTTCCGAAACTATCTCGCCATCAATCACCGTTTTTGTTACTTCAAATTTTGTTAGGTCATTCACGCAAATGAAGTCGGCTTTGTCGCCTTTCCGAAGTAGCCCGACTTGCATATTATAATGTTGCACCGGATTAACACAGGCTATTTGCAATACATCAAATACATCATATCCTAAAGCAATCGATTTTCTAACATGTTCGTCGATATGAAATAGTAAAAGCTCATCAGGATGTTTGTCGTCGCAGCAAAACATCACTTCTTTCGGATGTGTTTTTATCAATGTAAGCAATGCATTGTAGTTTCTCGCTGCCGATCCTTCGCGGATTAATATTTTCATTCCGTGTTTCAACTTTCCTAGTGCTTCTTCTAATGTGAAACACTCGTGATCGGTACTGATTCCTGCAGCTATATATTTTTCTGCATCCGCACCCATCAACCCCGGAGCATGTCCGTCGATTGGCTTTTTGTATTTTTTAGCTAGCGCAATTTTTTTCATTACCTCGCTATCTTCAAACAGAACACCGGGGTAATTCATCATTTCACTTAAGTAAAATATATCGTCGCGCTGTAATAACGTCTCAACTCCATCGGCATCGATTATTGCGCCTGCAGTTTCAAACGATGTTGCCGGCACGCATGACGGAGCTCCAAAGTGAAATTTAAGTTTTGCGCCTTTAGCATTCTCAAGCATATATAATACACCATCAATTCCCAATACATTGGCAATTTCATGCGGATCGCTAATGGTGGCTATTGTGCCGTGATTTAAGGCAATGCGGGCAAACTCATAAGGAACTAGCATCGAGCTTTCAATATGAATATGAGCATCAACAAATCCGGGTAAAATGTACTGATTAGGCGCCTCTTCAGTAGCTGTAATGTCTGAAATGATGCCGTTCTCGATCGTTATTGTTCCGGGAAAAATTCTTCGCTGCTGTATGTCAACAATCTGTCCCGATATTGATTTTAATGGTTCCATAGATGGCCGCAAAGATAGGGAAGATGTGTTGCTAAGCGCTGATTATGGGCATTTTGTGAAGATTTCAGGCAGTTTATCATGAAAAATATTCTTATTTGTAGAAAAGGTCGATGTTTTTCCTTAGTTTTGTCAACATTCATCCATTAATTTCAATTCAATGAAAACAGGTAAAGTAAAATTCTTCAATGAGGCTAAAGGATACGGCTTCATAATCGAAGATGAAACAAGCAGAGAAATCTTCATTCACCACAGTGGTCTTGTTGACAAAGTTCGTGAGAACGACCAAGTGAGCTACGAAGTTATTGAAGGTCGCAAAGGTCTCAATGCTGTGAACGTGAAAAAAGTGCAATAAAAAATTGTCTTTTCAACGTGAGAATCCCGTTTTCTACCAAGAAGACGGGATTCTTCTTTTTATCCCTTTTTTCATTGCGCATTTTAAATTGATATAGCCCAATTCGATATTGTTAATCGCTATTAAAACATGCAGTTTTCTCTCTGTAGATTGCAGCTTTTTCTTTCCGTTTCCACTCAACGTTTTTATCGTTAAATAACGATTATAGCTTTTCCCATTGGTATTTGAATATTTTTGCATGATGCAAGTGCGCCGCGAATATTTTGATACTCCTATCGAATACCTAAAAGGTGTTGGTCCGCAACGTGGTGCTGTGCTACGTACCGAGTTTTCTATATTCACTTTCGACGACCTAGCGCGGCATTATCCGTTTCGCTATATCGACCGTTCGAAGTTTTATCGAATTGCAGAAATTCGCGAAGACATGCCTTACATCCAGTTGAAAGGCAAACTGTTACGAATAATTTCGCATGGCGATAAACGCACCACCCGCCTGTCGGCCATCTTTGCAGATGAATCGGGACAAATGGAACTCGTTTGGTTTCAGGGAGTTAAATGGTTGAAATCGTCGCTAAAAACGAATATTGAGTATATCGTTTTCGGAAAGCCTACTTCTTTTAACGGTAAAATTAATATTGTCCATCCCGAACTCGAGGAGGCATCGAAAGCAGAATCGTTCACCGGACCGTCGTTAACGGGCGTGTATAGTGTTACCGAAAAGGCGAAGGTAAACGGACTAGATTCGAAGGCCATTGTGAAGTTACAGCGTACGCTAATCGCGGGATTGCCTAAGTTCATGCCCGAATCGCTGCCTGCTCCTGTAATCAATCGTCATCAGCTAATGTCGCTGCACGATGCTTTGGTAAATATTCACTTTCCGTCGAACGAAAATTTATTGGCAGCGGCTACTCGTCGTTTGAAATTTGAGGAGTTGTTTTATGTGCAAATCCGACTGCTAAGAGCCAAAGCGCAACGCAATGAATCGTTCAAAGGAAAAGCGGTGACAAAAATTGGTGAGGTGTTTAATGAGTTTTATCAAAAGCATCTTCCTTTCGAATTAACGAATGCGCAAAAGCGAGTGCTCAAAGAGATTCGTCTCGATATGGGCACAGGAAAGCAAATGAATCGCTTGCTGCAAGGTGATGTAGGTAGCGGAAAAACGATGGTAGCATTGTTGAGTATGTTGATGGTGATCGATAATGGTTATCAAGCTTGTTTGATGGCGCCCACAGAAATATTAGCCTCGCAACATTTTCAATCGATTGCCGAATCTTTGCAACAGATGGATATTAAAGTGGGATTACTCACCGGTAGTACAAAAACAGCGCACCGTAAGTTCTTGCTTGAAGAATTGAAAAATGGAAATTTAAATATATTAATAGGTACGCATGCTTTGATAGAAGATCGTGTGCAGTTTAATAATTTAGGATTAGTAGTTATTGATGAGCAGCATCGTTTCGGTGTTCAGCAACGCGCAAAGCTGTGGATGAAAGATGATGAAGTGCCGCATGTATTAGTGATGACAGCAACTCCTATTCCGCGAACATTAGCAATGACATTATATGGTGATCTCGATACCTCGGTGATTGATGAATTACCTCCGGGGAGAAAGCCCATTACTACGCTACATAAATTTGAATCGGGACGATTAGCGGTAATCGGATTTATGAAACGCGAAATTGCATTAGGACGTCAAGTATATGTTGTGTATCCGCTTATTGAAGAATCGGAGAAACTCGATTATATGAATCTCTTTGCAGGATATGATGCATTATGTAAAGACTTTCCTTTACCCGATTATAAAGTGAGTGTAGTGCATGGAAGAATGAAGCCTGCAGAAAAAGATTTTGAAATGCAGCGTTTCAAAAATGGCGATACACAAATTATGGTTGCCACAACGGTGATAGAAGTAGGAGTGAATGTTCCGAATGCATCGGTGATGGTAATTGAATCGGCAGAACGTTTCGGATTATCGCAATTGCATCAATTACGCGGTAGAGTAGGACGAGGAGCAGAGCAAAGTTATTGCGTATTGATGACGGGAAATAAAATTAGTCAGGAAGGTCGCTTGCGCATGAAAACGATGGTTGATACCAACAACGGATTCGAAATTGCGGAAGTCGATTTAAAGCTTCGCGGCCCTGGCGACATCACCGGAACGCAACAAAGTGGAGTAGTAAATCTGCATATTGCCGACATCACCAAAGACAGAGCAATCATGGAAGAAGCGCGCTTAACCGCCGCCGAAATTATTGCCGAAGATCCATCGCTCACCACTCCCAAATATCAAATCATCACCGAGCAATTGCAATATCAAGAAAAAGAAAAATCGAATTTTAGTAGAGTGAGTTGAGAGGGACGTGGATGTGGTTTGTGGTTTTTTTGGTGATTAAGGAGGTGATATATTTTTAATGATGCTTGATGCTAGATAATCGATTCTAGATGTTCGCGGTCCATTAATAAGATCCTAGATCATAAAAACATAAAATCAAGCATCAAAATAGGCAATAGATTTTTGGATATTGGTCTGTTATCGATTGTCTATAGCCAACAACCATAATCCTCACTCATAAAATCGAGCATCAAGAATCTTTAATCGACAAATGATACAAGATACAGGATTTTCTCGAAAGGCTATTGAAAAATGGCTTTTGATAATAGGCGATAGA
>Ga0255346_1005011_pt1 | contig 13971 bp, 16 predicted proteins | sample wastewater_treat_FD_194410 | JGI IMG/M metagenome (GOLD analysis project Ga0255346, IMG submission 194410) | Wastewater microbial communities from Lulu Island WWTP, Vancouver, Canada - plant22 | ecosystem: Engineered > WWTP > Wastewater > Unclassified | place: Canada: Vancouver, British Columbia... | reverse complement strand
AAGCCACAAAGAGCAGCTTCAGGGTTCCGCCGCACTTGGGACAGACCAAGGGCGTTGCGGGCTCGACCTCGGGCTCGGGCGCAGCCAGATCAAAGCCATAGGCCAGTTGAATCAGCGAGCTGATCCGTTCCAGCGAAACATTGCAGGCGGCGTTCATGAAGCCATAGTAACGAACCTTCATGAACCCCGTGGGCAGCACATGCTGGAGAAAGCGACGCATGAACTCCATCACCTCCAGAGCAAGAGTTCGCCAGCGGCAACTGCCGGGTTTCCGGTAGCGGAAAGTGACAGTTCGATTCTCCACCGAAAGGATGCGGTTGTTGGATATGGCTACGCGAAAGACATAGGGAGCAAGATACTTCAGGCTTGCTTCGCTTGAGCCAACAGCCTGGGAGTTGACGACCCAATCGGCTTGCCAGACCTCATCGGGGATCTGGTCGAGCAAGCCGGCTTTTTTCATCTCGTCCCGAAACTTGGCTCGGAAGATTTTGGACAGCGCTTTCACGGGCAAGAAAAAGTCGACGCGAGATGGATGCCAGGTACCCTGAGTGCTTGAGAACGCTCCGCCAGTGGCGATGTAGTGGATATGCGGATGATAGTCGAGGGTGCGCCCCCAGGTGTGAAGCACGCCTAAAAACCCTGGCAGGTCGCCACCCATGTACTTCTCATCGGCGGTAAGCTTCCTCATGGTTTCGGAGGAAGCTTTAAACATGGCGGAATAGGTCACCCGCTGGTGGCTGCGGATGAAGCGGCGAAGCGAGTCCGGAACGGTGAAGGTGATCATGAAGTGATGGCCGGGGAGCTGTCGCTCCATTTGCTTTGCCAGCCAGGCTCTGGTCTTGTGATGCTGACAGGTCGGGCAATGGCGATTGCCGCAGGAGCGGTTCACGAGGTGGGATTCCCCGCATTGCTCGCAACGGTAGAGCGCAGTGCCACACACTTCGGTGCGGCAGTCACAGATGGCCTGCATCGCTTTTCGATGCTCGTTTGGGACGGCCTCACCATAGCGCTCCAGGTACTCGGGGCCGAAGGTGCGGAAGATCTGGTTGATCTCTTCCATGCTACAGCCCCTCCATCACCTGGTTGATCAACTGACAGGCATCTTCCTGGCCTTTGCGGGTGAGATGGAGATAGACCATGGTGGTTTCGAGCTGGGTGTGGCCCATGTACCTTTGGATGACCCGCAAGTTGACACCGGCTTCAAGCAGGTGCGTGGCATAGGAATGACGCAAGGTGTGGACGGAGACACTCTTTTTGCGGATGCCGGCCTCGAACTTGGCGCTACGGAAAGCGCCCTGGACACTACTTTTGGCCATGGGTGCAGCACCCTCTTTTGCCCCCTTGCCGTTACGGCCAAGTGCCGGAAAGAGGAGACGCGGATTTCGATGGGTGACCCAGTAGCGACGAAGGAGCCCAAGGGTTGCATGGGGCAGGGGAACATAGCGATCCTTGGCGCCCTTACCTCGGTGGACATGAATCATCATGCGGTCGCTGTCGATATCGGAGACTTCCAGATGCAACCCTTCCTGCAGCCTGAGGCCGCAGGAATAAACGGTGGTCAGGAAGGCGTGGTTTTGGGGAGTCTTCACGCGGGCCAGGAGGTTTCGCACCTCTTCCTGGCTTAGGACGGCGGGCAGTCTTCGCTCGCTTTGGGCTCGAAGGATGCCGAGGATATGCCAGTCACGCTTGAGGACATTCTCAAAGAAGAAGCGGATGCCGCTATAGCAGATCCGCATGGTGTTGGGTGACCAGTTGTTGACGTTCTTACGGTGAAGAAAATACTCTTGGAGCTCCTCCTCGCTGATGAGATCGGGGGTTTTGTCGTAGAATTCGGTGAGCATGCGCACGGCGCGGGTGTAGGATTGCTGGGTGCGCTCGCCTTTGCCATTCAGTTGCAGGGCCTTGACCGAGTTTTCATACCAATTCTTCATGACCATACCTCTCCTTTCTTGGGTGTAAGGGTTTGAATTGTTCTCGGAGAGGTATGGTATTCTACAAGTGGGATGGAACTGAGGAGGAATCAGCCTCGGCGGAACGTCTCAGGGTTGACAGGAATCGATACTCTGCCGCGCAGCGGCTTACTTGAACCAGTCGCTGCAGCCAATCGCCGATAAAGCTGGCTCTGGCTGAGCTTTTTGATAAGCCGCCTTCGGCGGCTTATCGAGAGCGGCGGCTAAAGGATTCGCACCGATCTAATGGGTTCCATGCTCGAAGGGATGATACTGGCAGTGCTGCAGAAATTCCCCAAAGAGGCCAACACGAGCAAAGCTGCACCATTGGATACCAGGACGGGAAAAGTCAAGTATTTCGCTGAGTGGTCTCTATCCGATATGATCAATGTTGCTCACGATGTTGGGTGGCTGGATCTTGACGTGAAGAAATTTTCGCATGTACTCCGTGAATTTAGAAATCTGATTCATCCTTATCAACAAATGCTTTCGAGGACATTTCCGGATAAAGACACTTGCGAAATCAGTTGGCTTGTTGTTCAGGCAGCAGCGAATGACTTGGCGGCGAAACTCAAATGACCCCAACATGTGGCTCAACCGGACCGCGCAATCTGCGGGGCTATCATGGAAAGTCGCTGAAAACAATAGTCCGTGGTTTTTCGGCGCGGCCGGTTAGCTCGGCGTTAGCAAGGGGGCAATGTCAGAACGATGTGCAATCTGTAATTGACTTCTCCATAGGAAGCCAGACATCTATGCGCGGCCAACGGTTGAAGGCCGAAGTCATGGAACAGAGCATCACTTTGTTGCAGAGAGATTGTTTAGCCGCTCAAAGAACCGCAGCGGGACGACGAAGGAGGGGGTGTTTGCATCCTGTCCGTGGAGTCAGGAAGGAAAGTCAACTGTCTTCTGCTATGAATGTGACGAGGAATTGTTGCACAATCCTGTCCTCCTGTCGCAGGATATGGCAGCTTTCGCTGCACTGGTCAGAAGCCGTGGACTCGATGAAGAGCATAAGTCAGGGGATCGCCAGAAACTTGGCGCGCGTATCATGCTTTTCCATGAAGTCATAGCCAAGGGTATTGCAGTCTTATCGCAGGACGAAAATGAGCGTGACGCTAAGGAAGGGCTCACAAGACGGACGTAAAACCACGCGGCGGGCATTCATGGGTGTTGCCTGAAAATGACTACCCGCGCGGTTTTGCGCCGGTTAGGGTATCGTTACCGCCCTGGCTTCGGTGGGTTGCGGCAGTACATTCAGACACAGATGCATTAGGGTATCCATGAAGTGGTTCAATATGGCTGAGGTGATCCGAGATGGAAAAACAATTTAGTGTAATCATAGAACGTGACTTGGAAGGCTACTACGTGGCGTCGGTTCCTGCTCTACGGGGCTGTCACACCCAGGCAAAATCTCTCGATGAACTTCTTGTTCGCATTAGAGAGGCCATCGAGTTGTGCCTGGAAGTTGAGGGCAAGGATATGGAGCCTCTCGACTTCGTTGGTATTCAGCAGGTGAGTATCGCAGTATGACGAAGCTGCCAGCCTTGACAGGCAAGACTCTGATTGCCGCGCTGGCCAAAGCAGGCTTCGAAGTCATCCGCATCAGAGGAAGTCACCACTACATCCGACATCCTGACGGACGCGTGACAACCATTCCAGTGCATACGGGTGAAACTGTAGGTTTCGGGCTTATGGCCAAGATTCTGAGAGACTGTGAGCTTTCTCGTGAGGACTTGCAGCATCTCTTGTGAGGTAAGGCCTCGAAGAGTTGTCCATGCGCTAACATACATCAGGGTCAGCCGTCTCAAAGGCAAGGCGTGAAGCGAAAGACGTTTCCAACCAGCGAAGCCGCAGACAGCGGCTGAGACTGGATCAATTGTCAGGAGTCGAACGGGGAGGTACTTGTAGTGGAAGACTACACACAGTATGAAGCAGCGTGTGAAAAAATCAGGCAGCAGAACGAGAAGCTGCTCGACAATTTTGCAGATCGGCTGCGCAAGCAGAACCTGGCAGCTGGAACCATCAATAAGCACGTCGAAAACATTGACTTCTACATCAATGAGTACCTCCTGTATGAGGATGCCCTCGAAGCTCACGACGGTGTGGGCCTCGTGAGCATGTTCCTGGGCTACTGGTTCATCAAGAAGGCTATGTGGGCGAGTGCAACCTCCATCAGGAACAATGCCGCAAGTCTGAAGAAATTCTATTCGTTCTTGCATGAACAAGGCTTGGTGAGTGCGGAAGACTTGGATCGTCTGAAAGAGACTATCAAGGATGAAATGCCGGAGTGGCTGGCCACTCTGGAGCGTTACGACGATCCGTCAATCACTGATATGAAGGATGTTTGGGACTTGTAGGGGCAAGAACACCCCCTTGTTCGTCAAACGGAATGTGGATACTGAAAACGGGGGCCAATCAGCAGCCCAGGTTGGGATCCGCGCCTTTCTATTTGCAGATGTCCGTCTCGGGCAATGTCTCAGTCCAAGATGTCGCCCAATGAATCAATTGCCTTGGGACTTTCTTACCCCCTTTTCCCTTAGCCACTCTCGCAGAGCCTTGTTAATGCGCGTTTGCCAACCGGGCCCAGTTGCTTTGAAAGCTTCTAATACTTCAGCGTCAAGGCGAAGATTGACATGGGTCTTGGTCACAGCTGCTTTGGGCCTTCCTCGGGGTTTCAACATCTCAGAAGCAGCCTTCGATCCAATGAAATACTCCATGCGCGTGAAAGCAAGGCCGCATAGATCCTGGCTCAGGGGCACCGAATCAGCTTCCACACGTTCTTCCCGATGGTCGTTGGTGTCACCCTCCCTAACCGCTTGGGGCTCTGGCTCTGCCAGAGACAGCTCCTCAAAGGTTTTCATGAGCGAGTCCATCTGGACGAGAGAGTGGCTGGAATGATCGTATTCATCAGCCGTGGAGAACCGGTTTGCAGAGGAATCTGATCTCTGCGATTCTTTCAGAGCGACTGGCAGGCATTTCGGGGTTGACATTGAGGCGGGTTCGGCGCAGAAAAGCGGTTGAGGTTAGCATCCAGCAGGGAAAGAGCCCGAATCACCGTGAAGAAGACGCTTTTCATAAATCCACCATCTTTCGAAGGTTTCGATGGCGGTGCCGGGGCACGCTTCCCCGCCAAACGCGAAATCACCTCATACTGGTACCCAACCTGGTTGGCGCAGCCCGCTGCCCTTGTGGCGGGGAGCAAATTGATTGACGCGCCGCCGGAGCACCTTGTCTTTGAGGACCTCCTGCAGGCCGCTGCCGACTCAGAACTCATCATCGTCTACGCCAGTACCCCTTCGCTCAGGAATGACATCCGTTGCGCCGAAGCGCTCAAGGCTCACAATCCGGAGGCGCAGGTCGGCATCATTGGGGCACACGTCACGGTATTGCCGACGGAGACTCTTCGTGACGCGCCGGCGATTGATTTCGTATGCCAGGGCGAGTTCGACTACGCCTGCCTCGAACTGGCTCAAGGCAAGCCCTGCGACCAGGTCAAAGGTCTGAGCTATCGCACCGGGGACGGTTCGATCTGTCGCACCCCGGACCGCGAATTGCTGGAAGACCTGGATGTCTTGCCAAGCGTGTTCCCGGTCTACCAGCGGGATCTCACCATCCAGAACTACTTCGTCGGATACCTTTTGCACCCTTACATTTCCTTCTATACCGGGCGCGGCTGTCCGGCGAGATGTTCTTTCTGTCTGTGGCCCCAGACAATCAGCGGCCACCGGTACCGGGCGAAGAGCGCCGGCGCAGTGATCCGTGAAGTGGAGGAAGGGAAGGCGCTCTTTCCGCAGGTTCGGGAATGGTTTTTTGATGACGATACCTTCACCGCGGCTCCGGAGCGAGCGGTCGAGATCAGCCGGGGGTTGAAGCGGTTGGGGGTCACATGGTCGTGCAACGCCCGTGCGAATGTGGACTATGATACCCTCAGGGAACTTCGGAACAATGGTCTGCGCCTGCTGGTCGTCGGGTTTGAGTCGGGCAATCAGGAGATCCTGAACCGGGCCAGAAAGGGCATCACCCTGAAGCGGGCCCGGCAGTTCATGAAGGACTGCCATCAACTCGGGATCAAGGTCCACGGCACCTTCATCATCGGCCTGCCCATCGAAACCCGGGAGACCATCGAAGAAACGATCCGGTTCGCCCAGGAACTGGATCCCTACACCATCCAGGTCTCTATTGCCGCGCCTTTTCAGGGGACCGAACTCTACCGTCAGGCTGAGCAGAACGGTTGGATAAACAACAACATCCTGGTGGCGGACAGTGGCATCCAGACTTCCACGCTCAGCTATCCGAACCTCGGCAATGACGACATCGAACAGGCGGTCGAGCGCATGTATCGCCGCTTTTACTTTCGTTTGAAGCCGATCTTTCGCATGTTCCGCGAGATGTCCACCGAAAAACACATGTTGGCACGACGTCTGCGCGAGGGCCGGGAATTCCTGGGCTATCTCAACATCCGCAAAGGAAGCGGCCTCAAGTGCCCGGCACCGCAGGAACAAGAGTGAAACGCCATCCGGGTCGACGCGGGTTGCCCGGATCCGAGTGGTGGCAGCTGCTCGAGTTGGGGAGAGACAAGGCACCTTGATGAGAAGACCGGATTTTTCGGAATGCCGGGCAATCTTGTTCGATTTTGGAGGGACTCTGGATTCGGATGGGGAACACTGGTTGGACCGGTTTTATGACCTTTTCGAGCAGGCGGGGTTCAACCTTCCCCGGCCGCAAATCAAGGAGGCCTTCTATCATGCCGATCAACAGTGCTCTGGTGACCCGCAGGTCGTTTCCATGGGGCTTAGAGCCTTGATGAAGCACCACGTCGGTCTGCAGTTTGCGGCGATGAACTTAACCGACCCCATGAGAGAGAACGAAATCGTCGAACAGTTCTGCGTAAAGACGGAGCGTGCCCTCAGGCGGAATGAAAGACTGCTCAGGCGCTTGAAGCCGGTGTATCGACTGGGCGTCGTTTCCAATTTCTACGGAAATGTGGCTACCCTGTGCCAGGAAGCCGGACTGGCGGATTCTCTCGACGTGATTCTGGATTCCGTAAAAGTTGGGGTCAGCAAGCCGGATCCGGAGATATTTCGGATGGCCCTGCGAGAACTCGAGGTAGCGCCATCCCAGGCCGTGGTCGTGGGTGATTCCTACGAGCGGGACATCATCCCGGCCCGGCAGCTTGGTGTGAAGGCCATATGGCTCAAAGGCCCCAACCCTCGAACTCCCGACCATGCCGTTCCGGCGGATTGTGAAATCTCAAGCCTCATGGAACTGGAAGCGATAGTCCTATGAAAATGGGAATCATCGCTGCCGGCACCGGTGAGCGCCTCGCTGCGGGGGGAGTAGCAACTCCCAAGCCGCTCCTGCCGATCAGGGGAAAGCCCCTGATAATGCGAATGATCGAAGCGGGCGTTCGCCTGCAGGTCTCTTCGATTGTCTGCATCGTGAACGATCTCAATCCTGCGGTGGCGGCCTTTTTGCGTTCCACACAATGCCCGGTGCCGCTGGAACTGGTCGTTAGGACGACACCCAGTTCGATGGAGAGCCTTTTCTGCCTGGCACCATACCTGGCAGATGAGCCTTTTCTGCTTTCCACGGTGGATGCGGTATGCCCGCAAGCGACCATGGAGGATTTTGTCAGCAATGCCCGGAAGGTGCTCGACGCCAGCGGAGTCCTCGCCGTGACCCGGTTTGTTGACGACGAGAAGCCGCTCCGGGTTGCCATGAACGACCTCAACCGGATAGTGGCCCTGGGAGATGCCGCCCAGGCCAGTGGCCTGGTGACGGCGGGCTTCTATTATTTCCGGCCGGAGATTTTCGCTGAGATTGCTTCCGCACGGGCGAAAAACCTGACGGCGCTGCGCCAGTTCCTGGCCCACCTGATTGCGCGGGATTACCCGATCTACGGCATTCCCGTGTCCAAGACCATTGATGTTGACTATCCCGACGATATCGAGAAGGCTGAAGCCTTCCTGATGGAACTGAACGAACCATGAAACCGCTGACCTTGCTTGGCATTTACCGTGAACGAGTCTATTCTCCCGGTAAGGTCGAAGATGATGCAGCCATCATGGATGCAACCCTGGAAGAATTGGCTCGCCGGGGCTGGGCAGTTGGTGCGCTGGCCGCCGAGGCGCTGACCGGTTCTTCCTCGAGGCCCCGGCAGGTCCTGACCATGGCCCAGTCGGAGCAGGCTCTCCACATCCTCAAAGACTGGAGCAGGCAGGGAACCCGGGTGATCAACAGCGTCCCTTCGGTACGCAACTGCTATCGCAAGTCGTTGACGCATCTCCTGACCCGGGCCGGTGTCTGCGTGCCGCCCAGCCGGATAATGAAGTTGGAGGAGGCGGAACAAACCCTTTCCGTGGCTTCGGCGGGGAGGCTCTGGTTGAAGCGGGGCGACGTTCATGCCATGGAACCTGGGGATGTGGCGTCCGTAGCGTGCCGGAAGGAACTGGACCGGGCGCTGGCACATTTTGGCGACCGGAATATTCGCGAGATCGTTGCCCAGGAGCACGTGCCGGGACCGGTGGTGAAGTTCTACGGGGTTGGGGAAGGCGGATTCTTCAGGGCCTATCTGGCTGCTGGTGGTGATGAGGTCAAGGTGGGGCTTGGGCCGCTTGCGGCCTTGGCCCGACAGGCTGCCACGGCTGTGGGGCTGGAGGTGTACGGAGGGGATGCCGTGTTGTCGGAAACAGACGGCCCGGTTTTGATCGATCTGAACGACTGGCCGAGTTTTGCTCGCTGTCGCTTCTCTGCGGCCAGAAGCATCGCCGCCTGCGTCGACGGCGAACTCAGACAAAGATCTTCTTGAACGAATTCCAAGAGGAGTGCAGGATTTCTCACCTCACCGGGGGATTTCAGCACCATCATCAGCTAACCCCCAAACGACAGGAAAAGAGACGAAGATGCATTTTCAAGGTGTGCCGGAAAGGCTGGGCCAGGCTCTTTCCACAACAATATATGAGGCAGAACAACAATATGTGGCCCCGGGCTTACAGGAGGTCAGCCAGCTTTCCCGACTGGTGATCAAGCAGGGCAGGGGATGCCGCCTGATCGACGTGGAGGGAAAGTCGTACCTGGACTTCATGGCGGGGGTTGCGGTTTGCAGCCTGGGCCATTCCCATCCCAACTACATTGCCGCCCTCAGGGAACAACTCGATCGCGTGACCGCCGGGAGTTTCACAACCGAGAACCGGCTGGCGTTATTGCGGCTGATCGCCTCGTTGACGCCGGGCGACCTGAACCGAACGCAACTCTACAGCGGGGGGGCCGAGGCCGTCGAAGCTGCCATCCGGCTGGCGAAATCGTATACCGGGAAATTTGAAATCCTGAGCTTCTGGGGAGGATTTCACGGCAAGACCGGAGGCGTGCTCGGGCTCATTGGTGATCCATTCAAACAGCATTGGGGGATCCTTCATCCCGGCCTGCATCTGGCTCCTTATCCGGACTGCTACCGCTGCCCCTTTAACATGGACTATCCGGGATGCAGCATGTTCTGCCTGGATTTCGTCGGCAAAGTCATCGAGAACAATACGGCGGGCAGCCTCGCCGCGATCATTGTGGAAACCATTCAGGGCACGGCCGGCAACATCATCCCGCCTCCGGAATTCCTGCCGGGCCTGCTCGAAATCGCGCATGAACACGGCGCTCTGCTCATCGCCGACGAAATGATCACCGGCTTTGGCCGTACCGGGATGATGTTCGGATCGAACCACACCGGCCTCGTCCCGGACATCATGACCATCGGCAAAGGAATGGGGGGCGGCTTTCCCATTTCGGGATTGGTTTCCACCGACGAGATTACGGCAAGCAGACCGTTTTCCAAACCCAGTTCGTCTTCGAGCAGCTATGGCGGGAATCCGCTGGCCAGCACTGCTGGGCTGGCAACCATTCAAACGATTGTAGACGAAGCCCTCGTCGAGAATTCGCGGGAGGTGGGTGCCCATCTGCTGCAAGGGCTGAGTGCTCTTCAGGAGAAATATGAGTTCATTGGCGATGTCCGAGGCCGTGGCCTTTTGATCGGCGTGGAACTGGTGAAGGACCGGAACACCAGGGAGCCGCTTGACAAGGCGGTGACCAGGCAGATCTTTCTTGAGACCCTCAAGAGGGGCCTGATCTGCATGAATTACAAGCCCAACTTCCGCATCAATCCCCCCCTCATCCTCAGCCGGGCAGAAGCCGATGAGGGGCTGGCGATCCTTGATGAGGTCTTTGCCCATGTGACTCGATCCATTCCTTACCGGTAGCCGGGGCGAATGATGAACGACGGCGGCAACCTTCGCAGGCCACTCCGGGGCGCTATCATCGGCCTCGGCAATGTGGCGCTGTACGCGCACCTGCCGGTATGGCAGAGGAGCGAAGACTTTACCATCGATGCGATTGTGGAACCCACCGCGGAGCGCGCTGAGATCGGGAAGAGACTGCTCCCGCAGGCACGGATCTATCCCACCATGGCGGCCCTGCTCGCGGAAAATGGGGTCGACTTCGTCGACATCTGCACTCCCCCCTGCTTTCACAGCGACCTGGTGCTGGCCGCCTGCCGAGCCGGGCTGCATGTTTTGTGTGAAAAACCCCTGTCGTTGTGCCCGGATCGATTGAAGGAGATCCAGCACACGGCCGAGCACACCCAACGAGTGGTGTTCACAGTGAACAACTGGAAATATGCCCCCCTCTGGATGAAGGCCAGAGAGCTCATTCGTGAGAATGGGATCGGCAGGATTCAAGCTATTGCGTTGAACGTTTTGCGATCGCCCAATTCCGGCGGAGGTGCCTCCAACTGGCGGAAGTGTTTCGAGGTAGCGCAAGGCGGCATTCTGATCGATCATGGCTGGCACAACCTCTATCTTATCCTCTCGCTCCTCCGGCAGACTCCAACCTCGCTGGCGGCCAGAATGGAACCTTCCTCGGAAAATGGTTCGGGCCTGGAGGAGACCGTTGACCTCATGCTGCGGTTTAATGAGGCGGAAGCCCGGCTGCATCTGACCTGGCAGGCTTCCTGTCGCCGCAACTTTGGAACGATCGAGGGCAGCAGGGGAAGCCTGATGGTCAATGACGATCATCTCGTGCTGCTTTCCGAGGACTCACGTCCCCTCCGTTATAACTTCCCGGAGGCTCTCTCCGCAGGCTCCCATCATCCCGAGTGGATGGAACCGGTGGTGAGGAATTTTGCGCGGGAAATCATGGAAGCCGGGTATCGAGGCACCAACCTGAGAGAAACGCAATGGTGTTCGCACCTCATCAACCTCGCCTACCGCTCCGGCCGCGACGCTCTGGGCGCCGTTGCGATCCTCGGTCCGGAGGCGGTAAAGGAGGACCATGTCCCGTACCCTGACGCGCTCGGAAATGCTGATTGGCGGTTATAGATTCTTTCGCTATCTGGTTCGAGGCGGACTCTTCAACATCAACCTGGAAGTCACCAAAAGGTGCAATGCCCGGTGCGATTTCTGCGACTACTGGAAGGAGAAGCCGACCGGAGAGCTTACGGACTACGTGCCGGTGGTGAAGCAGCTGAACCCCCTTTCAGTCAGCCTTACCGGAGGCGAGCCGTTGCTGCGGAAAGATCTGCCGGCGGTGATCGCTTCACTGCGCCGCAATTTCGGCTTTCTCTACCTTTCCCTCATTACCAACGGTTCCCTGCTGACCCGGGAAAGGGGCCTTGAGCTGTGGGCGGCGGGACTGGACGAACTCTCCATCTCTCTGGATTACCTGGATGAGAGGCACGATGAAGGGCGTGGCCTGCCGGGCCTTACGAAACACATAGTGGCGGTGGCTCCCGAGTTGGCCGCTGGCGGGGTCAACCTCTGTTTCAACCTCGTCGTCAAGCGCGGCAATTACCGCGAAGTTCCGCAGATCGTTCGCGATTGCGCAGCAATGGGGATCAAGGTCTCGGTGAGCACCTACAATGCCTGGCGCACCAACAACTCGAGTCATCTGATCGGCGAAGATGAGCTATACGCTCTGAGGAACGTTATCGAGGAATTGAAAGACCTCAAAAGGACCCGGGGAAACCTCACCACCAGCGACGCCTACCTTGAGAGAATCCCGCAGTTCTTTGAGCGAAAGAGCATTCCCGGATGCACGGCGGGCCTGAACTGGGTTCAGGTTACCCCCGATGGCATGATCAAACGCTGTTCGGACCACCCGGTGGCCATGCCTTTCAGGAAGTGGCGGGAGGGTTGTTTCGAACCAACCAGCTGCGGAAACTGCTGGTATTCCTGTCGCGGGGCAGCTCAGGAACCCTGGACATGGAAGCGTTTCATCGCCATGGCCAAAGACGCTCTGGCTCCCTGAACCCGTCACCGCCCGGTCTTTCCGGCAGAGGTGCCAGGACCATCGCCAGTCGGCGACCGGGAGGCTCTGGATCGCTCGCGGTAGCTGATGAGCCATAACCCAATGGCAAAAAGGTAGGAGCCGACGGCGGCTCCGATGAGAAACCAAGGCAGTCGGTCGATGAGCGCGAGAGCGAATATCAGGTAGGCAAAATCACGGTTGGTCGCGAGCGTCATGATACGCAGTACCTGAGGTGAACGGCTCAGGGTGTCGGGGTCGAGCCTCAGAATGCATTGGTAAACGGCAATGAGACACAGGCTGAACCCTCCCAGGAGAACCCAGAGGGAATGGAGATAGCCTGCGTTACCGGTGTCATGATACAGACCGAAGGCTATTCCCGCGAAGACAGCTGCATGGACGATATTGTCGGTCACCACGTCCAGGTAATGCCCGAAGTTGCTTTCCATCAGTTTCAGACGTGCCACCTCGCCATCTACGCCGTCGACGATGACGCACAAGACAAACAGCAGGGAGCCGATGAGCTTGGGCCAGTAGCCGGGGAGGGAGAGAAGAAACGCGCTGATGAGGCCCATGCTCATCCCCATCAGGGTGATCTGATTGGGTTTGATCGGCGTGTGGGCAATGCGCCGGCTGATGAATTGCGAGATTTGTCGGTCAAAGTGGTGGGCGATGAAGCCATCGTCTGCTTTGGTCTGAAGGCCGAGTGCCCTGACCAGCCGCTCCTCCGCGAATTCCCTGTCGGTCTTCCTGGCATGGAGCGTACAGGGAAGGCCGGTGACGCTCTGGAGGTCTTCGATCTGGCCCGGAAGTGCCGAATCGACGGCGCTGTGGGACCACAACGCCTGGAGGAGCGGTATGAATTGGTCGCGGCTAACCAGGTAGAGGGCATCGTCGGCCTCATCGGCTGAGACCGCCTTCATGCGGCACAACCCCGAGTCAGCACCACCTTTCAGGAACTGCGCGAGGGTATAACGGTCAATGACATGATTGGCCTTCACCACCATCACGCGTTCTGCATCGAGGGTTCCCAGGCTCGCTGCGACCTGTTCCAGGGAGCTATCTCGGTCAAGCGCATGGAAGAACCGGTCCGGGATAAGGCCGGAAAGGGCGGGAAGGAGGGAACTCACTCGTCCGACCACGTGAAGTTCGCTGACGGCCAGCCGGTGCAGGATGTGAACCAGGCGGCGGACCGCCGGAATGCCAAAGACCGGCTCCAGCCCTGCATCGTCCAATGCTAAAAGGATTGCGGTGTTGATCATATCCTGGATCCAGAGTGAGTGAGTTCGGCACCTGAATAAGGCCCGGAGGGTAGCAAACCGGTATTTCTCACGTCAAGCGGAAAGCTGATACAGGTACGGCGAGCCTGGCCTCAGATCATGAACAAAAGAATCCGCTTCGCTGCGACACCCTTGGCCAGTCCCTTGCCGACCAGGCCCGATCGAAACTCTCTCGCTCGCTCCTGCGGCCAGGTTTCCAGCTGATTTTGCTTCCGGGCGGGCAACAAAAAGCGAGCTTCTTGAGGGCGAAGCTGCCGGTATGGCGGGACGCAACCTGCCTGCAGGAGAGATTGCCCGTGTTCGCGATTCATGCGCATTGATCCGGTTTCTGCTCAGGGCAATCGCACGAAATTATCCGACATTGAGCAGGGTGAGCAGGTAGTCATTGTCCCACCCTGCGCGCTTCCGTTTAATTTTGATGCCAACTCTAGCCGTTTTTTCTTGTTTGCATAGACTCA
>Ga0255346_1005008_pt1 | contig 13976 bp, 3 predicted proteins | sample wastewater_treat_FD_194410 | JGI IMG/M metagenome (GOLD analysis project Ga0255346, IMG submission 194410) | Wastewater microbial communities from Lulu Island WWTP, Vancouver, Canada - plant22 | ecosystem: Engineered > WWTP > Wastewater > Unclassified | place: Canada: Vancouver, British Columbia... | reverse complement strand
CATATCGGGTCAAAAAAGGCCGTCCCCCTGTTTCTTGAAAACATTGCCATAGTTCCCGACTACCCGGCGGAGAAAGTCGGAGATTTCTACCCCGTCAGAGTTGTCAGGGCGTCCGGCTATAGAAACGTATTTATTATGCCTATTGTGCTTTTTGAACTCGGAAACAACGTTCCTCTTGAACGGTGCGTCAGCGAAATTGGCAAGGCAGAAGACAAGTCTTTGCGCGAGACTTTGCTCACGTCTCTTGCTCGAAGATTGCACGGGGAAGCGTTTATGGACGAAGTGCGAACCCGCGCCGCTACGCAAGACGGTAAGGAGAAGTGGGGGCGGCTGCTGAACCAGATGCTCAAGGCACAGGAGCCCGCTACGCAGCAGCGGTAGCAGGCTTTCAGAGTGCGCTGTATACGGTTATTACACTGACTATGCCATGAAAACACAGACATCTCGAAACTTCCCAAAGACAACTTACCCGGCATTGCTCGTAGCAGCCATGTTTTCGGTGTTCGCAGTGTTTCCCTGCAGGGTGATTGCTCAGCCCGACTATCAAAAAATGACGATAGAGAGCATGGTTCAAGTTTATCGCGACATTGAAAATGAGCTGTTGCGCCGATTTGAAACACAGGCCAAGAGCGCTGATCGTGAGTTGGTGAGAACTTCTCAGGCTCTGGTCCACATTCAGTCGCGAAAGGCGGTTCTCCTAATGCTCCGCAATATCGAAGTGATTCCGGGAGAAGTCAACGAAAAAGTTGGCGACTTCTATCCTGTGCGTACTAGGGTAGGAACATACAGACGCGTGTACGTTATGTTAGGCTTCCTTGTCAGTTTGGGCGGTATCCCGCTTGAACAATGCATAGCTGAATTAGAAAAAGCACAAGACGGGGCTCTGCGCGAGACCCTGCTCGCGCATCTTGCTCAAGAATTGCACGGGAAAGCGTTTATGGACGAGGTACGAAGCCGCGCCGCTTCGCAAGACGGCAAAGAGAAGTGGGGGCGGCTACTGAACCAGATGCTCAAGGCACAGGAGTCCGCTCCACAGCAGCGGTAGCAGTCTTTCAGAGCGCGTTGTGTACGGTTACTGTACTGACTATGCTATGAAAATCCAGCCTCTTGCCATACCCCATTGCGTGTTGACCGACGGCGACGGCATGGCGGACGGCTGGGAGGTGCGCTATGATTTCAACCCGCGCATCCTCCAGACCGACGGCACGCACGGCGCGGCAGACGACCCGGACGGCGACCAACTGCCCAATCTCCAGGAGTGCCGGCACGGCACAAACCCGTTCGACGAGGACACCGATGTCGACGGCCTCGAAGACGGCGATGAGGTGAACGTCCACGGCACCAGCCCGATCCGCCCGGACACCGACGGCGACGGCCTCACGGACGGCGAGGAGGTCATCACCCTGAAGGCGGACTGGCCGTGCCTGGACCCGCTGGTCTGGGACAGCGACGGCGACATGTTGCCCGACGGCTGGGAACTGCAGTACGGCCTGAGTCCCTGCGAGTGCGCCGCGACGAACAGCCCCGCCTGGGACGCCGACAACGACGGCCTCGGACTGTTCGACGAGTACCGCTACTGCACCGACCCGTTCAACCCGGACACCGACGGCGACGGCGTCCGGGACGGCGACGAGGTGCCGCACAGCCCCGGCTCCTGTCCGACCGACGCTTCGGACGGCGGGAGTTCCACGAACTGCGTGACGCTCAGGCTCACCGTGGGCGACCCGAGCGGCAGCGAGTCCGAGCGCTGGAATTTCGAGGTATTCGAAGAGGCCACGGGAAGAACCGTCGTGCGCCACTGTGATGACGGTTTCGGCACGCCGGGCTCCGCAGAGTACGCGCTGGTCAAAGGCAAGGCGTACACCTTCAAATTACGGTGGGTCGCCACCAACCTTGACGAGGGCCCCGACTACGACTGGCAGGCGCTGATCAACGATTCGGACGAGGCGGGCGCGCGCGAGGGACTGTACGGCACCGGCGCGTTCATCGTCGAGGACCCGGACGATCTTCTGACCGGAGAGATGCACGGCAACGAGTTTGACATCACCATCGGCGAAACCGGCAGGATCATCGTGCCGAGGATCGTCACCGAAACCGTCGCCACCTCGCCGCCGGACCGCGCGCGGAAAACCATCGGGGTCGGGGAGGAGGTGACGTTGCGGGTGTTGCCGGATACTTTGGGAAACGTGATATGGACCAAAACAAGCGGAGGGGGCAACATAGAATTTGGAGAATCTGTGGTTTTTACAGCTCCAGACTGTGAAGGAACCACGATTTTAGCGGCTAACTGCCAAGGAGCTTCCCTGCCTGTAACGTTTTCTGTTGGGGCTTCAATGGGTACAAATTGATCTCGGCAAGACGTATGTCCGTCTCTGTGATTTTTTCAGTGTAACAGATTTGGTTTTTCGCAACCAACCTCTTTGCTTTTCATTCGCCGATTTTTTCGCGACCCAAAGCGATGCTTGACCCTGGTAATCAGAACGAATACGATCTAAGTCGGACGTCGGGCTGTCCGCCTTTGTGAGGTGGGCTTGATGGCACTGTTCGAAAACGATGAACGAGAAGAACGTGAATACATTGTCTACGCCTAAATCACTCTGTCGCTTGAACCGCAATCGAGGTGTGCGGAGGCCGCTCCTCTTCCCATTGGTGGGTATCATTGGCATTCAACTATTGTTCGGTGCGTTTTCCGACGTAGAGGCGCAGGAGGCTAATAACCCGTCTCTGGAAGTTGTTCTTGCCGAATTGCGGCGATTAGTATCTGAAGACCGCTGGAGCGATGCGCTGCAATTTACCAGAAGAACTTCTGGTTCAATGTCGGGCTTTGAATGGAATTACTTCGCTCCTTATATCCACGCCGCCGCCACCCGAATGGATGACGAGCCGCAGCAAAAAGAGGGACGCGCCGAGGCCGCAGCAATGCTGGGGCTTTTTGAAAAGGCCATGGATAACTACAAGCTCTGGGCTTCTCTTTCAAAAAGTGAGCATGATCGACGTAGTGCACATTCCGGCTTAGCGAAGTGCGCCTGGGCGGCCGCTTGTGCCGCTGTGCGTGAGGGCGACTATGGTGCGGCCAGCCGGCATCTGGATATCATGCGCGACTATGGGCAGACCTGGATTGCGGAAGAGGGCACCAAGAAGGGAAGTCTCGTTCGCAAACTCATGGAGGAGCCGAACTCGGTGGCTGTTCGCATCGAATTCGCCGATGGTTTCTGGATTGCCAACCCGCCTGCGCTTGGAGTGGGTCACGCTGGAGCGCGCCAACTTCTGATTGACACACTCAAATTGACGCCGCCCCCCGACCAGCGGTTGCAGTTATATGAGTTGATTCAGCAACACTCATTCGCCATGGCCGACACGGCCACCGCCCTTGACTTCACCGAGCGTATCTGTGCCGACTTCGCTGCAAGGCCGGATGACTGCGACAAGGCCCTGTTTAAGCTTGCTCAACACTACACGGCCCAGAAACACCCTGACAAAGCGGTTGAGACTCTCCATAGGATATTGAGGCTGCATCCCAGGGGTAAGCAGGCTGGCATGGCTCACCTCGGGCTGTCCGAAATTTTTGCGGCGAAGCAGGATGAAGCCAAAATGCTGGCGCATCTTGAGCAGGCAGCCAAGGCGCAACCACACGAGACACAGCGCCACATCATGGACACGAGCGATTCCCGGCAAGTTGCCATTGTCCGGCTGGGTCGGCACTACCAAGACAGGAAGGAGTATGCGAAGGCGCTCGAGTACTTCCGTGCATGGGCACCGCAAAGCTGGTGTGGCAACTGCGCGGCGCAGTTTGCGTATGAGCGGGATCTGTACATTGCGCAGTGCCTTGTCGCTCTTGGGAATGCTGAACTGGCTCTTAGAGAGAACCTGATGCCGCACCTAATGGAGGGCGGGGGGGCGTTCTATCATGATGCGCGGATTCCGAGCCTTGCCGTACGGCTCTGCGAAGGGAAGCGGGATCTGGACGGACTGATCAAAACCTTACGGCCTCATGCAACCGGGGAATACAGCGTTATGGCACGGATAGCACTGGGGCTTGCTGAAATCCGGGTCGCCTGCCGCGATGGGGAGATTGATACTCTGATTGACCGGTTGCGCCACAGTGGCAGCTATGTGCTCAATGTCCGGGAGCCACGCGACAACTGGCAAGCACCCGCCGCTGCGCAAGCTTTGTCGGAAATGAAGGGAAGAGAATATCCGGCTCTCCTCAAGCAGTACAAAGCTCTCCGCGAACAAGAGACCAACGACGAGATACGCGGACGACTAAGCTGGGTCTTGTACGCAATCGCGTTGTCGCAGGCGGATGGTGCCGAACCGTTCCTGAAGGATCTCCTCAGGGAGGCCGAGGGGAGCCCGTCTCCTGTCCAAGCGGTCGGCGTGGACATCGACGACATGCGGTATTTTGTGTCGGTCGCGGCAGAGAGGAACCGCAAAGAATCGACTGTGCTATCGCGCGAGCGCTGCGGCATGACCAAGGAGTGAGGGGGAAACGGGGTCGTATTTTGACATGAGGTAATCGGTTAGTGACAGGGATATGCGAAGATCATGCGTTTCTGGTGAAAAGGGGGACTGTGAGTCGGAAGCGCGGGCGTCCTCGCCCGCAACAACGTGTCTTGCAAAAGGCTGATGCGCACACTTCCCTTAGGAACTCCACCGCGCATCGGAATCACGAGTGGCCCTTCACAGAGCGGGCGGGGACGCCCGCGACCCGACTGCGCACACACAAAACACGCACTAAACTCGCGTGCCCCTGTCACCAACCGATTACATATGTATCGAGCCCCGTCGTTGACTGGGTAGTGTGCTTCTTTTATACTCCTGCGTTGTCGATTGGGCTTCACAACAGTCGCAGGAGTCTGGAAGGTGTTTCGGACAAGGTAATGACGAAGGTCGTTTTGCGATAAGACCGTCAAGCGGCCTCACAGGAGGGTTGGACATGAACAGTGCTTGCAGATGTGTGTGGTCGGTCATCGCGTGTGTGCTGGTTGGGCATGCGTCACTCTGGGCTGCGGACGGTACTTGGACGAGCAGTGCCGACGGTTTATGGAGCGAAACCCAGAATTGGCAGGCGGGGCAGGTTGCGTCTGGCGCGGGCTCTGTCGCTTACCTGTCGGCTGTCGGCGTGCCGGTCGCCATCCAGAATGACATGACCAGTCTGGCGCTCAAAGGGTTGGTTTCGCGCGGCGGTGCCTATTCGTTGCGGGGGCAGCCGTTGACGCTGCAAGGCGCCGTCTCGGGTGACTATGGGCTTGTGGTCGAGGAGGGGACGCTCACGGTGCAGAGCGATGTGACGCTGAACACCGATATGCAGTTCAACGTTGCGGGTGCGGGGCAACTCACGACTGCCGGGGCGCTTGCCTATTCGGGCAACCGGACGCTGGTCAAACGGGGCGATGGCGAGTGGGTTTTCGCGGGAACCATGGGGTTGACCAATGCCAGTTCGTATCTGGATGTCAGGGGCGGAACCCTGCGGCTTGTTTCCGGCGCGGTGTTGACGAAACGGGGCGGCGACCGCCAGACGTTTCGCGTTGGCAGCACGACGCCGGGGCGTGTGGTGGTCGAGAGCGGCGCGGCTCTGAATATCGCGGCGTTCATGTTGGGGGAGGGATCGTCCAGCGCGACGCAGGGGAGCGGGGTGCTTTGTGTGGACGGCGGCGTGTTGACGGCGAATAGTTTCGCCGACCAAGGTACTCTAGTCGGACGTTACGCAGACTCCGTTTTTTGTGTGTCCAACAATGCGGTTGCGGAGTTCGATCGCTGGTTGAGTTTGGGGGCGTGGGCGCGCGGGGAACTGCGTATTGGCAGCGGCGGTACGGTGTCTGCGGGGCGGGTGGCGTTGGGGGTCATCCTGTACGAGCAGGCTGATTTGAACGGTGGCTCGTATGTGCATATCGGTTCAGGCGGTACGCTGGCGGCGACCGACCTGTTTGCGTGGCGCTCGTCGGGTTCGGAACCGCGCACGAATGTGGTGGTAGTCGGTGATGGCAACCTCGGCAGTGGTCTTCTCAGTGTGCCGGCGACCACGCGGTCGGCCAACAATGTCAGTTTCGCGCGTCTGATTCTGGATGGCGGAACGCTGCGGACGATCGGTGTGCGGAACAGCGAGAACAATGAGTCGCTGGCGAACTACCTCTACGGACTCAATCAGTTTTTGGTGGGACCGGGCGGCGGGGTGATCGATACGGCGGGGCAGGATGTGACGGTGGTGCAGCAGATCGCGCGCGACCCCGCGCAGACGAAAGACGGCGGACTGACCAAGCGCGGTGAAGGCCGGTTGACCTTGGCGGGAGGGTGCGACTATTCGGGTTCGACGGTAGTGGAGCAGGGGATGCTGCGCATACAGGGCGGGTTGCCCCGTGCGGTGGTGGTGTGTGGTGGTGCGGCCCTGAGCCTGGCGGACGGGCAGGCCGTGGCGTACACGTCGGACCGGTTGATGGCGGGTATGGATGGCGTCGCAACCCTTGAACTTGAGGTGGGGGATGGGGCGAACGACTATCTGGTCTTGCCTGCGAACACGCAGATCGGTGAGCTTGTGATTTCGTTGGTCGGCCTGAATGCGCACTCCTCGTACTGGCTGCCGGGTGAGTATGTGGTGGCGACCTACGCCGGGACAGCGCCGGATGTCAGCAGTTGGTCGGCAGCGACGCCGCTCGGGGTCGAGGCCACGTTCGAGGTGCAGGCGGCTCAAAAACGTGTGGTGATGCGCGTGACGGGCTCGACGGTAGCGCCGTCGGTCTGGCTGAAACCGGGAGACGGGGCATGGGGTGAGGCAGCCAACTGGAGCACGCTTCCGGCGCAAGACCCGGGGGCGTCGGTCTGGTTGGGCGAGGCGCCGGGCGTGGCCACGCATATTACCATCGGTTCTGGCGTGACCCTCGGCAGCTTGATGTTTGATGCGGATGACCCTTACACGCTGTCGGGTGCCGGAATGACCTTCGGTGCGCCGGGTGCCGATGGCAGCCTGACGGTGAAGCGCGGCTGCCATACGGTGGCTTCGGCGCTGAGCGTGCCCTCTGAATTGGCGGTCACCGTACACCCAGGGGCTGAGGTGCTGCTCAGTGGCGGCGCGGCAGGTGGCGGGCAGATGAGTGTGGCCGGAGGCGGGACGCTTTCACTTGCGGACACGACTGCGCTGAATGTCCCGGTGGTGTTCGATGATGTGACACTGGGTGCGGCGTCTTCGGCAGAGTTGTCCGCTGCGGTGACGGTGAATAGCGGCGGCTTGTGTCTTGATCCCGGCACCGGCACGACGCTCACGTTGGTGGGTGCGGTCGGCGGCACGGGGCCGGTGACCAAGCGCGGTGCCAGTGTCGCGGTGCTGTCAGGCGGGTTCAGCGGCACGGGGCCGCGCGTGATCCAGAACGGCACGATGGCGTTGAATTCGCTGACCGACGGCGGCGAGATCTTCCTTGGCGAAGGCCGCTTGAAATACGTTGGCGCGCCGGTGGTTGCCGCAAAAGGACTGACAATCCAGACTGGCGACCCGCAGCTAGGGGGTACCTTTGAGTGCGACACCGACGTGACGCTCACGGGCACGGTTGTCGCCAGGAACGGCGTATTCATCAAAACCGGCACCGGTACCTTGACGCTCGCAGGCGAGGGCGAGAACACCCTCGGCGTCGGCGAAGGGTCCTGGGACTATTTGGCCCCCATCAATCTGGGTGCATACGGCGAGAGTCCGACGCGGGGATTGCGGACGTTCAATGTTTTGAATGGCAAAGTCGTGCTGGGCGCTGCCGGGCAGACCAACTGGCTGCCCAACACGGTCATTGTCGGTGGACAGACCACGACATCGCCGGGCGCCGAGACGGCGGGACATCTTGAGATTGTGGGCGGTTACACCAGAGTCGGTAATATCTTGACGGTCGGGCGGGACAATGGCTCTGAGGTGACCGCGCCCGGAGGGCTCGTGTCGAGCGTGCGGATTTATGACGGCCGGGTGGAGCTGAAAGGGCTTTGGTTGGCGTCCAAGCTTAGCAGCATGACGACCATCACGGCGCGGCCGCTTTTTGAGATGAACGGCGGCGAATTTAGTACCGCGGCATTGTATGGCGGCAGCAGTGGCGCGTCGCGTCCCCGCTTTGTGTTCAACGGCGGTCTTGCGACGGTGACGGGCTGGGCGGCGGATGCGTTCCGTCTGGCGTACGGGGCCGACGTGGAGAGCGAGTTGGTTGTTGCGGGGGGAACATTGCGGGTGCCCAATACGAAGATCCGACTGGCTGAGAATGCGGCGACGGCCAAGGGGCGGCTGCGGTTGAGCAGCGGACGGCTGGTGACGCGCGGGATTGAGAGCGTGGGCGCGGGTGTTGGCGAAGTGTTGTTCGATGGCGGCGTGCTGGAGGCGTGCCAGAGTATGATGCTGACGAACCTCAGTGTGGCGGCTGTCGGCGCGGGCGGCTGCGTGGTTGAGGTGCCGGCCGGAATGACGGTGACGGTCACGCAGCCGCTGACGCATGATGACGGGCTGGGCGGGACACCCGATGGCGGTGTGGCCAAGTTGGGCGGCGGCGAACTGGTGCTGGTAGGCGCGCAGACCTACACGGGGCCGACTGTGGTTTCGGACGGCACGCTACGGGTGGCGGGGACGCTTGCGGTTGCCGATCTTACGCTGATGGGCGGTTCGACCTTGTCGCTGGTCGACGGTGTAGGGCAGACTCTGACGCCGTCCACATTCGTCGCCGACGGTGCGCGCGTGGTGCTGGAAATCGGCGCGAACGGATTGACGTACGATGCGCTGGCGCTGCCGGCGGGATTTGACGGGACGCTCATGCTGCGTCTGGTGAAGCTCGGCTCGACCGCCTCTTTCACGGAGGCCGGTCGCTATCCGCTGCTGACTTTCGCGGGGAACGCTCCCGACCTGTCGGGCTGGACGGTGGAAGGGCTGGAGCAGACCTCGGGATTTGAGATTCAAGGAAACACGATTTTTGTGCGCATCGGTACGAGCGGGAGTGCCGTCTGGTCAGTCTGGAATCAAACCGGCGGAGGGGCATGGAGCGATGCAGCGAACTGGACGGTTGCTCCGGCCAACGACGAAACGGCGAACGTGCTTTTCGGCGATGCCATCCAGGCACCCGCGACCGTGACCACCGGCAGCGGCGCATCGTTCGGTTATCTCGCGGTAGATAGCGGGCACGCCTACACATGGCGCGGCGGCGCGTTGACGGCGGGGTCGCCGACGAACGCTGGCGGCATGGTTGTCGCGCGAGGAGCTCATACGGTTGATGCGGATCTGACGATCCCATCGGCGATGCAACTCACGATCGATGCCGGAGCGTCGTTGCGATTCGACCGCGCGCTTTCGGGTGCCGGAAGCCTTACGGTTGCGGGGGGCGGTACGCTATCGATCTCCAACGGGCCGGCGGCCGCCGTGCCGCTGATGTTGGACGGCGTGACTTTCACTGCGCCGGCTTCGACAACCTTCAACGCGGACTTGTCGCTCGGGGAGCGAGGTGCGGTGGTCGCGCCGTCTGCAGGAACGACGCTGACGGTCGCCACGCCTGTCGCGGGGCCGGGCGGCCTGACCAAAACGGGATCAAGTGTTCTCACGCTGGCGGAGGGGGCGACGTTCGCGGGCGAGTTGCAGGTCCGGAACGGAACGGTTGAGATGCCCGACGAGCCGGTCGGCGGACTGACAATCGGCGAGGGCACATTCAAGTACACCGGCGAGAATGCGGTTTGGCCGGGCGGGTACACCCTGCGAACCACAGAGAATTGGCAGGCCGCCACGCTGGACACCGACGCCGACATCACGTTCAGCGGACCGATTGTCGCCGAGCAGGGTGCCTTCATCAAGTGGGGCAGCGGCACGTTGACGTACAGCTATGCGGGCTATAACCAGATGAGCGCGGGCGACAACTTGGGAACGGGCAGGCTGGTGTTAAACCGTGGGGCTGTGGGCGATTCACCGACGCAGGGGTATCGCAGCTACAACGTCTTCAACGGACGCGTCGTGCTGGGCGTGCCGGGACAGACGAACTACTTTGCGCAGGCGGTGATCATCGGGGGCCAGAGCACGCAAGAGCCCGGTGCCGAGACCGAGGGACACATGGTCGTGAATGGCGGCACGATTATCTGTGAAGACTACATTACAGTGGGGCGGGGCAACGGCAGCCTGATCACGGCTCCTAGCGGGTGTGAATCGTCGTTCACGCTCAATGACGGCGAGGTGTTTATCCCTGAAAGTAAAGGCGTCTGGCTGGCGTCGATGATGAACGACATGGACTCCCTGACCGCAAAGCCGCAGTTCATTGTGAACGGCGGAAGACTGGTAACCGGGGCTTTTTACTGCGGGGAACTTGGCGGTACGGCGCGGCCGCGCATCGAAATCAACGGAGGGGCGCTGGTGGTGGGCCCCCGTGCTTCGATGCAACTGGCCTGTTGCAGCGGCTGTGAAACAGTGCTCGATATCAATGGCGGTGCGCTTATCATAACCAACAACTCGCTGTGCCTTGCGTTGGATTATGCGAACGCCAAGGGCACGTTGAATCTGAATGACGGCATGCTCAGTGCACGGTCGATCTTCAAAAACGGCACACAATCCGAAGGGAATGTTCTTTTCAATGGCGGCGTGTATCAGCAGACGGCATCTGCCGTGTTGCAGGTTTCCAGGCTGAATGTGGGGGCCGGTGGTGCAATCTTTGACGTGCTTCCCGACGTCTCTTGTCGGGTGGCAACGCCGCTGACACCCGCGCCTGATTTAGGCGGCCAGCCCGACGGCGGGTTGGTGAAGTGCGGCGCGGGCCTCTTGGAGTTGGATGCCGTCCATACGTTCAGCGGCGCGACGATCGTTTCCAACGGCGTCCTGCGGGTGTCGCCTGCCGGTGAACTGGTCGATTCGCCGGTTACTGTCGCGGCGGGAGGCGTGCTCAGCTTGCAGGTTGCAGCCGGTGCCAATAAGACGCTGGCCGGGCTGGTCCTTGAGGAGAACGCGGGGCTGTCGATAACCGCGCCGACGTGGCAGGCGCTTGCGGCGGGCGTGGTGTCTGTGACGGGCGATGTGGTGTTGGCGCTGGCGGAGGTGCAGCTCTGGGGGAACGGCACAATAACCAACGGGACGTATGTACTGCTGACGTGCCAAGGCACCATCACGGGTGACCCGAGTGCCATGCGCCTGCTGACGGGAACCTTCGACAAGGGCTACACCTTTAGCGTCGTCGGAAATGAATTACGGCTCACGGTGTCAACGGCGTCAGCAGGAGCGGCGGTATGGATCAGCGCGACCGGCGGCGCGTGGGCGGATGCGGCGAATTGGGCCGAGGCGCCGGGGGCGGGCGCTGTCGGGCTGCCGGTCGGCTTTGGCGATGCGATCGGCGCGCCTGCATCGGTCACGCTCAATGATGCCTCGACTGTGGGCGAGTTGCTGTTTAACAGCCCGCACGCCTACACGCTGACGGGTTCCGGCAACCTGACACTGGCCACTTCCAACGAACAGTCCGTCGTGGCAAACGTCCTGCGTGGCACACACGTTGTTGACGTACCGACCGTATTGCAGAACGACATGCTCGCCGACACGGGCGGTGGAGAGCTACGCCTGTCAGGGGCGGTTTCGGGGGGCGGTGCGCTGACAAAGACAGGCGGGGCGCGCTTGCGCTTGTCCGGTGCAAACAGCTATGCGGGCGGCACGGTCATTGAAAGTGGTGCCATCGACATCGCGGGCGACTCACCGTTCGGCGTGGGGCCGGTGTTGCTCAAGCCCGGTTCTGCAATCGCGTCGAAAGAGCAGCCCGCCCGCATCGCAAACGATGTGACGATGTCCGGCGGCGTCATGTGGGTGGGGGCGTATACGCCGTTGACATTGGATGGCGATTGGACTGCTGCGCAGGGATCGAGCCTGTTGACCAAAGTCGCAACGGACGAGTTGACGTTCAACGGGAGCTTGCAGCCGACGGCGGGCGGCAGCGTCCGGCTGGAACTGCGTGTCGGCAGCGTCCGTTTTGCTTCGGGCTCCAATCTGAAGTTCGACAGCGGCAGCATACGGGATTCGATTGCCTTCGGGCCGCCGGACGGCGTGATGGCTGAGCGCGCCTTGATTGTGGAACCGGGGGCACGCGTCGATGCCGGTTGTTTGTTTGTTGGCGACGGGGCGACGAACCGCGTCTCGGTGCTTGGCGGTGATATATGGCTGACGGGTGGAGGGGAACATGACGACGCTATGCTGCTCGGTAATAATAACGCTACCGAAAGCAAACTCATTGTGTCCGGGGGGGCGATGATGGCCGCAGATGGAACGTGGAGCCTGCTGGGAATCACCCGTGGGAGGAGCGAACTCGCGGTCGGCGGCGGCATTCTCTCGTTGGCCAAGGTGTCGTGCGGCATTCGTGATCTGGTCGATACGACCTCCGGCTCCAGTGCATTGCCGTTGGCGGTGCATGTGTCGGGCGGTGTGCTTGAGGTGCGTGAGCGGTTCAACTGGATGGCCGACAGGAACGGCGCACGCGTGAACGAGGTCCGCTTGACGGGCGGCACGTTGCGTCTGCCGCCGACCTATGCGACAGTCGGCGCGCGGCTCAATCAGACCCGCCTGATCCTTGATGGCGGCGTATTGGAGAGCTGGGGAGGCGACATGAGCACCGGAACGCCGCTGGAGTATTTGTCGGGGCTCAAGCAGGCTTATGTGGGCGCCGGTGGTGCGTGGATCAATACCCGGGGACGTACCGTCAACTTGTCGCAGCGCTTGACGGCATGGGACGGCGGCGATGGCGGGGTCGTCAAGTGCGGGCCGGGTACTCTTGCACTGTCCAGCGTTCCGTGTGTCACCGGGCGGGTCGATGTCCGCTCGGGGACGCTACGGCAGCAGCCGGACAACGGCGCGGTCTATCCGGACGATCCGCTGTTGCTACTGACGTTCGACGACGGGGTGCTTAATGATCGTTCCACGTACAATCACACGCTGGGCGTTGTCGGGAATGTAGACAATCTGGTCAGTGTGGAACGCCCCGACGGCCATACCGGCGTGCGGTTCAACGGTTCCACGGCGCTGTATTTGAACTATCGTGACGATGTGCAGCAGGCGGACAGCTTTACGGTCTCGGCCTGGGTGCGGCTGTCCGCATACGGGACGACCAATCAGCGCAGGACGTTTTTCGGCACCTTGGACGACTACGCGGAAGATGCCCACGATTTCCTGCTGCGCGTCGTGGCAGACGGAGGCGGGACGTTCCGTTGGTTGGGGACGGGGCCCGACAAGCTTACTTATGGCCATCTTCTGGCCGATGTTGAGGGAGCGGTGCCCTTGAATACGTGGACCATGCTGACCTTTGTGGTGGACGGGCAGAACGGTTTTTCCATGTACGTCAATGGAACGCGCCGGACAATGAAAGTTAAGAAAGGGAGTGTAACGACGTTTACCGATTCGTATGGCGCAGGACAGTCCTGGCTGCTGGTCGGCAAAAGCGGCGGCAAGGCCTTCAATATCGGGGCCGTCGCTGATACGGACACGGATTGTTTCACCGGCGATATGGATGATGTTGCGGTTTATCGGCGTGCGCTGTCCGATGCCGAGATCGCCATGCTGTATGCCGCGAAAATGCCCTATGAGTGTCGTGTGCGCGTGGCGGCCGGTGCGTTTTACGATCTGGCCGGCGCGGAGCAGGAGATTGATGAGGTGACGGGCGAAGGGAGGATCGACAATGGGACGGTCGCAGTGACCGGTCTCCTTGATCCTGGCCATGACCGCACCACGCCTGCGGGCGCGACGCTGACGGTCGGCGGCGGATTGACGTTGGCAACGAACGTCACCTATGTCTGCGACTGGACGCCCGAGGCGAATGACTGTGTGGACGTTTGGGGAACGCTGACCGTTGAGGGTGCCGGATGTGTTGATCTCGGCTTGAGCGAGTCTTGGCAGATGCCGGGCGCGCCCCGCAATAAGGTGATCCCGATCATGTACTACTCGGCGATCGAGGGTGCCGCAAACTTTGAGCACTGGCAGGTGACGGGCACCGGGCGGTTAACGCGGGCGAGCATTCAGGCCGAAA
>Ga0255346_1005002_pt1 | contig 13986 bp, 17 predicted proteins | sample wastewater_treat_FD_194410 | JGI IMG/M metagenome (GOLD analysis project Ga0255346, IMG submission 194410) | Wastewater microbial communities from Lulu Island WWTP, Vancouver, Canada - plant22 | ecosystem: Engineered > WWTP > Wastewater > Unclassified | place: Canada: Vancouver, British Columbia... | reverse complement strand
GCTGAAATTGGATCCGATTTTTTTATTCGCGTCGGTCGTAAGTGCGTTACCCCACCATCCGGGGAGCGTGAGGAGCGAGATCAACACGTAATTTTCGAGTCCACGATCGCGGACCGGCTCGCCGCCTCTGAATTCCATTATCGCGCCGGACTGATTTATTTTTATTGCTGGATCGCCCTGGTATCGGCTCATGGTAGTTTCACCTCCGTCACCTGGGCTGATGTGAGATCGAGCGTAAGCGCCGCCGCGCTACCGCCGCCGTCAAGTTTCGCCGAGAACGCCGCGTTGAGGGCGATGACGAATGCCTGCATGACCGTGTTTAAATCCTCCCATGTCACGGCCGATTTCGTACCTGAATTTATCGTAATCGTTCCGTCGGCCTTGACCTCGATTTTCGCTCCGCCGTATGCGTCGATCGTAATATCTCCATTCGACGCGAGTTTTATGCGCGCCCGTTTTTCGGTCGCCGGGCTGTCGGTCGAGTACAGTTCACGCTCTCCTGCTGCTACCTCGGGAGTGAGATCATCGGTTATCGCGGTACAGATTTTCACGCCGGATGAGTCCACTACCTCGCACCGGCAGCCGTTCGCGGGATTGGTGTCGTCCCCGGCAAGGGTGATGAGCTCCACGGTTCGCACGTCCTCATCGAGCATCTGTACCTGGAGGAGCCTCCGGCTTGCGTCGCCGTCGCGGTTTGTGCCGATTCGCGACCCTGTTATAATTCCGATCATACCGCTACTCCCTGGGTTGCGCCCGCACCGGCCCCGGCCTGTTGTTCCGCGAGCCACGGCTCCGCGCCTATCTCGCCATTGGTATACAGCGACGGCGGTTTCAGGCCGAGCGATGCGCGCGATCCGGACGAATCGAACGTAAATTCGACGCTCGTAATGAGGAGCGTATAACCGGATTGCAGCCCTATCGTCGGACTCACTACGGTAATCTGCGTATTCGGGCGCCACAGTTTACCATCGGGGCCGTACCATGACGATACGGGGAATTGAATAGTCATCGCCTCGGCCGCTGATTTATTGCGCCGCCATTCGGCCGAATTGAGTGCCTCGCCGGGAATATTTTCGTCGGCCCGGAAGGTGAGGTAGCGCTGTGATTTCAAAACCGAGTCTTCGGTTACGCCGGTTTTCGCGGTACGGCCCTTCCGGCTCGATGTGGCGATCGCGCGATAATACCGGTAACGATTACGACCGTTGTAATCGGCAACGTAATTTTCGGCGTTCGCGTCGCCCTCCTCTATGGTGCCGATGGGTTTATCCTCGGTATTTGCGCGGGTGATAAGGAGATTTCCGTCCCATGTGCATGAAAGGAGGAGTCCCCGTTGTGCGGCGATCTTTTTCAGGTGCTCGAATATCGTGTCCGTCTGTTCAGCCGATACGCGCGCGAATTTCATTTCCTCGAATACGGTTTTTTTGCCGGTTATTTTATAATACCCTTTCGTCTCGACGGTTTTCTCGGCAAGGGGAAGCGTCTCGATAAATCCGTTTGCGGTCATAATTCCTACGCGCGTGAGCGGTGTCGATTTGGCCGGAACCCATTTCCCCGTAGTGACTGTGCGCGGCTTGAGCAGGTTCACGCCGTCACCGATTACGACCTCGATCCCGTGGGGTTCACATTGCTGTTTACACCTGTCGGTCAGGCTGATGTTCGACGCCTCGTATGGCGGGAGGACCGTCGAGTCGATTATATCAGCGGTTTTCGAGAACGCCGAAAGCTCTTTAATGCTCCCGCTCCCGTCGCGTTTGTGCTGGACGTTATACAATATTTGTTTCGATTCGAGCGCGCCGCCCATGTAAATTTCACACGGGCTATACGAGTACGGGGCCGTCAGTTTGTCGAGTTCGGCATCCTCGCCGGGGTTCCATGGCATGACCGCGGTGAATGCGTCGGCGCAGGTGTCCATCGAGCGCAAAAGTTTCCCGCTCTCGATCACGATTTCACGACCGCCAATTCTGAGCGTCATCGTGTCACGCATAAATCACCACCTCGCGGCCGGCGGGTACGAGTAGTATGTCGTTACCGCTGAGATTGTTCGACCGGACAAACAGATCGTAATTCGCGTCAGCGTCGCCGAGGCTCCCGTATTCGGTCACGGTTATTTCTATCGGCGAGCGCGCGCGCTTCAGCGTGAACCGTTTTTCGGCGCGGAGATTGTAGAATTGAGAGAGCAGATATTGAAATACCAGCGTATAGAGATTTACGAGCGTCGTGTAGGTCGCGAGCTGGCTGTAGTATTGCATGTCGATATCAAGCGCGTTGAATTGCGCCTGAATCTCCTCGATGCGCTCGATAACTGAATTGAAAAACTCCGTCACGTTGTCCATCGCGGCCACCACGTCGGCGCGGCTCCCGTATTCGGATGATACCACGATCTGAGCCGTGGCCATAAGGGCGAGGGTAATGCCGAATTCCTGAGCGACAACTTTATTGTAATCGTCGCGCGTGGTGGTCGCCGGAGTGAGTGCGAATATCGCGTCGACAAGATTTTCATACGCCGATTGCCGGTCGCTGAAATCGGTTGACGCCTGGAGCGGGGCGAGTGCCATGTTGACGAGGCCGGCGGCTACGTCCACGCTGTCGGGATTGTCTACGCCAAAATCTGAAATCGCCGAAGTGAATGTCGCGCGCGCGCTGTCGTACGCATCGCGGGCGATCGCCGAGGTCGAGGATAGCCCACCGGTAAGGCTGTCGAGCGATCCCGCGATTTTATTGAACGTGTTGATCGCGGCCTGTATCGCGGAATAAATGTCTGATCGTAGTTGCGTAAGTACCGTCGATGCGTCCTCGGCGAGCGCGAGAATAGTGGATAACGTGTCTGCTATGAGTTTAGTGGGACTCACGAGCCGCTTGATGTTTGCGGGTTCGATCCATTGCGTTTCGACCTCTGTATAATTTCCATTCTCGGTCGGGTCCATGACCTCGCGGCACGATACGAGTTGGAGAATCAGCGGTCCGCGTACCGGGTGGATGACCTCCCATTGCCCGGGTTCGGAATATAACGCCTTGACAAATGCGTCGGCGTCGCGGTGGTGGAATATGCCGTCAAAATAAACCGTGAGCGGGTACAACATCGATTTGACGCCGAGGTCCTGTACGATCGTACCCTGAAATTTTGGCGGGTCGAATTGCCCGAGTTTGCGCTCGAATGATCGCTCGTTATTGCGCCATAGGGCGCGATACTCTCCACCAACTCCAAGCACTTTCGATTTAATTGTGCTGATTATTCCGGTTGTTGTCGCCGCAACATATGATGGACTGCGGAACACTACCTCGGTTCTGAGTTCATTTTCCCAGCTCATTGCGCGCCCACCAGGTTCATATTTATCGGAGGGGCTCCTCTGGTTTTGCTCGATACGGTCGAGCCCGGAGGGGCTCCCGCGATGTTGAGTGTGCCCTGGAAATCAACGCCACTGCGTCCGCCCTCGCGTGCGCCATTGGGTGCCAGTAAATTGGTGCTCCCAAGGGTTGAGTTTGCCTTAGCCTGGAAATCGCTAACAGCCTGTGCGGCGGATGCAAACTTACCACCAACCCCCGGCAATTTAGATGCGAGTTGGAATAATTTAGACACTCCAGTTAATATCAAATTTATCGGGAACATCATATATGTCATAAAACCACGACCTATCATTTTTATTCCATCCCACATCCAGCTAACGGCAGATAAAAACTTCTCTTTAACCAGGTCCCAGTTTTTGTACAACAATACTCCTATTGCGATTAACGCAGCTACACCGACTATTATAAGCCCTATAGGATTAGCAGTTAATGCGATGTTCCATAACCATTGCGCGACCGTGGCCTTGGTGATGAATTCGCGCATCATCCACAGGTATTTGATCCAGCCCGCGAGGTTCATGGCGACCTGTGCCGCAGCGACCGCGTACGTCGCGGTTTTCCACGCGATGAATCCATACACGAGCCACGGTATGATTTTTGCGATAGCAGCGAGTCCCTCTCCGAGTTTTTCAAAGTCGATTTTATTGATGGCCTGGTTGAGCGCCTTGAATGCGCGCGTCAGCATCGGCAATATTTTTTTCATCATATTCGCGAGTGCCTGGTCGAACATTACCCCGAGCACGCGCTTCTGATTCGCGTAGGAGTCCTCCAGTGTTTTGTTGAAATCGCCCTGCGCGTCCTTGGAAACCGTCATCAGATAATTGTACCTGAGCATGGTCTGCTCGGCCTGATTCATCGACTGCCACGATTTACGGATGCCTCGACTGAGCGCGAACGCCTGCATGTTGGCTACACTCATGTTTATGCCGATACGTTTAAGCGGTTCGGTTTCTCCTGAAATACCGGCCCGTATTTTGTCGAATGCCTCCTCTATGGGAAGATCGTAAAATGATGCGAAATCACCGGCGAGTCCCGCCATGTCCTGAGACATACGGACAATATCTTTTCCGGCGAGCCCCGAGCTTTTCATCATCGCCCCGAGAAAACCAGTGAACTGTTTCGCCTGTAATTCCGAAAGTCCGAAATTTTTAATGGCAGATTTTGACCATGCGTTGATCTGCCTCGCACCCTCGGGCCCGAATGTGGTATCGACTACGTTCTGGACCTCCGTAAGGGAGGACGCAAGGTCAACTGCCTTGTTAATATACATGCCGAGCGCGGCAACACCGAATACCGGGAGTACACCGCGGATCATGCTCATAGATTTCGATACCATCCCGATACTGGTAGACGCACGACGGCCGAATTTATCGGCCTCGTTACCCATGCGCTTAAACGCAGGGCTGAGCCGATCCGTCGCCTTGAATGCGGTTACGACTGCGAAATCAGGCATCAGCCCTTACCGCATCCACATTTTTTTTGCTTTCGTATATCATATTTCGATCCGCATTTTTGGCATACACGCTCGGCCTCGACGTCGGCCATGCGTTCATGCCAGAAATTCCACTCTCGTAATTCAGAGAACCGAAGCGTTGTAATCACGTTGATGGGCTGGTTCCTTGAGAATAGGTTGCCCATCCACTGCCACATCCGGCCCTCTACACTGATAAAAAAATTAGACCCAGCACCTCCGCGAGGCTGAGGTCCACACCTTTCAAATTTCGTATCGCTGCCTCGCCGAGACCGGAGAGCGATCCCATGAGGGAGTATGCCTTGCCGTAATGGTCATCGGCCTTTTTCCCGGCCATCGCTGTTTTCGCGTTGCCGTCAATCTCTCGATACATGATGGTCTGCCCCGAGGAGCGGAGTTCCTGTACGACCTGAATACCGTTCTTTTCGGTGTCTATTATGAGACGCCCGAGGCGCACGGCCTTGACGAGCCGGTCATACCCTTGCTTGATCGCGTTCCTCATGGTCTCGTCCTCGATCTCGTCGATGCTGAGTTCGTAATAATCGAGGAGTTTCTGCACCTCTCCGCGCGCGGTTTCGACGGAGATTTTCATCCCGCCACCGCCGGCCGATGCGACCGGTTTCTCGTTTTCACTCATCTGAATCCTCCCAGTTCGTAAATGTTTCGCACGGGCGGTTTTCGTCGCCCCTGCTCGGCGTATGTTATTTTTACCTTGCCTTGCCGTTCGAGTTCGTATGCGTATCGGTACTGCATGAGTCTGAATTCGCCCTGTACGATCCTTGCCTCACGATCGCCGTTACGGCAGGGTAGCATTCCCAGCACAGGCACGCGCTGATTCGGCGGATACGCGTTCCGGTAGTCGGGCGCGGCGTGTCCGGCGTCGAGGCGTTCTCCGCAGCCCTTCCGCTCCTGGGCGCGGGCTATTACGATGTCATCGATCCAGTTTATCGGGAGCACGCGCGTCAATTTACCGCTGTAATCGTGATCGCCGCCGAGGTGCGGCCACCACCGGGCCTTGCGCTTGTGGTCGGTATGCAGGAAAAAACACTCGGTCTGAAAGGTGCGCTGATGCCCCCATCGCTCGGGGAAAATACGAGTGCGTCCGCGCATGATGCGGATAACGCGGCCGACGTTCACATGGTCGCGTTTGCTCGATTGTACCAGGCGCTCGATTATGTCCGGCGCGGTGTACTCGTCGTCATCGTCGAGAAAACAATACCATCCGGGTACATCTGGTATGGCGTCGAGCAGGCGGTTGTTGTAAAGATTGTAAAATCCGTTTCCGTATTCTGGGCTGTAGGCGCTGCCCTTGATTATAATGTCTCCCGTCACATACCCATCGCGCGGGTCGTCAGTGTGTACGATGGTCTGTATATTTCCGTAGGTCTGGTTTTTAACAGACTCCATCGCGCGCGCGAAAAATCGCGGTCGCCCACTGGTGCGGATGAGTATGTAGACGGGATCGATCATGGTAATTCATTTCCAATCGTCACGCGATAAACGGCGTCCACGCGTCCTTGACCTTCGACGGGATAATTACGATCGCCGAGCGGTTTTCTTCGGTCTCCCAGTTCTCGTAATTTATTTTCCCCGACGTGCGATACGTGCTGCCATCGGCAAGCTCGACCGCAATAGTCGCGTCGGCCAGGCTTTCGGCTACGGCCCGGAGCGCCTCGGCCTCGGACGGATCGGTCATGAGCACAACGCTTTCCATGGTCGGCACCCGGCGCGTCATTTTGTACATTGTCCGGCCTGATGTCGCCACGCCCTCGGTTGTGAAACTCGACCGGTTGAACGTGATGTTGATGTCGGCCGGCACGTCATACGTCGCGCCGTTTATAACCACCTTTCGGACGGTCCCGGAATTAGGCATAATCAGTTACCTCCCTGCGAGAGAATCGCGATTGAAGTGTCAAACGTGATGAGGCTGTTGTATATTCCACCCTCGCCCGAGAGTATCACCGGAAATATGATATCAAAACCGGTGAGACCGGCGCGGAGCGTTACGAGGTCGCCCGCCTGTAGTCGCGTTTTCGTGTAACTCGCGGTGTAAATCCATGCATTTTCCGCGAACACGTCGGCGAGCGCGAGCAGGTCGTCAAGTACGGCCCCGATGTCGCGGGCCTTCTGGCGGCTGTTGATGTTCGCGACGGCCCCGGCGTCCTCGACGATCGTGATCCCCTTCCATTTCGAGCCCTCGAAATTCAGGCGATAGTTGTGGAGCAGGTTCTGCAGGATCGAGATGTTCCGCATTGCCCGGTATCCGTTGCTCTCCGGTGCCACGTCGGCCGGGCGATAAAATGTGATGACGTTCTGAAGTGTCACCACACCATTTTTTACAAGGGTGGTTCCCACTCCGCCACGGACGGCCTGGTCGCGGTTGTCGTAATCATTTGTCCAGCGATCGGCCTTCGCGCCGGGCCAGATACCGTCGAGCGTTTTGTCGATGTAGCCTTCCTCGGCGAGGATGGTGTTCGTCACCGCCATAACGCCGATGGTCTGAGCCGCAATTTCGGCAGGGTGGTTCGGGCTCCCCGGCACACATATTTTTCCGTTGGTACGGTCGAGTCTGCGGTTGCCTGCGAATACGAGAGCGGCGGCAAGGCCCGCGCTTCCGGTTGCGGTGTCGCCGATGAGGGAGCGGAACGGCCGCGCCACCTCTTTTTTGTAGTTACCGACAAGGGTATTGCCGATGCCGTTGTAGGTGCTGAGTGCGTCAAGCGTGGCCGTGTCGGCGCCGTAGCCGTGGATGACGTTTGTGAAATCATCCTCGTTCTGTCCGTCGCCGGTTCCGAGTGCGTCGAGCGCCTCCTGTATGTCGGGGATGCCGACGCCGCCGGCCATGTCGGTCACGGTGCAGGCGATCCCCGAGGGGAGGGTCTCTCCATAACCGAGATTGAATTCAAGGCTGATAAAATTTCCGTAGGTGCCGCCGGACTTGCTTGTCAGCGTTACTACCCCGGCCGCGTTGACTGCGGTCACGGGCAGGTCGTCGTCGGCGTTGATCGCGGCCTCGACGGCCTCGCCGATGTCGTCGGCGGTGTCGCCTGCGCTCACGTTCACACGGACGAGTTCACCGGCGACGTACAGGTATATCGTACCCGCCTGTACGGATGCGCTCGCGGTGAAATCGAGTTCGCCCTCGGCCTGGTCGGGATCACTGCCGCCCTCAAGTTGTGGGACTATCCAGGTCTCGACGACGCCGGGCTTCATCGCGTATTTCGCGAGTCGGTGCAGCATGAATCCGTAACCGGTGCGGCCCGCCACGTCCTCGGCGCTGAATACCCGGATGGGCACATTCGGGACGATTTCCGTGTGTACGGCCTCGTCATACGTACCGATGATGACATTTTTTTGCGGTTTGACCTGCGCAGTGACCGCGAATTTCTGATTCTCGACGCCCACACCGTTTATCGCGGCGAGGCTGTTGGGAGTAATGGTCATGTTATTCAACCTCCAGATTATCGTTTACGGTTTCTACGCCCGCCCCGGTACATTCGTCGACGGGAATTCGCGAGTCTATAGTCACGTTCGCGGGTTCGTTCCCAATGTCTCCGGACACGTTTTCGCTCACGCGACAGGTATATTTCATGTTTGCTGTTTTCACTACGAGTCCACCGTGTTCAATCGTCGTGTCTTTCTGTATGCGGTCGATCCATCGGCTTGCGATAATGCCCTTGTCGAGTCCGAGTCCGTCGTTACGGGCATCCATTACGATCTGATATATAATATCGATAAGTTCATCGAGCTCGTTATCCGCATTCTCGGCAGCAAATTTTACGCCAGCAAGGGCGGCGGCTCGCTGTACCGCGGTTGCGGTCTCGGATTGGAGCGTCGCAATATCAGCGTCGGCATGGGCCGATACGGTAAGATCGATTTCGAGCGTGATATCATGCGCTTTCTCGCCATGATACCGTCCCGCGTTTTTCGGGAATGCGCCCTCACTGTAATAGATCTGAACGAGCTTGTGATCGGCGTGCGCACTTTTGCTCTGCTTCTGATATCCGATAACGCGATATCGTCCGCCGGCGGAGTCGCCGAGGAGTTGAACGAGTGCGGATTTTGCTGTTCGGAATTTCATCATGATACCGGCTCCGGTTCGGCCGTCGGGGCCGTGAGATACGGATAAATCCGTATAAACCCGATGTCGGTTCCGTGTTCGCGGGCCCGGTCGGGCGTGAATACATACGAGTATCGCGGCGCTCCAGGGGTCGGCTGTACCGGCATGAGAATATGCCACGTCTCGCCGTCGATTGGTACGCGCGAGAGTGACGACACGCGGAGCGCCACAACGGGCTGCGGCACGACGACCGTTTCACCAGTCGCGGGGTCCTCGCGTTTGCTAAAATAGAGTACCTGCCCCTTGAGTAACTCGTCGGGGTTATTGGCGCTGTATTTCTGGACCTCGCCGTCGGGGCTCGTGAGTTCGACCGCGATGCCCCATTCGGACTCTATGGAGTCGTGCAGGTCTCGCTCGATCTGTTGGCGCAGATTTTCCATTTACTCGCTCGCGTCCTCGCCGGTGATTTCGTCGATCTTTTTCACCCTGGGCCGATAGGGTCCGCGCTTTTTAGGCGCGGCCTTCTCGGTAGGGAGCTCGAGGGCGAAATGGGGAGGGATCACCTCGCCCTCGATAAATCTGTGCGAGCCAATGTACAACCGTTTATTCGTCGGCACCGTTTTCATCGGTTCCATCCTCATTGTTTATGCCACCATCATCTACAGGCGGATTTTCGATCGTGTCGGCCTGTTTCGGGCCGGCTTTGCGGCCGCGTTTTGCCTTCGGTTCGGCTTTCGGCGCTTCGGGTTCGACGGCGGGCGGCTCGGCCGCAGGAGTCGCGGCCTTGCCAAGGATGTCGTCTATCCGTTTTGCGTCGAACGCCTTGATGAGCTTCGAGCGTCCGAAAATGTGGCCGGGCTCCATGTAATTCTGTTTAGCCATGTCGGCCTCCTTTAGCTCTCGCTTCCGCCGAGGACGTGATGATAGGTAAAAAACGCATCCGTCTGGGTGGTCGCAAAAATCGGCGCGCTCTGTGTTCTGATAGTGACTTTTTTCTTGTCTCCGGCCGGGTAGGCGTCGCAGTAAAACATCGCCGGGGTCACGATGCCGGAACTTTTTATGTTCGCGGGCTTCATGGGCTCAAGCATGTTCATGCCGAACATTTCCTGATACCACGCGTTTTCAACGCTCGTTATCGGGAGCCGCTCCGGAGGTCCGAAATACCGGTCGCAACGGGCGCCGTAGTAGGCGATGAACACGGTCTGAAGCGGGAGATAAGGCTGCGCATCGCCCGCCTCGTCGGTATATACCGCGTCATAGGTCATTATCCAGAGCGTACGACCGCGCGGAGTGGTGAGCCTGCCTATTACATCGGCCCCGGCGTCCACAAGGTCGGCGAGATTGGACGGGAGCGTATAACCCTCGGTGCCAGCGCGAACGAACGAGTACCCGGTGATGTCCGCAAACGACTGTATCACGGTGTCGGAGAGGAACACCTGGCAAACATCGCCGCCCATGAATATGACATTTGGCCGAACGTGTCCGTTCTGGCGGAGTATCGTAATCGCGTTGTCGATGTCGCCGAGGATGTCGGCTCCGGCCTGGTTCCACGGTACCGCAGGCTGCACGATCTGAGCGGCGTTGCGGCGGAAATCGTACCAGTTATCGGCGTTCGTCGATCCGAGAATCGCGGGATGCTGACCACCCATAAGGGATAGGCCCGCCAGAATCTCAAACAATCGCACGTACCGGCGTATGTGTTCCATGTGATGCTCGCGCGCGAGACCGCGGAGTCGCATAAACCGGCTCATGGCCTCGTACGGATTTTCACCGGCCATGCGCTTGTTAATCTGTGATGCGGTTATGTCGCCGAGCTCCTCACAAAGCGGATACACGCGGGAGAACGAGCTGTAGTCCTGGGTGCTGGTGTTCCGCATCATGTTCAGAAACCGGCTGTCGGTCCCGCGGTGAATCATGGCGGCGACGCGCTCATTGCCCCGCATGATGTCGATATCGACAACCTCGCTGTCGGGGCTGTAAATGGTTTTACTGCCGCCATTGCCGGGCTTGCCGAAAAACTGCTGCCAGACGGTCGAGACATTTATGACCTCTTTCTCGTCAAATAGCTCGTCCATGAACCGGCTGTATGCGTCAACGGTGTTTGGAGTAAGCATTTCGTGTAACCTCCTTAGTTCTCGTGCTCACTGATTGCGACAGTGAGTTCGAGTCTGATATTCGCGGCGGCTGCGAGCGCGGCGCGTGCGGTGCGGGCCTCGACGGTGGCGGGCGCAACCACGGTGTCGGCCGAAAGGGTGTCGTCGTCCCAGACGACGAGCTCCTCGGCGACGCGGGCGTTTCCGACCAGAATCGGAACATCGGCCACATTGCCGGCCACGAGATCGGCCGCGATGATGTCGTCACCGAGATATATTCCGCGCGGAACACCGGAGCCGTCAACGCCGGCTACGGCAATGAACGGGGTCCATAATCCGCTTGCGGCTATCTGCGCCATCACCGTGCCATAGAGCAGATCGGTCGTGCGCTGTGCGTTCTGGATGATGGTTTCATTCCGCACGTCGGACTCATCACTGAGAATGAGCGGGCGGGTGCTGTTATCCTGTCGTGCCTGGACTGCCATTTACTTCACCTCCATTCCGAGGGATTTTTTCGCGGCCACGATTGCGGCCTCCATGTCAGCCTCACCACGGATCACACCGTCTTTGCTCGGCTCGGCGGGCGGCTGCTGTCCACTCACGGCTGCGGTCGCGGCGGATTCGTCGGCGGCGGCGGCGGAATTGCCTTTCTCGGCAAGGGCGTCGTATACCGCAACGGCGGTTTCGAGTCCTTCGGTCGATTTCTCGCCCTTGATGACGCCGACGGCAAGGTCTTTGATTTGATTCGGATATTTGCAATCCGACATCAGAAAGGGTGCGGCTTTGGCGATGCGCGCCTTGACCGCGTTTTCGCCTTCGATTTTCCCCGCATTGAATTTCGCCGACAGTTCGGCGTCATACTCATTTTTCGCGGCGGGGTTCTGACTCAAAAATTCGTTCAGAGTCATTTTTTGAACCTCCATAGTATTTTTGCCCGCGTTTGGTGCGGGGTTGTGCGCGTTGCTGGTTTCGATTTTTATGAGTGCTGCTATCTGCTGCATGTATAAATCATCGTGTTTCTCGGATAACTTCGCGGCCATCTCGTTGAATTTTACTTTCGCCTGGGCGAGCGCGGCCGGCTTGTCGGTATCGGCATCGGACGATTTTATGATTTCATCGACGAATCCGGCCTCTTTTATTTCGTCGCCAAATAACCACGTCTCGTCGTCCATCATGTCGCGGATTTCGTCGAGTGCTGTTCCGGTCTTCACGGAGTACGCCTTACCGATTATCTGCGTCACGCCATCGAGTATTTCGGCCATTTTCCGCATATCGCGGTAGTCGCCGCTTGCTCCGCCCATTGCGTTATGGATCATAAACACGGCGTTGTCCTCGGCGGCCACAAGGTCGAACGCGGGATTGACGGCGAGATAGGTGGCCATCGACGCGGCGACGCCTTTGATCGTGGCGACGATCTGAGCGCCGGGATGCTCGCGTTTGTAATCGCGGAACAGGTTAAATATGGCGAGGCCGGTGGACACGTATCCGCCGGGGCTCGCAATCTGAATATCCAGATCGTCACCGGCCGCGGCGTCGAGTTCGGCGCGAACTCCCTGAGTCGTGACCTCCCATCCGATTTCACCATTTATAATTATTTTTTTCATAATTTTTTCTGCATAAAAAAGCCCGGGCATGGGTTGACCACACTCGGGCTCTCTGGATGTCTCGGCACTGCCGAGGCCGGAAAGATATCCGTTACAAATTATTTACAGGCTCTCGTACCGCGCTTTCCGAACGCCGCGAATACCTCCATTGTTAAAAGTGATGATGATGTCGCCCGAAAATTTCCGGGAAATCAGGGTGCGGATTATTTCAATAATACGTTCCATTTATGCCGCTACTATGGGACATAATATGTATTTGTCAAGCACTATTTTTTGACCTCCGATTTTATCCATTCGATATCCGTTTTTATAGCGGGGATATCGGCTGTTCGCTCGGCAAGGTCATCGCGGAGGTCGTCGATTTTTCGGAACAGGGCTTTGATTTGATCGTCGTATCCCCGGACCATGCGCGCAACGAACCAACCAACAAGAGCAATGATGAGACCAGCAATACTACCGATGATACCTGCAATGTAAGCAAGAGTTTTCTCCTCCAATTCATGACTCCTCCGTTATGTGTTATCCGTATCTCTATCGCTCGCGCTCTCACTGGTTATCGGTGCCCTCGGCCATGGAGGAGTCGGTAACTCCTCGTATTGCCGCGCGTTTTTAAGTCGGTTTGCCTTGCCCGACGAACCGTTCAGGTTGCGGGCCACGTCGTCAAGGGTCTGCGCTCCGAGTTCCACGTAGCCACGATCGGCTTCCATTGTGGATTTCGGGTCGATGTTCGGCATGGGTTGCGCACTCCATTCGCAGCACATCCAGGCCGCGCGGAGGAGCGGATCCGACCAACCGGGGGCCATGATGCGGCCGGCGGCGATCTCCTCGGCAAGCCACATCTCGACGATGGGCTCGCAAAAATCGGAGACGGTTTCCTGTCGCTCGATTTGCGCGGTACGCCAGCACAGAAGCAGCGTTCCACGGCTCGCGGAATAGTTGGCATTGAATTTTTTCAGGACGAGTTCGACACTCCAGCCCTTCGAGGCGGCGATATACGAGAATACCGAATTGACGTATGCGTCAAATGACGCGCTCGGGGCGGTGTCCTGCAGGAATTTGAATTTATCGCCGCGACGGAGGTTGCCGACTAACATCGATCCGGGCTGGCGTATGGTCGCCTCGGGTGCGACGGCCCAATTTACGACCGGTTCAAGGCTTTCGGGGGTCACGTTTCGCGCGTCGGGTGACGGTGTGGGAACGCTTCCGTATTCGCGGATCGGGCCGGCTACGCGACCGGCAAGGGGTTGCGATGCGTCCTGTTGATCGTTTTCGACCGCGCCGACGAATGACGCCTGATTGATTGCCTTTTGGAGTACCGACGCCTTGAAATCGGTCAAATCCGCGAGCTCTTGTATCGCGTGGGCGAGGCTAGAAAATCCGCGCCCCTGTCCGGCGTATTCAGGATTGTAGCCA
>Ga0255346_1004995_pt1 | contig 14007 bp, 4 predicted proteins | sample wastewater_treat_FD_194410 | JGI IMG/M metagenome (GOLD analysis project Ga0255346, IMG submission 194410) | Wastewater microbial communities from Lulu Island WWTP, Vancouver, Canada - plant22 | ecosystem: Engineered > WWTP > Wastewater > Unclassified | place: Canada: Vancouver, British Columbia... | reverse complement strand
CCATGCCTGCCAATAATTCCTTGGCTCTCGCATAAGTAACTGCACGGTGCATCAGCTCGTATTTTCTCAATGCTAAATCAAGTTTAAGGTTGATAAACTCATAGCTGAATTCAAGCAAGAGAGGTTCGCCGGGCAAGGGATAGGGGTTGATAACAAAGGTCTCTTCCAGTGGCGAACGCGCGTAACCGACAGGCGCTTTGGTTTCTTTGATCTTATAAACACCAGCAGGCAAGACGCTTGACGTTGCCACCCCAAACTCATCAGTGGTGAGGGTTTCAACAAATTCCCAATCACCGGTATTTCCTTGTTTGTAGATGGTAAATTCAGCGCCTTCCAGGAGATTTGCAGGTTCGGCATTGTCTTTCTTGGTGACAGTAACCTGACCGGTTTGTGGCAAGCGGATGTTGGGCACATAAATCTGTCGGTGATCAAAAGGCGTTGTGCAGCTGTCTGCTGTTTCACAGAAGAAGAGCTTGCCACGTTCGTTGATCATGAAGGGTATATCCTCTGTGTAGGGCGTATAGCCTTCCACACCGCTCACTTCGCGCAGGATGTAACGGGTATTAACGTCCAAACCCGGGTGTACTTCACTGGGGAAGTCCACATAACCATCCTCATTAGTGGTCAAGGGGCCATCAACTAAGGTCGTGCCATCAGCCGCGTAAACCGAGAATTGCGCGCCGGGTAAAGGCGTGCCACTCATATTATTACACAACAGGGGGTCGCTGGCACATTCACTGTCAGAAAGAACGCCCAGTTTGGTCACGCGCAATCCAACCTTGTTGTTGATGATTGCATTATCACCGGTAAATTCGATCACCTGACCCGCAAAGCTAATCTCCGCTGTAAAGGGTGCCACAGGCTGGAAGGGCGGTAACGGCTTGGTTTCGGTAATCCGGTAAGTACCTTTAGGCAGGTTATTGAAGATGATTCTGCCGTCCAGTCCGCTGCGTCCACTCATTCTGATATGCGTGTTGCCAGGTTGCTCGGGGGGATCAGCGGGGGTGATTCCTTCGATAGTAAACTCAAAGTATGCTAGTGGGATGTCGTTTGCATCGACTTTCTCGATGATGACACTGCCAATGATGGGTGGCGGATCCTGAGGTGTGTTGTGGATGGGGCCAATCTCAATGGCAAGACTAGCGTTGTAGGCATCAATCATCTCTTGTTGGGTAATGGTGATTGGATCAGGCAGGAGTTTGTAACCCGCTGGGGCTTGAACTTCGGTCAGCGTATAATCGCCAATTTCGACGTTCAGGAAGTTGATCAGGCCATTCACATCGCTTGTGCCACGCTTAACCAGAATGCCATCAGAATCGCGGAGTTCAAAGACGGCACCTTGCAGATAATTAGTTGCGTCAACGCCGACTTTGAGCAGGGTGATGTCTACGGTTGGAACGGGGATGCGGTTATAGATGCGGTTGGGTTCCAGGTAGCGACTGACTCCTCCCAGATCGCGGGTCGAGTCGTCTTTGCGAACAAAGGTGTTATAAGCATGTAAGCCACTTAGCGACAAATCGTTATTCGCAGGCGCGATCATAGGAATGATAACTGTCAGCAAGCTATTTGCAGGCAATTCCACACCAGGATTTTGCTCTATTCGTATTGCAATCGTATTCGCTGCAGGTGTATCGCTCCAAGGTAAGCCATCCAAAACATCTTCAGTAGTGTCAAATCCGTAAACAATAGGAGAGTCGGAATTATAGTATTTCACCGTGTAACCCGCTGGGGCTGTGACACCTTTTGTATAGTCAAACTTGTTGGCAAACTCACTGCCACGGGGCAGACGCACACCTTCCAGATTTTCAGTGATGGCAGTGTCATTGATATAGGGAAAGACATCTACTAAGACCATGTCTGTACGATTTTCTTCGGTATTGTTTAGGACATTCAGACTATACTCAAATTCACTGCCAGCAGGGGTTTCAATGCCGGAATAATTCCAAGGGTCAGTCTCAGCTTTTCTTATGGCTTTATAAGACCGCACTTCTCTGACAGATGTTACTGCCAATAATGTTGTCGCTCGGGAGTACGCGGTGTTGTTTGGGTCCTGCAAGTGAGGCCAGCCCTGCTCCCCTATGTTTGTAACGTTGGCGTTGTTGAAGTCCATAAAGACCTCATTCAAATAGTCATCATCAATAGCAAATGGGTCAACAATTGCGTTTATTGTCGCAATTTGTTGACGTACATAGCCTGGGTTAGACAAAGTGGGTGAACTAAAAATAACGCCCACGCGACCAGTACCATTGTAATTATTGATAATCTCATAGGAGCCACCGTTATTTCGGAAGTTGTTTTCGAGTTGAACTGAGGTGAGCGAAATTCCGTTTGGCATCAGATCGATCATCACGAAATCATTCAAAACGTCATGGTAAGTTTGATAGGTTTGGTCCAGCACAAATATTTTATATTCAACTAGATCACCAGGAAAAGCAATAGTAACATCTGGTTTGCCAATTATTCTTTGAGCTTTCAGAGGGCTGATTTCCATGCGCGCCTGACGAACATACAATTCCTCGTCATCTTCGATATAATGGCTTGGCTCATCTTCCGGATTTAATGCATAGGAAAGCGCACCAGTATTCCAGAAGACATTAGCAGTTGAACCGGGTGTATCGTCAAAATGAGGAATGTCAGGGTTAACCAATCGGGTGTTAAGAGTTAGAATATAAAAACCACTGGGCAAAAAGGGAATGTGGAATTCAACACGCTTCGCCTGGAGTCCATTTCCCCGGCTCCATGTGAAATATGTTGAACTAATTTCCCCGGTTTCAATTGTGATACCATCGGCGTCAATTAAATGATAAGTACCGCCGATAAAGGCTTCCGGTGCCCTTACACTTGAATAGTAGAGGCGCTCATCTAAATTAAAATCGCTCAATACAATGTTGTACATATCAAAGTCGGGATTCATCCGCAATTCCCAGGGCATTTCCAGATGCCTGTCGTAATTATTGTCGTAGAAGTAGGCTTTATCGGCTTGATATCGAGGGCCAAAGATCTCTTTATCGAAGATGCCAATAGGTAAAATCTTCTCTCCAAACGAGAAAATGATCGAATCACCAATATACATATCATTTTCGAATGGCGATTTATCAAAGGGAGTTAGAACACCAGAAACTGTGTTTTGGATGTTGTAGTAATACATCGCCCAGGGGAAGCGTAGCCGTAGGCGCGGTATGATAATGTTACGGGAGTTGCCAGCATTACCAGTGTAAGTGACGGTGTTGCCATCCGCGGAAAGCACCCAGCCAGGGTTGGCAGCTGGGTCGAAAATTGCCTTGCGTTCGCTTTCCTCGCCGTTTTCCTTGGATGGATAGAGGGGCAGGGTGTCGGTGATAGTGAAGGTGCCGACATTGCGCTCCAGATTATAAACAGAAAAAGTGAAGTCAACATATTCTGTTGGAACATTATCAATAGCTTGGTCGCCGTAACGACTGGGGGTAAAGTGACGCAGAATGACGCCATCTTCATATTTGCCATCAACATATTTATGCATATTGGGGTCAGGATAGTAGCCCTGGAAGTCGACCGAATTGGCTTGTGCCAGCGGGTGGCCACCATCATTCAGAAATAGAGCTTCAAGAGGGAACGGCGTATACTCGGGGGTAACGTATTTTTTGAACTTCCAGGAAACGGGTATATCAATATTCGCGCCACCAGAGATTGGTTTGAGCCTAATGGTAAGCATACCATTTTTTACTGTATAGCTAACAACACTGCCATTGGGATCAATGGGTACTGAAATTTCTGATTCGTCGTAGACACTGGAGTCGTAGAAAATGACAATTTTTGGTGCGTTTATAGTCGCGTTGTAACCGCTCATATCAAGTACCACGCGTGAAACCATTTGGTCCCCTATCAGATAAGGCCCTGGCTTGAGAGGCGTGTTGTATTTTTGATACAAATGGATGTTTGTAGTATCGCCAGGGGGAGGCATAACATGGTAAGTGAAAATGATATTTGGATCAGCAAGTGGTATTCTGACCGTTTTAGGATACGGTGTGTAGTACCCATAGATAGGGCGTGGGGTAATTGTCAACCATCCAGGCCCAGGTGTTTTGATGGTATAGGGTTCAGCTATATTATTTCCATTTATGTCATGAGAAAAAATAGTCAATTGCTGAGGGTTAACAATAAACTTTCCGCCTTTGATGTTTGACCAGCTGTAAGTGCCAACTTTTGCAGTGCTGCCCTGGGAGCCGGGCGTTGGATTCATTGTGATTTGATAACTCCATGGCCAAGTACTTAGCGGAATCCTATAATTATAGGAGTTATTAAATAGATAATCGTACTTGTCCGCATATACATAACTGACCTGCCCATGATACACACGGTCGCCATTTGGATCGGAGGACATTACAGACTCGCCGTTGTTGGTACGGTATACCACCGTATCATTTCTATAGAGACCTGTATAAAGGTTAGAAGAATTCCATGCGTTTGCATATGAAAGGGCAATATTAGATTCCGGCGAGATCCAAACTTCATCCAGTGTGCTTGCCTCAAAGGCTTCGCTTCCAAGATATTTTAAGTTAGGGCTATTCGACAGATCGAGGCTTGTTAAAAGCGAAGATCGAAAGGCTCTATATCCAATATATTCCAAAGCTCTGTTTTGGCTAAAATCCAGCGTGTTTGTAACACTCTTACCAAAAACATGGGGACCGATATAGACGACATTAGGTATTTTTGTCAGATCCACACCGTTTAATGGTACATCACTAACAGCAGAAAACGCAGCTTGACCAATGTAAGTGATAGCTGGGTTGTCTAGCTTTATTGTTTGTATTTGTGATAATGAAAATGCAAAATTCCCTATATAAGTTAAAGCCTTACAAGGTGATAAGTCCAGATTAGTGATTCCTGCTCCTCTAAAGGCATTCTCTCCAATATATGTTATAGCACAATTGTTGCCGAAATTGAGAGAGACAAGATTATTATAAGTGCCATTATGAAAAGCATTTTTACCAATGTATTTTAAGGATGTTAAAGCAGAGAAATCAAGCTGCGAGAGCTGTTGGTAGGAAAATGATCTTTCCCCAATATACTGAATAGTATCAGGTAAGTCCAAACTTTGCACTGGAGAATAATAAAAAGCATAATTTCCTATATAGGTTAGACCTGTCGCTCCAAAATCCAGGTTAGTTATTCTCGCATTGTAAAAAGCGTCCCGACCTATAAATCTTAGTTCTGAAGACTCAGAAAAATTTACATTCACTAACTGGCTGCTATTTTTAAAAGCGCTTTCACCAATTCTGGTCAATTTAGGGGTTTTACTAAAATCTAATTCTGAAATCCTGCTGTTTCGAAAGGCATTATCTGAGATGAATTGCAGGTTTGGTAAGTTTTCAAGCTCGAGAGTGGTCAATGGTGCATTAAAAAATGCATAAGCACCAATAAATGTAATGGCTGAATTAGGTGAAAAACTAATCGAATCAGCAATTGCGCTCTGAAAAGAATGGGAGCCAATGTGGCTTAGTTGGGCGCAATTAGAAAAATCAAGTGTGTGGATTGCTTTGTATTGAAATGCGTATTCCCTTATCAATAATACATTACAAATTTCAGGCATAAACAAATCTACCGATGGTGGATTACTGTTCGAATCACCACGAAAACTATTTTGCCCAAGGTATGTCAACGCGCTTAGACCTCTAAGATCAATCGTTGCTAAACGATTATTATTAAAAGTGTAATTCCCAATGCGACTTAGATTTGAGTTTGTGGAAAGGTTGAGTGTTTGAAGTGGTGAGTAACGAAAAGCGTAATCATCTATTACTTCTAGTTTCGTATTGTGGCTAAGGTCAAGGCTACTTAACTGTGATTGATCGAACGCCAAGTGACCAATGGAAACTAATTCAGTCAGTCGCGAAAAGTCAACCGCTGTAAAAATAAGCGAACCAAGCGCGTTATTGTTAATTCTGGTAATCTTTTCACGCGTCGAAGGGCTGAAACCGGGCAAGCAGAGCTCATAGTTACCGTCGTTATATTTTTCGTGTCCCTGGTTGCTTAATCCAGTAATGCTTTTTCCACTGCTATCGTAGGTGAAATCACCCAGCACCCAGCCATTACAGATCGGATATTGATACCAGTCGGTGCCGACGAGAGCTTCGACCTGCTTGATTGCTTCGTTGCCCCACTGATCGGTGACGGAGTAGGTGACGGTATATCCCCCTGGAACCGCGGAGTCAATATCGTGCGTCCAGGTGACCAGGTCGGTGATATCGTTGCCCTGGAAGTCGGTGGCGCTTAAGCCTTCCTGCAGCAAAGCTTCGATTTCTTCATCGGTGGCGTTGGGCGGAATCATGATGGGTGTTTTGGTGATGACTGGCAGAATATTGGTGGGCTGGTAGGTGAGGGTAAGCACATAGCCATCGCAATCCGGGGTAAAGGTAATGGGCGATTCGGTGGTGTAGCCGGCGATTTCCTGCGGGGTGTAGGTGACTTCCACACCAACAGAGAAGGCTTCACCGGGGATGGACAAATCCGCGCCAAGAATCTTGTCGCTGATGAGCATATTGCCATCGGGGTCGTGGTGTTTGACGATGATGGTTATGGGATTAACCACATGACCAAAGCCTTTGGGGCTGTATTCGGTTTGGATGACTGGGTTTTCGGTGACGATTTTAACGTAACGGTTGTTCAAAGCGAAGACATCCGTCCCCATGGTGATGATCCGATTTGGCATAGAGACTTCCACGAGATTATTTAGTTCGAAGACGGAATTGCCAATTACCAGGTCTACTGGCTGTTCTGGTGGAACAGGTTCTAAAAAGCTCAGGCTATTAAGGTTATTTGAGAAAAAGGCACCTTGCCCAAGTGAGGTGACGGATGCGGGGATATCCAGCACGGTGAGATTGTTGTCGCGGAAGGCGAATTCGCCGATATATTTAAGGGTGCTGGGCAAAATAATATGTTGAGGTGGCTCGGGAGTGATGATGGAGGCGAGCTGGTTATCGGTAAAAGCATAATCGCCGATGTTAATAAGACCTTCTGGCAGGGTGATAAAGGTCAATTGTTTGCCTTGCAGGGCGTGCGCGCCGATGGAAAGCACGGGTTTGGTGGTATTGTCAGGTTCGGTAAGCTCGTTAGGGATGGTGAGATTGGTGTCTGTACCCAGGTAGGCGGTGATTTCGACGCCATCAAAGCCATCGATGCTGATATCAATCCAGTTAAAAATGCCATCGGTGCCGGTGGGTTCTGGTTGGGAAGTAGGTTCTTTGGTTTCGTCCATAGATGGCGGTAAGGTTGGGCTGGGCTCGGGCGTGACGCTGGGCTCGGGCGTAGCACTAGGCTCAGGCGTGGTGCTGGGATCCGGCGTGGTGATGATGGGATCGGGGTCATCAGGCGTTTCAGTGGGGGTGATGACCGGCGGTTCAGTCTCGATAGGGTCGATGATGGGAGTTTCGGTTTCAGCTGGATCGGTAACAACCGGCGGTTCAGTCTTGATGGGGTCAATGATGGGCGGTTCGGTTTCAGCTGGATCGGTGTCGCCTGGTTCCGTTCCGTCCTGTATGACCGCGCCATGGTGGGTGGAAATGCTGGTGGTGATGGTGGGTGAATCGGATTGCGCCTGGACTTCTTTATGTCCAAAACTGAAACCTGACTGGGCGATGCCGGAAAGCAGCATGGCCAAAACGAGAAACAGGCTGATGATGCGTTGTAGGGAGAAGGTTTTATTTTTTCGCATTTGAAACTCCTTGGTTGCGTTTCTTGAGGACGGATATTAATAAGCTAATGACCAGTCCCAGAAGGATTAAAATAACCACGCCGATGATGGCTTTTAATTCCCAACCCATTGATTTGACTTCCTGCACCACGGTTTTGGGTGGTGCCATGACTGCGCCTAAAATCTCGGGTTGTTCGATGGTGTCTTCGCTTACGATGACTGCTTGTTTGTCGAGCAGACTTTCAGCTTCACCGGGGTCAAAATTGACGCGCTCGGAGAAGATAAGCAAGCGTTCAGTGTTGATGAGATAGGGTGTGCAGGTGACCAGGGTGACGATATCGCGACCTGGTTCTAATTTGATAAAACGACCGTCGGTGGGTTTGACCACCATAATGTCGTAAATTTTGTATTTGAGCAGGTGGAGCGCATCCTGAATGTAAAAGACGTCTCCAAGGACGAGTTTGTCAACGTGACGGAAAATGTTTGAGTCGTAGGTGCCACGATGTCCGGTGAGGACACAGTTGCCATCGCGACTGCCGGGGTAGGAAGTGTTTTCCATGAGACCGACGCCGACACGGAGGACATTTTCAGTTGAGCCGTAATATATGGGCAATTTTTCCTGAATGGCAGGAATGATGAGCGTGCCCAGGGGTTCGCCAGTTTGTAAAAAGTCGTAATAGGAAACGGCGTTGGGGTCTTGGTTGACCAGTTCGTTGATTTGTGAGTTGAAACGACCATCGCTCAGGCTTTCGTTGTAGGTTTTTATCGCGTTTTTGAGCTCGGTCTTTTTCTCCTGGGTGAGGTTGCCGGAAGTGAATTGCTGAACGCTGTTGCGTTCGCGCCAGAAACGGATACCATAGGCAGTCAAGGGGTATGCCATGACCAGCAAACCGGCAATTAAGAAAAGCGTGCCCAACCAGGATTTCTTTTTCATTTTAGTTTTCTTCTCGCTTGGTTTTGCGTTCGCGCAAGGTAATGATGAGGAACAGGATTAATAAAATGGCGCCAATACCCAGCATGATGTATTCGGTAAGTTCACCGGTGTTGGGTGGATTGATGGGTGATCCGGTGGGTCTTGGTGTGGGCGGTTTGGTGGGTTGCTGGGTTGGGCTGGGCGTAGGCTGTTGGGTTGCACCAGGCGTGGTGGTAGGTTGTTGGGTTGCACCAGGCGTGGTGGTAGGTTGCTGGGTGCCAGGTGTGGTGGTTGGCTGTTGGGTGCCTGGCGTGGTGGTAGGTTGCTGGGTGCCTGGCGTGGTGGTAGGTTGCTGGGTGCCTGGTGTAGTGGTAGGCTGTTGGGTTGGGCCAGGAGTCGTTGTCGTGGTTGGTGTGACGGATAGGGGGCAGTTCTCAAAGCGCAACTCGATGCGAATGGGCAAGCCAAAATCGGGGTCAATGGTGAATTCCAGTGGGGTGGGGTTGGGCGCGAAGCCAGGTGGGGGTTGGATTTCGCGGAATTCAAAGCGGCCTTCGGGCAGGTTTTTAACGCGGATATAGCCATTCGCGTCGGTGATATATCTGTCGCCGATTTGTCGGGGTAGGGTCACATCTTGCCCTGGTGCGGTGATTTGCCAGAGTTCGAAAATCGCGCCAGCCAGGGATCTGCCGTTGGGGTCGACTTTGAGCAGTTCAACGTCGCCGATGACTGGGATGGCTTTTTGCATGATTTCAACGGTTTGGTCAGGGGAAACAACGCCACCAAGCATTTGGGGGAATTCAATAACGAACGGTTCATCGATTAAGAGATAACCAGGAGCGCGTTTGACTTGCTGGAAGAGATAGCCACCTTTAATGCTGGTCGTAAAGCGTGCGCCAGTGGGGCCAACGACAATTTGACCGAGGTCAACGTTGACTGGGGTTTGGCTGCCATCATCGTTGATTTCGTAAATGCGGGTAACCTGGTAAACAGCACCCAGGATGTAGACGATGTAGCCGTCTTGGTAATCTGGCCAGGAGACGTTGGTAATGATAACCGTGTATTCTGTTGTTTGAGCAAAAGCGCTGGCTGGGCTAAATAAGAAAGCGAGCAGACAGCAGATTAAGAGTAGTTTCTTTTTCATCTTGGTATTTACCTCCTTCTTTGAAAACGCGAACGAAACCAACCTTTCCCCAGGCTTGAAATGCCTGAGGAAAGGTGAAAAAAGTCTAAGGAATTAGATTTTGTCGTTCTTTTTGCGTTTGGCAAAGAAGACTATGCCAGCGCCGATGAGCAAAACACCCGCGCCGAGGAAGATTAAGGCACCCAGGGTACCGGTGCCGGGCAGGTCTTCATCAGTGCGGTAGTTGGTGATGATTAATTCAAAACCAGCATCAACAGGGATGGTAATTTCTGTGATAACATCGCTGATGCGGAAACCTTCGGGAACGTAGACCTCTTTGACGTAATAGGTGCCATAGGGCAGGCGGGTGAAGTGAACGATTCCATCCGCGCCAGATTCTTCGATGACCGGTTCGCCAGTGATGGGGCTGATGAAGGGGATGGTGGCAGCAGCATCGGTAAAGAGCTGGAAGCCAACGCCAGCCAGGGGGTTGCCTTCGCTGTCGCGTTTGATGATGTCAAAGCCGCCTTCAGTTGGGGTAACAGGTTCGTCATCCTCGGCACTGCCATGGTCCCATTCGAGTCTGGCGACGTTGGTGACCGGCACGCCACCTTCAGCATATTCGTTGAGTTGAACGTGAATGGTGACTGTGATGGTGCGTTCGCCAGCGGCATAAGCGGCAACCAGGGCAGGGATATCGAAATTGATGGTGAGTTTGTGGGAGTTGGCAGGATCATCGGGGTCGTAGGGGATATAGGAGTCCGAGGCGACCAGGGGCGGATCAGTTACGGGAGCGACAGAGTACCAGGGGTCAATATAATCGATTGCTCTGGGGAAGCTATCGACAACGCGGTAAAATTTGAAGGTGCCAACATTCTCAGGGATGGGGAAGGTGAGCTTGTAGTAGAAAGGCTCGCCGATGTTGTGCTGCGCGCCCGCGCCATCTGCATTTTCGTCAACGGTTTTGATGATGTTGGGGATGGGATAGTTTTGGAAATCAACATAAACACGTTCAGGATTGGCGGCAGCGTTTTCTGGTGCGGTAATCTCAAAACTGACACAGTCATTGGGTGGCGCGGGGATGGGGCCGTAGCCATCAGGGAGGGTGATTTCGCAGAAGCGGTAAGTGCCTTCGGGGAGGTTTTCAACAAGAATCTTTCCATCCACGTCGGTGGTGAAGTCGCCCATGTCGAAGGGATAGGTTTTTCCTGGCAATGATGGGATTTCAGTATCTTGCCAGAGTTTAAAGACAGCGCCGGGTAATGGGATGTTGGCTGGAACGCCTGTGGTCCATTTGAGGAGCTCAACGCTGCCGAGAAGCCTGGCGATTTTGGGGTAAACGTTGAGAACTTGCTCGTTGTCTGGAGCGACGACACAGTTGATGGGGTCGTTGTTTGCGTCATATTCACACTTCATGCGAGGGAATTCAACGGTGAAAGGTTGACCAAGCAGGTAGCCAGGCACGCGTTTGATGGGCACGACTTGGTATTGGCCTTCGGTGCTGGTTTGGAAACCGTTTTGAACACCGGTGCCATAATCAGCTTCAACGGTGAAATTGCCCAGGCTAACTGGCGGGTCGAGAGGAGTAACCGAGCCATCTTCATTTAGGGTACTGATACGAAGGACTTGGTACTCAGCCCCGGTGATGGGAGTGGGGTCAGTTGCGCTAACACGATTGTGGACGATAAGTTTGTAGGGAGTGCCGTCATCAATGAGACCGGCGAAGGCGCTTTGCATGGGTGCAAAGACAAGCACGAATGCGATTAGCAGGCTAATCGACTTGAAAATTCTTTTGGACTTCATCTAATTTCCTTCCTGAAGTAATTTGAAATATGCATAACATTAAATTATACCATTGTTTAAAACACCCCAAGTGTTTATTTGGACTGCATTCTATATTATTATAAATAATCTGTCAACCGCCAAGCTGAAATGTTAAAGGAATATTACAAATACTTAATTAAGGTAAATAATGATTAACAAGACCGTAGAGATGTTACAAAAGGATTATTTCATAAAACAATTTAATAATGACCATCTCTAGAATAAGTGCTGGTACTTCGAAACGCGCATCAAGATTGAGTATTCTCATGTAAATTTGCTTAAAGAAGCTATGTGTTTTGAGGAATATGAGGATGTCGTTGAAAATATAAGGTTTGTATAGTTAGCGAACGGCTCAAACTCAAAAAAATACTAACTTTATGTGTAAGACTTGATATTGTCACTATACTGAAGTTTTAAGTCAGTCAATATACAGTCTTTTGTATTTAAAATATAGCATACATTATACAATTTTCAAAAGCATGAATTGTATATTACTAAAGACAGCACAAAGGGATCATAGTAATTTGATAAAGTGGATTCCAGTGGGAAAATGAATTATTTCGTCAAGGTAAGCTCGTCCAAGTCGCTATTCGTGTCGATTTTGACGATGGCGATGAGTTCGCCAGTGACAAGTAAGCGGTTTTCGAAGCTGGGGATGGGGTCGCAGGTGAAAAGCGTCAGCAGGCTTTTCTCAGGGTCGTTGGTGTAGGGGTCGAATTCCCAGGGGCGGATAATTTTGATTTCGTTAATTTCGTAAACGAAAAGGATGTCACCTAGAAGAAGTGAGAAACGATCCAGGAGCTCCAGTTTGCCAAGGTCAACGAAGGTTTTGACATAGTAAGTGCCGCGATGTCCGGCGATAAAGGCGTGTTCGCCTTTTTTACCAAAGGGCAGCACGGTGCCTTCAATAAAACCCGTGCCTATTGAAAGTACATCGTGTCCAGTGCCGTAATATACGGGAGCTTTCACCTCGATTTTTGGGATGATGATAGCTGCGTTGACGTGGTCAATGTTGCGCAGGGCTGCAATCAGATCCATGGCTTGTCTGTTCTCAGCTGGCTGTTCAGCCGGGTTAGTTATTGAGGGATTCGTTTCAGAAGGGTTTGTTGTTAAGAGCCTGGTTTCTGCGGGGTTAGTTTCTGCAGACGTTTGCTCTTTGGCCTTACCTTGTTCGTCAAACGGGTCGTCGGCGGCTTGCTGGCTTTCTTCTATGACTGTGTTGGCGGCTTGAAGGGCTTCAATTTCGATTGAAAAGGGATTTAGAACGAGATTTTCAATTTTTTTCTCGTCACGAATCTGGTTGATACGTTTTAGTACCGTTGGGCCAAGCAGAAGCAGGATGGCGACTGCTAAAAGGACCCATTTGAAGACAGATAAAAATTTACGCATTGTTAGAAAATCCCAGAAAAAGTGGAGAATCTGATTTCAGATTCTCCACTTTTGTCATTTGATTAGCGATGGGTCTTAGCCCAGCGCTTGCTGAACCAAAAGCCAGCTGCCAAAAGCACCATGCCAGCCAGCAGGTAGGCTAGGGCGCCCAAGGTACCGGTATCGGGCAGGTCTTCATCGATGGGGGCGTCTTTAACGGTGTATGTGATGATAGGTTTAAGAAAATCATCAACTGTTACTGGTATTTCGACGTTATTCAAACGATAGCCAGGTGGCGCTTTGATTTCTTTCAGAATGTAATCGCCATAAACGACATCCTTGAATGTTGCAAAGCCGTCGGCATCGGTGATCGAGGTACCAAGCGGTTCAGTTTCGCCAGGTAAGTAAAGCGCGAAGACAGCACCTTGGAGGAACTTTGGTGGATCACTGTTTAGTTCAACCTTGGTGATTTTGATGTCGCGGATGTTTTTGTTATAAACCACGATATAACGATGTGGATTATCTGCTGTAATTGTGATTTCATGTACTGTTGGGTCAAGCACATAACCTTCTGGGGTTGCAATTTCCTTTAGTGTGTAACTGCCGAAGGGGAGATTTTGCCAGCTAATATAACCAAATGCATCAGTCGTGCCGGTGCGCACCTGGCTGGGATGTCCAGGGTTGTCAGAAGGACCGGTAAGCTCGAAAGTGACACCACTCATGCCTGTTTTGTGAGGTAAGTTGTATTTCGACACAGATATTTGTCCGAGCTGGAGTTTGTTTTCAACAGGGACGATAATCCTGCCATCAAAACCGGGTCGGCTGGTGTAGTCTGCTATTCTGACCCGAATATCGTCTACAGGGCGATAACCTTCTGGGTGGGAAGTTTCGCGCAAGTAGTAGGTTTTAGTCTCGTCGATATCGTTGTAATCAAAGATTAACCAGCCATCTGTATCGGTAGTACCTGTGATTGGTGGAACAAGGGATTGTCTGTTTTCATCCAAAAGTTCAAAGTTAACCATATCCAGTGGCTTGATGATGTGCACGATGGTATCATCAGGTGTCGTATCTGGCGCGTCAAAGATGTCAGTAGTGACAATTTTGCAGTTTGGA
>Ga0255346_1004989_pt1 | contig 14014 bp, 11 predicted proteins | sample wastewater_treat_FD_194410 | JGI IMG/M metagenome (GOLD analysis project Ga0255346, IMG submission 194410) | Wastewater microbial communities from Lulu Island WWTP, Vancouver, Canada - plant22 | ecosystem: Engineered > WWTP > Wastewater > Unclassified | place: Canada: Vancouver, British Columbia... | reverse complement strand
CGATATTTTCATGATTTTACTCAATGGGTTTTACACCCATATGTGCTGAAAGCCCTGATATATAAGGGTTTTTTACGCTCTCACTCTTTCACCCTTGTTATCAATACAACCGTCTCAACGTGGAACGATAGGCTCACCTCGATGTCCGGTCTGTATTTTTCGTTTTGCTCGTTCGCGGAGATAGGTCGAACATGGTTTTAATAGGTATTATCGGTTCGCGGGAACAGTTCAACAGCTTTTGTCTGTTCGCGGGAATAAGGCAACACAATAAAACGCACGAGGTTATTGCATCTTGCGCTTTGAGTTCGTGATGTAAGTATCCTCTGTAAAAACACCTTTATATACCTCTTCATCGAGGAAGCCTAAAATCTCCTTGAGTTTTTTCTTGTCTGCAGGTATAACTATTTTTTCGTTTTCAACGGTAATCTCTAAACCACAGTTTTTCGCTAACCTTTTAATTTTAGATGCTTTGTTGTTCTTAAGAACGCCTGAGTCGTTTATTACTGCAATTTTTCTTCGTATCCAAGTATCGGCCATTGACTGAAACTGGTCTTTGTCCGCTATACTCAACAACTCTAGCTCACTAAAACTTTGAACTTCTGCATCGGTTGCTGAGCGATAATGCTCGCTTAGGTCAAATATCTGGCGAGCATAATAGTATGATGAAAATCGCAACTCATTCTGAATCAGAACACAGTCGATGGTATCTGTAATCCCGATTCCCCAACGGGTTTCACGCTTAAATGTATTTTCTTCAAAAAAAAGACTAAATTTTTTCGTTGAAAGATATTGCTCTTTACGGAACCGCTGAAATGCAACAGTGAAAATTTCGGTATTGTCAGCTTCTGTGCGCTCACCGACAAAGACTGCCCTAATATCCGGTTCTGCATCTTTATCGTATGAAAAAGTCTGTAATCCAAGTGGATTCCTGATTGCGTCCGATATGATCTCTGGCAAGTGAAAATTGCATATAGATAGCACCTCATCCTCATTCGGTTTATAGCTGCCGTTAAAAGTAACAATTTGCTTACCAGACAGCAATGGCACGGCAGCCTCAGCAAAGCTACTGCAAATAGCCATTTGAGTGGGCTTGTCTACTTCTAGCAACTGAACTGGATTCTCATTCCCATCGTTCAATAGAACCATAATTGAACTATTGTCGAACATTTTATTTTTCCCCCTTTGTATCTATAAGCAATTTTTCAAAGACTCTCAATACCGTTTTTATATCGGATTTATTTCGAATTCGTCGTCGCTTTGAGATTAGAATATAATCACCGACCCCGGTGCTTTCAGTTTCTATTTCATAAAAGTGGTAGCCTACAAAAAACAGGAGAATGTTTGGCAACGCCATAATCGCTGGAATAAAAACTAAGATAAGCATAAGTACGGCCACTATAAGCGAAACGATATGGTAGTCCGACATAACCATATATGCAAATGGTAACACGTAAGCTACCACATAGGCTACTAACCATGAATCCTTTGAAGTTATTTTTGACACATTGATACTTTTAACGGAACAGTTATTCCTCCCGTATGAAAAGCAAATTGCAAACAAAACCGTCACAGTTGCAGCAGCAACTATCAGGATGGCCGGAACCCACCAAGATTTAAATTCAAGATGCCAAGCTAAAGCCGTCATAACTGCGAGTGGGACGGCATTCGCCAGATTATAAATCGCCCGTTGAAATCCATTTGCCACAGTTTGATTCTCCTTTTATTTCTACGCCCAAATCCATAAAACAACTTGCAATCACAGACTTTTTGCGAGTACTCTCTGCAAAGTAAGTTTATTATAATAATATCGAGCATCGGATTTAACAATTTCATTAATGCTGCATTATTGATTCCTAAGCGAAGCATAATATTTTATAATTCCTCTGCTTCGCTCGTTTCAACGTCTTTCAAGGTTTTGCCTTCAACAGTTTTCCAAGCGGTATATCCATTAGAACTTGCACCCGTTACAAACATCGAAGCAGCAGATGGTGACGAAAAGAGCATGTCTTCTAAAAGCGTATAATTTTCATCTACCTTGGCCTTTTCACGAGCCTTTTTTGCTACCCCTGAGCAAGTCTTTTCATTGGTTTTAGAATTGATAACACTGCCACGTAAAACGATATACCCTTCACTTGAACGTTTGCATTTCGCTTTTACTGTCATGCCGGTGTTCTGCATTTTTTGCTCCATAAAAAACTCAAGGTTGTCGTCGTCCTCTTCATGATCTGTATTATGGATTGTTCGATTTTGAACTAATGGCTCGAATACCAAATGTCCAAGTACACCCATCACAATTTTTGCATATTCCACATACTCTTCAAGTTCGCTCTCTTTTTCTTCTGTAACATTTCCGGCATTAGGTTCATTTCCGTTCTTAGCTTCGTAACGATTAGCATTTACGGCAAGGGCAAAGAATCGATTTTCAAGCCAACTAATCTCAGTTGCCCCAAAAATGTTATTTGAAGTCGTGAAAGCTATAGCTTCATACCAATCTTCAAGGCCTTGTTTCGGGGAGGCGTGGTGTTCTTTTAAACGGTTCAAAATACCTTCTCCATTTTTTCGAGTCCCAGATTGACCGACATAAACTAAAGGTTTGTCGCCATCACCTTTACTGAAAAGGAAATATACCCCACTCTGTTTAAGGTAGTCAATGTTCTTACAGTCTACAAGTTTTACCCGTGGAATTTTATAAGCGACACCTGTCCAATTAGCAAGCGTACACTTGATGCGTCCGTTTGGGGTGCTGTCCATCAGAAAATAATTCATATTTTTGCCTGCCATGGCGTTTGCCTCCTTAAAATTTATCCTCTGGCTTCAATCAACAAATAAGTCGGGGTTATTGATACTCATATTCTCAACCTCAGAAATCACACTAAAATTACCGCAGTTGAGAATATCTTTTTTTATTTTTACTGGTCTGCTATCATCTAATCCAACCACATACTTACTCCGGTTCTTCCGTATAAACAGAGCCGTCTCACGGGAAAACCCGTTCCGCTGGAGGAATATGGTCAGTTTGTTTGTTGTGCCGTATTCGACGAATTCATACCAATCGTTGCTCATGTCACCCTCAATGCCGTGAATCCGCTTGTACGCTTCTGAAAACCTCAAAAAGTAGTTTGCAAAGCTGAACAGAACGACGCTCTCAATCGCTTGGAGTGTTTCCGACATGACGATGTTTCTGTGCATCATTGATTGATGATTATAAGGAATTAATTGACCGCCAATGCGGACTTTGTAGTTGGGGCTATTTTGTGCATAGGTAAGCGATTTGTCGATAATCATTCCGAGCCCATTGCCACTAACCCAATGACGTAGAATGACGGCATACCAACTAAGGCGTTTTTTATTACCGATAGTTTCGGAACTTTCACATTTACCCCAACCAAAAATATCATATAACTTCTCAAGGAAAGCTTGTGGCTCACCATGCTCTGTGCGTCCATCTCCATCAATAGTGGGATATTCTAACCCCCACGCAATGTTGGCAGATAAGCTTTTAGTTTGATCAACAGATGTATTGATATCGTCATCCGGTTTTATCTCATCTCTTTCAAATATCGCCTTGATTTTGCTTTCATCTTCCGGTGTTAAGAATTCGCTGAACTCTCGTCTTACAATGCTGTTTCTGCCCTTCATTATGTCTCTGAGCAAAATTAGGCAAAACTTTCTTGTCAAATCAAAAGAGTCCTGCGATTGCCCTTGGTCTTTTACCAAGTTGGTGTGTCCTTGCAACAGGCATGTGACAATTTGCTTTTTTTGCTTGGGTTTTAGTTCAGTGACAAGAGAGAGTTTCTGTTCCGGTACTTTCTTTTCAAGTAGCTCAACAAAATCTTTGACCTGAAGATTCTCCTCAAGTCGAACCAAGAACACATTGCCATATAGGTTGTAATTGATGCGTCCGACTCTTCCGACAAGATTTCTAAAATCAACGGCAGTCATTTTTGTTTGTCCACGGCCTTTTCTGTAAGTAGTGATAAACAAATTATCAGCAGGCAGATTAACTCCTTCAACGAGTGTACTGGTACAAAACATTGCCACGATTTTTCTGTCACGAAACAGCTTTTCAATTTTCATGCGAATAGAAGCTGGTAGATAGCCAATGTGGTAAGCAATACCTTTTTTAATTAATTTTGCGAGAAAATAATCCTTGTGGACTTGATTCGCGATCTCCCTGGCAACGGCATCGAGTTCACTGTCATTTTTATCCTGTTCGTATTTTGCATAATCAATTGCTGCTTGAATAGCTTTGTCTTTTGAGTTGAAGTATATAATAGTCTGAACACCCTTACCTAAGTGGGAGACAATATTGCTGAACGGCACTTTTATTGCAGCTTTGCTGATTTCCATTAGTTGACTATTACGGTCATTAAACAGATGTATGCCTCCGTCAACACAGTCAATTAGGTATTTTACTTGGCTTACAGGTGAAAAACTTGTAGCCAGTTTATTGTAATCCAGATCGGTAGCTTCAAACGCTTCAGGAACTAACTTGAGATAGACCTCAGGATTTGGAATATTAGGTGAAGCAAAAATGATATGAGGTTTTCGTTCTCGCTGAGCGAGCATGTCTATGTTTTTATAATAGAAGGTGCTACGCTTGTCCTTGGATGTGATTTTATGTGCTTCATCGATAAACAAATAGTCAATATCTTTATCCTTGTGGCGAATCAGAAGATAAAGCAGTCGCTCAGGTGTGAGAACATAGATGAAATTGTGTTCTTCCTCTAGTGCCAATGCTCCGGCAGATGTAACGACACGATAATTCATTTCTTTAAGGAGTGCGCCGAGGTCGCTAATAATTTTACTCGACACTTCATTAATAAGTGCTTTGGTAGGTACAATCAGAGCGTAATTGAACTTCATACCGTCCTGTACTTGCTTCTTTATAAACATCCTCATAATAAAGGACTTGCCCATAGAGGTGGGACCCGAATAGCTGAAATATGGCTCTGTCAGACGGTCATAGATTTGTCTTTGTGGTCGAAAAAACAACTTATCAGGCTCAGCAGGAATGGACACCAGTTCTTTACTGTATTCTTCATGAAAACGTTCAAGCAGATTACGGCGAACGGATATCGGGGCAACTTTTTTATTCTCAGCTGTTTCAAGTCCCTGATAATTACCTGTATTTGAAAGTACCGAATTAAGGTATATATCTATTTCCGGATTATTAGGCTCTATCTCCTTTAATAGTGCGACCATTTCTTGTGCCCAAGTCATATGGCTGTCAGCAGGCGATTTTGACAATATGTCGGCAAAACGTAGAGCATCAGAAATATTTACAGGCTTGTATTCACTCTTAATTTGAAAGAGGCGCAACGAATAGTTGTATAAGATATTCTCATACAACTCATTAAGATAGGGATTCTTGTCAATATCATCAAATATGACATCACCTAATGAAACAGTGTTCCTATCCGCCACTTTGCACCCCTCCCTTAAATCCAAGAAGGGACTTCATAATCTCTTGCTTGTCTTCATCCGCTTCATTGAATGGCAAAAAATAAAAGTAAAACGAATAATGCTCCAACCCCGCAGTTTTAATCTTATCTATGATATAGGAGACATGAGCTTGAATATCTTTTCGCATTTTTTTTGCTACTAGTTCGCGAAATTCTGCAGATGGGCGGTTTTTTCTATTCCCAACGAGTAACCGAGAAACACGCCAAACGCAGTATCATGGGCAATAGTTTGTCCTTTGCTAGGGATGATGATGTTTTTTAATTGTTTGGCAACTTCCGGTGCAAACTCCTTATCAAACGCTGTGCTTTCTACAAGTCGGATTTCCCGTGAAGTGTCATTCTTTATCGCTTCAAGTGTGATAAAGGCATCGTCGATTGCATCCTTTGGGTCTCCTACGATGCGAGACTTGCCAAACACCATCTGAAAAGATGGCATTCCCGCGCCGGTCTGCAGTAAATGAACGCAGCCGGTGCCGGTCGTCAGCAACTCATCGGACGGGGTGTCAAATTTGCTGAACACTTTTGGAGCATCAAGTACCTGTTCCAAAAACACATACAGCATCAGGTCACCCAGTTCGTCACCAAGCCAAGTCAAATCGCCGTTGCAACGGTCGTGCAACAATTCGACTGCTTTCAGACCAATGAGCGTTATCTCATCATCATTCATAAACTTCTTTATGCGTTCCCGCGAGTAAATGTATTGACCTATATTTTTCAATAGAAACTTCTTAAGGGCATCGAAAGAGAACGCATTGTCAACCACTCTCAGTTGAAACAAGCGCAACTGGTATGGGTTTGTTAAACCCAGCTTTTCGTCATGTGACACTTCTGTGAAAACACCGTCAAAACCGGCATCCTTAAGCGTCTTTTGCACTATTGCCATTTGCGTTTGCCCCCTTTACTTTCACATATGTTTTAAACTAGGCCTAAATATTTCTCAAAGAAATCGAGTAACTTTGCTATCACTCCCTGCTTCTTTATTTGTCTATTTCCGCCGCCAAAGCGAGATGCAGGTGGTAGGATTTTATCGATATCCGTTCCGGTTGTTTTAAGAGTACCGTCTCGGAAAGCGTTGTCTATAAAACGGCGGGTTTCATCTTCCTTGAGTTTTTCGTCGGTTATTAGAGCGGCGAGGTCAGCTTCCTTTTGCTCTACCACAAATTTTCGCCAATCGTCATCCACATGTGTAGATGTATTGATGCGAGAAATAAAGCCCTCAATAAGTTCCTTTTTGCTCCTCAGTTCAAGGCTGGAGTTAACTGCTTTGTCAATTGCAGCAAGAATTTCTTTATCAGTGCAGTTGCTTTCGTGGTATTTTGCCACGAGCATTAGGATGTAATCTATATTGACTTCTATCTGTTTAATGAGCTCTATTTCGAATATAATGTCGTCGTTTATATTTTCCTTGTCGCTGTCGTCCTTTGGGCGGAACTCCTGATATAGGTCAATGTAAAGGCTCTGGTAATCCTGAAGATCACGCTCGGATAGGATTTCATTGCCCGCAAAGTCATCGAACGCTGTGAGGATATTGCGGAGTCGCAGTATCGCACCAAAAAGGGCAATGAATGCCTTTTTTGCCGTTTCCCCAATTATGGCAACGCCGAGAGGGTATTCTGCAAGGAGCCGTTCTATTAGCTCTTTATAACCTGCTTTATGTTTGCCATCCTGTTCATATCCGTTATAGTAATCGTCATACGTTTTCAAAAGTACAACGCCGCCTGCTTCACGGTCTCCAAACAGTGCAATTGCATCGTCGGTGGCTTTTTTTAAATCACGGAAACAGACGATATTCCCAAACGTTTTAACGCTGTTAAGGATTCGATTGGTACGAGAAAATGCTTGAATCAACCCATGATATTTTAGATTTTTGTCCACCCATAGGGTATTAAGTGTGGTCGCATCAAAACCCGTAAGAAACATATTCACTACGATAAGCAAATCAACCTCTCGGTTCTTGACGCGAAGGGAGAGGTCCTTATAGTAGTTTTGGAACTTATCGCTTGATGTATCAAAGTTGGTGTTAAACATCTTATTATAATCGTCGATAGCACTCTGTAAAAACTCCCGTGATGTCTTATCTAACTTATCGTTATCAAATTCTTCGTCCGGCTCTTCTTCGTTAACCGAGAAACTATAAATCATAGCAATATTGAGATTGCGTCCGCTTTCTTCAAGTTGACGTTTAAATTCGGTGTAATATTGACATGCCACAGGGATAGAGGAGGCAGCAAAAATCGAGTTAAATCCTGCCATGCGCTGACCCTTATGGGAATAAAAACTCTGCCGTTTAGTTTTTTGGTCGAAATGTTCAAGTACGTAAGAAACCACTTCGGTGATCCGTTCAGGAGCTGCCAGCGCCTTTTCGGTATCGATTGCCCTAACCTGTGCATCTTGTATATTTTCGGGCATCTTGATGGTGTTGACATAATCAATGCGGAACGGCAGTACGTTACCATCGTTGATAGCATCAACAATAGTGTATGTGTGTAGTTTGTCGCCAAAAGCTTGCTCAGTTGTGCGTAAAAGCGGACTTCCACTTGTCCCTGCGTTCACAGCAAAAATCGGAGTACCCGTAAACCCGAATATATGGTATTTCTTGAATGCTTTAGTTATTGCTTGGTGCATCTCACCAAACTGAGAACGATGACATTCATCAAAAATAAGGACAATGCGTTTGCCGAATACTTCATGGTTCTTATATTTGCCTATAAATACACCAAGTTTTTGAATTGTTGTGATGATAATCTTTGCGGTTGGATCTTCCAACTGCTTTTTTAATACTGCGGTCGATGTGTTAGAGTTTGCCGCTCCTTTCTCAAAACGGTCGTATTCCCGCACAGTCTGGTAATCAAGGTCTTTACGGTCAACGACAAACAGAACCTTATCTATGTATGGCAGAGCTGTCGCAAGCTGTGCGGTTTTGAAACTGGTCAGCGTCTTACCACTGCCAGTGGTATGCCATATATAACCGCCACCTTTCACACTTCCGTATTTCTTATAATTGTTGGCAACCTCAATACGGTTCAAAATACGTTCGGTCGCAGCTATTTGATACGGACGCATAACAAGTAGAAGCTCTTCTGCAGTAAACACACAATAGCGCGTGAGAATGTTTAAAATCGTATGTTTTGCAAAAAAAGTTTTTGTAAAATCCACCAGATCAGGGATTATCTTATTTGTGCCATCAGCCCAATAAGATGTAAATTCAAAGCTGTTGCTCGTTTTCTTTTTACTTTTGCGAGCATCACCGCCAGATTCTTTGATGTGCTGAAAGCGAGTCGTGTTGCTGTAATATTTCGTATGCGTCCCGTTGCTGATAACAAATATCTGCACATATTCAAACAGACCGCTCGCAGCCCAAAAGCTCTCACGCTGATAGCGGTTTATCTGATTGAACGCCTCGCGGATTGCCACACCCCGCCGCTTTAACTCAATATGTACAAGGGGCAGCCCGTTCACGAGTATGGTCACATCATAGCGGTTGGAATAAGTGCCGTCCTCTGTTTCATACTGGTTAATCACCTGCAGACGGTTGTTGTGAATGTTCTTTTTGTCAATTAGTATGATGTTTTTTGTAGTGTTGTCGTCACGTTTGAGAATTTGCACATAGTCATCCTGTATTTTGCGGGTCTTTTCCACAATGCCCTCGTTTTTATTGGCGATGGCATCGGCGAAGAACCGCTCCCATTCAGAATCGGTGAATGTATACCCATTGAGCGCCTCAAGCTGACGACGTAGATTTAAAACCAACCCCGTCTCATTGGTTACTCTAATATATTCATAGCCCTGCTCAGAAAGCCGCTTGATAAAATCCTGCTCTAACTGCGCTTCGGATTGGTAGTCCTTTCCGGCACGGTACTCAGCGGAATATTCAGCAACGACGGTTGAGGCGTTGTCGCTTGAAACGATGTTATAGGTACTCATGCAACCTTCTCCTTAAACGTAAGTAATTTATCGCGGTAGTATTCGTATTGCTTCTGCCGTGCCGCGATTTCGGCGGGAAGCCCTTTGCTAATGTCCGTCGTCAAGGCATCAAACTTATCGAGAGTTTCAACGATGCGTGCTTGCTCTTCGAGTGATGGAAGGGGGAACTTGTATTGCATAACCTTGGAGTCAGAAATTGCAGGGTAGCTTGTTCCCTCTTGATTTTTTTCAACGTAACGGTTGAATGCCCTTGTTGTTATAGTAAAGTAAAGGTAACGAGGTAGTATCTCCGCTGTGTTAGCTCTTAGAATGCAATATCCTGTGCTACATACTTGCCCATCAAACTTCGAGGGTATAAAGCAGTACCTTTGCAATGTTGGGCGAGTTGTCGCAAATAAAACATCGTTCGTTTTAACGAGCTGTTGCGCTCTACTCGGTGCAGTTTTAGCATTGATAACTTGCTCTGGTTTAATCTCGTTAGTATCACGGTCAACAGATGTAAGGTCAATATAATAATAATCGGCATCAGTTTCTTTCCATCGAATATTACTTGTCTTCACACACATCTCGCCCAGCGTTACCCATCTTACCTGTCTGTCTGTCTGTCTGTCTGTCTGTCTGTCTGTCTGTCAAGGATTGTGTTCGACGCTCTATCGAATGTCAATAGATAATCTCTATAATATTCATATTGTTTTTTTCTCGCTGTAAGCTCCGCTGTAAGCTCCGCTGTAAGCTCCGTAAAATTGTCGAGCACCTCGACAATTTTACGTTGAACAGGGATAGGCGGCAACGGTAACCGAACCTTCTTCATTTTTTCCTTAGAAACATTAAAGCGTGTCACGCCGTTCGCTGTTCGCACAATCTGCTTACGAAGAGCTGTGGAGCGGAAAAGATATTTTGAAAAACCCGGCAACAGTAATGATGTGTCGAATAAGCGAAAGCCAAAGCAAAAGCTATTTAGGTATAGTGGTTCGTCAGATTCGACGGTTAACACTGATGCCATCCCGCATTCATCAGGCGTTTCAGATGAACCTGTAAAAAGGATGTCTCCTAGTTGAACGGTATTTTGGCGCTCTGTTTCACCGACTTTAACCCTATCTGTTATATCAGTGTTGACTTCGAGATTACTGAATACATTCATGTAGGTGATGAACTTAGCATTCCCATCTACAAAATCTTCTTTGGACTTACCTGACAGACCACCGTAGAATTCGCCGAGTTCTCCCAATGTTTTATACTCGACACCATCTGGACAATGTTCGGATAAAAGTGTTTCAAGCATGTTCATTCGCTCGCCTCCCCAGTGATTTCTTTAAGGGTACGACCATTTTCATCTTTCCAAGCTATTAGTCCGTTTGTGCTGCTGCCCGTAACGAAGTTGGCGGCAGTCGAAGCACTCTTAAATGTGATGTCTTCAATAACCAAATTGTCTACTACCGCATTAGCTCTGTATTTCTCAATTGTACTCGCGCCACGGAACTTATCGGTGTAAGCAATAGAGTCGGAAACCCGTGAACCTTTAAGCACGGTAAACCGCTTTGTGGCAAAGTCATATTCTCCAATAGCTGATATGTTATTTTTCTTTCTGATTAAATATAGAGTCATTAGCTTACCCCTCCTTCTATTTCAACGATTATGGCATCAATGGCCTGTCGCAATTCCTCCGAACGAGTTACTATCCTTGATATCTCTGCGTTCAGCACTTTAATATCTATAACCTCACGCGTGTCCTCTTGTTCGACATATGTAGACACCGAAAGGTTATAGTCTTCCTCAGCAATATCGCTGTTTGGCACAACCTTGGCGGTATATTCCACATCGATGCGGTCAGTATAAATCTTTACGATGTTGTCGATATTTTCCATAGTCAGTTTGTTGCTGTTTGTGATCTTTACAAACTCGCGAGATGCGTCAATGAACAACGTGCTGTTTTCGCTCTTGCTTTTTTTCAGTACCATAATACAAGTGGCGATGCTCGTACCGTAGAAAAGATTTTCCGGCAACTGAATTACGCAGTCTACAAAGTTATTGTCAATTAGATATTTGCGAATTTTTTGCTCCGCTCCGCCACGGTATAAGATTCCGGGGAAGCAGACAATCGCGGCCGTACCGCTGGTGGCCAGCCACGAAAGCGAGTGCATTATAAAAGCAAGGTCGGCCTTAGACTTCGGTGCAAGTACTCCCGCAGGAGAAAAGCGCGGATCATTAATCAATAGTGGATTGTTGTCGCCCTCCCACTTGATGGAATATGGTGGATTTGAAACAATAGCCTCAAACGGCTCATCATCCCAATGAAGCGGTTCGGTGAGAGTATCGCCGTGACCAATGTCAAATTTATCGTAATCAATATCGTGTAAAAACATATTAATGCGGCAAAGGTTGTAAGTTGTGATGTTTATTTCCTGTCCATAGAAACCATTGCGAACATTTTCTTTGCCCAGTATTTTGGCAAATTTTAATAGCAACGATCCGCTGCCGCAAGCTGGGTCATATACTTTATTGACCTCAGTTTTACCAACTATGGTCAAGCGGGTCAGCAGTTCAGAAACCTCCTGCGGAGTGTAATATTCACCACCGGACTTTCCGGCATTGCCCGCGTACATACCCATCAAGAATTCATAAGCATCACCGAAAGCGTCAATGGTATTTTCGCGGTAATCACCTAATTTCATATCTCCCACACCGTTTAACAGCTTAACGAGCCGCTCGTTTCGCTTCACTACAGTGCCACCTAGTTTGTTGCTGTTAACGTCGATATCATCAAACAGCCCTTTGAAATTGTCTTCAGAGGGCGTACCCTGTGCCGACGCTTCTATATTTTTAAATATCGCTTCTAGTGTTTCATTAAGGTGGTCTTTTGCCCATTCACTGTCACGCTCCGCTCTGGCGCGGACATTCTCAAACAACTCGCTCGGCAAGATAAAGAATCCCTTTGTGGCAACCAAATCCTCACGGGCTTGCTCAGCTTCCTTGTCCGACAATTTAGTATAGTCAAAAGAGGCGTTACCCGCTTCGTGTTCGCCTTCATTTATATAAGCTGTAATATTCTCGGAAATGTAGCGATAAAACAATATACCAAGAACATACTGTTTAAAATCCCAACCATCAACACTTCCGCGTAGGTTGTTGGCTATTCCCCATATCGTGCGGTGGAGTTCAGCACGCTCCTGCTCTTTGCGACTATCAGTCATTGTTTGTGTCCTCCGTTTTTGTTTTATCTGTTTGCTCATCCGCTCCACCGGAACGAATCCACTCGTCTACTTCAGAAAATTTAAACTTCCATAGCCTGCCTACCTTATAGGCGGGCATATTTCTTTTTGCAATCCACTGCAAAATAGTTTCCCTCCCAACACCAAGATACTCTTGCACTTCCTTTAAGGTCGACCATTTTTCTATATTGTTTTTGCTCACACTAATAACCTCCACGTATCTTGTGTTAATCTGCTTTGAATTTTATATTTATTGAAATGTTAAATTTCCTCATGTCATTAGGGAAACAGTTTTCACCATCGCTGTCTTGCATCTCCCAAGCACAATCGAATTTCCCTTCAGAACCACGGGCATCAAAGCCTGTGGTTATTTTTATATCCTTACCGGGCGGTGTATCCGGTATATCAATGCTGTTTATATCAGCTCTTGGCCGCACTTCATTGCAGTTTGCAAAAACGAGTTTGCGACCACGCCATGTCTGAGTTCCATTATTTCGAATTACCCACGTGTGCTGGAATTTATCGTAGCAGTGAACCGAATAAGAACGCTGCGGCTTACATTCAAGAACCCAAGCACTATCTCCCGGATAAAGCGGAGTCAGCCGCTTCACAGGCTGCGTGTCAGGCTCTAACAGCAATTGTTGGTATTTTAAAGCGACGATATCATCGACATCACTGCTTTCGCTTTGAATAAGCAGCTGGAACTGCGATGCCAGCGATTTTGATAGTAATAACCTGTCCGACTCGGCAGAAACAGGTATTGCAAAAGCTGTCATGACATCGCGAAGTCTATCTTCTCTTATATTATCGGCAAAGAACTCAGATAAAGAATCCAACGGAAACGGGTCAGGAAAGCTCGCCTTCATGTCAGTTGTTATTTGCCTACCACCTTTATAAAGCATCCGCTGATATTCAAGGTTATCGCTCGTTTGCTTTGTCTTGAGCCTCGGTAGCGAAAACACTGTGCTACCGGCTGCAATGAAGCAATTCGTAACAAACACGCCTTGATTTTTTTGATTGTTCAGGTAGGGATATACCTTCTTAAAAAACTCAGATGCGTTTATACGAACCACCTCACTTTGTTGTACCGGATTTTGTACCAGATGTACCATCCCTGAGTAATTTTTTGTACCGTCGCGTCTTGATATCCTTATCTCAGATGGAGGGATCGGAGATTGAGACTGCCCGAAGGTAAAAAATAACATCTTCATTGTATTACAAAACAAGTCAAAAATCAATCCTTTTACACGAAAATGTTCAAAAAAAGTTATAAAGCCACTTAAACCGATTCGTGTAGACGTTCCCAATATCGAAAAATAAATCTCAAAGCCTGAGATGCGCATTAAGGCGGCGGGATACATAGGAAGTTCCAAGCACGGCAAACGCCGTGTTCGGAGCCTCGGATGTACCCACCGT
>Ga0255346_1004988_pt1 | contig 14015 bp, 9 predicted proteins | sample wastewater_treat_FD_194410 | JGI IMG/M metagenome (GOLD analysis project Ga0255346, IMG submission 194410) | Wastewater microbial communities from Lulu Island WWTP, Vancouver, Canada - plant22 | ecosystem: Engineered > WWTP > Wastewater > Unclassified | place: Canada: Vancouver, British Columbia... | reverse complement strand
AATGAGCCGTCATTTCTCCTTCCATAAGTCCTTCAATGACTTCTTTGTACATTTCCCGCATGAGCTCTTGAAGCCCTTTGGTATCGGAAATGTTTTTTTCTTTCAGTAATTCTTTAAGCGTGTTCTTCTCAAAAACCATGTGTATTCCTTTTCTATTTTTCTGGTTTACACAAAATATTATACATCATCAATACTTTTGTAGAAAATAATTCTTTTTCTGATGTAAAACAAATACACCACTGTTCAAACAAGCAGGTTTATCAAGATTTGCAACCATAGCAACCTTTCCAATTGTTCCATCCTTTGTAACAAGAACATCACCATTTTCTAACTGAATATATGGATCTTCTTCATATCTTTCTTTATCAATTTGATAACATTCAGACCATTCTATTTCTGCACTATTAAAATCTTGTCCAGTTACAAGATATGTATAGCTTTTTGTTTGAAATTCATCCGAACGTAATCCTTTCCAGCCAATACGCGCTTTGAGTTGAATGACATCCTTTATTCTTTTTGTTTCCCAAGCCATACTCTACTCCGCATCAAGATTGAACTGATTTTCAAGTGTTTTAAGTTCGTTGTCCAAATCTTTTATTTCAGAAAGCAAATCTGCTGCTTTTGGAAGAACTTCTGGTTTATAGAAAATCTTATTGAAGTTAATTTCAGCACCAACAACAAAATCTTTTTTTTCAAAAGGCAGGAAAACATATTTTGCCAGGAAATCATCAATTAACTTTGTATTTTCTTCTTCATTCGGACTGTATGAAATAATCTCGTAATCATTCACGCAATCTGGGGTAAGAGTAGCCGAAACTTCAAAACGGGCAGGCAAAGTTTTTGTGGCTTTTTTGGAAGCGATTTTTGTCTCGATTTTTCCACAACCCAACGCTTCATTTCCTTTCAAAACAGTTTCTTTTTCAACATTCCAGAAATATTTATTTCCTTCGCTGTCAGTTACGAAACAAGAATCATTTTTATAATCAAAGTTTGAAATAATATCTGCCGCTTCATCTGCATCAGCAATATCAACAGTCTTTCCTTCAATTTTTTTGCCGTTAGAATTAATTGTGCCGAGTTCGAGTTTTACATTTTCCTTGATATATTTTTTATCCGAATCCACATTGAACAGAACGATTTTTTGCTTGTTATAATAGAAATGATATTTACTGAAAACTTTACAATATTCGTTTTCCGTTCCGTTCACAAAAGCTTCGACAATTTTTGCACGATGTTCTTCATTCATCTGACGGCGTTTGTCTCCACGGCTCTTTTTTAAAAGTTCCCAGAAATTTGAACCGTCAATCATCAAAACTTTGTCTTTTCTGTCGGAAGCCTTATTCTTGTTCAAAATCCAAAGATAAGTGTAAATTCCAGTATTGAAGAATTCCTGAGTTGGCATCTGAACAACAGCTTCAACCCAGTCTTTTTCAAAGAAATACTTTCTGATATTGCTTTCACCACTTCCTGCATCACCAGAAAACAAAGAAGAACCATTGTTTACGATTACCGCAATTCCGTCTTTTTCATCAAGATGATAAACAATATGCTGATCAAACAAAAGCTGACCATCACTAACTGCAGGGGTATCAATAAATCGTCCAGTCTGGTCGTTGTCAATTTCTTTTTTATATCCTTTCCAGTCAACGCCATAAGGAGGATTTGCCACGATTACATTAAAACGATTATCAATAAAAACAGTTTGCGTGAGAGTATTTCCATAACGGATGTCGCTGTCCTTTCTGAATCGACTTTCAATTTTAGAAAGAGCATAAAGACTAGATTCCCATTCCATACCAAAAGTTTTTATCGGTCGTTCTGTCTGAGACTGCAAACGGTCTTCCATACCGAACAGAAGGCTTCCGCCGCCACAAGTCGGATCATAAATACTCAAGAAGTCTTTTTTCTTTGTATCAACACGAGTTGCAACAATTTCAGAGATGAGAGAAATGATATCCTGAGGAGTATACTGTTCTCCAGAAGTTTCGGCCGACATATCAGCCCATTCACGCTTTATGTGTTCTTCAAGAGTTGTAATTTCAGAGTTATCAAAAGGAACAAGGTCAATTTCTGACCAAACTTTTACAACATCAAAGAAAATATTTTTGCTTTTAAGTGTTCCTTCAACTGAAGAAATGTCCAAGAATTTGTCTTTTGTTTTCTCATCTTCCAACTGTTCTGCCACGCCAAGAAGTCGCTTTGTTTCAGCATCAAAACCTTTAAGATATGCTTCGAAGTCACTTTCCATGGTCTTATCATTCATACAGATAGTACGAAGGTCTTTATGTTGCCGGATAACATAATCGTTGTAACCCATTGTTTTCGTTTTGAAATAATCTACAAAATCATCACGATTGTCATCAGTAACACCGCCAATTTCTGCTTCCATCTTATCTCTTTCACGAATAAGACGGCTTTCAACTAGACGCAAAGTGAAAAAAGGCATCATCATTTTTGGCCATTCCGACTGCTTAATACCAGCACCTCTATAATATTCTGCCACTGAAAAAACTTTTGTTTTGTACTGTAAAATGTCCATTTATATTTTCCCCTACTTATTTACTATTACATCTTTACCAAAATTCCTTAAGAACTGTGTGATAAAAACTGTTGGATATACATTTACATTAATTTTTGATTCAATGTAGTTTTTACTCCACAATGGATGAATCAAAGAAAACTTCATTTCATTGGTTTCCACATAAATTATTCCATTTTCCTCTTTTGTTGTCGCAGTTGGATTTTCATGTTTATACCCTTTTAAACATGTATCAACTACATTTTTCCAATAACCAGTTGTATACTGCGGAATAAATTTTTCATCTGCACTTATATGAGCTAAATCCAAACCTAAACGCCAGTTAAGAATTGAATGAGACTGCTGATTATAATAATCTCTCAAACAATCATAACAAGAACAATCACATTTATTCTTATGGGAATCAGAAGTTAGCTTTTCATAAACCTCTCCACCTTTTAAAAGTGGTTCGATAAATGCCTTATATTTTTCCTTATCATTCATTGAACCAAGATGATTTGTATAACCAGCACCATTTTCAAGGTTTTCTATCAAATAAATTGCCGGTCGAATTTCTGTTTCAGTTTCATCCTTTCCACGTAAGAAGTAATTTACAGATAATTCATTGGTTTCTACATCAAGATATGCAGCAGCACATTTTCTTATTAAAGTTCCCCAAGAAAGGAAAGCTCCTTGTATTTCTTTACTTTGCAAAGGATTTTCAAAATTTGGGACAACACAAATATTCTCATTACACTGATTGTTAATTGCAGCTTCAAATACACCTGTCACTTTAGTTGAAATAAGAACAACTTTTTCCTCTGTTTCAGGATCCAGATTAAAGAATTTTGGAGTGTAATCCGGAGAAAACCATGGAATTGGATGTTCTTTTGAATGCATAATAGTGAATTGTTCACCACCATTTGTATTAAGAGTATTTACAACCCCTGTATCAGGATATTTATTATTACCAACCTTTAAATTAGAATCGCCTACTACAGTTAATTCTACCTGCGTTTTACCACTATCAATGGAAACATCACTGCGTTCTGCATTCCATTCGAAAGTTCCATCAAAGTCTACAGGTTTACTCTGGAAGTCTGTTCTGAAACCTTCTGGTGTTGCAACATTTGTATATTCATCAAATGTTGAACTACAAATTGGACAACAAGTTTTATCGTATTTTGAATCAACAAATGATGAATAACCACATATCTTGCAAAATACAACTTTTCTATCGTTATAGAAATTAAGACCCGATGTTTCCTGAGGATTTGGAGAACCTTTCTGAGGTTTGTAACCAATAAATCCAATCGATTGAAGTACTTTCTTATCCTTAATAACTTCAGCACCTGGAGTAAATGTTTGCATTGCCATATCTATCTGACGATCTGTGACATTTTCTGGGGGGAACTTCTTAACTGGTTTTTCAAACAAATATCTAACTTGAGTTGGGAATCCAAACATTGGAAGTAAACCGACAGCAGCAAGTCTTTCACTCAAATCAGTTTGAATAAATTCAGGCTGTTTTAGTTTTTCATCAATATCTGAAACAAGCTCATCCCTTATATACGCAAATATTTTATCCTGAGCTAATTCATCTATGTATTCAGCATTTGCTAAATAAGAAATTATGTCTTTTATTTTTTGATGATGTGTATTTATCCATTCTTGAATAATAGGTTTATAATCATCCCAATCAATAACATTACCAAATTCACCATGAACAGAAGTTGGATTAGGTTCTAAATCTATATTCTCAAAAGCAAGTTTCAAAACTTCTTTAATTACAAATCTTTTAAGAATATCTTCACTTCTTAAATCAATATATGGATCTGATGGAATACCTGCAACCATACGTTCTGGCTGACTATAATGTAATTGATCGTGACTATTAACCTTAGCAACTGTAAGTGCTAATGATAAAGATGAACCACGACGACCAGCACGACCAACACGCTGTTGATAATTAAAACGCTGAGGAGGAACGTTTCCCATCATAACTGCAGACAAAGAACCAATATCGACACCAGCTTCCATTGTTGTTGTTACACTAAGCATATCAATTTCATCTGTAAGACGATGTTCACGATTATCATTTATTAATCCCATAAAGAATCTTTGGCGTAACTGAGCTTCTGATTTATTTGTTTGACCAGACAATTCTTCACAATGGAGTCGTGAGAGTTCTTTCTCAGAACTACTTGTAATATAAAAATTCTGTCTAATTTCTTCTGTCAATTTTGATTTATCTTCATCTCCAATTTTCTTCTGACAGAATGTGCAGAAACATTGATTTTGATGTAGATCAATTGTTCCACATTTTGAACAAACAATTATGTCATCTCCAATGTTTGCTTTTACAAACTCTATATTCTTTCCAGTTAGGCGAAGATCATCTCTCTTGTTTAATACACCAAGATTAACAAGTTCAAATATTGTTCCCCAAAGTTTTGGAGTCTGTTCTGGTACTTTAGAATACTTTTCTTCATTAAAAGTTTTATTAAACTTCTGAAGCCTTAATGGAATAGAATCTGTATCCCCCTGTTCTGTATCCATAATTCGCCATGATTCACCCATAATACGAACAACAGAATCAGCAAATATTTGATTGAACTTAGAATCCAATCCTGTCACTTTAAAATATCCAAGTCCTAAGTTTTCAAACGTTCGTTTATTATTACCAAATACAGTATTTAAAATTTCAATAGAAACCTTTTCTACGGTTGCATCTGCAAACTGTGTAAGTTGATCATCTGTTCTTTTATACTTTATTGCTGTCCAATCAACAGCTTCTGCCCATTTGTCAACTCCATTCTTATGAGGAAAAGTTGCTTTTGTTGGATATGGACCAGCAGGATTCATACCGCATTTCAATAGTGTTTTTTCAACTGTTCCTGTAATCTGATCCAAAGAAACATTTGCTGATTCAAAGAATTTATTTAATTCTTGAATTTCGCTGTCTGTTGCGTCTCCATCTAATTCATTATTTATAAGAGTCTTTATATGGTCTAAATAATTGTCCGCTCTTACTTGAGATTTTATATCATCAGGGAAGTTTTTATATTTCATTTCTTCAGCACGCATCTTTTCGAGATATGCTTTTACCCCTGAATGAGAACCCAAAGAATTCATAATTGCACTACGTAAACTGTCCCTATAATGGTCTAATTCTATACCTGCTGAAAGTTTTGCAGCTGCTTGGCGGCTATCAGAGAATAAAACAAGTTTTGGTGACTTTGTGTCATAACGTAAAATCATCATAAGCTCATCGGCAAACAACTGATTAACTTTCTGAACACCAGTACCATGTCTGAATAATGCTGTAAACGCATTCTTTTTATCCTGTTTAATAGCAAATCCACAATGAGGGCAAGCAGGAGGGAATTTCAATGATTTAGGTTTATCTGGCCATTTAAATACCATGAATTCATTTCCAATTCCTCTACGAATTTCACCTGTAGTAGTATTGTATGTACATTTCTGCCAATTTGTTGTTTCAACTTTTTCTTCTGGTTCAAGTTTATAAACAATAGTTTGCTTTTTTGTTTCTGAAAGAAGAGGTTTGGTATTATTCAAGATTCCATTTTCTTCATAACCAGCAAGATATATTTCACCGCACTGACGACAAACAACAGCTTCAAGTATTTTCGCTCCACAGGCACAACGATTTTGGGGAGCTGAATACAGTTTTCCAAATTTTCTCCTTCCTCCTCTGAATTGAGAGTCTACCTGGTTACAATCACGAGAAGAGCAGACCCAAATATTATCAACATTTCTAGCAAAATAATGAGCTCTCATTGGCTGAGTAACTGAATCATCTTCATTTCTACATAGATTAATTAAAAATAGGACAGCCTCAACCAGTTCTATCTTATTCTCATATTCAGGGAAAAGACTATCAGCAATAAAGGAAACTGTCTTTGCGGTTGTAGTTTTATCTTTATTAATTACATCTTTTACAGTTCCTACAATTGTTTCTTTTCTTACAAAATCGCTTATAGAAGCATATCCAGAAGATCTTATTATCTCTTGAATTTTCTCATTCTTATCTTTCGAAAGTGGTGAAAACTCTGCAATTCTATTTAATATTTCAACTGGCAAAGGTTTTCTTTCTGATTCGTTATCACTATCGTTATCATGGATGTGAGTAAAAGTCTCATAAGGAACTCCATAAAAGTCCTTAATAAATTTTTTATTTTCATCCGACTCAGATAAAGAAGCTGATGAAGAAAGAAATCGAACTTGAGGAGAATCACATGTAAGTCCCAATCTATCCAGAAGAACTTTTATAATATATGAAACTTCTGTTCCTGCAGTACCTCGATAAGTATGTAATTCATCAATGACAAGCGTAAACTTTTCATTTGGATTCTTTTTAAGCCAATCTTTTGTTTTCTTAAATATATCCTTTTCTGCAGAACGCATAGTCATGATATTCAACATACTGTAGTTTGTAATAAGAATATCAGGAGGATTGTCCTGCATATCACATCTAAGAATCATTTCAGCAGAATCTTTATCTGTACAGGGAATTGAGTATACAAGTTGATCTAGTTTCTCATCATGAGGTTCTTTTAACTGAGCCTGTAAATCTTCCCATTCTGCTCTATATTGGAGCAAATCACTATTTCTATTAGCAGAATTTTTTCCGTCTGTTCGTCCTGTATATCGGCCAAAATAAATCCTATTTCTATTACAGTTATTGTCGAGCCATGTCTTAACATCTTTGCTATCCAATGCTTTTCTTAAACGTACCATCTGGTCTTCTGCAAGAGCATTTAATGGATATAAAACCATTGCTCTCATTGCTCTTGGTCTCGTCTCTGGATCCTTCCAAGTTTTAGCTTCCTTTACTAAATCCGTAATCAGAGGAATCATAAAACATTCAGTTTTACCAGAACCTGTTCCAGTAGTTACAACTAGATTTTTATCATTTCCAAGTACATCAACTACTGAATCATACTGATGCTTATATAAAATCCTTTCTGAACCATCATCATTCTTAATAAGTCCTTTATTCAAGAAATCTGCAATATCAGGATCGTAACCTTTTTCTTTTGGAAGAGCCCTATATGTATCTTTTAAGGTTTTATATGGATCATACTTCTTTACAAATTCAATAATTGGACTTTGCATGATAATACCTTCTTGTTCATACAAAGCTCGACGCTCTTTTTTATATTCATCACAAGGTAATGGAATACCTGTATCGAGATAATTCAAATAATTGTCTTTAAGTTGTCGTCCAATTTCTACTGGGTTTTCCATAATTTTCCTTCTTAATTTATTATCACAGTCTTGTCAGAAAAAATTCTTTTTAACTCTTTGATTGCTTCCTCAGGTACTTTTTTGAAAGGAACTGAAGGATGATTTGTACAAAATTCTTTTGATAGTAATTGTTTAGGCTCAAACAAAAGCAACGCTCTAGTCATAAGAATTGGCATTTCTGAATATCTACAACAAGTTAATTCTTGAGTACTTTTTGAATATTCAAAAATAGGTTTGTTAAAGGATGTGTTATTTATTCGTACATACAAACGTGCCAAATTCATAGAATCTGGATCCTCTGCATAATATGGAATTTTCCGAATCTTTTTACATTTATCCATTAAGTATGGTGATGTCCAGGCTCTATCATCCAACTTATAAATTCCAATTTCCGCCACATTACTATCTCTTTTTTCATACTGATAATTCGATAAGTTCTGCTCATAATGCAGAGAACTTGCTTGTATTTGTTGCTCTGAAAAATCAAATATTTGCTGTTCTATTTGAGGAACACTTTTTAAAAAACTTAATGGATCAAAAACCTTTTTAAATGGAATATCTGTCCTATATTTATTTTTGTTTTCCTCAAAATCAGACTTTGTTCGATAAACAGAAAAAAACTCTTGTCCTCTAATAAGCTCAGTATTATCACCACAAATAATATTTGTATGTGGATTCATACAGAATAATAATGTTGATCGATTTAAACTTTTACATACTTCTGCAGAGCCATTTCTTAAAAGAGGAATAAATATTTCAAATTCTGGATATTGTTTGTCCTCAAAAGATTTCTTTTCCTCATCTGGTAAAGAAATAATAATTCTTTCACAGGCTTTTCGAATTCCATCCCAAGATAGAAATCCTTTAGCATAGATATATCGAGACAAACTTTTTTGTACTGTTCGAATTGTATCAATATCAATCATCCTAATCTAACTAGAACTCCAAATACTTATCCAATAATTCTGCTCGTTCATTTACCCGTTCTTTAGATAGATCAGAAGGCTCTACATAACCACAATCTTCTATTACTTCATCATCCCAAAAATTTTCCGGCAAAATTATTTTATCGGACTCTTCTGATGGATCACCTATCGCAAACCATTTTGAAAAATATGACGGAGAGAGCTTTAATCCTACTGCATTATCCTCTGCTGTTGATAAAACAGTTGCCATAATTGTCAAATTGCTTGGGAATTTTAATCCACAGCCTTCAAGAATAGGAACATCTCCATTTATCAAATTTAATAAAGGTCTTAATCCGCATTCAGGTTGTGTTATATTTAGTCCATCTAATACAAGGATGTAATTTTTTTCAGAATTATTAGTTGCTTCTGTAAAAGCACTAAGTAATCCATGTTTAGTAAAATCTGAATAATGCAACCAGTCATGTTCAATATGTATAATAAGAACTTCTGTATTTCTAAGAGCTTTAGCAAATAAATATGCTAACCCAACATTAGGAATAAAACATGCTTTATGCGAAAATATCTTTTTAACTTGCTTTAAGTATTCAGTAAGTCTTGCGTCATCAAAACATACATGACGTTTCATAAAACTTACAAAAGACTCCTCGTCTTCCTCTTTTATTTTGGAATATGTACGAGCATTATCATCTTTAGGAAAATCAGCTCTAGTGATTTCATATGTAAATTCTTTTGATTCAGCATTATTTGAATTCTTCAATACTGGAGCAATTGCAGATATAGTTGCAATTACAGAATCATAATTTTTATTTAAAGATTCTAATTGATTTGATCTCTCTTCTATTTGCTTAATTAGTGTTCCATTCTTCTTTTCAAAATCAGACTTAATTTTTTCAACTTCTGCAGTTATTTTAGCTTTTTCAACCTCAAGACTTTCATCAAGTTTTAAGATTTCTTCTTCTTGGGATTTAATTCTTTCCTGGTTTTCCTTTATTACACCTGATGCTTCCTCAAGGTATTTTCGTTCGAAATTATCTTTGACTTCTTTTTCAATCAAATCAATATTATCTACAAATTGACTAAAATATTTAGGATGTGTACAAATCAAATCAACAAGAGTCTGAACATTTATTTCAAAAGCTTCTGCCTTATCTTTTAAGCGTTCAAATCTAGATGCATCCCGATCATCTTCAGCTGACTGTGATTCCGATAACTCACATATCAAGGATAATGTATTTTTATCAATAGAAGTTATATCCTTCATTTTTGTTTTTAACCAATCAGCTAATTGTTGATTAGTCATGAAATCAATAATACTACCTCGTTCAAGAGTATTCTGCTGCTCATTAAATAATAAATAATTTCTTCCATCGCGATCTGCTACAACTCCAGTATTAGGGATTTTAAATTCCTGAACATCTTTTCCGTAATTAGACTCTATTGAATCTGTACTACTTTGATATTTAAAAACGCCAATTCCTCTTTGTTCTACAGAATCGTATAAAAAGAATTTCGCATTTTTTCCTCCAAATAAATTCTTCTTATCAAGAGTTGTATTAACTTCATTTGGAGATAAATATCCTCTAGTTACAATATTGTTTATTTTTCCATTGTATGTAACCAATCTAGGCAAATTTATTGCTTTTGGACGTGAACTGTAATTTACAATATAATCAGTCTGATTAATGACTTTTTTTTCTGTTTCCTGGTTTCGAAATGTTTCAAATTCAATAAAAGTACTTTCACAAAAATCTGAATTAAATGAACTAAAGAATAATGGCCCAAAGACCCTACCATTTGGAGGACAATATTGTCTTGCTTCTTCAGAAGAGAGCTTTCTTAGAGTTCCATTTTCTCTAATAGCAATAACTTTAATAATAGCACTTGCACCTTTTGACTCATCGTTACTTGGAATTTTATCTGTTACATATCCTAAATATTTTTCTGCCATAATCAAAAGTCCTTCCTTTTTGAAAATCTATTTTCTAAGTATTCATTACGAATAATAAATGTTCTTCTGTTATCTATTTTTGAATTTGTATTTTTTAAAGGTTTAAATTCAATTGTCGAATCAAAGCCTATTACTGTTCCTTTCTTAGTTTCTTCTTCTTTAGCAATATTTGATGAAATATATCTCAGACTATAAAACTCCCAACCAACCTCATCAGGATTTCTCCTTTCTGAATCAATATCTTCAACCGTAAAATTTATTGGTAAATAATCTGCTAAACGAATAGCGACAGAACCTCCTTTCTTTATTATAGGTTCTAAGCATGATAATTTACTCAATACAACTCTATTTGAATCTATTTGGACAATATCAGAATTTATGTACATAACTTTCTGTGGTTGTGAAAACTCAATCACCGGAAGACCAAATCTGTAATAACAATTTCTTGATTTCTTCAGACCGCCAACCAATTCTAAAGGTGGTTTTTGAGCTGTCTCTATATGAAGTTTTACACACACATCTTTTGAAAAGTTTATGAAATATACATATAACTGGTCATCTTCAAAATTTTGAATAAATTTATTTTCCATAAAAGATTCACTCAAATTTAAATCTTCTTTTGACAACAAAATAAAATCTAAGCCATATTTGATTTTATTTTTTAATGGTGAGTAAAAATCATCTTCTTCATTCTGAACAAAAAATACTTTATTTGAAGATGTATAAAACAGCGACTTTAAGGTATTTAAATCAGTTATTTTTTCACCAGTTTCCTGGTCAAAAAAAGCAATTCTTGAATCTAAGTAATCCAAAACAATTTTGGTATCTACAGAATTCGAATCCTTTAAAACATTGGTTTTGGGTTTCTTATTAAGAATATCTGCATAAGAACGACCATCCCAAATTTTATAGAAATTAAAGATTGTTCTCTTATAAGACTCATTACGAGAATTTGGGAAAAACAGAGAACAGAAATATTGATAACTAATATTAATGTCTTGTGGTTTTAAGCCTCTATTTCTAAATTTATCCGCCCAACGCAATAAATCAGAATTTTTCATTTCATGAGACTTTACAGGATACTGAACATAACGACCCGCACCTGGGTGGTCATCAGGAATTTCTAGATTTCTTCCATTTTTTTGAAAAAGATTACGCACTCTTCTCCATAGATTTATCTGATTAGAAAAATATCCATTACAAATACTATTATTATCAGAGAGTCTATACGAAGAATAATTATCTTTGATTTTCTGATAATAACTATCAGAGCCTGAAGACATTACAGAATCAACATCACCAACAATCTTTACTTGATAAGCAGCTATAGCAATAGCCTCTAAGTCATCATAGCAATATGTATCTTTGGATTGAATTAATCTAATTATTTTATCTTCTTCAAAACCAGACATTAGTGCAAATTCAGAAAAAGTATAATCATCTACCGAAAGCTTAAAAGAATAAGTATTCGGATAATTTATGAGAAAATAATCTAATACAACTTTTCCAAATTTCTTTAACATCGTTTATCTATGACTCTAAAAAATCATTTATCCTCTATATCTGTATTCATTACACAAATATCACCGACATCACACTTCAAGGCTTTACAGATTTTCTGCATACTTTCCATGGAGATAAATTCTCCACGCCCAAGTTTTGCCAAAATGTTTGTAGATATACCAGCCATTTCGATAAGTTCTGTTTTATTTTTAATTCCCTTATCAATAAGTAATTTCCATAATTTTCTGTAGTCTACGTCCATAATATGTCCTTATTATGATTATACCACGGTTTTATGAAAATTTGGTTCAAAAATCACGTTTTCACAAGATTTTTTTAGAAAATATGAAGTTTTAACCAGAAATAAGTGATTTTAGTATTCTCCTTCCCAGCCATCGCCGAATTCTTCCCTCATTTCAGCCTGAGCATCCAAATCTCCGCACATGGCATCATCGTAAACTTGGTCGTAATAATCATCGTAATCACGATCAGAAGAATTCCAGCTATCTGAAGTTGTTTCCTTTTTACCACTATTAACCGGTCTTGATGATCCAAAGAATAAATCACTTAAAAATCCCATAAGACCCCCTTTTTCAGCTTTCTATGACCATTATAAAGTGTCAACATGCCAATGAACGGCACTGTAAATTTAAATTTTATGATATAATGTAAATTATGGCAGAAGAAAAGAAACAGAGAGAAAATCACTCTAAATCAATCAGACTTTTGAAGCTAGAAAAAGCAATCCAGACTATGAACTATCCGAGCGTAGAACAGCTTATGAAGGAACTGGAAGTATCGAGAAGAACCATTCTCCGTGACATCCAGAATCTCCAGAATGACTTCTATGCTCCTATTGAATACGACCGCTTCCACAAAGGCTATTATTACACTGATGAAACATTCTTTGTAAAAAATGTACTCGTAACGGAAGGTGAAATTGTTGCCCTTACAGGTATTCTTCCTCTCCTGGAACGCTACGACAATACGCCTTTAAAAGACACAATCACAAAAGTTTATGACACAATTTCTCAGATGCTGCCAAATCAGGTTGAAGTCCAGTCTTCTCTTTTAAATGATGTTCAGTTTATTTCTGACCCGTTGCCAAACATTGAACCTGATGTTTTCAACAAGATTTTTGATGCAATCAAGCAGCACAAAACCATCAGTTTTGGATACCGTTCAATCAGCAGAACAGAACATACACCACATTCTTTAGATCCATACAAAATCTACTGTCAGAAAGGAGACTGGTATGCCGTTGGCTTCTGCCATAAACACAGCAAGTACAGCACCTACAACCTTTCAAGAATGAAAGACATAACCCTGCTTTCTGGAATAGTCAATATAAGTGCAGTCCCCAAATACCCCAAATGTTTAAGCAACAGCCTTTGGATCTGATGCTTTTCCTTGATAAACAGACGGAGGAAATCCGTCTTCAGTTACGGTAGTTATTCTGACCGTATTGTAATATACAAAAATATGTTGCTAAATCCTCTTTTTCACTTCCTCAATCGTAATATGTATTTTCAAACGTTTTGGTACTGAACTTTTATTATACCCCTCCAATTCCTTTGCCACCCACCTCCTAGAAAACGGTTACGACATCAGAACAATCAAAGAACTACTGGGGCACACAGACATAAAAACAACAATGGTCTACACCCACGTCCTAAACAAAGGTCCTCTTGGAATTATAAGCCCTTTAGATAGACTTTGAGGGGATGAAATGCTTTACCTGATGAAAAATTACAGGGAGAGGGGATTTTTTTTGTGAGAGTTGGGAGATTCATGGGCGAGATTTTTTTGCGTGATTTGAGATTGCGGGAAGTTTATACGGTATAAT
>Ga0255346_1004986_pt1 | contig 14020 bp, 12 predicted proteins | sample wastewater_treat_FD_194410 | JGI IMG/M metagenome (GOLD analysis project Ga0255346, IMG submission 194410) | Wastewater microbial communities from Lulu Island WWTP, Vancouver, Canada - plant22 | ecosystem: Engineered > WWTP > Wastewater > Unclassified | place: Canada: Vancouver, British Columbia... | reverse complement strand
CGACGCGAGGTGATGGAGGAATTGGGGCTTCAGGTGGAAGATGAGAGGTATTTTGGTTCGGCGCCGAATCGTTATTTGTACAAGGGGGTTCTTTATGCCACGGAGGACCTGGCGTTTGTCTGCAAAGTTTCGGATTTCTCGCCCTTGCAGAAGAAAGAGGCGGAAATCCGGCAGGTTTTTTTTCTAAGGCCTGAAGAGATTCAGCCGGAGCGGTTTGCTTTTGATTCGATACGGCAGTTTCTTCAAAAATATCGGGCACGGGCATAGGACGGATTTCCGCTGGCGATTTCAGGACGGACTGGTACAATATCAGACAGAAGATGAGGACAGACTATGAGCACTGAAAGACTTCGTGTGTATCATAATCCGACCCTGACGGGGGCGACGCTGGTAATGGGGTTCGACGGGTGGATGGATGGAGGCGAAGTATCTACGGGTCTGGTGGATTACCTGCGGGTGAATCTTGCGGCGGTTCCGTTTGCCTCGATTGATCCGGAGCCCTTTTATCTGTTTCAGGTGCCGGCTCCTGCCGAATTAGCCGGTTTGTTCCGGCCCCGTGTAAAAATCCACGAAGGATTGATTGAAGATTTTTCCTTTCCGACCAACAGTTTTTTTGCGGATACGAAGCATAATCTGATTCTGTTTTCAGGCCAAGAGCCGAACCTTCACTGGGAAGGTTTTGCAGATTGTATTTTTCATCTGTGCGAGCAGTTTAATGTTCGGCAGATTTACTTTGTGGGAGGGGTAGCGGGGTTGACGCCCCACAGCCGCGAGCCGAAGTTTACCGCGTCAGTTTCGCAGCCGGCTCTGCGGGCCAATCTGGAGCGTGTCGGGATTCGGATGAACCGGTATGAAGGGCCTGCCAGTTTTGTGTCTTATCTGACTGTGAGGGCATCCAAAACCGATATTGATATGGTAGTGCTGACGGCGGAGATTCCAGCGTATCTGCAGGGGTATAATCCGCGGGCGGTCGAGGCGGCTGTACGGTACATGTCCGGCTTGCTGGAACTGCATCTGTCCTGTGATGATTTGCGTTCGCTCAGCGATGAGTTTGAACGGCGGGTGGGGGAGTTGGTTCAGCAGCAGCCCGACCTGGCCCAGCGAGTTCAGCAGCTGGAGGAAATTTATGATCATGAAATCTTTGAGACGGAATTAAGCGATTTGAAGAACTGGCTGTATCAGCGGGGGATTCGGCTGGATTAGCCGCCGTCTGGGTGTTTGGATTCCATAAAGTCAATCATCGGATAGATAAATTTGCTGTGCAGGGGGGGCGTCTATCTGTTTTTTGCCGGCTTGCCGTAAGAGAGAGCAAGAATGGCTCGTAAAGAATAAAGAATTTCGAGCCAAATGGCGGGGATTTTTTCTTTCGGGAGACAGCGGGGAATCCCCAACCAAACGGCTCCGGCGTCGTATATAAAACAGTAATTTTGGGGGTCTTGATTTGCCGAGGAGAAGGGTGGAAATCGATTTTGTTTTATGGTATAATAAGTATTTTATTATTTTTGAGGAAATCTATGGGAAACGAAAGACGCATTTTTGTTGTGAGTGATTTGCATATGGGGGATGGGGGGCCGCGGGACAATTTTGCGGTGGACCACAAAGCCGAGCAGTTTAGTCAATTTCTGGATTATGTGGAGAAAGAGGAGGGAGAATTGTTTATTTTGGGGGATTTGTTTGATTTCTGGCAGGCCAATGTGGGGCGGGTGATTGTCCGGCGGAAGGATTTTCTGGATCGGTTTGCCCGGATGGGGGCGGTGTTTGTGGTGGGCAATCATGATTCGGATTTGGAGGATTTGATTGGAACCGGTCTTTTGGCCCATCCGTTTTTTGAGCGGATGAGCCGGCCATTTGAGCGGACGATTGGTTCCAGGCGGTTCAAGTTTCTTCATGGGCATGAACTGGAGCCGTTTCATGGGGACGGCAGACCGCGTTGGGGACGAGTTCTGGCGATTTTGTGCGGAATGATTGAAGACTGCAAAGGTTCGCCGCTGCTGTCGGCAGGGGGGTTGAGTGAAAAAACCCTGCTGGGGATGGGGCGGAGTTTTATGTGGATGTGGAATAATTCGGTTCATTGGCTGGCAAAGAATCAAAAGCAGCCGCTTCAGCAGCGAATGACGGACTCATTAACCCCCGCGCAGGACCCGAGCCGCGAAACGGGGATTCTGGCTTTGTACCAGAGGGACCGTCTTAAGAACGGCTATGATGTTCTTGTGGCCGGCCATACCCATCAGGCGGGGGTGTTCAACGGCTGGTATTACAACAGCGGCTGCTGGGTAGGGCTGCGGAATAATTTTCTGCGAATTGAGCCGGATGGCACTATTCAATTGGGGGCATGGAAAAACGGTCGGCCTGCTTTGCAGGGCAGGAAAAAGGTTCAGGCACTGGTTTCCGATTTGCGAAAGTGCGGGTCTTGATGACTCTTCAGCCATCAGCCATCCGAGAAACACGCAAAAAACTTGCTCAACTTCAGGATGTTTTCAAGGGCAATCAGACGCTTTTGATTGTGCTTCAGGACAATCCGGACCCGGATTCGATCGGGTCTGCTCTGGCGCTTCGGAAGCTGGCGAATACGCTGGCGAATATTCAGTGTTCTCTGACGCATGGAGGGCGGATTGGGCGGGCGGAGAATCGGGCTTTGGTTCGGTATTTGTCGGTGAATCTTCGCCCTTGTTCGGAAATTGATTTTTCCGCTTATGATTTGATTGCGATGGTCGATACGCAGCCGTGGACGGGGAATAATTCGCTGCCGGCGGAGATGGAACCGGATATTGTGATTGACCATCACAAGTGCCGCCGTCAGACGCGGCATTGCCGGTTTACGGATATCCGCAGCCGATATGGGGCGACGGCGACAATTCTTTATGAGTATCTTCAGGTGGCGGGGGTTGAGATTGACAGCATGCTGGCCACGGCCATCCTTTATGCGATACGTTCGGATACGCAGGATTTGGGGCGGGATGCAACCAGGGCGGATATCGATGCGGTGACGGCGGTTTATCCGCTGGCAAATCAGCGGATGCTGGCGGCGATCCAGCGAGGACGGGTGGAGCGAAATTATTTTCAGATGCTCAGCGACGGCCTGCGGAACGCAAGGGTATTTGGGCCGGCGATTGTGACCAGTTTGGGGGCGGTGGAAAATCCGGATATGACCGGCGAGATTGCTGATTTGCTGGTGCGGGATGATGAAGCCGGCTGGGCTCTCTGTTATGGTTTTCTGGAAGGGCGGCTTTTGATTTCGATTCGCACCAGCGAGGAATCGCTGCGGGCCGATAAGGTCATCCGGCGTGTCGTCGGCCGCAAGGGTACCGGCGGCGGGCATCCGAGTTATGCCGGCGGGCAGATTCCCCTCGAAGGGACAGAGCCGGCGGCGATGCGCCGGCTGGAACGAAAGGTGCTGAGGCGGTTTCTGAGAATCATCGGCACAACGGATGCGAAGGAGCAGAAGCTGATTCGCTCCTGAGTTTTCAAGCACCGGGGGATGCTCAGCCGTTAAGAATCTTTCAGAATAGAGTCGATGCGAGCCAGTTCATCCTGAGTGAAAGAGGGGGCGTCGAGGGCCTTGAGATTTTCGAGAATCTGTTCCGGCCGGCTGGCACCAATCAGGGCGGAGGTGATGCGGGAATCTCGAAGGACCCACGCCAGGGCCATCTGTGCCAGTGTTTGTCCGCGCTGGGCGGCCAGTTGATTGAGCATGAGAAGTTTCTTCCGCAGGGCGTCGGTAATCTGTTCTTTTTTCAAAAAACCGTGGGGCTTGGCCGCACGGGAATCCGGCGGGATGTGTTGGAGATATTTGCTGGTCAGCAGCCCCTGGGCCAGCGGACAGAAGGCGATGCAGCCGACGCCGAGGTCGGCAAGGGTATCGAGAAGACCATTGGTTTCGATGTCCCGCACAAGCATGGAATATTTGGGCTGATGAATGAGAAGATGATGGCCGCAGGTTTGCAGCAGTTCAAAGGCCTTTCGAGTCTGCTCTGCCGGATAGTTGGACAGTCCAACGTAGAGGGCCTTGCCCTGCCGGAGAATCTGGTCGAGGGCGGCACAGGTTTCTTCGAGAGGCGTGCTGGGGTCGGGACGATGGGAGTAGAAGATGTCCGCATAATCAAGCCCCATCCGGCGGAGGGATTGTTCCAGACTGGCGAGCAGGTATTTGCGGGAGCCGCCGTCGCCGTAGGGGCCCGGCCACATCCTGTAGCCCGCTTTTGTGGAGATAATCAGTTCGTCCCGCCAGCCGGCCAGGTCTTCTTTGAGGATTTTCCCGAAATTGCATTCGGCTGAACCAGGCGGAGGGCCGTAGTTGTTGGCCAAATCGAAGTGGGTGATGCCGTTGTCGAAGGCGGTCAGAATCATCCGGCGGGCGGTTGGGAAATCGTCCACATCTCCGAAGTTGTGCCAAAGCCCCAGCGACAGGGCAGGCAGCCGCAGACCGCTTCGTCCGCAGCGTTGATAATTCATCGTGTCATATCGGCTTTCTGCGGGGCGATAACTCATTGGTCCTCCTTACGATAAATGTTCTGTTTGAAAATGCCGTATTTCCTGCACCTGTGAAACACGGCTGGAACGGCCGGGTGAGTCGCTCCAACCTTGCGGACAAATCCGTTCTTCCGGAAACCTTGCCTTTTTCATCTGCTTTCTCGGATAATCCGAGACTCCGTTACACGAAAATCCTCACTTTGTCAATGCCCCCGCTTTCAGGTGGATAAATTACTGTTGTCTGAATTTTGCCTTAGTTGAACAATGGCTTTATCTAAAATATCTACGATTTGCTGGATACAAAATAAGCTTATTGGCGTTGTTGAATCTCTTCCTGCTTGTTCACAATGATATTTAAAGATCTCCCTCATTTTAGTCAAGTTGGGCAATTCCTCTGGATATCCAGATCGCAGCGGAAGATACCTTTCACTTAGAGCATTTGCAAATGCCATTTTTGAATGATTGGGCAAAGAGAGTATTTTCTTTGTTATCTCATTAATATCAACTTGATGGAAAATCGGTACCAAATGAGATCTCGAGCCCCCTCCCCCTGCAAGGGCTGCAATAAATGCTTCGGGATTATCCGCAAGATGGGAGAGTGATTCTTCCACTTTTTTGGCTTGTTGTCTTTCGAGCATTTGTTTATTCAACTCTTTAGCAAACTCAAGAAAAGTTTTGCTTTCGTCGTTCGCCTCTTTTAAAGAAAGATGTTTAAATTCAGACTCTAGATGTGAGTCTGGAGTTAGTTTGTCTGTTTTTTGTGCATTTTGTAATCCCCGTTTAAATTTTTCCAATACTTCTTTTGTAGTAAAAGGAATGAGATTTTTGTCAGCGTAATATTCAAAGTACTTATACAAAGTAACATATTCTCCGATTTCTGTAAAATCGCCCGATTCAACATAGCCAATTACCTGTAAAGCTTCGTTCTTAAATTCCTGATCTTCCATTTCTAAGCCATTGAAAATCAGCCGTTTAGCTTGCTCTTTTCTTTCGTCGGGCACTTCGATTAATTTTTGTGCCCACCCCAGCAGTAAATCCTGATTAAGATAGCCGGTAATCATATAGTCGCAGATAGGAGGACATCCTACTATCTTTGCCATATCCAGAAGGCTATGTTGTCTAAAATAGCGATCACGAAATTGTTTCTCGTATGTTTTCTCTGCATCTTTCCCTATGAGGAGTCCCGTAGGAAGAAAATCATGTGCATGGATCGATTTGAGTTTTTCTGGTTCTTCAGCTCGACCGTAAAGTTCAAATGCTGTAGGTGCCGCTGCGTAGATCAATTGCTCGGCTAATTTGTCCGGATGGACACCCTTTTCACTAAGAATCTCAAACACAGCAAATAAAATTGTCAAGAAGCGGCGGAGTACCCGCAAATTGTTTGTTTCACTGCTCTTAAATAAATGAAGAATAAGTTGCGTGTTTTTTTTAAGAAACTTATAGAATTCTTCTTGCGTTTTATATTCATCAGCAAAAATATCAAAGATTGTCTCAATCTCTGGTTGAAAGGTTAATAATCTCCCGACAATCTTTTCTTTCATTTTTTTATAGATTTCTTTGCTTTCCTCCTTGGCGATACCATCCTCATTGCATATAAGGACAACTTTTAAACCTTCGTGCTCTACAAATGTATTGATGTAGCCTAAAATTTCTTCCATTGGCAAATTACCGCGTTCAAGGTCATCGAAGCATAGAAGCACATTTTTTGTTTTAACCAAAAACCGCGGATTAATAATTTGTGAGACCTCAAGAGAAGTAAACTTTTTTATGAGCTGTTTAAAGACGTTGATACCAATCTTAGAAAATTTTTTTTCCCATTTCTTTTTGATTTTTGGATGTGATGCCAGCAGAAGCTGTGTGTCAACATCCCTAAGGTTTTCACATCCATAGAAGGAGGCATATAAAGGGGTAGGCAAAGTTTTGCCTCCCTTTCTCAGACTTGGCTCAATGATGTTTTTCCAAAAATATGTTTTGCCGCAACCCCATGGACCATTTATAAGGACAGCATAATCCGTACCGGGCAGATTTATATAATTGAGAACACTATCTAATACTTCTTTTGTTGTCATCGTTCTTTACTGCCTCCCAAGAAAACATAACTTAAGGGCATCTCTCATAAATACAAGTGCAGAGTCAAGGGAACGCCATTTTGTAGCCGGCTTTACTCAAAAGTATGCAAAATGCCAATTTCCCACCTTCGCCCGGCTTCTGGATAAAATTCGATTGTATCTCGTTTGTCATTGAAGGTTTCATAGCAGTTCCAGAATGTTTAGATTACCCTTGCTGTTGTTTGTCTGCAAGCGGCTTTTTTGCTGTTTTTGGCTGTTGGGCTGTTCAGACAAGGGCGGGGGTTAATTTGGGTTTTGTTTTTGTTTTCGTCGGTTTTTCTTTTCCTGTTCCCGTTTGTTTTCGAGCCGGCGGTATTTGCGGATTTTTCGGATGATTTGCTTTTCCAGCCAGCCGGAGAGCCCGAGGTGTTTGCAGACCATAGCGAAGACGGCATCTTTTCCAATGATATAATGGGCTTTGGTTTTTTCGCATTGGAGGAGCCGGACGAGCAGGTCTGCGACTTTCTTCGGATCGCCGGCGATGGGGAGAATTTCTTCAAACATTGCTTTCAGAAAGCCGCGGTTCCATTCAAACATCGGGTTGCTTCGATCGTAAAAATGCTCCGCCTGGTTGGCGTTGGCACCAATGATTTCGGTTTTGTGGTAGCCGGGTTCGACGGAGACAACATCGATGCCGAAGGGGGCCAGTTCTACGCGAATGGATTGGGTGAATCCGATGAGGGCGTGTTTGCTGGCCGCATAGGCAAAGTTGAAGGGATGGCCGATGAGGCCGGCCAGAGAGGCGATATTGATGATTCTGCCGCTTCTTCGCTGAATCATCTGCGGGACGACGGCTCGTGTGAGCCGGACGGGGCCGAAGTAGTTGGTTTGGAATATTTTATCTGATTCCTGCTCGGTAAGGTCGAGAAACGACCCAGCGATGAGGATACCCGCGTTATTGATAAGGATGTCAATAGGGGAGACTTCCTGAACGATCCTTTCAATAGATTGCGGCTCTGTTATATCTAATTGTTCGATTCTTGCCGCCACGCCTGCTTTTTCGAGGGCTTGGCGAAGCGGACCTGCCTTATCGAGATTTCGCATGGTGGCGACGACCTCGAACCCCTGGCGGGCGGCTCCGACGGCGGTCAGCAGGCCGAAGCCGCTGGAGCAGCCGGTAATCAGGACTCGTTTGGGCTGTTGGGAATTGCTGTTTTGCATTCAGCCAAGGGTAAAAAATCTGCGGGGGAAATCAAGTGAAAAGAGTTTTGAGACGCCGGAGGGGATTTTTTTGGGAAAAAAACAAAAAAAACTTGCAAAAACGAGGAAACCCCCTATATTAATTTGCCTTTACGGAGAATGTTCAGAGGACGAGTATGCCGCCCTGTCGGCGGGAGATAAGATTTACGGGAGTTTGACCATGGCAAGAGAATGTTTCTTTTTGGGCAAGAAAACGAGTACCGGGCGCAGTATCGCCCGCCGCGGCAAGGCCAAGTATCTGGGCGGCGTCGGCAAGAAGGTGACCGGCATCACCAAGCGGAAATTTAAGCCCAACACTCAGAAGGTTCGGGCGGTTGTGGACGGAAAAGTCTGTCGGATTGTTGTCAGTGCCAAAGCGATTCGGCAGGGGCTGGTGGTGAAACCCCCCAAGCGGAAATACCAGCCGGCGGAGCAATCAGCAAAATAGAGTTTCTGAATTGATGTCTGTTCAAAGGCGAGGGAACTTCAGCCCTCGCCTTTTTTATTGGAGAATGGAGCGGATTATTTTCAGATACATTTCTTTGGCAGTCAGCAAATCTGATATTTTGATTGATTCGTCCGGCTTGTGGCAGGAGGCGGGGCTGCCGGGGCCGAGTATCAGAACATCCGGACAAAGAGGGCGAAAATAGGGTGCATCGGTCGTAAAGGGGGCCGTTGTCGTCCGGTCGGTGCCGAGGGCACGGCAGACGGCCTGAAGGAAGGGACTGCCGGCAGCGGTTTCGAGGGCTGGACAGCGGCGAAGGACCGACAGTTCGGCAAGGAAATCCGGGTCTTTGGATTTTTGTTCATCGAGAAAGGTCTGAATGTGCTGAATTACCTGTTCCTGCGATTGACTCGGCAGGGTTCGGATGTCCAGTTCGATTCGGCAGACATCGGGGACGATGTTGGCTGCGGTGCCGCCGTGAATCTGATTGATGCTCATTGTGCAATTGCCTAATTGAGGATGAGGCGGCTGGGGGATTGACCATGCGAACAGGCGGTTGAGCAGGGGGGTCATTTTTTCAATGGCATTGATGCCCAGGTGAGGCATGGAGCCGTGCGCACTGCGCCCGCGGGCAGTGATTTGCAGCCAAAGAAGGCCGCGATGGGCTGTGAAGATTTCCAGGTTTGTCGGCTCCGGCACCAGAATACCGAACAGAGGGCCGATGGTTTGGGCGGCGGTCTGGACGAATCGGTTTGCTCCGCAGCTGTCGGTTTCTTCGCCGGCTGTGGCAGTCAGAATCACATCCCCTTGCAGGGGGATGCCTTCGGAGGCAATTTGGACGATGGCGGCCGCAGCGGCGGCCAGCCCGCCGAGCATATCGACGGCACCGCGTCCTGTGATGCAGCCGTCCTGTTCGACGCCGCAGAAGGGGTCGGTGCTCCATGGAGACGGCTGGGCCGGCACGACGTCCAGATGGCCCGCCAACAGCAGACCGGGCTTGCGTCGGCTGGACGGCAGGCGGACAGTGATGTTGGCGCGGTTTTGATTCCAGCAGTCAATCTGCACCGGCAGCTGATGCGAATGGAAATAGTTGCCAAGGACCTCGGCGGCTTTCCGTTCGCCGTTGTCGAGTATGGGAGCGGAGGCAATCAGTTGTTTGAGCAGATTTTTCATTTCTCGTCCAATGTTTTTTGGCGCCATTATAAAAGGTTTGGTTTTTATGACAACGGTTTTCGGTGTGAAGCGGCAAGGGTGCGCTTGCCGCCGGCCGCACCGTTTAAGCGAAAGATGGGCGGATGAATTTCTTTTTGGAGGCGAGCGAGGCAGCCAGAGTTTGAAATCGCGGCAGGGAGTGTTCAAAGAACATTTTATAACTTTTGCAGAAACAGCTGGGTGCGGCGGGGTTGCCGGTAAGGACAATACGGTCTTTCACGCAGCCGCCGCCGCAAATGTCAAGAAAGCGGCAAACCAGACAGGAATTGGCAATGGTGCGTTTTTGCCGGTTAAAGTTCTGCTTCTGCGGGCCGGCCGCCAGCTGCTCCAGCGGCGTATCGAGGATGCTGCCCAGGCGGGTTTGCGGCGTAACAAAGAAGTCGCAGCAGAATACGTCTCCGTTGTGTTCGATGACTACATACTCGCTGCAGGTACGGGCGAAGGTGCATTCGAGAGGCGGGCCGTTTGAAAGCACAGACAGGATGCTGTCGAAGGTTCGAATGCTGAGTTTTTCGGTCCAGCCGTCGAACCAGCGGTCGAAGAGACGGCAGAGGAAGCGGCCGTACTGTTCGGGGGAAATACTCCAGGGGGCCGGCTGAGCGGGGTTGCCGCTGTCCGCTTCAAGGCAGGGGATGAACTGAAGATAGCGAAAGTCCTGGCTGGTCAGGAAATCGAACAGGGCATCGGGGCTTTCGACATTGCGGTCATTGAGGAGAACAAGAATATTGAACTCGACGCCGGCTTTTCGGCAGCGGTCGACGGCCGCCATCACCCGTGCATAGGTTCCGCGGCCGGCATAGTCTTTTCGGTAGTAATCGTGGATTTCTTCCGGGCCGTCCAGACTGATGCCCAGCAAGAAGTTTTCATCGGCCAAAAAGCGGCACATGGAATCATTCAGCAGGATGCCGTTGGTTTGCAGGGCATTGTGAACACTCTGGCCTGGGGCGGCAAACTGTTTCTGCAGACGGACGGCTTTTTGATAGAAATCCAGCCCCATCAGCGTGGGCTCGCCTCCCTGCCAGGCAAAGACACTGACAGGAAACCGCAGTTGAAGATAACTTCGGCAGAGGCATTCGAGGACGGCGTCATTCATCCGGAGGGGCGAGCCGGCAAAGAGGTCTTTTTTGGTTGTGTAAAAACAGTACCGGCAGGTCAGATTGCAATCCGGACCTGCCGGCTTAATGAGCAATGTAAAAGGGCGGCTCATGGGGCGTTTATCCTCGAGCCCCCCGCAGAATGACGCGGTTGCCGTCCGTCCAGTGGTCGCGATAATAGGTAACGGCTTCAAATGTGTCGCTGACGGAGGCCATTTTTTCGGCAAGTTTGCCGCGAAGCTGCTGGAGAGTGTCCTGGTATTGAGGGTTGGCGACGAGATTGGTCATCTGGCAGGGGTCGGCCTGGTTGTCAAACAGCAGTTCCTGGGGAGCATCGGTGCTGGTGATGCGGTATTTTGCATAGGTATATTGTTTGGTTCGGACGGCCCGCCATTCGTGTCCGGTATCCCAGGAGGCGGTGGCTCCCGTTCCCTACATAAGGACGGCATCCGGCTGGGGGCCGGATTGGCCCAGGGCCAGATGGGACAAGTTCATCCCTTCCATCCGTGAGGGAATCGGCAAGCCCAGCAGTCCGAGGAAAGTCGGGGTAAAATCAACAGCGGACAGGCAGGCATCGGAAGTCAGCCCTGCCGGAATCTGTCCGGGCCAGCGGATAAGAAACGGGATGCGGGCTGCTTCTTCGTAAAAGATGTTTTTGGCACGGCGGCCCTGCGAGCCGAACATTTCTCCGTGGTCGGAGGAAAAGACGACGATGGTATTTTCGGCCAGCCCGCCGGCTTCGAGAAACTGCATCAGACGTCCGAAGTTCCAGTCGAGATTGGCGGTCATCGCATAATAGTTTCGCCTCCAGCTTTCTAAAGAGGCCCTTTCTGAATCGGACAGGCGTGCCCATGCATCCGCATAGGGGTCATTGGAGGGCTTGTAATTGGGCGGATTGGGCAGCGAGGCGTTGGCAAACATTGCCCGATATTCCTCAGGAACATTGTCGTTGGACCAGGGATCGTGCGGGGTGCCCCAGGAAAGAACCATGGCAAACGGATGGGAGGATTCGGCGGCTCTGCATTTGAGCCATTGAATGGCCAGGTCGGTTTGGGCATCCGGTTCATAAACGCCGGGACCATAAAAGATTTTGTCTTTGGACTCGGTATGGTAATAGGTGTTGTAGTAGTCGTGGTGGAAATTGTAAGCGGCCCAGAAGCCGTTAAAGCCGAGCCGATGCACACCGCGGGGGACAAAGGAATTGTCCGGATTGTAATGATCGCCGAGCACATTGGCGTAAAGATGCCATTTGCCGATGTAGGCGGTGTTGTAGCCGGCACGGGTCAGGCAGTGCCCCAAACAATCCTGATAGGGATTGAGCCGCAATTCGTTAATGACCATTCCATGGCTGGTGGTGTATTTGCCGGTCATCAGGGTTGCCCGAAAGGCCGAGCAGACGGGGGTGTTGGAGACGGTGTTGACGAAGTTGGCCCCCTGGGCGGCAAACCGGTCGAGATTGGGGGTATGGGCTTGGCCGGTATAATGGGCGCCGTTCCAGTAAGAGGCATAGCCGCAGTGATTCAGCCCCAGTTGGTCGGCCAGGACAATCAGCAGATTGGGTCGGCGGGGCGAAGACGATGCGGCATACAGCGAAGGAGCCAGCCGATTTAAGAGCAGCCCGGCCGCTCCCAAACATCCTTGCTGAAGCAAAGTGCGACGATCGATTTTCGTTGAATGACTCATTAGTAAACTCCTATTTTCTATTTTCGTTTCAGAAAGTCAAGTTCAGCATCTTTTACTGGGGTCGAAAATCCTGACATTCCGGATTCGGCCAGCTGCAGGCAATCCATTCTGAAACGAAAAAGGCAAAATCTTCTAAGTTTACCTGGCAGTCCAGATTGAAATCGGCGGGATTAAAGCCCCAGCTGCCGCAGTCGTTTTCCTCAATTTGGACAGGGATATCCGATAATGCGTAGTTGAAATAGGGCGAGGCGGGGTCGGTGGAAACGGTCAGGGAAATCGCGGTCTCGTGAACAGCACGCTCCATGTCGCTGTCGTCGATAGCCGTGATGGTGATCGTCTGGGGGGTCATCCAGTTTTCCGCGGTAAACACGACCTCTGAGGGAGAGATGATGACCTGAGCCGGATTGAGTTTGTCGGTGAGGGTGATTGTAAGCGGATATTCCATCGGGCTGGAAGTGATGGAAATGGTCAGTTCATCGGAAGCACCGCCTTCTTTGACCTGGGTAGCTCCTTCAGTCTGGTTGACGAGAATGATTCCTAAGGGCTGCGTAAAAGTGGTAATCTGCAGATTGTCCAGAAAGATGCCGGCGGCAGGGGTGCGTCCGCTGATGCCGATGTAGTTGGCACCGGTATGCTCCCAGGTAAAAGACTGAATCGTTTGCTGGATTCCATTGAAATAGACAACGGCTGCGACGGGGCTGGAGGCGTTAAAGTCCGATACAAGAAAATCCACCGTGATTGTGCCGGCGGAAGCCCCGACAGGAATCGTCTGAAGCAGATTGCCGTTGCTCCAGATGCGCAGGTTCTGGTCCAAGGCGATGTCCACAAAGAAATCGGAAACGCCGACGCCCTGGTTGGCCCGCGCGGTGTTGGGCCGGAAGGGTGTGAGGGAATCGAAAGAATCCTGGGCGGCCATAGCTTCCTCTCGAGTGTTGCCGACACCGAAGCCGGCAAAGCGGTTGGGCTGGTCATCGGCACTGGTAATCGAAACAACAGTGAGCGAAACGGAAAAGCCGTCCGCCTCAAGAATTGCATCGTCGATGAAGTTATGGTCAAGGAAAAGACTGCTCATTCCCGGACCCATAGCGATATTCAGCTGGTTGGAGAGAATCTGAATCGAGGTAGGCAGGCCGGAGCCCTCCCAGACTTCCTGATAGGTCAGAGGGGCCAGCAAGCCGCTCATTCCTGCCGAGGAGGCGTCTATATCGGTGTTGTCGGGACGGTCAAAGGTGTCGAGGAAAAGGACGTCGGCCTGTGAATAAGCCGGCAGAAATACGCTGACGGCTGCCAGACAAAAGAAGAATAACTGTTTCATACGTGTGAGTCCCCCAAATGGGGAAGGGGGTTGTCCCCCTTCCCCGGGATTGCTGCTGGTTTATGGTGTTAGTTGCAATCGGATTGAGGATACAATCCGCATTCAAGCCAATGCTGCATAAAGACGGCAAAATCAGCAAGATTGATTACGCAGTCCGGCTGATCGCCGTCAGGTCCGCCTCCGGCGATGTCGAAGGACAGGTCTGCCTGGTTCAGATTCAGGCAGATCGGGATTTCGAGCACATCGTAGTACACGTCCACGATTTCGGCAGGAGTCATTGCATAGTTGTAGATGCGGACGTCATCGAGGGTGCCGTTGAATGGGGCCACCAAAATACCGGATTTGCGGTTGTTGGAACCGATAAAGATTGGGGCATCGGTGCGGACGGGCGTTAAGGTGGCGTTGGACGCTTTCCGGACGCCGTTGACATAGAGAACGGCTCCCTGCGGTCCAACCGTAACCGCCAGATGGGCCCATTGTCCTGCCGCTGGGGCAGGGGTTGCAGCGGCCTGGG